>Ga0182024_10013562_pt1 | contig 15882 bp, 11 predicted proteins | sample P32metaG_FD_120480 | JGI IMG/M metagenome (GOLD analysis project Ga0182024, IMG submission 120480) | Permafrost microbial communities from Stordalen Mire, Sweden - P3-2 metaG (Illumina Assembly) | ecosystem: Environmental > Terrestrial > Soil > Wetlands > Permafrost | place: Sweden: Stordalen... | reverse complement strand
GCGCCATTCTTCGCGGGAGCACCACTGGCCGCATTCTGATCAACAACCTCACGCCGGATGCCCGCATCAAGCCTGGTGAGCAGGTCCTCACATCGGGAGGCGACCAGGTGTATCCGCGTGGTTTGGCGGTGGGTACGATCGAGTCCATCGCGCCGGACCCGGACCACCAGCCGTACACGCTGATCCAGCTTCGGCCCGCCGCCAACCTGAACCAGCTTGAAGAGGTCCTCGTCATCACGGGCACAACCTCCACCCTGCCTGTCGAGGCCCAGAAGGACCTGGCCAAGGGTGCCACTACGGCCGAAGTGCAGGCTGCCGCCGCCAAAGCCGCAGCCGACGAGCAGGCTGCCGAAGCCGCTGCCCGGTCCGCCGCGCAGATCGTCGCCGACCGCCTGCCCAGCCTGCACGACGCCGATCATCCCGCCGCCGCTGCCCCGGGAACCCCCGGAGCGCCTGCCGCAGTAGCTCCCGAGGCAGCCGTCCCCCGTCCGCTTCCGACTCTGCACACCGATCGTTATACGTCGGGTAGCACACCTCCGGCTGCCGATCTGAAGCCCGGCGGAGGCGAAAACAACCCATCAAGCATCGAGCCAACACAACCGACAGCTGGTGCGGCCAACGCGCAATCATCAGAGGAAAAGACTCGCAAGCCTAAACCGCCAACCAACCAGACGCCAACTCCCAAGCCGCAGCAGGCTCCTAACCCGTAGTCCGAAGCGAAGCACGCACACAACAAACCGTTGTCCTTATGGCCACTCACAGCTACACATCCCGCCGGGAACTCGAGCAGCACAGCTTTCCCACTGCCGTCGCGGTGCTGGTGCCGCTGGGCGCGATCCTGCTGCAGGCCCTGCTTCCCAGGCCGTTTCCGCGCCTCGCGATCCTCGATCTCCCACTCATCATCACGATCTTCTTCGCCGTCTCACGGCGTAATCCTGTTGCCGGCACCCTCACCGGAGCGGCCATCGGCCTTCTGCAGGATGCTTTGACCGCTCAGCCCATCGGGGTCAATGGCATGGCCAAGTCGGTCATCGGCTATATTGCTGCCAGCATCGGCATCCAGATCGATGTAGAAAACCTGACGACGCGCATCCTGATCAACTTTGGATTCTTCCTGCTTAACAGCTTTCTGCTCTTCCTGATCAACCACCGTCTTCTTGGCCTCACCGACTTCCATATCGTGTGGGCGCACGAGCTTATCCGCGCGGCGATCAACACGGTTGTAGCTCTCCCTATCTTCTTTCTGCTCGATAACACGAAGCGGCGCGAGTAAAACTCAAACAAGCGGTCTAACCTTCAAGGCATCAAGTCGTAGACTGAGATCAGCAACATGGGTCCAAAATGGAATTAAACCAACATCACGATCAGCCGACCATCGGCCCCAATGGCAAAGCCGAGAAGCTGCCCGCCGCGAAGCTGCACGCTGTCCAGTACCTCATCGCTCTGATCCTCGCGGTCCTGATCACGGGGCTGTGGCGGCTGCAGGTGCTGAACGCGGAGAGCTTTCGTTCTCTTGCCGAGGCCAACCGTATCCGCAAGGTCCCCATCCTTGCGCCGCGTGGGCGGCTATTCGACCGTGAAGGACGGCTGCTGGTCGACAATTATCCTTCGGTCTCCTGCTATCTGCTGCGCGAACAGGTGAAAGACCTTGACGCCGACCTGCCGCTGATCTCGCAGGGGCTGCATATTCCGGTCGACCAGATCCAGGCTACGATACGCCGCTACCAGATCGCGCCCAAGTACGAACCCATCCCTCTGAAGCAGGACATCACACCCGACGAGCAGGCGTTCATCGCCGCCCACCGCGACGAGCTGCCGGAGCTGGAGACGCTCGACGAGCAGCGGCGGCTGTATCCTCGCGACGGGTTTGCGGCACACCTCATCGGGTACGTGGGCGAGGTGTCGGAGAAGATGCTAGACGATCCGAACTATGCCTTCTACTCGCCAGGCGATGTGGTGGGACGATCCGGCGTGGAGCAGACCTATGATGCGCTGCTCCGCGGGGTCGATGGGAGCCGCGACATCATCGTCAACAGCCACGGCAAGGAGCTGGGCCACCTCGGCCAGACCCTCGCCAAGCCCGGCCAGGACCTCAGGCTGACTATCGATCTCGATGTCCAGATGGCCGCTGAGAGGGCGCTCGATGGCAAGATCGGCGCAATCGTCGCCATGGACCCGCACACCGGCGAGATTCTGGCGATGGCCTCGCGCCCTACCTTCGATCCGAACCAGTTCGCTGTCCGCCTGACCAAAAGCTATTGGAACGAGATCCTCAACAACCCCGACCACCCTCTCCTCAATAAAGCGATCCAGGCGCAGCTCGCCCCCGGCAGCACGTTCAAGATCATCATGTCGGTCGCGGGGCTGCAGGAGAACGTGGCCCAGACCATGCACGTCGATTGTCAGGGCGGAGCCAGCTTTTATGGCCACTTCTATGCGTGCGACAAGCACCACGGCATGGTCGACATCTTCAACGCCGTCCCTTATTCGTGCGACTCGTTCTTTTACACGCTGGCGAACCGCCTCGGCATCGACACCATCGCGCGGTACGCCACGTCCCTCGGGCTTTCGCAGAAGACCGGCATCGACCTGCCCGATGAGGCGACCGGAACGATGCCCTCCACCGAATGGAAGCAGAAGACGCAACATGCACCCTGGTACGCGGGTGAAACCATCTCGGTCGGCATCGGCCAGGGCGCCGTCACCGTGACGCCTATCCAGCTTGCGCGCGCGCTTAGTGGTATCGCCTCCGGTGGAGTGCTCCGCCGGCCGCACGTCGTCTTCCCCGACGAGATCCCCGCCGATCAGCGTGAGGCGATCCGCGAGAGCTTCCCGGGCTCTGGCGACAAGACGATCCCACTCACCACGGAAAACTGGCAGATCATCACCGATGCCATGGCCAACGTGACCAGCAGCCCCATCGGGACCGCCTACGCCGCGCATCTCGATGGGGTCGACTTCGCGGGCAAGACCGGCACGGCCCAGGTGATGGGTCACGACGCGCTCTCCCACACCAGCAAAGGCCATAACACCGTTCCCAACGCGTGGTTCGTCGGCATGGCACCGCGACGCAATCCGGACATCGTCGTCGCGGTTCTGTGGGAGCACGGAAACTGGGGCAATAACTCGGCGAAGCTGGCCGCGCAGATCATCGATGCCTATGTGAACAAGCAGCGTAAACGCGACAACAACGTTCGCATCGCCGACACGTTGAAACCGACACCGGAGCCGGCCAAACCTGAGCCTGCGGCTGCGAATCCTCCAACCCACGCCGTTCCAAGCGCCGAATAGGACAGCCCATGCCCCGCCTCTCCTCGTACCGCGACTTCGACTGGGTCCTTCTGGGATTCGTGCTTGTGCTGTCGGTCATTTCGGTGCTTGAGATCAAGTCCGCGACGCTGCATACCAAGTTTCACGGCTTCGACCATAAGCAGATCGAGTTCCTCGTGGTCGGCCTGGTGCTGATGTTCCTCATCTCGCTGATCGACTATCACGTACTGATCGACATTGTGCCCTGGGCCGTCGCCGTCAGTATTGCGGCGCTGATCGCGGTGAAGCTCGTCGGGACCAAGGTCCTCGGCGCGCGGCGCTGGATCAACCTTGGTCACGGCATTCACTTTCAGCCTTCGGAGTGGGTGAAGCTTGTGCTGATCGTCGCGGTTGCGCGCTACTTCTGGGGACTTGCCGGCAAGGAGTTGACGTGGCCCGATATCGGCAAGGTATTCGCCCTGGTGGGCATTCCCATGGCACTGGTGCTGATCCAGCCGGACCTCGGCACGGCCCTCACTTACTTCCCGATCCTCTTTGCGGGTCTCTTTCTCGGCGGCATCCGCATCAAGCAGGTCGGGCTTATCCTGCTGGCGCTCGCTCTTGTCGGCGGTATCGCGTGGAAGAGCGGGAAACGGCTCAAACCTTATCAGCAGGCACGCATCAACGCCTTCATCAACCCCGACTCCGACCCCAGGGGCTCGGGCTACCAGATTCGCCAGTCGCTGATCGCGGTCGGCTCCGGCGGCATCTGGGGTAAGGGCAACAACCGCGGCACCCAGACCCAGGGCGACTTTCTGCCCATCCCCTACACCGACTTCATCTTCGCGGCCTTCTGCGAGGAGCACGGATTCGTCGGTGCGATCGGTGTTCTGCTGCTGTACTTTCTGATCCTCATGCGATTGATTCAGAACGCCCAGACCGCCTCGGATCTGCCCGGCAGCTTTATCATCATGGGGGTCGTCGCGATCATTATTTTTCAGATTGCGGTCAATGTCGGGATGGTCGTCGGGCTTATGCCCGTCACCGGAATTCCTTTGCCTCTGCTGAGTTATGGGGGGTCCTCGGTGCTCTTTACCTTCCTCGCGCTGGGGATCGTGATGAACATTCGCATGAGCCGCTTCGTGAATTGAAGCCCCGAAATGGCGCAGGGAAGTCACTCGAAAATAAGAGAATCTTTCTCCTCACTGGCCGATGCAGCAGCTTTAGTGCAATACTAGATGCAGCACCTGTTCGGCTGTAGATGCCGTGCAGCGTACCATCCCGCTACTTCCGGGCGCGAGTCGCCGGCGAGCGGCAAATTGAATTTTTAGAAGAAAAGGCCGGCCAGCCAGAGACATATCGATCCGATGGCCGGACAGGTTTGAAGGGAAATGAATGCATCCGGATGGCGAACGGCCCCGCCTCAAGTCGTTGATCTTGAGGTTGTTCTGGTCACAAACTCCGAATGCCTGCTGTCGCTCGAAGCATCTCCTCGTATCCCCGATCCACCATGTGACGCAAGATCCGCGCTCGCCCCGAGCGCGGTCACGGCAGAGTTGTTCCAACACCTCGCACCGGTCTTGAGTTTCGTTCATGGAGCTTCGTTCATGGAGTTTCGTTCACGCGCTTCCGCATCCCGCATCCTGTCCGCACCCACGGTGAGCCACACCTAGCCTTCCGCCAGGTCAACTCCCGATTGTTCTCTGTCGCGTCTGCCGCTCGCACCTCAACCAGGTCGAGCAGAAAGAGCACAGCGAATGTCGAAAGAAATTTACATCTCCAGTACCCCCCACGAGACCCGTCTCGCCATCGTCGAAAACGACGCCCTCGCAGAAATTTATTACGAACGCGAGAACGAATACACCCTTGCGGGCTCCATCTATAACGGCAAAGTCACGCGCGTGCTGCCTGGCATGCAGTCCTCGTTTGTGGAGATCGGCCTCGAGCGGGACGCCTTTCTCTACATCACCGACTTCATGGAGGAGGCGGGCGACTCCGCGGACTTCGACACCAATGGCGATCATGGCCGTGCGCCCCGTTCCTCGGAACGAAGCGATCGCCGCAGCGCCGCCCCCACGTTGGAAGGCACCGTCGCCAGCCCACCCGACCGCCTCGACCAGACGACCGACTCCGGCAACCGCTCCCCGGAGCGGAGTGATCGTGGTGACCGCAGTGGACGCGGAGATCGTGGCCGTCGTAGCCGTCGCGATCGCAGCGGAAACCGTGACCGCCAGCCTGGCACCGACGCCACCGCACCGCTGGATACGGCCGACGCAGTTCGAGCAGACCTCGATCGAGAAGACTTTGATCAGCCCGCATCCTTCGCGCCCACCCCAGGAAGCACCCCGGTAGATAGTCCGGACGGAGCCGACCTCGGCGAAGGTGCTCCCGGAGCAGACGGCAGCCGTCGCTGGCGTGGTCGTCGTGGCCGCCGTCGCGGCCGTGGACCGGGCCAGCGGGATGAGTCCCCGCAGGTGGCCGGCACCGACTCGCAGCCAGCCTCCGACGACGCTGCCAGTCAAGCTCACTACGGCGACGACTCCTACGACATCGATGGCGCCGCGGCCCGTCCGGTCTCGAACAACTCCGCACCGATCCCTTCCGCGTACCCTGCGCCCGACGCTGCGCAAGAGACGAGCGGCCGGGGTGATCGTGGAGACCGCGGAGATCGCAACGACCGCAGTGGCCGGGATCGCCGAGGTCGTGACCGTGGCCGTGACGACCGCGGATCTCGAGTCCCTCGCGGGTTCGCCCCCAAGGTCGCCCTGTATGGCGTAGATAACACGCCCGCCGAAAACGACTCCGCCGAGACCGGTGGCAATGCGCCAGAGGCAATCGTGCTTCCTGGCGAGTCTCTTTCGAAATATCGCAAGGGCGGCGAAGAGTCAGCAGCGCCCAAGGCCGTCGACGCCAACATCATCATCCCTGCCGTGGCCGACTTCGCCATTCCCTCCGGCTGGGACGGCGGAGCGACCCTCCCCGGCGAGACGCTCTCGCGCCACCGCCGTTCAGACTCTCGCACCGAGCACCGTCAGGACTCACGCGCCGACTATCGGAGAAACGCGGAGCCGGCGCAGCCACGAGCGCGAGCCAATGAGGAGGCACAGGGCGTTAGCGTCGCCGAGACCATCGAGAAACAGCGCGAGGCCCCGTCGACACACTCTGAGCCGATTTCCCATGAGCATCTCCAGCACGAAGTATCCGTTCCGGCAGAGCCTGTGGAGTACGAGCCCACCGACGCCTCGGCCTCCTACCGCGTCGATCCTGCGCCTCCCAGCGAATACCGCCAGAGCTCATCGGTCCTTGAAGCTCCGGTAGATGCTCCGGTAGAGGAGCAGCACGTTGGCGAACAGTATGTTGCGCACGAAGAGCAAGCCCACGAACACAGCTCCGTCCACAGCATCACCCCTGGTCCGGGAGAATCCTTCGTTCCGCTCCACACCGAGTTTGAGCCTGCTCAAGATGCTGTCAGCACGGTCCGCGAGAAGTTTGACTGGCAAACCGCTTCGACTCCGAGCCATGTCGCCGAAACGGCACCTGCTGCGCACGAGTTGACTACGCTTCACGCCACCGGCGAGATGCACTCCGAAGCCCCTGTAGCCACGTTCACCCCCGAAACGGTAGCCGAGGCCGTCTCTCCCATCCTGCATGAGACCGCAATCGCCAACCCTGAAGAGAACACGGTCGAAGACGGAGCGGTTCTGCCGCACTTCGCTCCTGGCACTGGTGTCCTCGAAGAGGAGACGATGGACGAGGAGGACTACAGCACGACGCTGCACGCCAGCTCCATCGAAGAGATGGACGATTTTGAAGAAGAGGAGACCCTCGAAGGCGCCGCCGATCTCGGCACCATGATTCGCGAGATGTCCATCGACCAGATCACTCGCTCCGGCATTGTGGACGAGGAGGAGGAGGACGACCTCGAAGAAGAGGACACCCTCCACGATCCCATCCACGACGATCTGGATGAGTCCGACGAGGAAGAGGACGAGGATGATCTCGACGAGTCCGACACCGAAGAGGATGTTCTGCACGAAGACCTCTCCGAGGATGGCGAAGTGGCCCACACCAACGGCGTCGACCACGCGCAGAACGGCGTCGCGACCCCCTCGCCCGACCGCAATCGTGATCAGGATCGAGGCCGAGGCCGCCGCGATGGCCGTCGTGACGGACGCCGTGGAGACCGCTTTGGCCGCAGCAGTGGAGATCGCAGCGACCGCCCCCGCAACGCCGGCGGCGCTGGCGACCGTGAGCGTTCAGGCGGAGGAGGCCGCGACCGCAGAGGTGGGCGCAGCTCCATGCAGTCCACCAACCTCCCAGCCATCAGCGAACTGCTCAAGCCCGGTCAGGAGATTCTTGTCCAGATTGCCAAGGAGCCCATCGCCAAGAAGGGTGCGCGCATCACGAGTCACATCGCGCTTCCTGGCCGCTTCCTGGTCTTCATGCCGACGGTCAACCACACCGGCGTCTCTCGCAAGATCGAGTCCGACGGGGAACGTCGCCGCCTGAAAGAGATTCTCCTCAGCGAAAAGGGCGACGCCTCTGGCGGCTTTATCGTTCGCACTGCCGCCTCGGGAGCCAGCGAAGAGGAGCTTCGCAGCGACCTCCGCTTCCTCTTGAACCTCTGGGCCGACATCAAGCAGCGCTCCGAATCGTCGAAGAGCCCGGCGCTCATCTATCACGACCTGAATCTCGTCGAACGCATCCTGCGCGATCAGGTCACCGACAACTTCTCCGCCATCTGGGTCGATACCGAGACCGAGTACGAGCGCGTGCTGCGCTTCCTGCAGCGTTTCCAGCCCTCGCTCATCCGCCGCGTCAAGCTCTACACCAAGGAGACACCGCTCTTCGAACAGTTCGGCATCACCGAAGAGATCAACAAGGCGCTGCGCTCGAAGGTTTGGCTCAAGTCCGGCGGCAGCATCGTCATCAACCAGACCGAAGCCCTCGTCGCGATCGACATCAATACCGGCAAGTTCGTCGGCAAGACCGCTCGCCTCGAAGACACCATCGTCAAGACCAACCTCGACGCGATTCCCGAGATCGTCCGCCAGATTCGTCTGCGCGACCTCGGCGGCATCATCATCATCGACTTCATCGACATGGATGAGCGCAAGAACCGCAACAAGGTCATGGCCGCGCTCGAAGAGGAGTTGAAGTCGGACCGTGCGCCGTCGAAGGTTCTTCAGTTCAACGATTTTGGACTGGTCGCCATCACTCGCAAGCGCGTCAAGCAGTCGCTCGAGCGTACCTTGTCCACCACCTGCAACGTCTGCGTGGGCACGGGTATGGTCAAATCGCCGATCACCGTTTGCAACGACATCTATGTCGAGATGCGCAAGATGCACAAGCATCTCGACCGGGGCGACGTCATGCTGCGCGTCCATCCCGAGGTCGTCAAACAGCTCAAGACCACCGGCGGCAAATGGCTGCAGGAGATGGAGGAGATGGTTGGCAAGACCATCCTCGTCAAATCCGATCCCAGCCTCCACCCTGAACAGTTCGACATCCACTAAAGTGGGCTTGGCACGGGCATCCTGCGTCGGCAGGATGCCCGTATCTGTCACTGGGTGAGGACTTTGTCGTCTATCAACGCGACAAAAACTCGCCCCAGTGTAATCCCAAACGATATTTCATGCGTCATACACAACAAGCGCGTTGCAGTTGGGTTCAAGTCGTAGAAGAAGAACATCAAAGCACTAAGGGAGCCAGAAAAGATGCACACGATGATCAGCAAGATCAGCCGAAATCGCCTTTACCCCATCCTCGGCCGCACCGCGGCAGTCACCTTTCTCGCCGCCGTTGGAACGCTAGGCTTGCAGGCCCAGCAATCCGCGGGCACGGCAGCGTCCCTGCCGCCCATCAATCTGAAGGCGAGCCTGATTGCACCGCTCAATCTTTCCGCTCCCGCTTCCAGTTCCGGCGATCTCGGCTACAGCAGCAGCGTCGGCAACGATGAGACCGCCAACGCGGAACTCTTCAATTTTGGCGCTGGTGAAGACCAGCCGCCGCCGCGCCGCCGCTACGGGCGTCCGAATTACAACGACAGCCGCACCAACTCCGACGGCTCTCCCAAGTACGACTTCTTCGCGGGTGGAGGCCTCGGTCTATCCAGCGGTGGAGCCCACAATTACCTTAGCAGCGCCGGGTGGGGATTGCAGTTCGGCGGTGGCCGCAATTTTAATAAGAAAGTCGCTGTCAATCTTCAGTTTGACTACGATCATTTTGGGTTCCAGACCAACACCCTGAACAACCTGCTGGCTATCTACAATAGTGTCGGTGCAGATTTGCCACAATTGGGCGGCTCCAGTCACGTCTGGTCTTTCAGCCTCGATCCGAAATACACCTTCTACGAAGGCGACAAATATGGTGCTTACGCTGTTGTCGGCGTCGGGTTTTATCATAAGACCGCCAACTTCACCACGCCCGCCACCGGCGAGGAGTGCGATCCGTATTATGGCTGCTACGAGTATGAGGCCAACCAGACTATCGATAAGTACACGAGTAATGCTCCGGGCTTCAATGCCGGAATCGGCATGACCTATAAATTCTCTCGCTTTGCCTCGCAAAGGTTGTTCTTGGAGGCTCGTTACGTCTATGTCGACAATTCGCCAAAGCCGTTCGATATCAGCGGCACGACCTCGTATTTCAACGCCTTTCCCCAGAACAGCGCGAAGACCACGTACATTCCGATCAAAGTTGGCATCCGCTTCTAGCATCCTGCCGAACATGTTCCAAGAAGGGAAGAGAGGTTCGCCTCTCTTCCTTTTTTTAGTCCACCAGGTGTTGACCTCACTATCGGCAACAGGAAGAAATCTCCAGCGGGAGCTACCATCAAAATAGTGTCACGCCCCAATCGGGGGTCTACCGCAGCCAAAGAATATATCCCGCCGCAACCCCTGCCGCCGACATCAGGCTCATCAAAACCTGATGTACGGCCCCACGCTGCCGCATCTCCCACGTGTTGGTCCACAGCACCAGGATCATGATTCCGGCAAGCAGCGCCCCGGAAAACCAGGGCATTGTCGCTCCCGACACGGCCGCCGCCACAAACCCGCCGGCCGTCGCGCACTCCAGCCACAGCAACTCCTGAACCAGTTTGTAGGTCCGCCGTATCCGGTGCTCGCGCGCGGCAAATGCAGGGCTCGCAGCCGTGATGGCGAAGGTGGCAGCCATCGACAGGCCTACCGCTACCGCATATCCAAGAGCTATGGCAACTGCAATCAAGACAACAGTAATCATGAGCCCGTTCCCACCGTCCCACGGCTGACGCAAGTGGCAGCATTATGGAAGGTTTGCAGCTAGTCTACCAGTCTGACATCCACGCGAGGCGCGTTGCGCACGCTCTAGATCCCAACGGGGTACGGCTTCTCATGCATCTGCTGGCCAGGATCTCCACTGCGCTCAAACCGGCCCTGCAACAGGCTCAGCAGCCCCGTGTACCAGTAGCCAAAGACAAACAGAAGAAGGAAAGGCACCGTGAAGAAGTTCTCCGTTGAAACCGCGTAGTAGACCGTCCAGGCGAAGTAGCAGCCGATCGCCAGCTCGATCCACGGCACAATCCCCAGCCGCTTGCGGTACACCTTTGCCTGGCTTCTCTCGCCCTTCTTCTTCACGCTGTACTTCGGCGTCCGTGCGAAGGCGCTCTTCACCCCGAGGAATGCCTCCATGACGGCCTTGGTGTTGGTGATCGTCAAGCCGATTCCACCAAGCGCCAACACAAACGGCACATAGAGGATCGACATGTACCAGCTTTTTGGATACAACTGCTTCTGGCTGACCATGTAGAAAGTAGAGACCGACATCGTACTCGCGATGAACAAGGGGAAGTCGATCAGCAGCATCTGGAGATACCCCTGCCAACTGCGAATAATCATAGCCGGCATCAGGAGCACGCTTAGCACGATCATCAGCGGATAACTGATGTTTGCGGTGAGGTGATACCAAGCCTCCAGCTTTGTGTGCCAAGGCGCATTGCTTTTCAAGACGCGCGGTAAAATCTTCTTCCCTGTCTGGATGAGCCCTTTGGCCCAGCGCGCCTGCTGTGTCTTGAACGCAGTCATCTCAATGGGCAGCTCCGCCGGACATTCCACGTCCTGCAGATATTTGAACTTCCAGCCGGCCAGTTGCGCCCGATAGCTCAGGTCGGTGTCCTCGGTCAGAGTGTCGTGCTGCCATCCGCCTGAGGTCGAGATGGTCTCCCGCCGCCACATGCCGGCCGTGCCGTTGAAGTTGAAGAACACACCGGCACGGCTGCGGCCTCCATGCTCCAGCACGAAGTGTCCGTCCAGCAGGATTGCCTCCACCTGCGTGAGAAAGCTGTAGTTGCGGTTCAGATGGGTCCAGCGTGTCTGCACCATGCCGATCTCCGGCTCCGCAAAATGATGGATCACCTTCATGACCCATTGCGGCGGCGGTACAAAGTCCGCGTCGAAGATGGCGACAAGCTCTCCTTGCGCCACGTCGAGCCCCTTGTCCAGGGCTCCAGCTTTATAACCGTGTCGATTGCTCCGGTGAAGGTACACGATGGGTTGAGGGGCCATTGGATTCACTCCGCCAAACCCAGCAGCGTAGCGCTCGACGATCTCTCGAGCCACTTGAGTCGTCTCGTCGGTCGAATCGTCGAGGACCTGAATCTCGAACCGGTCCCGCGGATACTCCAGCCTGCACACCGCCTCTATCAACCGGTCGATGACGAATTGCTCGTTGAAGATGGGCAATTGAATCGTGACGAATGGAAGCTTGCCCTCGGCAAACTGCATCGGCGGCTCGCTCCATTTCGCTGCTTTCTTCTTGTTCCGGAAGTAGAGCCACACCAATTGATACCGGTGAATTCCATAGAACGCCAGGATGACCATGACGACGAAGTACGGAATCAATATCGCTGTATCGAAGGCATTCCACCGGTAAAGGCCATGGAAGTTATAAATCCTGTCGGTATAGTGCGCCTTCCAGTAATGGCCAAAGCCCCTGGGGGCAAACAGCAACCCAAGCAGGGCCGTCAATGTGTGAGAGAAAGGGGACAGGTTGTGGCTCCAGCAGAAAGGTCGCGTACCAGATTGATTCTACGCGATAGGATGCCAGACCCAGCGCTGAAGGGATGTATGGGGCAGCGTGAAACTAGTTCAAGAACATTGTTTGGTAGAGCGTATCGCGCTGGAATGGCGTGAAGCCTGCATCCCGAATTACCTGTCGAACCTGCTCTTCGGTCGCTGCATTTGCGCCTTCGGCAAGCATCACGCTGCCCGCATCGTTAGCTCCGAAACGTAATCCGACCTGCAGAACTTTTAGCCCCTGTGTCTCAAGGTTGGATTGCACATGCTCGATGTTGTCGAGATACATGCGCGAGATCGCCAGTGTTTTCAGGTACTCTACCGCGGTCGCCTTCTCAAAGCCTGGCACAGTTGAGGTCTGTGTAGGGAAGGTGCGTGGAGTGAATGAGGCAAATCCAGCGGTTTCTTCCTGAAGCTGTCGCACCAATTGGAGATGGTTCACGCGATGCTCGAAGGTCTCGCCGGCGCCGAAGGTCATGGTCGCGGTGGTCTGGATTCCGAGCTTGTGGGCTGCGCGGTGGACTGCTAGCCAGTCCTGTGTTTTCCAGCGCATGCGGGCGCCCTGTGGCTGTACAGCATCGTCGAGAATACCCGCGTCGTTACCGGGGATGGAGTCGAGTCCGGCGTCGCGCAGGCGGACGATCGTGTCGTGCAGGGTGAGTCCTGAATGCTCTGCAATCGCGAGGATTTCGCTGGCTGAAAGGCAGTGCAGCCAGACAGCGGGGAAGCGCTCTTTGGTTTGGCGGAGGAGCGCTTCGAACCAGGTGATCGTGAGTGCTGGAGTGACTTCGCCCTGCAGGATGACACCGGCCCCTCCCATCGCTACGGTCTCTGCGATGTCGTCGCAAAGTGTTGCGAATGTGTGGCTTGAGGAACCGCCGTCGGCTGCGGCGTAGGAGGTTTTCCCGTCGAGGGTGTAGGTGACTACGCCTTCGGGATGGAGTTTGCGCCGGACTGCGTCGGCCTCCATGCCAATTCCGATTAAATCGTCACTTCGAAAGCAATCGAGAGCTTCGTTGCGGCTGATTCCCATGCTTCGATTTTACGTTTTTTGCAGGAAAAAAGTTGGCGTGGTGGAATGCGGTTTTTATTGGGGATATTTGGGATTTGGGTGTGTTTGCTGTGGTGAAAACGTGGTGAAGTTGTGGTGAAATGCGTGGTAAACGTGGACAGCGGGATGTCATTTCTTGTGGTGCTGAAAACTAGGACAGGCTTTTGAAGTTTATTTTCGCGCTTGCAGGTTGTAGCAGGTTTTAGAGCAATTTCCCTGTTGCTGTGGAGTGGAGGATTTATCGCAGCGCCGTTTTCCTTGAGAGAAAACGGCCATGAGTGCGTTGACTCACCTGGACACCCACAGGGAATTGCTCTAGTGGGCGTGCAGGATCTGGACGAGGAGAACGATGACCACGGCGGCCAGTATGACGAGCAGGGAGACGCCGATCTTCACCCACCATCCGAGGGAGGCCAGTTGAGTCTCCAGTGTTTCGACACGGCTGGCTTGCTGCTCCGTGGCGAGGCGGGCTGCCTTTACCTCTTCGGAGACTCCGGTGATCTGGGCGCTTTGCTCCTGCAGTTGCCGATACAGGCCGACGTGCGCCTTGGTGACTTGACCCAGGTCGCCGCGGACTCCCTCGGCCATTGCGGCCATCGCGGCCTCGTTCGCCTTCTCGGCTGCCGCCTTCGAGTTGAAATATTTGTCCGCCATCGGTAGCAGGCGCGAGATGTGAGGCAGCAATTCGAACAATTGGGCGATGACTTTTGGCCACATAGGTTCATCCTACTTCACTGTTGTTTGGCGTTGCGTAGATGTTCGCGAGGCGCGCAAGCGTGATTGTGGACGGTGGAGAGAGTGTCCGGGGCTAAAGCCCCACCTGTTTGCAATGGTTTGTCGCAGGGCTAAAGCCCTACGCTTAATCCTGAAAGACAAGGTTCATGGGTGGCGTTGTTTTTGCCAGCGCAGCGCGAGGGTGCCGAGGGTGAGGAGCAGGATCGCTGTGGCGAGGGCCTGGGACCAGAGGCAGTAGATGCACCATTTTTGGAGGACGTAGGCTTCGAGGTAGCTGAGGAAGGCGGCGCAGAGGAAGCCGATCTGGGCGAATTCGAAGAGTAGCCACCAACGTCCCATCAGGGCTGCGACGGCGATGAGCGCGTAGCCGGCGACGCCGATGGCAGCTACTGGAATGTGCGGCGTGCCGGGCTTCTCGTCGAAGGTCCTGGCGGGAAAGACGGCGAAGCGGCTGTGGTTGACGGCACCGCAGTCGAAGCGCTCGGTGACGGCACAGGGGGGGGCGAGGCCGGGGTCCATGTAGTGAATGTGCAACGCCATGGTGGAGACTACGATTCCGGCTACTGCAAGCAAGGCGATCAAATACTTCATGGGATTTATTGTATTCATTGCCGGATGGGAGTACCGCGGTTCGTGGGAGGAAAGCGGTTCGCGCCTTGCGCGAATGCCCACCTTAGCCGCAAGTACGCGGCGAAGATGGGGCACCCGCCGCGTTTGATTGGGCGAGCTTACGAGTATCATGGGAATAAGGCCTTTTGAGGCTGATTTTGGAGCTACGAATGACTGAGAATCGCATGAATTGGAACGGCGGTTATTCCACCGTCATCGATGTACCGCGCGAGGAGACTGCGTCGCTGCTTGCCAAGGTGCTGGGCATTACGGCGCTCGGCTTCCTGATTACAGCGGCCGGTGTTGCGACGGCGCCTGCGTGGAGCACTTTTCCGGGGATGATCGCGGTGCTCGTCCTCGTGTTTGCCATCACCTTTGCGCGCAAGGCGAGTCCGACGCTCGCGCTTGGACTGTTCCTGACGCTTACCTACTTCATGGGCTGGGAGATTGGCCCGCTGATTCACCGCTACGTTCAGAGCGTGGGGTCGGCGGTGGTGTTTCAAGCTGCCGCAACTACTGGATTGGGCATGGCGGTGATGGGTTCTGTCGCGTACCTCTTCCAGATCAACTATCGCCGGATTGCGGGTATCGGCTTTGCGGCGCTGTTGCTGCTGATCATCGCGGGCATTGCGAGTATGTTTTTCCACTTCATGACGCCGGATACGTATTCGTGGCTGACGCTGGGGGTCTTCACGCTGTTGACGGTTGGCGACTTCGCGCGGATTCGTGCAGGCGGCGATGGGCGGTCGGCGGTTTCGCTTTCGCTGTCGATCTATCTGGACGCTATCAATATTTTTCTGGCTGTGCTGCAGTTGATGAGTGGGCGGCGCAGGGACTAGTTTTTCGAACGTTGCGTGCAGGCGATCGTGTTAAGGTTGTGGGGCAACAGCGCTTGGATCGCCGGTTCTATGATCGTCGATTTGAAAAGCAAGAAACTGGTGGACAGCCTTCAGCGCATCCGCATCCCTGGTCGTGATGCGAACTTGGCCCCCATCTGGCGCTGCCCCGAACACATAGGAAATTGCACCTCGCTTGGATTCCATCACGGGAAGCCCGGGCGGGACGGTGTCGTGAATGAACATCGGCACCTGGAAATTGCCCTCCGTGAACATCTGAGCGATGTGAGACAAATGCGTTCTTATCTCATCGCGAGTGACCTTATCGTTTGGGTTGTTCGCGTTCACT
>Ga0182024_10013560_pt1 | contig 15885 bp, 12 predicted proteins | sample P32metaG_FD_120480 | JGI IMG/M metagenome (GOLD analysis project Ga0182024, IMG submission 120480) | Permafrost microbial communities from Stordalen Mire, Sweden - P3-2 metaG (Illumina Assembly) | ecosystem: Environmental > Terrestrial > Soil > Wetlands > Permafrost | place: Sweden: Stordalen... | reverse complement strand
GCCAGGTGTCGCGCCGCGAGGTCGAGATGCCGCCGCGCTTCGTGGTGCCGCTGGAGGAGGCCGGGTTCGGCGTGATGGCGGGCGCGATGGCCGGCATCGGTCACGGCGCCAAGCTTCTCACGCTGCGGCACGGGCCCGGCCGCTCGTCCCATACCGGCGCGCTCGTCTTGCTCGATCCTGAAACGGGCGCCCCGGCCTTGGTGCTGGATTCCGGACTTCCGACGGCCCTGCGCACCGCCGCCGTCAGCGCGGTCGCGACCCAGGCGCTCGCGCGCGAAGATTCATCCATCCTCGCGATCCTGGGAACCGGCGAGCAAGCCCGCTGGCATATCGAGGCGATCCGGGCGGTGCGGCCCATCGAGCGGATTCTGATCTGGGGACGCTCGCCCGAAAAGGCGGGGGCGCTCGCCGCGCGCTTTCCGGGCGCACGAGCCGCCGCAACGATCGAGGCGGCCTGCGCCGAGGCCGACATTATCTGCGCCGCGACCGCGGCGACGACGCCGATCCTGCTGGCGCGGCATTTGCGCGAGGGCGTCCATGTCAACGCGGTCGGCGCTTCCCTGCCGAGCGTCCAGGAGATCGCGCCGGCCTGTTACGGGCTCTGTTCGGCGTTCGTCGATTTTCGCCCCGCCGCGGAGCTTCAAGCGGGGGATCTGATCGCCGCGCGGGCTGCGGCCATTCTGGCGCCGGATCGCGAACTGCCCGAGATCGGCGAGGTGCTGCTCGGCCATGTGGCGGGACGCAAGAGCAACACGGAGCGCACGCTGTACCGCTCGCTCGGCCTGATCGCGCAGGACCTCGCCCTGGCGCATTATCTGCTGCGGCGCGCCGAGGCGAGTGGACGCGGCACCGTGGTCGATCTCTATTCCTGAGGCGGACGATGCTCTTTCCCGAATATGAATCCTACGATGCAATCGGTCTCGCGGCGCTGATCCGGCGGGGCGAAATCTCGGCGCGCGAGCTGCTCGAAGCGACGATCGAACGCATCGAGGCGCGCAACCCCACGGTCAACGCCGTCGTGATCAAGGCTTACGACGCCGCGCGGGAAGCGGTGAGCGCGGGCTTGCCCGACGGCCCGTTCACCGACGTGCCTTACCTGATCAAGGACCTTCATGCCCCGGTCGCGGGCTTGCCCCTTACCCATGCCTCGCGCCTCTATCTCGGCAATGTTCCGACTTTCGACAGCGAGACCATCGCACGGCTACGACGTGCCGGCTTCGTCATCGTCGGCCGGACCAACGCGCCGGAATTCGGCATGAATGTCAGCACCGAGCCCGCGCTCTACGGACCCTCGCGCAATCCCTGGAATCTCGATCATTCGACCGGCGGTTCGAGCGGCGGCGCTGCCGCGGCGGTCGCGTCGGGGATGCTGCCCGCGGCACACGCGACCGACAGCCTCGGGTCGATCCGCGTGCCGGCCAGTTGCTGCGGCCTCGTCGGCCTGAAGCCGACGCGGGGGCGCAACCCGGTCGGTCCGCATCGCGGCGACGCTTCGCAGGGCTTGAGCCACGAGCATTGCGTCACGCGATCGGTGCGGGACTGCGCCGCCATTCTGGACGCAACGCAGGGACCCGATGAAGGCGCGCCCTGGTTCACGGCGCCGCCGGCACAGCCTTTCCTGTCGGAAGTCGGCCGCGATCCCGGTGCGTTGCGCATCGGCCTCGTGACGCACGCTTGGAACGGCGCCCCGGTCGATCCGGAATGCCGGGCGGCCGTCGAGCGTGCCGGAAAATTATGTGAGGCGCGCGGCCACCGCATCGTGCCGGTCGATCTCGATCATGACGGCCAAGCGCTGATCGATTCCTGCAACACGATCCTTCTCTCCGGCCTGGGCGGATTGATCGCGCAGCGCGAAGCCGAGATTGGACGCAAAGCGCGGCCCGAGGAACTGGAACCGCTGACTTGGGCTTCGGTCGCCGCCTATCGCGGCACGCTCGCGCTCGATATGCATATGGCGCTCGCCCGGATCAATCGCATCGTACGGGCGGCCGCGCGGGCGTTCCGCGATGTCGATATCGTGATCACGCCGGCCTTGGCGCAGCCACCGGTGAAGCTCGGCGTTCTGCGCACCGACGGCGAGGATGCCGCGTCAGCGACCAAGGCGATCTTCGATTATTGTCCGTTTACGCCGCTGTTCAGCGCCAGTGGTCAGCCGGCGATGTCGCTGCCGCTCTATCTTGGGAAGTCGGGTTTACCGATCGGCGTTCAATGCGTTGGACGCTTTGCTGAAGACGCAACGCTTTTGCGCTTGGCGGCGCAGCTTGAAAACTCGTTTATCGGAAGACCGCGAGCTTTCTCAGCCGATTAGATCGGCAACGCCAAAAGCCTTCCCCTTGGTCGGGGGCGGCGGATCGTCCACCAGCGGGGGAGGGGTCGACGGCGCCGGTTCCCCGATCGGCTTTGGCGATTCCGGCTGCGACGGCGAAGGCGCCGGATCCGGCGTTCCCGGTCGATCGGGCGCCAGATCCGACGTCATTACTGCAATCATTCTTGAAGGAGGATTACTTACCGCCGCCGGCGCCATGAGCGCCGCCGGCCGCGCCGGCGCCAGCCTCCGATGGGGTCGACATCGGGGTGTTGTTGTCGGTTCCCGGCGCCATGGCGGAGCTGTCGCTGCAACCCATGCTACCCTTTTGCTCGGGCGTACATGGCAGTTTTCCTTCCGCGGTGCTATGCGGCTGGGTCCCCGATTGGGTGTTCCCGGCACCCGAATTCATCGTGCCCCCGGAAGTATTGGTACCGGAATTTGTTTGCGCCATTGCCGGCGCGGCAAAGGCCAAGGCACCGGCGAGCGCCATGCCGGTAAGCCAAACATTCGTCTTCATCTCTTTCCTCCTGTTGGGGAAATCCACTAAATGGCCAACACCCCCAGCTTAAAGGGCGTTCCAGGCGGCCGAATACCGCCGCGCGCTGCTTAGCGATTTTTTGGGCCGCTCTCGTCCAACCGGCGAGCAACCGGCTCTTGCCGATGAGCAACGGACGCCGCGTCGCGCCTCCTATTATTGTCAGGAGGCGTCGGGTCGCCCCCCGGTCGCAAAATTATTGCTATTCCGCCGCTTGAGCGATGGCGCGATCCGCCCCGGTCGTGAGCACCGCCAGATCGGGCAACATGAAGTGCAGCACTTCCATCGGCGCGTCGGCTTCGAGACTGAACCGCTCCGCGCGATCGAGGTAGAGCGTCGTCAACCGGCGGAGTGAATGCTTCGCGACCGTGCCGGTGCCGGAAAGCACCAGGAAGACGCCACGGCCGAAGGCATCGTGCCTGCCGCCGGGGGCGAACCGGAGAAAGCCAACGCCGCACTTCCGTTCCGTGAATATCCCTAGGAGCTTTTCCGAAACCCCGAGCGCCGGCTCGAGCGGCACCCAATCATAGCGGCCCGGCCGCATCAGGACGGGCGCCGCGAGGCGCGGTTCGGGATAAGCCATCGGCCGGGCATTCGCATATTCCCAGATCGCCTGGTAGCCGTCGACATTGCGCTTGCCTTCGACATCGGCGCGGCGGCGGAACACCCCATCCTTGAATTCGCCCTCTTGGCGGAGCGCCGCCGATCCGGCCTTCATTTCGTCCGCCGACAGATAACCGCCGCCGCTCGCGCCGCCGAACTGCAGCACGATCGTACTGACGTCGGAGCCGGCGCTCTGGGTCTGCGGGCCATAGGCGACGCCTTCGGGGAAATAGCCCACCATGCCGGCTTCGAGCTTCCCGTCGCGGGCAAAATCGAGCGTCCCTTCGGCCTGGTAGCGGAATTGATCGAAATTGTGCCGGTGCCGCGGGGAGAAGAAATCGCCGCCGATCCGGCCAAGCGACAGCTGGAAATTGCCGAGCGTACCCGGCTCGCCTTCCATCAGCCGAATATAATGAAAGGTGCCGCCCCGGTGTTCGAGGCCGCGCTCGAAGGCCAACTCGTCGCCCTGAACGATTTTCATGGTTCTCCCCTCGCCCAACCGAGACGGAAATCATATAGAGCACGGCGCCTTCGATGTCGATGCGGGTCCGCGCGCGCCCCTCATGAGGCCGCTCGAAAAGCGGTCGCGACAGGCGCCGAATTAGCCATTGCGAGGCCTGGCGACCTTCCCTACTTTGCCTTTCATGCTCGTCATCAGCTATGGCATCGAGAGATCGGGCAGCACCCTGGCCTTCGAGATGGCCAGGGGCCTCTTGATTGAAAACGGTTTCGATCAATCGGTACTGGAATCGCCGTTGGTGGTTCCGGCTCGCCGCATCAACCTGGCCAGCCGGTGGGACAATGAAACGCTCCAGGGGTTGGTGAGAGAGACCGAGGACAGGAAAGTCGCGGTAAGGACCCATGCGCCGCCTGGGGATATTTCCTCCGAACTCGTGGCGGAACTCGCCGGCCGCGGAAAGCTCAAGGTTCAAGCAACCTATCGCGATCCGCGCGACATTGTGCTGTCGCTGATCGATGCCGGAAGGGACGCGCGCGAGAATGGCCGGGCGGCTTTCGCGCAAATCGACGGAATTGACGCGGCGATCCACCACCTGCACCGATCCGTGAAGATTTTCATCGCGTGGAGTCGCCTTCAGGCGACTTTGTTCCGCTATGACGATCTCGCCTTCAACATGTCGAATACCATTCGGCGCATGGCGCGCGATCTGGGTTTACCCACGATTCCGGATTTCGTCCGCGGATATCTCGCGGCGGCGTTCACCGAGCGCAACAAAGGAATTCCCAACCGCTACCTCGCCGAAATGTCCCCGGTCGATTCGGCCAAGATCGAGACCGAATTCTCCGATTTTTTCGAGCTGATAAAGCGCACCGCGGCGGCCGGTCCGAGATAACGGCTCGGCGCTTGCAGAAAGAGCCGGAACGTGGCCCGCTCGCCGCACGTTGTAGAGGCGCATGGCCGGCAAACCTGAAATCCCGCTGCGAATCGAGGACTACGCACTGATCGGCGATTGCCAGTCGGCGGCGCTCGTCGGCCGCAACGGCTCGATCGATTGGCTGTGCTGGCCTCGCTTCGACAGCGACGCGTGCTTCGCGGCCCTTCTCGGGAAGAACGACAATGGGCGCTGGCTGATCGCGCCGGCCGATCCGGAGGCCCGTATCCACCGCGCTTATCGCGACGACACCATGGTGCTCGAAACGATTTTCGAGACCGCGGGAGGCACCGTCGGGGTCATCGATTTCATGCCGCTAGGCCTGCCTCCGGACGGCGCGATCTCCAGCATCGTGCGGATCGTCGAAGGCCGCCGCGGCAAGGTCGCGATGAAGCTACATCTCACCTTGCGCTTCGACTATGGCATCGCGATCCCGTGGGTAACCCAACTGGAAGACGATTCGGGAATCAGCGCCGTGCTGGGGTCTCACCGGGTCACGCTGCGCACGACCGCCGCGCTCCGCGGCGAGGCTCTGTCCACGATAGCGGAGTTCGTCGTTGCCGAAGGGGAAAGCGTCCCCTTTGTCCTGGACTTCACGCGTTCGCATCGTCCGATGGCAAAGCCGATCGACGCGCGGCGCGCCGAAAAGGCCACCGAGCGATATTGGCGCGATTGGTCGGCGCGCTGCATCTATCGTGGCCCGTGGCGGGAGCCGATCGTCCGTTCGCTCATGACCTTGAAGACGCTGACCTATGCGCCGACCGGCGGCATCGTCGCCGCGCCCACGACCTCGCTCCCGGAGCAGTTCGGCGGCATGCGCAATTGGGACTATCGCTTTTGCTGGCTCCGCGATGCCACGCTCACGCTTCTCGCGCTGATGCAGGGCGGCTATTACGACGAGGCGCAATCTTGGCGCGACTGGCTGCATCGTGCGGTCGCCGGCAGCCCCGAACAGCTTCAGATCATGTACGGGGTCGGCGGCGAGCGCCGTCTGACCGAATACGAAATACCGTGGCTCGACGGCTTCGGCGGGGCGAAGCCGGTACGAATCGGCAATGCCGCTTCGGCGCAGCTTCAACTCGATGTCTATGGCGAAGTCATGGACGCCCTTCACCATGCCCGCGAAGGTGGCTTGGTCGCCGCGCCCGTCGCGTGGGAATTTCAGATCAAGCTCATGGAGCATTTGGAAAAGATTTGGCGGGAACCCGACGAAGGCATTTGGGAAATCCGCGGTCCCCGCCGGCATTTTACCTTTTCCAAGGTCATGGCATGGGTCGCGTTCGATCGGGCGGTTCAAGACGCCGAGAAATACGGGCTCGAAGCGCCGCTCGCGCGGTGGCGCAAAATCCGCGACGAAATTCACGAGACCATCTGCCGCGAGGGCTTCGATTCCGAGCAGCAGGCCTTCACGCAGAGCTTCGGCGATAAGGAACTGGATGCAAGTCTGTTGATGATGCCGATAGTGGGTTTCATTTCCTCCGACGACCCGAAGATGCGCGGCACCGTCGCCGCGATCGAGCGCAATCTGATCTTCGACGGCTTCGTCGCGCGCTATCGCACCGAAAGCACAATCGACGGCTTGCCGCCCGGCGAAGGCGCGTTCCTGCCCTGCAGCTTCTGGCTCGCCGACAATTACATTCTGCAGGGACGTACCGAGGAGGCGGAGGCGCTGTTCGAGCGCCTTCTGGCCTTGCGGAACGACGTCGGGCTGCTCTCGGAGGAATACGATCCTCGCGCCCGTCGGCTTGCCGGCAATTTTCCGCAGGCTTTCTCCCACATGGCGCTGATCGGCACGGCGTTTAACCTGCACGAGATCGGCCCGGCGCAGCAGCGGCCCGACGGCGCCAAGCCAACCTCGAAGGGCGATGCGTGAGCATCGACCGCGATGCCGGTTTCGACCTATGATGAGGACTACTCGCGCCTCGGGGCGCTTCAGGAACGGCGTTAGGGTAAAACATGGCTGAGATCATCATGGGCATCGGGACGTCGCACACGCCCCTCCTGACCTTCGAGGCGACGCGCTGGCAGGACTACGTGCAGCGGGATTACAAGAGCGAGCGACTCAACACCTCCGACGGACGTTGGCTGACCTATAAGCAGCTCGAGGACGAGGTTCAGGCGAAATATGCCTCCGTCGCGACTCTCGATCATTTCCGCTCGAAGCAGGATGTCTGCCAGCGCTCGCTCGACCGTTTGGGCGAGGACATCGCCAAGGCGGATCCGGATGTGGTCGTGATCATCACCGACGACGAGACCGAGCTGTTCACGCGACAGAATACGCCCGCCGTCTCGGTCTATTACGGCGAAGAGATCATCACCCACCCGCGCAAGCCGCCGGAACAGGTGCCCGGCTTTTTCGAGACCATGCTCAAGACCTATGCCATGGACAAGCCGCACACCTTCCCCGCCATGGCCGGCTTCGCGCGCGAACTGATCGAGCGCCTGATCGAGCACGATATCGATATCGGGGCCGCGTCGCAGATCGACGATCCGCATCGCTCCGGGTTCGGCCATGGCGTCGGTTTCGTTGTGACCCGGATTTTCGGCGACAAGCGCATTCCGGTGGTTCCGGTGCTGCTCAACACCTATTACCCGCCGAACGTGCCGAAGCCGGCGCGCTGCCACGATATCGGACGGGCTTTGCGGCACGCGATCGAGGCCAGCCCCGAGAAGCTCCGGGTCGCGGTGCTGGCGTCCGGCGGTTTGAGCCATTTCACGGTCGACGAAAAGCTCGACCGCCGCGTGCTTGAAGGTTTCGAGCCCGGCAAGGCGGAACTGTTGCGCACGCTGCCGGTACCGGCGCTCAATTCCGGCTCGTCCGAGATCCGCAATTGGATCGCGCTCGCGGGCGCGATCGAAGGCATGACGAATCGCTGGCTCGAATACCAGCCGCTGTACCGCACCCCCGCCGGCACCGGCATCGGGGTGGCTTTCGGCATCTGGTCGTAAGATCGGCCGACCGAACTCGCGATGAAGATCGTCAAGCTCGAGGATTTTCATGCCGACGGCGGCTGGCGGACGCTGTCGTTCCTGAAGCTCGTCACCGATGACGGGCTGATCGGCTGGTCGGAATTCAACGAGGGGTTCGGCGCCGGCGGCGTCAGCGACATCATCCGCCGCTTCGCGCCGATCGTCACGGGCATGGACCCGCGCGCGGTCGGGCGCATCGGGGCCTCCCTGCGCGCCATCACGCAACTCGCGCCGGGCGGCCTCAACAACCAGGCGATCGCGGCGATCGAAAATGCCTGCCTCGACGTCAAGGCCAAGGCCCTCGGCGTCCCGATCTATGCGCTCTTCGGCGGACCTTTCCGCGAACGCATCCCGCTGTATTGGTCGCATTGCGGCAGCTTCCGCGCGGTCCACGCGAAGCTGTTCGAGCGCGTCCTCGGCACGCCACCCCTGCGCTCGCTCGACGACATCAAGCGGCTCGGCGAAGAGGTGGTCGCGAAAGGCTATCGGGCGCTCAAGACCAATCCGATCCTTTTCGACGGCCCCTCGCCCCGCATGGCCCCCGCCGGCTTCCAGCCCGGCCCCGCGCTTCTGGAGCGCAACATCGACGCACGGTTGATCGGGGCGATCGCGGATCAGCTCGCGGCGTTTCGCGACGGGATCGGACCGCTCACGGGCCTATTGCTCGATCTCAATTTCGGCCAGCGGCCGGAGGGGTATCGCCGCGTCGCCAAGGCGGTCGAGCGTTTCGACCTCTTGTGGCTCGAGCTCGACATTCACGATGCCCGCGCGCTCGCCGACATCCGGCGGTCGAGCGCGACGCCGATCGCCTCGCTCGAAACCATCTACGGGGTCAAGCAATTCCGCCCCTATTTCGAGGAATTGGCGGTCGATGTCGCGATCGTGGACGTGCCCTGGAACGGACTTTGGGAATCGGTGCGGATCGCCGCGCTCGCCGACGCTTTCGAGGTCAATGTCGCGCCGCATAATTTCTATGGCGACCTCGCCAGTCTGATGAGCGCGCATTTCTGCGCCGCCGTGCCTAACTTCCGGATCATGGAATTCGAGGCCGACGACATGCCGTGGAACCACGATTTCGTGACGCGGCCTCCCGTGATCGTGGACGGCGAATTGCTGGTCCCCGACGCGCCCGGCTGGGGCACCGATGTCAACGAGGCGGCGCTTCGCGACCATCCCGTCAAGCCGCGCTGAAATCTCGGGCGCGGGCGGCGGCTCCTCGCCGTTCGCCTAATTTTCGGCTCAATGCGCTGCTACACGGGCTTATGGTCGAGCCGCCCTCATCCGACCGGGACGTCGGACCCGAGAATGCCCGCGACGAGGAAGCGCGGATTCTTGAAATCCTGAACCGGACCGGAGCCGCGCTCGCATCGGAACTCGATCTCGATCGGCTGCTGCAACGGGTGACGGATGCGGGGGTCGAGCTGTCGGGCGCGGCGTTCGGCGCCTTTTTCTACAATGTCGTGAACGAGGCCGGCGAAGCCTACATGCTCTATACGCTATCGGGAGCGCCGCGCGCCGCCTTCGCCTCTTTCCCGATGCCGCGCAATACCGCGATTTTCGATCCCACATTCCGCGGCACCGGAATCATTCGGTCGGACGATATCCTCGCCGATCCGCGCTACGGCAAGAGCGCGCCCTATTTCGGCATGCCGCCGGGACATCTGCCCGTCCGCAGCTACCTCGCGGCGCCGGTGATTTCGCGCTCGGCCGAAGTGCTGGGCGGCCTGTTCTTCGGCCATCCCGACACGGGGGTTTTCAGCGAGCGCTCGGAACGATTCGTCGCCGGGATCGCCTCCCAAGCCGCGACGGCGGTCGACAACGCCCGTCTTTATCAGGCCGCGCAAAAGGAAATCGCGGCGCGCCGACAGGCGGAGAGTGAACTTCAGCAACTTAACCGCACCCTGGAGCAGCGGATTGCGCGGGAATTGCGGCAGCGGGAACAGGCCGAAGCGGCTTTGCGCCAAGCGCAAAAAATGGAAGCCATCGGGCAACTCACCGGGGGGGTCGCGCACGATTTCAACAATTTGCTTCAAGTCATCGTCGGCAATCTGGAAACGCTGCGTCGGCGCCTCGCCGCGGGCGAGGTTCCCTCGGCCGAAGATCTCGAGCGCCTGACGGGCGCTGCGATCCGCGGCGCGGAACGCGCGGCGACGCTCGCGCAACGCTTGCTCGCCTTCGCGCGGCGGCAGCCGCTCGACACGAAACCCCTCGACGTCAACAAACTGGTCGCCGGCATGTCCGATCTCTTGCGCCGCACGCTCGGCGAAAACATCCGCATGGAAACCATCCTCGCCGGCGGATTATGGCGCAGCGCGGTCGATTCCAACCAGTTGGAAAGCGCCATGCTCAATCTCGCGGTGAACGCGCGCGACGCCATGCCGGCGGGTGGCAAGCTGACGATCGAAACCGCCAATGCCTATCTCGACGAAGATTACGCGGCCTCCCATGACGACGTGGCATCCGGCCAATATGTGATGATCGCGGTTTCGGATACCGGTCTCGGGATGGACAAGGAGATTATCGCCAGGGCCTTCGATCCGTTCTTCACCACCAAGGAAATCGGCCAGGGCACGGGCCTCGGCCTCTCCCAGGTCTATGGCTTCGTCAAGCAGTCGGACGGCCATGTGAAAATCTATAGCGAGGCCGGCTCGGGCACGACGATGAAGCTCTATCTACCCCGTCTGGCCGCGGGCGATGCGATGCTGGAGCCGGAGCGCGAACCGTCGATCGCCGGAACCTCGGGCGGCGAGATTATCCTCGTCGTCGAGGACGACGAGGACGTGCGGGCGTTCAGCACCGAAATGCTACGCGAGATGGGCTACGGCATTCTCGAAGCCGGCGAGGCGGGGACCGCCTTGCGCCTATTGGATGCCAATCCCAATATCCTGCTCCTCTTCACCGATGTGGGTCTCCCCGGCGGCGTCACCGGCAAGGAATTGGCGGACACCGTGCGACAGCGCTTTCCGCAGGTGAAGATTTTGTTCACAACCGGATATGCGCGGAACGCGATCGTGCATCAGGGCCGGCTCGATCCCGGCGTCGAATTGCTGCTGAAGCCCTTTACCTATGCCACCTTGGCGGCGAAAATACGGAAGGTTCTCGCCAACGGCACCTAGAGCCCCGCGCGATCGTTCGAGTCGCCGAGGAACAGCCGCTGCGCGATGAATTCGCCCGGGGCGACGCCGCCGGGACAGGCAAACAGTCCGCCGCCGGTATGGGTCGCGAACTGGTTCATCATGTCGAACTTGGCCATCTTCTCGAAAATCTTGATGAATCCGCTGCGCGGGTCGCTTTGGTAGCAAATGAATAGCAGCCCGGCGTCGTACTCCATCCCTTGGCGCCAGGGCGGCCAGCGTTCGGCGGTGAAATTCACCCCGTCATTATAGGAATAGGGCCGTCGCAGAATTTGCGCGCCCTCATTGCTGGCCGCGGCGGCAAGGCGTACATGCGCGTTCTCGGCAATGACGGGATTGCCGTCCTTGTCGGTCGCGTCCAAATCGAGTGGATCGAGCTCGCTCTCCTTGCCGAGCGGCGCGCCCGAATATTTCCGCCGTCCGACGGTCTGCTCTTGGAAGGCGAGCTTCATCCGATCCCAATGTTCGAGCGCGATCCGGATGCGGCGAACGACGACATAACTCCCGCCCCGCATCCATTCCGGCCCTTCATTCCCGACCCAGACGATTTTTCCCATCGCGTCCGCGTCGCGGATCGACGGATTGTTGGTCCCATCCCGGAATCCCATGAGATTGCGCGGCGTTTCCCCGCCGCCGGCACTGGCGGCAAATCCTGTCTGCGCCCAGCGCATTCGCGCGGCGTCGTCGGCGAGGCGGGCCAATTGGCGGACGGCGTGGAAAGCAACCTGCGGATCGTCGGCGCAGGCCTGGACCGAAAGATCGCCGCCGGTCCGCGCGTCCGCGAGTTGATCGCCATTGAAGCGCGGCAAATCGACCAGCGCTTCGGGCCGGCGCGCCGCAACTCCATATCGGTCCTTGCCGTCCTTGACGAACAAGCCCGCACCGACGCCGAAGGTCAGCGTGAGGCGCGCCGCCGGCAGCCCCATCGCCTCGGCGGAATCGGCGGCTTCGACCGGATCCGCGTCGGCATAGTCGGCGTCTTGCTTGAATGCCTGCACCCGCTGACCGGCGCTCATTCGGGCGGAGGCTTCGGTCCAGCGCCGCAACAACGCGATCACATCCTCGCGCTTCGGCGTGACGAGGTCGAAGGCGGCAAAATATGTATGACCTTGTTGCGGCGAGACGATCCCGGCTTGATGGGATCCCCAAAACGGCTCGATCTCGGCATTGACAACGCCCGGAGAACCGGGTGGCGTCGCCGCCAAGGCTGGCGCGCCGCGCGCGCCCAGCATCGCGCCGGCGCCTGCCACCAAGCCACCCGCGCCGGCGAGGAAACCGCGGCGGGAAGGACCCGGCTTATCGTCCTTCGGTCCGCTCATCGCGCTTCGACGACCGTGTTCACGTCGTCCTCGACATAATAGAAGCCCTTGCCGTCGGGGGTCATGGCGATGCCGAAGAGATCGCCATTGCCCGGTGGGGACTGCGCCTGGTCGGCGTCGATCCATTGCGCGTAAAGCTGCCTGCCGGTCGCCGGATCCACTTCGACCGCCTGGCCGTTGAGCGCGTTGCACACCACGAGATGGCCGTTCGGCGCCGTCGTCATGGCCAATGGCCGGCGCAGCAGGCCGCCCTTGGTTATCTCGCGGCCGGTCCCGGCGCTCGCCGTTCGCGTGGTCGCATCCGGGATCGCGACGATGCGGTTGCCAACCGCGTCCGAGACGTAAAGCGTCGTACCGTCGCGCCCCAGCTCCAGACCGGTCGGCCCGATCATGAATGCGTCCTTGTTGGCTTGCGCGCCCAAGCTATCCGCCACCACCGTTTGCCGTGTCACCACCGGCGGCTTGCTCTCGGCCATCGCCAATTCGATGCGCAGGACCGTGGCCTTGTTCACCACCACCGGCGAGCCGGAGGCGGAATCGCGCACGTCGGGGCCGGGCACGTCGAATCCCGCCATGCTCACGAACAAAATCGCCGTCTCACCTTTGTCGATGAGGGCGATATTGCCCCACGGACCATTGATGTTCGGGCCGGCGATCGTGCCGGCGAGTTGGCCGTTGCCGTCGAGCACGATAAGGCAGCCCTGACCCTTGGTGGCGGTAGTGCCGTCATCGCTCGGCGTACTGCCCACGATCACCCAGCCGCTTTTGAGCATGACCATCGCCGTGGTGAGACCTACGCCGCCAGGGCATTGCGCGAGCTTACGCGGTAATTTCGCGATCAGCGTGGTTTGCTTGGTGGCCGGGTTGTAATCGACGATCGTCGTCCCGGTGCCCTGCAGATTCGACAGATTGTTGAAATTATCGATCAGCACGTCGTCCTTATGGATGCGTCCCGCGGAAACCGGGGCGACGACGATGGCGTAGGGATTGAGGTCGCCGTTCTCCGGCACGGTCGAGGCAAGCGTGACATGCCGGTGAATCGTTTCCAGCAAGCCCGGCGGCTCATCGGCGCGCGCCTGTTGCAGCGAGGCGACCATCGCCGCCGCCATCACGGCCAGCAAGGCCAAATGTTCCGTCCAGCGTATCATGCCCATGTTTCGATTGCTTCCGCGCGGCAAGACGACCGCAACCCCCCGATAATGCGAATGATTTGCATTCGCTAGCACCGTAGACACCGGCGATCAAGGCAAATCGCGTCGTTGCGGCTTTGCTCCCCTCAGAAGATGATGTTGGTGCGCAGCCCGATGACGGCTTCGTTCTTGATCCGCTGCCCCGGGAGGTTGGGATTCGGCAGTCCGCCGCCAGGGTTGAATACATATTGAAAATCCGGCTGTAGCTGCCACCAGGGGGTGACCTGATAGAGGTAGGTCGCCTCGATAAAGGTTTCGCTGCTCCGGACGGGGTAAAACGAGCCGGAAAAAGCCCCGGTGCTTCGATCCAAGGCGGCGGCGCGAGCACTGACATGGGCCAGCCCCAGCCCGATACCGACGGTATCGTCATCGCGATGGGGAAACGGTTCGTGGAGAACGAGGCCGGCATTCAGGCTGACATCGATGAGATTGCGGTCGATCTCCGGCGTACCCATGGCGCGGGCAAAGAAGTTGAGCGTCTTGTCGGCTTCCTCGGGCGCTTGCCATACGATCTGGTCCGCGACGGCGTAGATGCTGTAATCGCCGCGGTGCATCAGGGGTATGCCGGTGCTCTTCGGGTTGGCGAGCGAAAGCCCGCGATTGTCGAATTCCTGGTCGGCGAAATTTTCCGAATCGTACCACACGCCCAGCTTATAGGTTCGCGCCAGCGGCTCTTCCCGGTCGGCATAGACCATCGAGCCGAGCGCGGGATAGGCGTATTGCAGCTCCGCGATCGCGAGGATGCCGCCATTCAGCGGAAAACTGGTGCCCGAGGGATTCTGCTGCTGCGGGTCGCCGCTGTTATTGGCGACCGGGCTGCCATTGAAGAGGCCAGCCAAAAAAGTCACCGAATCCGTTGGCCGGGCCCGCAGTCGAACGCCGAGCGCGGAGAGCGGATAGGCGGGGCCGCCGCCCGGCAAATCGGCCGACGGGACCATCGGCCAGCCGAACATGGTGTTGACGAAATAGCCGGCGTTCTGGCTGACGATGAATTCCTGGTCGAGGCTCTGCTGGCCCGCTTTCACATCGACCTGGCCGTCGGCGAATTTCTGCTGGTACCACAATTCCCAGAGCCGGGTCGCGCGATCGGCCTCGATGCCGCTCGCCGTCTGGAGCGTGTGCAGATTGTCGGCGCTGAGGTCGCGGCCATGGATTTGCAGCGCGCTCGCGTTGAAGGTGCCGCCATACCAGCCGAAGGCGCGTTGCGTATCGAGTTGCAGGATCAATTGGGTTAGGCCGTCATATTCGAAGCCCTCCCGCACGCCGCCGGTGAGGTTGCCGAGCACCTCGCTGGTTTCCAAGACCGAGAGCGTCATGCCGTATCCGCTGAGCAGGGCGCGAAGCCCGCCCATGTCGCCAAGGAGGGCGCCGCTCCGCGACAGGCCGACCAGGAAATCCCCGCCCTCGGCCCCCGTGGCATTTTCCGGCTGGGCGGGTTGGGACGTGTCATTCTCCTCTTGAGGCGCCTGCGCGGCCGGCGGCGTCGCGAAGGCCGGCGCGGCCGTCATGAAGCCCGCGGAAACGACAAAGAGGCTGATACGGATCGATCGGGTGAAACCGCCTTGCGGCCCGCGACGCACCGCAAGCGCCCGATCCAATTCAATCATTCCCCCTCCTTCTCGATAGCTCGGCCGATAGGCCGGCGTCCCCACGCTAATGCGACTTATTCGCATTTGCAACGGCTTTCCGGGGAGTGCCCCCGCCAAGGGGCGCCGGGAAAAGACAAGTTCCCCTTTCAGGGTTGAGTCTGCGAACGGAAGACATGATGCCGGTTCACATCGCCTGGTCCGACATCGCACTGCGCCTACTTCTGACCACGCGAGGAGATCGCACGGCGATCCGGCGTCCACGAAGTCGCCTGGAAACTTGAAGAACGCCCTTGCATTGGGGCGTATCCGAGCCTAAGTTATGCGAGTCATTCGCATTAGCATTCTCAGGCCCTTCCGGGTCAATTTCCGATCCGATGAGGGAAAAGGAGCCTTTCGAGCGATGTATGTCTGTCTTTGCAACGGCATTACCTCCCGCCAAATCCAGCAGGCGGCGGAGACGCACGGCTCGACCGGCGGCATCTATCGCTCGTTCGGGGTGCAGCCCCGCTGCGGCAAATGCATTCCGACCATTCGCGCCATGATTTCGGGCTCTCGCCAGAGCCAGTCCGCCGCGCCGTCCCCGACGGCCGACTGCGCTCTTCCCGGCTGACGTTCCGCTCGCCATCCGGACCGAACCGCCCTACCCTTCGGCGACGCCGAAATTGGGGAGGATCGCATGCAGCTAGACGCCAAGGTCATTGAGCATCTCAATCGGATTCTCAAGAACGAGCTGACCGCCATCAATCAATATTTCTTGCATGCCAGGATGCTGAAGCATTGGGGCGTGACCAAGCTCGGCCATCACGAATACGACGAGTCGATCGGCGAGATGAAGCATGCCGACCG
>Ga0182024_10013559_pt1 | contig 15885 bp, 12 predicted proteins | sample P32metaG_FD_120480 | JGI IMG/M metagenome (GOLD analysis project Ga0182024, IMG submission 120480) | Permafrost microbial communities from Stordalen Mire, Sweden - P3-2 metaG (Illumina Assembly) | ecosystem: Environmental > Terrestrial > Soil > Wetlands > Permafrost | place: Sweden: Stordalen... | reverse complement strand
GGCCAGCCTTACCACGACCGCGACAGCCTCATCCGCCGCAGGCAGCTACACCATCACCGCGGCGGTTGGAACACTGGCGGCAACCAAGTATAGCTTCGTCTTTGTGAACGGAACGCTTACCGTTGCCAAGGCCGTGCTAACAGTGACTGCAAATAGCGCGAGCCGAGCCTACGGCGCCGCGAATCCAACCTTTGCCGATACCATCACCGGCTTCGTCAACGGCGACACGGTGGCGACAGCCACCTCCGGCGCGGCCAGCCTTACCACGACCGCGACAGCCTCATCCGCCGCAGGCAGCTACACCATCACCGCGGCGGTTGGAACACTGGCGGCAACTAACTACAACTTCACCTTTGTGAATGCAACGCTCACCGTCAGCAAGGCGGTGCTGACGGTCACGGCGAATAACGCTAGCCGGGCCTACGGTGCGGCCAACCCTGCCTTCACCGATACGATCACCGGCTTCGTCAATGGTGACACGGTGGCAACCGCCACCACCGGCGCAGCCAGTCTCACTACGACCGCGACGACATCCTCCGCTTTGGGCAGCTACACCATCACCGCAGCAGCCGGTACACTGGCAGCAACCAACTACAGCTTTACCTACGTGAACGGAACGCTGACCGTGGCCAAGGCCGTGTTAACGGTGACTGCGAACAACGCGAGCAGGGCCCACGGTGCGGCCAACCCGACCTTCACCGATACCATCACCGGCTTCGTCAATGGCGACACGGTGGCGACGGCCACAACCGGTGCGGCAAGCCTCACCACGACCGCGACAACGTCGTCCCCTGCGGGCTCCTACACCATCACTGCGGCCATTGGGACGTTGGCGGCAACCAAGTATACTTTCGTCTTTGTGAACGGAACGCTCACGATTACGCCGTGAGGATCTGTAGCTGCGCCTGTGTTCGCTCCTGTGGCGGGCGCCTACACGTCGGCACAAAGCGTCACAATCACGGATACGACATCTGGGGCGGCGATCTACTACACCACGAGCGATACGATGCCCCCGACCTCGTCGAAGAAGTATTCGACGAATATCACGGCATCTGCGACTGAGACCATCGAGGCGATCGCAGCAGTCACTGGCTACACAAACAGCGCGGTTGCCTCGGCGGCCTACACGATCAAGTAGCCTGATGCAATCTTCACGCTTGTCCGGTGCAAGACGAGGGCGCAAGTTCGGCGAGTCGTCAGTTTAAGGACCGCATCAAGCCATTTCCTAAAGTTGGCGGGTCAGAAATCGGTTTCCGGCCTGCCAACTTGTGATCCGTGGGGAGTCGTCCCGACAGACAACAGCAGTCTCACAGATGTGCGCGTCGTTGGACTGATGGGAACAACAACATCTTGAAAATGTGCGGCTTAGAATTCGCCAACGGTATCCACGCGGGCACCAACCCCCAGCGCATCAACGCAAATTCCCGGTTGCCGGTATCGCGACTCAACCGCACCACGGGTTGAACGCTCTGCGGAGCAACGTTGAAGCTGGGCGCGAACCACGGCATGTCCTCAAGCTCGACACCGAACCAGTCGGCGAGAACCTCCTGAGTGGATTTCCTGGCGAAGCGGCCACACATACTGCAAATAGCATAACGGATTGAGTCCTCCGTACCCTGACGCGCTTATGGAACTGATCTATTCCCGCTCTACAATGTTTGCTTACATGTGTTCAGATTGATCATGCAAGGTTGCTGGGCAAACTGTCTTGGGGATTGTTGTGGAGGCATAAGTCGCGAACATTATGTCTCTGAATGTGTGTTTCCAAGCCAATCGATCTTCGTACGGGGACTGGATTTCTGTCTCGACATCCCCAAGGAGTTGCGTAGCGAGTCCTTGACAGCGAAGATTCTTTGCGTCGATCACAACAGCCGCCTTGGCAAAACGGTCGATTGGGTTGCGGGAAATGCGTTCGGGGCACTCCGTAGTTTTACAGCGTTAAGAAATAAACGAAGCGAATTGCCTCAACTCAATTGGGCTCCTCAGGAGTTCAACATTGACGCACGAGGACTGGAGACATGGTGTCTCAAGACCATGCTCAATTTCAGCTTTGGACGGCAAACCATCATTGGTCCTGGTTCGCATAATGCGGGCACGGTTCCTGACGAATTGGTGAGGATTGCATTCGGTTTAGAAGAGTTCACTGATGGAAGGGGCCTCTATATTGCATATCGCGAGAATGAGACTTTCACCCTCGAAGATCGGTTCCATTACACGGCTAAAACGCGCGGGTCGAACCTGCTAATGGGCTACTTTGCTCTTCATGGTTTTCGCTTCTATATCAATCTTGAACGCACAGCCGGAAAGTATGACCGCATTGAGGACTCTGATGTTTTCTACCGCGAAGCGTACTTTGTAGATCCGGTCGAAACTGTCCGCGCAGAAGCCGTTGCTAGTATCGAATCCCTGATACGCTATGAGCGCGCAAAGCGCAGGTTTCGTCAAAAGATTTCGATTGTTTGGCCAAAGACATCTTCAAAATCCTCAAAAGTCATCGCGGCTGGAATCCAAGAAACTGGCCTTGGGAATGATGGCCGTTGGCATGGGTGGTTGTCGCTCCCAATTCACTATCCTGATTCTTTCTCGTGCAATACCATCGCAGTCAGCGATGGAACACCAAGAAAACGCATCTGCTTTCCTCGATTACGAGTTCCAAGATGAATTCCCGAGTGCTGGAGGTATTTCACCACTTCTGCCTTAACGAAGACATCCAATTCTGCATAGAGTTTCGCAACTCGCATCTGCCTATACCCCATTCCCCAGCCTTTTAGGAGGTTTGCCAAGCCTTGCAAAGTTTTCGCGAGGCTGTTTCCCGATGACGGTTTCAATACAGCCTCCACTTTCGATTTGAACCTGCGAACCACCTTACTGTCCGGATAGGTGATCTGGCCTTCGAATCGGACGCCCAGGAACGAAAGGCCATCCTTGCTAAAACCACCGAAGCGGCTCTTACTGTTAGGCTCGTCCAGTGCGTGGATTTCCAGGCCTAGACTCGTTAGCATCGACCGGCAAAGGATATGCGCCCGCTCAGCTTCCTCCCGCGTCTTGCACATGACTATGAAATCATCAGCATAACGGACAAGTCTGAAACCCTCGGTTGTGATAGCTCTGTCGAATTCATAGAGGTAGAAATTTGCGAGCATGGGTGACAAGACGCCTCCCTGAGGAATGCCCTCAGTCGCACCAAGAAAGATATCTTGATACTCTGTCCGGTAGCTCTCAAGGTCATCCAGCTCAAGGTTGAAGCATTTCTCAAGGAGTGGCCTCAGGCTTCTATGCCGAATCTGCTTGACAAACATCGTCCACAGTCTGGAACGGTCAACCGCCCCGAAGAAGTTCTTAATATCCGCTTCAAAATAGTGGACGTATCCCTGACTTGTTAAGTCTTTGATTTGGAGTATCGCTGCCTTCACTCCACGATCCTTGCCCGCGATGAAGGCAAAGCTGCAAGGCAGGTTGAATTTTGTGAATGATGGCTGGATGTAAAGTGCGAGCGCCTTCATCACTATCCGATCCCGTACGGCCGGTATCTGTATGGGCCGCCGTTTGTCGGAGCCCGGCTTCGCGACCGTTGCGGGGCGGAGTTTGCTGAATTGATATTTCTTTGAGCTTAGGTCTGAACCGATTGCTCTGAGGTTCGAATCAAGATTGGCCGAAAACGCTTTGATCGTGACGTTGTCGCTACCCTTGGAAAGCTTGTTCCGCTTCGAGATAGCACGCCATGCGGCGTGAAGAGTGCTGATCTCGGAGATGGCTTGTAGCGCGGAAGTTGATCTCATTTGAAGGTATTGCCGCCTGCGGAGAGAACAACGAATGCAGGCGGCATATTCGTGTGCATTGGGTGAGAGTGACGAATCATCATCGTGCTCTCAGCGCCAACGCATTCGCTTCGTGTTGAAGCGACGCCTCCACCAAAAGTCCATCGATTCGGCGTTCGGTCGAGCCGACTGCCTAGCGAGGAACTGGTGATGCCTGTTACGGATAACATCATGAGGATTGCCATCGCCCGCACAGCGCAGAAGACAGAACTTCCTACACCAACTGTAATCCGATTGGTTTTTTGTCAAGCCCTTTCGGACTCCGCTCGCCGACCGCCACCTGGAAGCTGATACCTGCCATCGCTCTCCCTTCATTCTCGACAGCACTTGCAGGTGTCGCATGGCTGGACTGTCTCTGACGACCGGCCCGACATGCGCACAATGGATGTCGCCCTTCACGCCTCGTGTGCATTGGGTGAGAGTGACGAATCATCATCGTGCTCTCAGCGCCAACGCATTCGCTTCGTGTTGAAGCGACGCCTCCACCAAAAGTCCAACGATTCGGCGTTCGGTCGAGCCGACTGCCTAGCGAGGAACTGGGTGAGCACCAATCCAGGTATTATACCCCAGTAAACCTATACGAGCTTGGAAAACTGGGTGAAAACCCTAAATGTCGCGTGCCTTATCAACCATCCTTAACGAATCTCTATCGGGGATCGGTAGCGGCAAGTCGGCAAGTGTCTCGTCATCGGGTTGCACATTTGGGCGCGAAAAGCATTGGGACGAGGTTCGCCTGTGTAGCTCGCAGAATGCTAATTCAGATACAGTACCCAACCCAGGATAAGCCATTGACAAATATAGGCATTCCTTGAACCGTGTGAAATCCAATTGACGGGCGCGCTGACTCTGCGTGATGATAAAGCGAATAGATGGCGAATATGCCAATGGTCCAAGTATGCCGTCCGCAGCAGCTCTTCGCATCGAGATCGAGCGCGCCCTCGACCGTCGTTTCCCGGCGGCGCTGACGCCTGTTCCGCGGACGATTCGCGAGACTGCGGAGACTGGAATTCCTGAGGTGGATACGCTGCTGGACGGCGGGTTGCCGGTTGGGGCGATCAGCGAAGTAGCCGGGCCGAAATCGTCTGGCCGAACGGGGTTGGCGCACTCGTTTCTTGCTCAACAGACGCAAGAGGGCCGAATCTGCGCCTGGGTGGACGCCGGGGACACCTTCGATGCAGAGTCCGCAGCGGCGAGCGGAGTGATTTTGAGGCAGTTGCTTTGGGTAAGGTGCCGTAGTGCCTCGACTGTAAGCGACGGGAACGGATCAAGAATCTCTCCTGACCGGAAGACGAAGACCCAAGCACCAATATGGACGCGACTCGATCAGGCATTGCGGGCCACTGATCTCTTGCTTCAGGCGGGTGGATTTGCCGCCATTGTGCTGGACCTCGGCGACATGGCGCCAGAGCATGGGTGCCGGATTCCGCTGGCAACCTGGTTCCGGTTTCGTCAGGCGGCGGATCGCATACACTGTTGCCTCGTTGTGTTGGGCCAAGCTGCCTATGCACAATCGAGCGCAGCGGTCGTGCTGGAATGCGCGCCCTGCAAGCCGCACTCCGCCGGTGGAACTGTGTTCAGTGGATTTTCGTTTGAGGTGCGTCGTGGACGGCAACGGTTCGCGCCGGGGATGCAAGGCGCACGAAAGCCACCTTCATCAACATGGTCGGCGACCAGCGCATGGGAAGCGGAGGAAAGCGCATGAGCGATGAACTCTATGCCTGCATTTGCGCGCCGGAGTTTCCTGCCCAGGCGTTGCTGCGCTTGCGAACTGAATTGCAATCGGAGCCTGTGGCTGTGCTCGAAGGCCGATCACCGCTGGAGACTGTCTGCTCTTTGAATCGGCCAGCGCATTTGAAGGGCGCTGTTTTGGGAATGACGCGGCTGGAGGCCGAAGGCATTGCCGGCGTGCGGTTGCTGGCGCGCTCCGTGGAGGTCGAGGCCGCGGCGCGTGCAGTGTTACTGGAAACCGTATCGCAGTTCTCCCCGCGCATTGAAGAGGTGAGTATGGCTACAACCAGCGGGTTTGCTCTCGATATCGCAGGTACGCGGCTGCTTTTCGGGACATCGGAAACACTGGCCCAGAGGTTGCGCGCTGCTCTGACCACAGCAGGCTTTCGAGCCTCCATTGCTGTGAGTACAAACTTTCATGTCGCCCGTTTGAAGGCCACAACTTCACGCGGAATTACGGTGATTCCCGAAGGGCAGGAAGCAACGGCTCTTGCAAAGCTCTCACTTACTGCGTTGAATCTTGCAGAGAACCACGCAGAAACCTTTGCGATATGGGGGATTCGCACTCTGGGGGAACTGGCCGCGCTGCCTGAGGTGGATCTCATTGCACGACTCGGTCAGCAAGCGCGGTATTGGCGCGAGCTTGCGCGAGGAGTAGCGACCCACACATTTCAACCCATCGAAGCAGAGTTCGCACTGAAAGAGTTTTTCGACTTCGAGACGCCTGTCGAAGAGATGGACTCGCTGCTCTTCATCGGCGCTCGCATGATTGATTGCCTGGTTATGCGGGCGTCATCTCGGGCATTGTCACTGGCTTCGTTGACGGTCGAGATGATGCTTGCAGGAGGGAAGCAACACAATCGAATGATACGTCCTGCATTGCCTTCGATTGACCGCAAGTTCCTGCTCAAGCTGCTGCAACTGGAGATCGCCGCACATCCGCCGCAGGCCGCTGTCTTGTCTTTCACACTCACAGCGGAGGCAGATCAATCGAGCAAGGTACAACTCGGACTCTTTGCTCCGCAGACGCCAGAGCCATCGCGATTGGATGTAACGATTGCGCGATTGAAGGCCATCGCCGGCGAGGACCGCGTCGGCTCGCCTGTGCTCGAAGACACGCACAGGTCTGGCAGCTTCCGTATGGAAGGATTTTCTGTTTCGGGCATGATCGCTGCTCCAAAAGCCAGCAGGCCGCGCATGGCACTGCGGCGAATGCGGCCACCTGTGTCGGTGCGCGTCAAACTGTATACAACAAAGCCCGCGGCCTTTCGCGATGCTGAGGGCAACCACGAGATCAAAGCAGCCTTTGGCCCGTGGCAAAGCAGAGGTTGCTGGTGGTCCACCGATGGATGGGACGAGGAAGAGTGGGACGTGTGGGCGCAGGCGGGCGATGGGGGCGCTGTCGCGTGTCTGTTGGTACAAGATCGCCGTAAGCGCGAATGGCGACTGGAAGCCTTCTATGACTGATGGCTGCGAATACGTCGAGTTGCACGCGGCCAGCGCATTCAGCTTTCTTGCCGGGGCATCGCAGCCCGAGGCACTGGTTGAACGTGCCACACAACTCGAAATGCCTGCCGTCGCTCTTGCTGATCGCAATGGCCTCTATGGTGTGGCGCGATTTCACACGATGGCGAAGAAGCACGGCATCAAAGGTCATATCGGCGCGGAGATCGCGGTTCACTCTGTCGGCAACAAACTCACGCCGCCAGCCTGGTTGCCGCATCAATGCCCAGACGAGCCACCGCGTTTGCTCTTGCTATGCGCATCGCAAACCGGCTACCAGAATCTCTGCCAGCTCATCACCCGTTTCAAGATACGCGAGGCAACAAAGACCGAAGGTGCGGCCACTCTCGAAGACCTCGAAGAATTCTCTGCCGGATTGATCTGTCTTACCGGAGGTGATGAAGGACCAATCGCGGCTGCCCTTGCACGCGGCGGAAACAAGGAAGCAAGCAGCTTGATTGACCGGCTTTCCAGCATCTTCGGTTGCGGCAATCTCTATCTTGAATTTCAACGCCACCAGCAACGGGACGAGGAATGTCGCAACCAATCGTTGCTACGTCTTGCAGCAGCTCACCGTGTACCAGTGATCGCAACGAACGGAGTTCGTTACGCAACGGAGAAGGACAGCGAGCTTCTTGATGTATTCACCACGATTCGCCATCACACTTCGCTCGATCAAGCAGGCCGCTTGCTCACAGCGAATGAATCGCGTTCGCTGCGCTCGCCTCGTGAGATGGCTGCGCTCTTCCGTGACATTCCCGAAGCCATCGCCAACACGCGCATCGTGAGCGAGCGCCTTGGCTTCGCGCTCAACAAACTTGGCTATGAATTTCCGCAGTATCCCGTTCCAGACGACGAGACAATGGACAGCTTTCTCGAAAAGCGCGTCGAAGAAGGCGTTCGCAAACGCTATGGCGCAGGAGCCAAGCGATCATTGCTTGACAAAGCCCGCGTACAAGTTCAGCACGAATTGAAGCTGATTGCGAAACTCGGATTCGCCGGCTACTTTCTGATTGTCTGGGACATCATCCGCTACTGTCAGCAGCACGGCATTCTTGTCCAGGGGCGAGGATCGGCGGCCAACTCCGCCGTCTGTTACGCTCTCGAAATCACTGCTGTCGATCCAATCGGCATGGAGTTGCTCTTCGAGCGGTTTCTTAGTGAGAATCGTGGCGAGTGGCCGGACATCGACCTTGACCTGCCTTCCGGCGACCATCGCGAACAGGTTATTCAATACATCTATGAACGGTACGGCTCGCTGGGCGTGGCGATGACCGCCAACGTAATCACCTATCGTGGCCGTTCAGCGGCGCGTGAAGTGGGTAAGGCTCTCGGCTTTGAGCCAGACCAGCTTGCGCGCCTTGCAAGTCTCGTCGGCCACTGGGAGTGGCGCGGCGAATACGACACGATGGCTCATCACTTCGCGCAGGCTGGATTCGACATTCGACATCCGCGCATCGCCCGCTATCTCGACCTCTGCCAGCGGATGCAGGACTTGCCGCGTCATCTCGGCCAACATTCAGGCGGAATGGTGATCTGCGCAGGAATGCTCAATCGCGTTGTCCCCATTGAGCGCGCCTCTATGCCAGGCCGTACCGTGATCCAGTGGGACAAGGAAGATTGCGCCGACCTCGGCCTCATCAAAGTGGACTTGCTCGGCCTCGGCATGATGGCCGTGCTGAAAGATTCCATCGAGCTGATCCCGCGTCATTATGCCAAAGAGGTAGACCTTGCCGCGCTCCCTGAAGACCCGCTTGTCTACGAGACGCTGCGCAAGGCGGACACTGTTGGAATGTTTCAGGTCGAGAGCCGCGCGCAGATGGCGTCGATTCCGCACAACGCGCCGACTCGCTTCTACGATCTCGTTGTGCAGGTTGCCATCATTCGCCCCGGCCCGATTGTCGGCAAGATGATGCACCCGTATATGCGCCGCCGCCAGGGCAAGGAAGAAGTCACCTATCCGCACCCATCACTGGAGCCAGTGCTCAAGCGCACACTTGGAGTGCCGCTCTTTCAGGAACAGCTTCTCCGCATGGCAATGACCGTTGCCAGCTTCACTGGTGCAGAAGCAGAAGAACTGCGCCGCGCCGTCGGAATGCGCCGGTCGATGCAGCGCATGAAAGACCTTGAAGGCAGACTCCGCGCAGGGATGGCACGCAACGGCATTGGCCCGGAGGCCCAGGACAACATCGTGCAAGGTATCTCTTCGTTCGCCATGTATGGCTTCCCGGAGTCGCACGCGGCGAGCTTCGCGCTGATCGCGTATGCCTCGGCATACTTGAAGGTTCACTATCTTGCGGCTTTCACTTGCGGTCTGCTCAATAATCAGCCGATGGGTTTCTACTCGCCCGCCGTGCTTATCAAAGACGCGCAACGCCACGGCTTGCGCGTTCGCCCGATGGACGTGCAGCGTTCCGATTGGCCCTGTACGCTGGAGCCGGAACACGATGGTTCACTCTCGCTGCGCATCGGTTTCAACTATGCCAAGGGGCTACGGCAGTCGTCGGCGATTGAATTGCTCGCCACACGGAGCCGGGACGGTATCTTTCAATCTGTCGATGAAATGGCGCTTCGAGTGCCAGCTCTCAACCGCAGCGAACTCGTTGCGCTCGCACAGATCGGCGCGCTCAACTCGCTCGGCAAAGTCGAGCATCGACGCGATGCTCTATGGCAGGTTGAACAAGCTGGCCGTCCCGTTGGTCCTCTGTTACGAGGGGCCGACAGCACCCACACCAGCGATAAAGATCCGACACCCTTGCAGAAGATGACAACCGATGAGCGCCTCGCAGCGGATTACATGGGAACCGGCCTTACCACAGGCCCACACCCGATGGCATATCACAGAGATACTCTCCATCAACATGGCATCTTGTCAGCGGACGAACTCATGCAGAGACGTGGCAATCAGTCTGTCCGCATCGCCGGCTGTGTCATCGCCCGCCAACGGCCCGGCACAGCCAAGGGCTTCGTCTTTCTCTCCCTCGAAGACGAGACCGGCATTGCCAACGTCATCCTCGCACCCGATGTATTCGAGCAGAACCGCATCGTTGTAACGCGCAATCGATTCCTCTTGATTGAAGGACCGCTTCAAAATCAGGACGGAGTTGTTCACGTCAAAGCCCAGCGAATTATTTCGCTCGACATCACCAGCGCCGATATTCGTTCCCATGACTTTCACTGAGCAGTAGTGCTCCCCAACCACGCAGATTGCACTCGCACACATTTCCAAACCAGGGCTAGAATTCTTGTCAGATGGCTATCAGGAAGATCGTACATATCGACATGGACGCGTTTTATGCGTCCGTTGAGCAACGGGATGACGCGCAACTACGCGGCAAGCCCGTCGTTGTCGCGTGGCGCGGAAAGCGTTCTGTTGTTTGTGCTGCTTCGTATGAGGCCAGACGCTTCGGAATACGTTCAGCAATGCCTGCGGTCCACGCGGAACGCTTGTGTCCCGACGCAGTCTTCGTTCCACCAGATTTCACGCGCTATCGAGCCGTATCTCGTCTTGTGCGCGAGATATTCAAAAGCCATACCGATCTTGTCGAGCCGTTATCACTGGACGAAGCCTATCTCGACGTGACCGAGAATACGACCGGACTGCCAACCGCTACGCGAGTCGCCAGCGCAATTCGGAAACAAATCCGCGAAGAGTTGCATCTGACAGCTTCTGCTGGAGTGGCGCCCAACAAGTTCCTGGCAAAGATCGCCTCTGATTGGCGCAAGCCGGACGGTCTGTTCGTCATCCAACCGGATGAAATGGCTACCTTTCTGCCCCCTCTCCCTGTGGGGCGCTTGCCCGGTGTAGGCAAAGTGACGGAGTCGCGGCTCGCAAAGCTCGGAATACTGACCGTTGGGGAATTACAAAGTGTGGAACTTCCAGATCTCGAAAGCGCGTTTGGCAGTCATGGCCTGCGCCTCTATCAGTTGGCTCGCGGAATTGATGAGAATCCCGTGGTCCCAGACAGGCCCACGCAATCGGTCTCCGCTGAAGATACCTTCGAACGCGACGTACCGCTTTCGGAAACTGAGCCAATGATCCGCCGGCTTGCGGAGAAAACGTGGGCAGCTTCGCGCAAGGAGTCACGGATAGCGCGCACAGTGGTTCTCAAGCTCAAAACCAGCGAGTTCAAGATCCTCACTCGCAGCCACACGTCGCCGCACCCGCCCTCCACGTGCGATGAGCTAACCAACATCGCCCTTTCGCTAAGAGAGCGTATTAGCCTCGGTCCACGACAACGCTTCCGTCTGGTCGGCGTTGGCCTGAGCAACTTCCACGAGACTGAAGACACACCCTCGCAGCCAGTGCTTTTCGAGTGACCGCGTTTACAGAGGGCTTTTGGAACAAAGTTGGAAACCGCTCTGGTTCCTGGGCGTTAGAGCTCGCCAGTTCTCATTTCATGGGATGGACTGTTGGCAACAACTAAGATTCATATGTGCCCAAATCGGTGAACACTGGTCTACTTCCCATTACTGATTGCCATAAGGCGGTCCGAATCGTTAGCCCTTGGACGTCTTCAAGGTCGATTTATCCAAGGACGATGCGTTCAATTTCTTCTCTGCTCATAACCTTACGAGCGTCAAGCATGTGGCAAATGAGGTTGGAGAGCAGTTTCCGGCTCTGAATGACGTGTTGCCGGATGGCGTCATCATTCAACTCCCCGCCGTGCACAGCTTTGGAGCGAATCTCGTAAAGCTTCTTGGTCTGTCGGTACCGCTCGTACCGCTGCTCGCCTCTCGGCTCAAGCAACGAAGCCACTGAAAGCGCCAGCCGGAACGTCAGTTCTTGGCTGATGTCCATGAAGGCTTCAATACCCGACCAGATTGAAGCTGCCATCATGCGGGGGCTGAGCAGATGTTGATGCGTTGTGAGGGCTTCCACGGCCAGTCGAAATCGAGGAACCTCCAACAAGTCGCCCATGACGAGTGCCTTCTTGAACGCCCAGCGTAGGTCTTCCTCGACGATCTTCACAGGCTCGGCCAAACCCCGAGTTTGAGGTACGTCCTCCAGCAGCTTTGCTTTGCAGGTGTGATCATCGATTCCGGCGATGACAGACCATGAGCAATCCGCAGTAACCGGCACCAGAAACTCTGCCAGAGTTTTGACTCTGAGGCCGGAGATGAGCCACCATGCGAAATTCCAAACCGCTTGAAAGTCATCGCCAGCAAAATTCCTGCTCACGGCCAACTCATGCTTGATTTGAGACGAATAGCGGCCTATAGCCCCGAAAGCGGTTGGGTTTTCAAGAGCACCGGCGAGAAAGATCTCTCCTGGAGGCTCTAGGACTTTGCGGAGGGTCGCCAGACCTTCTAAGTCGATGTCGGTCAAGTGGCAATCAAGTCCCACGATGGCAAAGTTCCATTCACCCCGTCCGTAGGTCCTTAGCCTTTCCTGCGCTCTCAACTTCTCGGCGGCGTAACGCTGCCCGATGGATTGAAGGAACGTCTGCGGTTTGCCGGTTACGTCGTCGCCCATAGAAACATTTTAGCCACATGAGGCAGTCGCACTCAGAGGTCTTCGAGCTGCACCTTCCCGAAATAATGCAAACGGGCATCGCGTGTTCATTGCCCCGACACAGGCTCCTTCACTTTGCGAATCGGGTTTCCCATAGTGAAGTAATCGTAGTATTCGTCGTTGGCCTGCGTCATGGCGAGCAGTATGCGGTGAAATAGGACGCGCAGCAGCTTGAGGTCGCGAATCCACTCTACATCAACCTCATCATCCTTCCCATGGGCAGACTCGTGCCGAGCATTGTGGGCCTGTTTCTCCCGGCTGCTCAGCACCAACCCCAACTCATCAATCAAGTCCTTGCTGGTCGAGTGTTGAGAGCGTGAGTTGAGATTTCTGACCTTGTTTTTGAAAGTTTCAAGGGTTTTTGGAGGCAATCCCAAAGAAGCGAGGGAGGTCTCTAGCGCAGAGCGGATCTTGCCCCAAGCCTCCTCGTCCACAACTGTCGAGGACGCCGAAACGGAAGACGAGCAGAGAAACGCACGTTGGAGGGACTCAAGAGCCGCGCCAAAGTGGACCGCCCCAATGTGTGGTGTTGCGGTCACGGCATGCCAGTAGGCCCAACTGACGACACCGAAGTTCAACTCATCGTACTTCGTATAGAGAACGTTCACCATACGCGAAAGTCTGCCTGCGTCAATGTCCCAGAACCCCCGTGGGCCGCCGAGAGGACTTGGTGGCATCGGAGGCAACATCATGGCCTGTCCGCGCATGCTATAGGGAGAGATTGCTTCAAAATCTGTCGTGTGCCACTCCACATCAAACCGTGAGATTCCCAGGTAGACGAAGTAGCTCCCGAATGCATAGGAAAGGCAGCGGCGAACCCTGTCGCGAAACTCGTCGGTGGGCAAGCCAACATAAACGATGCAGCCCGGATTCGTTGCGTGCGTCCCTTTTGTCTCTACCAGATCGCAGAGGTAGAGCTGTAGTCCGTCCACCTCTAAGCCCGCTGCCGCCCAACCGCTGCCGCCGCCCGAGGAGCTACCCTTAATCTCAAATTTGGGACGATTCGAAGGAACTCCGCCGAGAACGACATTGCTCGAATCAGAACTCTCGCTTTTGATGTTGTCGCACCAAAGGTATTGTGAGGGTACATTCTCCAGCCAGTCGATCGCATAACGCGGAGCCTCAGAACCTGGGAGCTTTCCGACGAGTCGGTGAATATTAACTATTTGCGTGGTCACACCAGGAGCAATGCCTTCAAAGTGCCGATTCGTGCGCGTGGCCTGAACTCCAATTGCCTCTAATTCGAGCCCTAAATCGGTGTGGAAGGTTACGCGGTCGTCGTTGATACGGACGGTGCCGGCCGGGTGAGATGACTGAGGCTCGTTCGCAGATCCGGGCGCCTCCGTTTCCATCCGAAGGCTCAGGTCACTGTCACGCCGAATGGTGAACCGGTGGATTGGCCCCGCCAAAGGACCGTGGTCGTTCACCACGGGCGCATAGCTCTTGATAATCTCTTCGAAACTCTCCCACTGCCAACTAAACATGCGTCTACCTCGGTCGTCCATTTTAATCGCCGCCACGGGACAACAAGTATTGATCCTAAACTTGTAAGGCGCGCTCCACCTCAAGAGGCTCAGCGACCGTGCCCGCTCAACCCTCCTTCTTCGGGCGTTATTCTACGGACGGCGGGTCGCATTCGCGCTGCCCAATTTTCAAAAAGTGAATAAAGTCATCTGGAGATGGGATGCCGTGCAGCCGTGCTGAAGTGGTTCGTCTGATGTTGCGGAATAGATCCTCATAAATGCCGATCTGACAAGTTTTCCGGCGACCAACTCCATTTCCTTCAATGCCTCAGTTGAGAGAGGCGCGGTAGGCCCAATACTCTTCAATCGCTTTATCGCAATCGGAACCATCATCGTTGGGTAACTGGGGGTCGCTAGAGAGTTCTTCGATAGATTGCCTCAACAGGTTCCGCACATAGTCGTGGTCAGAAATGGCTTCGGGCCGGGAGTAGTCCAGCCTCTGGGGTCCAATCTTCCCATTCAAATCAGCCAAGAGAAAATCAAAGGGTCCGGGGATATTCCCGAATGGTTCATCGAACAACTCATCAAGGACATCATCCCAAACGCTCGCGCTCACTCCTAATCCTTTGAGTTGGTCGTAGATGAACGGATTCGACGATACTGTGCGGTCCATGTCCTCTGAGCCCATTTTCCCTTTGTCCTCCATACCCGGAATGTTCAGGCATCCGCTCTTTGGCTTCAATCATAAGGCTGGGTACTCACATGAATGCAATGCTGGCGAATGCGCTGGATCGTATCTTTTGTCCGTCGCAATCACAGTAGTCTGCACGACGGACCGGACTATCCCAAGTTCTGCCGTGGTTTACCAGCTAATGGCCGGATCGATTTCCTTAAACGCCGATGTATATTATTGAATCCTTGTGACTTGTTCCAGGATAGGCATGAGGATCTGTGAAAGCCAATCGATTTAACAAGCAGCCATGTAGATGATATATCAAGTATGTAATATACTGGCGAGTACCCTCATTTGGGCGAGGTGGGAATGCCACAATTTCGGCCAATACAGCAGTCCCTGTTCCCGGAACTCTCTGGCACGTTCCAGGAGCCAGAATCCTTTACTACACTGAACCCGGAGGCACGACATGACTCCCAACGACGCATCCAGCACCATTCCCGGCAACCCCGACTCCATTTTGGAGTTGATGAAGCTCCCAGCCTTCCAGAACCTCCTCGCCAAGGTGGAGACGAACTTCTACCGGAACCGCCCGAAGGAAGCAGCGGATCTGGAATTGGAGGGGACGATTCGATTCACCCTTCAGGAACGCGCGGCCCAGGCGTGGGAGATCCTCGCCAAGGCGCGCTCGACGGGCCTTCCAATGGAACAAGCCCAGGAACTGATCTCCGAACTGGTTTACCCGCCGCTGGAGTCAGACGGCAACTGATTCTGGAAAGCGATGCCAAAGCCCCCCAGTTGGACTTTGGCATCGCTTCAGACGACCAAGACGAACCGGCGACACCCAAGCCGATTCTTCCGCCCGATCCTCTCCGCAACAGCCGGAACTTCCGCCTCAGCAACGAAGTCGCTTCGCATATCGCCGAGGGTGGGTCAAAAACCCGCATTCAGAACAACCTCGACATTCTTGAACTGCTCAAGTCCATCCAGGCCGAGCAGCGCACTGCGACCACAGACGAACAGAATCGCATCGCTAAGTACATCGACTTCGGCGGATTGCGCGAGTTGTGGGATCAGGGCTACCGCTACTATGAGGAGCGCAACCGTCTTGCCGAAATCCTCACCGAGGAGGAAATCGATGCGGTCAAGGAAACGTCCCTCAACACGCACTACACAGCCATTGAG
>Ga0182024_10013558_pt1 | contig 15885 bp, 14 predicted proteins | sample P32metaG_FD_120480 | JGI IMG/M metagenome (GOLD analysis project Ga0182024, IMG submission 120480) | Permafrost microbial communities from Stordalen Mire, Sweden - P3-2 metaG (Illumina Assembly) | ecosystem: Environmental > Terrestrial > Soil > Wetlands > Permafrost | place: Sweden: Stordalen... | reverse complement strand
GCGGTCCGTTCCCCGGCCGCGCCATTGGTGACGCTGCCCCCGCTGAGCAGATCCACTCCACTGTCCGGGCCGGCATAGATTGCCCCGGTGTTCCGGATCGTGCCGAAGTTGGTTATCGTGCCCAGGCCGCCCGCCACCAACACGCCCGCTCGGCCCTCGACCAAGGCGCTTGTGTAGACGTAGCTGCCGTTGATGAGATCTCCGCCTTTGGTGAATTTGATGCCGTCATATTCATAGCCGCCCTCACCCGTGTAGGTTCCGTTGACGTGGCCGTCGTTGAGGATCCTCGCGTCGTATGCTGATGAAATACCCCGTGAGACGCCGCCTGTCGGGAATACGTTGAGATTGGTATCGGCCGGAATCGTATAATGTTCATTGTAATAGCTAATGATGGCGACTGTATTCGTCATTGGAAGTCCCTTCTATTGAGTGCGAATCCTCGTCACGAAGTGTTCGTGCCGCGGGCGGTTGGTGCTTCTGAGGAGTCGTCACGCGGTCATCTGAAAGCGACCTGCCGCCAACATGGGTTCGACGCCGGCCCTCGTCGCCATCGCTTCGTGGACCGAGGTCCCGCCGCTTGCGCCCAAGCCGGCCATGGCGGCGATGAACTGGTGAGGTGAAGGCGTCGTGGCGCCCCCGCTCTTCGTCGGATCGATCACGGTGACGCCGCCGTGGCCGTCGCTGGAGGCGATGAAGGTGGAGGCGGTGTAGTTGCCGTTCAGGGTGATGCGCGCGGTGTGGGTCCCGTCGGTGACGGTGAGGACGCCGCTGGTGGTGGTTCCCGAGAAGGTCGCCTCGGTGGAACTGACGAAGCCGATGTCGACCAGATCGAGGGACGTTCCGCCGTTCTTGGAAAGTGTGGTGATGCTTCCGGTATAGCCCTGCGATTGGGCCAGCTCCAGGACGCCGGTTGTTCCGCTGAAGGTGACGTTCTGGGTAAAGCTCGATTTGAGATCGAGGGTCCCGCCGTTTATGGTCGCGTGGCCGGTGCCGGTGACCGCCGCGTTCACCGTCAGGGTTCCGCCGTCGGTGGCGAGCGTGCCCCTATTGGTCACCGCGCCGGCCAGGGTGAGAACGCCCGCGCCGGTGGTCCCCACGATCCCTGAGTTGACGATGCTGTTCTTGCCGCTCCCCCCCAGGGTCAGGGTCCCCTGATCGTTCACGGTCTGGCCGGCCGCGATGGTCACCGCGCCGGCGTCGGTGAACGTGGCGCCCGCGCCCACTTCCACCGTGCCGAAGTTCTGGAAGGTGGTGGTGGCCATGCTGCCGGAGACGCTCACATTGCCGCCGCTCGACAACAGACCGCTGAGCGTCCCCACCCCCGAGGCCAGATCCAGCGTCCCGCCGCCGCCGAACACGGATCCCACGAACGCCGAACCGGCCTCGACGACCAGAACGTCCGAGGACGCATCGAACTGGATTGCCGTGCCGCCCAGGCCAACGATCGTGCCGAAATTCGTCAGCGTCGCGCCTGAATTGAGCACCGCCCCGCTGAAGCCGTCGATGAGCGCGCTCCCATCCGCGCCACCGCCGTTGGTCAGGCTGGCGCCGGTTCCCAAATCCGCGCCAAATTGCCCGGCGCCGCCGGTCCCCGAGATCGTGCCGAAATTCGTCGCCGCGACCACACCGCCGAGACTAAGGCCGCTGTAGCCCTGGATGCTGGCGTTCTTATCGGTGAGCGCGCCGTTCACCAGGGCGCCGCCTCTCGCCAATTGTACGCCGTAGTCGGGGCCGAGGCCCGTTCCCCTTATGGTTCCAAAGTTGTCGATGGTTCCGGCGGCGACCAAGACCGTCACGCCGCTCTTATAGCCTTCCACCAGAGCGCTCTCATCGGTGACCGACCCATTGGTGAGTCTGCCCCCGGCGCCGAGCAAAACGCCGTAACCGCCGGCGCTGGACGGGGCGCCCGAGGTGCTTTGGATGGTCCCAAAGTTGGTCACCGACCCCGCCGCGTTGTCGGCGAGCACTCCGACGCCGCCACTGATCAGGGCCTGGGTGTCAGTGGAGCTTCCGTTGGTGGCCGTGCCTCCTTCCTCCAGCAAGACGGAGGGCGCCCTGGCGGCGCCCGTCGAGAGGATGGCGCCGAAGTTCGACACGGCGCCCGCGGCGGTGTGGATCCACACCCCGTAATAGCCCTGGATCACGGCGTTGTGGTCGGCGCCGCTGCCGTTGGTCACGTTGCTCTCGTAGACCGAAACCCCGGCGTAGCCGTAATTGACGCCCATGCTCTCGATCACGCCGAAATTGGCGACCGTTCCTGGTGCGCCCTTCACCAGCACGCCGTTCGCATAGCCTTCCACGAGCGCCCGCTGATCGTTGGCCGAACCGTTGGTGACCGCGCCGCCGTCCCCGAGCCGAACGCCGAAACCGCCCGGCGCGCCGCCTTGGACGGTCCCGAAATTGATCACTGTGCCTGGAGCGCCCCCGATATCCACCCCCGAGCCACCGTCGATCAGGGCCGTGGTGTAGACGGCCGTTCCGTTGGTGACGCGCCCCGCGAAAAGATAGACGGCGTCATAGCCGCCGGTGCTGACGATCCTGCCGAAATTTCTCACCGTGCCAGAGCCGGCTTCTTCCACCACCCCCCTGCCGCCGCTGACCAGGGCGGCGGTGTCGCCGACGCTTCCGTTGATGAGGCTGCCGCCGTCGGACATCCGGACGCCGGCGGCCTCGCCGTAGCCCGTGGAGATGATCGAGCCGAAATTCGTCACCGTGCCGGTGAATTCGGAATTCGCGATCACCCCGTACTCGCCTTCGATCAGGGCGCCGGTATCGTTGCCGCTTCCGTTGGTGACGGCGCCGCCGTCTTTCAGGAGCACGCCGGCCGCGTACGAACCTAGAAATGCGCTGGTGATCGTGCCGAAATTAACCACCGTGCCGGGGGCGTACATATTCACGCCCCCCGCATAGCCGGCGATCGACGCGGTCTTGTTGGCCATGCTCCCGTTGGTGACCGAGCCGCCGCCCTGCAGAATGACCCCCGCGTAGATGGAGACGTCCTTGATCCTGCCGGAATTGACGATCGTATAGAACTCCGCACCCCCATACACTCCGATGCCTTCGACGTACCCGCTCGCCGTGACGCTCACCGTCGTGGTCGGGGGCTTGATGAAGTAGCCGGCGGGATAGACGCCGGTGAGGTACGCGGTCGTCATCTGGGCGTTCCTAAGCTGGCGCGTCTCGGCGCATGGTGAGGACCGGAGCGGTCATGCGATCTTGGAGGTCGGCGCGGAGAGGAGGGCCTCGGTCCGGCCCCATGGCTCGAACGCGACCTGGCCCACCGGTCCGCCGTCGCTGCCCAACCCCGCCATGGCGGCGATGAACTGGTGGGTCGCCGCGGTCGGGTGTGGCGCGGGTGTGCTCGCACTTCCACCTTTCGTCGGATCGATCACCGTGACCCCGCCTTGGCCGTCGCTCGAGGCGATGAAGGTGGAGCTGAGATAATCGCCCATCAGGGTGATGTGGGCGGTGTGGGTCCCGTCGGTGACGGTGAGGGTTCCCGACGTCGCCGTACCGCTGAAGGTCGCTTCGCCGGAGCTGGCAAAGCCGATGTCCCTGAGGTCCAGCGATGTCCCGCCGGTCAAGGAGAAGCCGGTGATCGCGCCGGTGTAACGCTGCGACTGGGCCAGTTCCAGCACGCCCGTCTTTCCACTGAAATCGACGTTCTGGGTGAAGCTCGAGGCGAAATCGAGCGTCCCGCCCTTGATCACGGTGTGACCGGTCCCGGTCACCGCCCCGTCGACCGTGAGAATGCCCTCTGTTACCTCCAGGATCCCGGTGTTGGTTAGCGCGCCGGCGACGGTCGCCGTTCCCTGATCGATCAGGGTCTGGCTGGCGGCGATGGTCCCGCCGGCGGCGACGGTAAAGATCGCCCCCTCGCCCACCTCGACAGTGGCGAAGTCGGAGAAGGTGGTCGCCGCCATGCTGCCCGACACCGTGAGGTTGTCGCCGGCCAGGAGGGTCGCAGAGCCGGTTCCCGAGGCCAGATCGATCGTCCCGCCGTCGCCGACCGCCACGCCCTCGAACACCGAGCCCGCCTCGACCACCAGCACATCCGCCTCGGAGTTGAACTGGACCGCCGTGCGGCCATCGCCGACGATCGTACCGAAGTTGGTGAGCGTCGCGGCCGCTCCGAACGACACCACGCCCTGATAGCCCTCGACCGTCGCGGTCGTGTCGCCCTTGGCGCCGTTGGTGAGGTGGGCGCCAGCGCCCAGAATGGCGCCATAGCCGTACCTCCCCGTCGCCACGATCGCACCGAAGTTCGTCGTCACGGGCTTGAATCCTTGCAAGTCCACGCCGCCATAGCCCTCGATCAGGGCGCCGGTCTTTGTGGCCGAGCCGTTGGTCAGCTTCCCGCCCGCCGCCAGAGAGACGCCCCAGTCGCCGGAGGCGCCGCCGGTGGCCAGCACCGTCCCGAAGTTGGTGACCGTCAGGCGGGCGGATTCGGCCTCGATGCCGAATGTGGCGCCCTGGATCAGGGAGGAGGTCGTCTCGTTGACGACGTCGCCGCCGCTCACCGCTTGCCCGCTCACCACCACTCCGACGCCGGTGGCCAGGATCGTCCCGAAGTTCTTCACCGCCCCGGCGTAGCCCTGGACGTCGACACCGTAGTTGCCCTCGATCAGGGCGTTTGTGTCCCGCGTCGAGCCGTTGGTCAGATAACCGCCTTCCTTGAGCAGCACCCCGTGGTAGCCCGAGTGGGCGCCGATCCCGGTCCCGTCAACGGTCCCAAAATTGATGACCGTGTTGGCGTCGCCCGCCGTGACGGCGTTGTAGCCCTCGATGAGAGCCGCCGTGTCCGTGGCGCTTCCGTTGGTGACGTCGCCGGTGAAGATACTGACACCCGTGCTGCCCCCGTAGGACCCTCCGGCCGTGGCTAGAATGGTACCGAAGTTGACTACGGTCGTGGTCGAAAGCGCGGACGACACCACGCCGTTCCCAGCCGAGATCGTCGCGACTTGATCGGTCGCCGCACCATTGATCAGGGTGGAGGCGCCGGAAAGGGATACGGCGGGGCTAAAGGGGTCGGCCGAGCGGCCGCCGACGGTCAGAAGGCCGAAATTGTCGACCGTACCCCCCGCCGCTACTATCACCGCATTGTTGCCGCCCTGGATCAGCGCCTTGGTGTCGCTCAGGCTGCCATTGGTGACGTTGCCGCCCGCGCCCAGAGCGACGCCGGCGCCGCCTGTGGTGAAGGCGTCGTAAGCAAAGATCGTTCCGGAATTGATGACCGTCGCCGCCCCGCCTTTGGTGTAGACACCGTAGCGGTTCCCTATGACGGAGCCGGAATTGGTGGCCCGACCACCAGCATTCAGGAAGACGCCGGCAAGGGATCCCTCAATGTATCCATAGTTGACGACGTTCCCAAGTTCGACGGATAAAACACCGGCGTCACCTCCGGAATACCCGCCCTCTGAGACAATAGATCCACCAAGGTTGTTCCTTACCGTTCCGCCCGAATTCAAAACCACACCGGAATTCAAAGACTGTGCGGAAATGCCGCCCGAGTTCGTGACATAGGCGTCGGAGGTCACGGTGACTCCCCCAAAGCCGATCGACGCTGTGTTCGTGAGCGTCAATCCGTTGTAGTTGGCCTTCAGCGTGTATCCGCTATAGTAGCCGGTGATGGTCTTGGTGGTCATTGTGGTTCGCTTTGCTCATGACGATCGGCCGACTGTGGCCGGATCGAGGGTTCAGCGATCAGCCTATGGGCGCGGTCGGGCCGTGCGCTAAGGTGCAGCGGCGCGCCTGTTTGTGCACGGCGGCGCACGGCGTCGCGGCGGCGAGAGACGGCCCCCGCCTCCTCGCGCGGTCAGGCGAATGGCGTTCGCGGCGCCGTGAGAACGGACCGGGCCGCGCGCCAGGGCTCGATTACACTCTGGGGCCGCCGGGCTGGAAATCAGGGCGGAGCAACCGGTTCTTTCGACGGCAAGTCAAGCCCGCGAGACAATGAACGGGCTATGGGCAGGCGCAGGAGCCAATCGCCGCCCATGGCTAGGGAATCGGGACCGATGTTGCGCACCAGATGGGCGCTCACGTCCCGCGGCACGGATCCCTCAGGGGCCACGGGGTCCAGGACCGCCAGCTCCGCGAAGCGCACATCGTCGATGGCGGGATCGCCGTTCAGGTCGCCGGTTCGCTCCAGGATCACCGCGGACGCCGTGGGAGTTCGACCGGCGTCGAGCGCGCAGTTGAGGAGAAGGCCGTCCATGGCCCCCGCCTGCACGGTGTTCACCCCGTTGATGATGCCGAAGGCCAGGGCGCCGCTGGTCCGCTCCGCGCCGATGACGAACAGCTGGTTCTGCAGGGGCAGAAGCAGGCATTTGACGATCACCCCCCCGGTCGCCAAGTCGAATCGCAGCACGCCGTTTGCGTCCCTGCGAATCATGACCTGGTCATGAATGAACCGGCCGGGATATCGGGCGTAGGGCCGGGTCGAGCGGAAGAAGCCTTCGTACGCCGCGCCGCGCCGCGCCGTGGTGTCGAGGATTTCGTCGAGCAATCCCATCGGCAGGGTCTCGGCGAGGCGGGACGCCTTGGACCCCGGAACGGCGTTTGGATCGACCCCGAATTGGCCGGCCAGGCTTTCGAGGCTTCTGTCCCAATCGTGGATGGTGAAGCCCTCGACCTTCGCCGCCACCAAGGCCGTCAACTCCGAAAGACTGTGCGCCGACGGCTTGACCGCGCCGGAGACCCACCGACCCACGGCCGACTTGTCCACGCCCAGGTCCGCCGCCAGCCGGCCACGGCTCATCGACAGCGCCTTCAGGACAAACCCCAGTTTTGCCGAGAAAGGGTGCGCCACGGAATCGCCTCCGGGAGGAGTAGGCGCGCGACCGCGCTGGGGCAATGATGCGCGCGGAAGCACGGCGGTGCAACGGCGAGAGGAGCGACCTGGACCGACATGCGCATTGATCGATCTGTCGTGGGACGCACCTCCGACATCGCCCCACCCGCCCAAGCCGCCCTTGACTCTCGCCGCGTCACGCCCGCGCCATGGATCTCACAGGAACTCGCGGAGCCGTTCGTCATGACCCAGCCGATTTTCGAGACCATCCTCTACGGCGTGGAAGAGGGCATCGCGACGATCACCCTCAACCGGCCCGATCGCCTCAACGCCTTCACCGCCCAGATGATGCTCGACATGATCGCCGCCTTCGACGTCACCGACGCCGACGACGCCGTGGGGGCGGTGATCGTCACCGGCGCGGGACGAGCCTTCTGCGCCGGCGCGGATCTGGCGGCCGGCGCAGCGACCTTCGACCGCGACGCGCGCCCAAATCCGGCCCGTGAGCGGGTCGGCGGGGTCGAGCGCGACGGCGGCGGCCGGCTCACCTTGCGCATCTTCGACAGTCTCAAGCCGGTGATCGCGGCGGTGAACGGGCCGGCGGTGGGGGTGGGCGTCACCATGCAGCTGGCCATGGATATCCGCCTGGCCTGCGAGACCGCGCGCTTCGGCTTCGTCTTCGCCCGCCGCGGCATCACCCCGGAGGCCGCCTCGTCATGGTTTCTGCCGAGGCTCGTGGGCGTCCAGACCGCTCTGGAGTGGTGCTACACCGGGCGCGTCTTTTCCGCCAAGGAAGCCCTCGAGAAGGGCCTGGTGCGATCGCTCCACGCCCCGGGGGAACTCCTGGGGGCGGCCAGGGCGCTGGCGCGGGAAATCATCGACAACAGCGCCCCTGTTTCCCTCGCGCTGACCCGCCAGATGATCTGGCGCATGGCCGGCGCCGACCACCCCATGGAGGCCCACCGCGCCGACAGCCGGGCCATTCAGGCGCGGGGCGTCTCGGCCGATGTGCGCGAGGGCGTCACCGCCTTCCTCGAAAAGCGCGGCGCCCACTATCCAGATCATGTCTCGGCCGATCTTCCCGACATCTGGCCACACTGGCGAAGCCGCGAGTTCAGTTGACGGCGCTCGCGCTACTGGCGGCGCGCCCGTCGGCTTCAATTGGTCGCGGCCCGTTCGCGGCCAAATCAACACAGAAGCGTCATAGCCGCTTGTCCGCGGCTCTGATTTTCCCTAAGAGCTTCGATATTGAACGCAGGACTCGAGCGAGTTTCAATCGTTCAAAACGAAACGAAAGAAGAAATCATGGACGACAAGGCTGAGATAATCGAAATGACGGCGGAGATCGTCGCCGCCTACGTTGAAAACAACACCATCGCCATGGCCGACCTGCCGGGACTGATACAGGGCGTGCATCGCGCCTTGACCTCGGTCTCCGCCGGCCAGGACGCGGTGGAAGCGGCGCCCAAAGAGCCGGCCGTGCCGGTGCGCCGCTCGATCACACCTGATCATCTGGTGTGCCTGGAAGATGGACGGAAGTTCAAGTCCCTCAAGCGCCACTTGCGCACCAAGTACAACATGAGCCCCGAAGACTATCGGTCCAAATGGGGCCTGGCCAAGGATTACCCGATGGTCGCCCCCAACTACGCCAAGGCGCGCTCGGAGCTCGCCAAGCAGATGGGCCTCGGCCAGGGCGGCCGTCAGGTCGCCAGAGCCAAGCGCAGATAGGCAAGAGCTGAACGATCCCGCTCCTTTCCCTGTCGCGGGGGAGGGGCGGGGCCGCGACGCAGCGCCCTTCAGCCCGCCCGCGCGGCGTCGCCGCGGATGCGCTGGACCATCGAGAAGAGGCCATTGGAGCGCTGCTGGGAAAGAGCGCCGGTAAGGCCCAGCCGCGTGAACGCCGCCCTGGCGTCGAAGGCGAGGATTTGCGCCGGCGCGCGACCGCTGTAGAGCGTCATCAGGATGGCGATCAGGCCCCGCACGATGTGGGCGTCGGAATCGCCGCGGAAGCGAAGGCCTCCGTCGCGGTCCTTGTCGCTGACCAGCCACACCTGACTGGCGCAGCCCCTCACCTTGTTGACGTCGGACCGCTCGGCCTCGGCCAGGGGGGCAAGGTCGCGGCCCAGATCGATTACGTGGCGATAGCGCTCCTCCCAGTCGCCCAGGAATTCGAACGTTTCGGCAAGTTCGTCCAGCGTCGCATCGATCGGCGAAGGGGGCGGGGTATGCACGTTCATGACCGCTGTCATGTAGGCCGCATCGATCGCCGACGCAAAACCGATCATACTGGCGCCGTGACCAACCAAGCCATCCCGCCGCCCGATTCTCCCGACCAGGCCACCCTTCGTTTCCTTGCCGAGTTGAGCCACGAACTGCGCACGCCCCTTGGCGCGATCATCGGTTTTGCCGAGGCCATGGGCGAGCGCGCCTTCGGAGACCTGAGCGAAACCTATGCCGAGCACGCCGCGCTGATCTGCGCCGCGGCGCGCCATCTGCTCGCTCTGACCGACGACCTCGCCGACCTCGCCGGCGCCCGCCTTGGCCGCCTCGTGATCGCGCCAGAGGCGTTCGACGCGGCGCTGGCGATTGGCGAAGACGTGCGCCTGATGTCGGGCGAGGCGCGGCGCCGCGGGGTCGATCTCGCCGCCGCGCTTCCCCGCCAGCCCCTGATGGTCATGGCCGACCGCAGATGGCTTAGGCAGATCGTCCTCAATCTGGTTTCCAACGCGCTGAAGTTCACCCCGGCGGGCGGCGCGGTCGCCGTGACGGCGGAGTCGGAGAACGCGGAGCTTATCCTGGCCGTGGCGGACACCGGCGCCGGCATCGCGGCGGGCGATCTGGCGGGTCTTGGGGACGCCTGGCGGCAGGCGGGCGACGCCGAACAGCGGGCTTTGGGCGTCGGCCTGGGTCTCTGGCTGGTGCGCGCGCTTTGCGAGGCGCACGGCGGTGCGATGGAGATCGAGAGCGCTTTGGGGGCGGGGACCACGGTGCGCGTCCGCCTTTCGGTGATGAGCCAAAAGTCGCGATGATCCTTTCAAGCGACATCTGGATCGGCGCCCTCATTCGCCGGGCCGAACTGGGCGGCGCCTTCGCCACCGTGGCGCGCAAGGGCGACGGGCGGGCCGGCGCGGTTTTGGTCAAGACCATCGATCGCAAGACCGGCGAGACGCGGCTTTTCGCCGAGGCGAGGCGCGTCGAGGGCGAATTGGTGTGGATGGAGCCGGTGGATTCGCGCGCCGAAGCGGACCTCGACGCCTACGCCGCCCGAGCCGCCCGCATCGACCCGGACGTCTGGTTGGTGGAAATCGAAGACGCCGACGGCCGGCGCTTTCTCACCGAAGCGGTGGACAAGGGGTCCTGACCGACGGCCGTTACCCGCCCCCTAAACGCCGGGGGAGCCGTCGGCCAAGGGGTGGAAGGCTTCGATCACCCGCCGATAGGTCTCGCGCTTGAAGTCCACGACCGTCCGCAGCGCCTCGTCGATGGCCGCCCATCGCCACGCGTCGAACTCGATCTGGCCGTGGTCGTCGAGCTTGAACTCGCTGTCCTCGCCGGTAAAGCGCAGGGCGAACCAGACCTGTTTCTGGCCGAGCCAGCCCTCGGCGGCCTTGGAGCGGGCATGATGGGGCGGAAAGACGTAGGCAATCCAGTCGTCGGTGCGGCCCATTAGGCTCACCGACGTCGCGCCGGTCTCCTCGGCCAACTCGCGCAGCGCCGCCTCGAGGAGCGTCTCGCCCTCGTCGACCCCGCCTTGCGGGAATTGCCAGTTGGTGGGCCCGCGGGTCCCGGCGCGCCTGCCCAGCCAGACCTTGCCGTCGGCGCGCATCAGCACCACCCCGACGTTGGGGCGAAAACGGGAAAGATCCACCTCGCCTCTCGCCCCCCGGCGCCTAGGTCCGCCTAGTTGGGCTTGCCGGGAATTGCGGCAATAGCCGGGATGGTCGAGCCCGGTTTGACCGCCGCGCCATGCGCGCCGCGCAATATGGCCGCCTCCGCCAGGGTCGCGGTCGGCTTGGGAAGTTTGGGCGTCGCCGCCACCGACCCGTACTTCAATACGTCCAGAGCGCGGCTGAGCTGGAAGTCGCCTTTCTTCTCGTCGAACGCCGTCGGCGGCGCCTCGGCCGGCGCGTGGGGCCCCTCGCGCGTCTTGCCTTCATCGGCGTTGAGCGCGTTGTGGAAGCTCGCCTCGCTGAACTGGAAGGCCTGGTTGGCGACCTCCTGGGCCTCCTCGCGGGTCTCGGCCACCTCCAGGTCCGGCGCGATGCCCGTCTTCTGGATCGAGCGGCCCGAGGGAGTGTAGTAGCGCGCCGTGGTAAGCTTCACCGCGCCGTCCAGGCCGCCGCGCAGGGGGATCACCGTCTGGACCGATCCCTTGCCGAAGCTGGTCAGGCCGACGATCTCGGCGCGGCGCCGATCCTGCAAGGCGCCGGCGACGATCTCGGCCGCCGAGGCCGTGCCGGAGTTGACCAGGACCACCACCGGCAGGTTCCCCAGCTTGACGCCGGGCTTGGCGTTGTAGCGGTCGATGTCGTGCGGATCGCGCCCGCGCTGGGAGACCACCTCGCCGCCGTTCAGGAAGATATCCGACACGCCCACCGCCTGATCGAGCAGGCCACCGGGGTTGTTGCGCAGGTCGAGCACCAGGCCCTTGAGGTGCGGATTCTTGGCCCGCAGATCGTCGATGGCCGCCTTGGTCTCCTCGGTGGCCTTCTCGTTGAAGCCCGAGAGTCGCACATAGCCGTAGTCGCCCTCGGCGTGATAGGTCACCGATTTGGGCTGGATGATCTCGCGGACCATCTTCACGTCGAAGGGGTCGGTCTTTTCGCGGGCGATGGTCAAGGTCACGCTCTCGCCCGCCTTGCCGCGCATCTGCTTGACCGCGTCGTTCACCGAAAGGCCAAGAACGGTCTCGCCGTTCACGGCGGTGATGTAGTCGCCGGGCTTGATCCCGGCCCGGGCCGCCGGCGTGCCGTCGATGGGCGAGATCACCTTGACCACGCCCTCTTCACTGGTGATCTCCAGGCCCAGCCCGCCATACTCGCCGCGGGTCTCATCCTGCATCTCGCCATAGGCCTGCGGGTTCAGGTAGTCGGAGTGCGGATCGAGCGAGGTGAGCATGCCGTTGAGGGCCGCTTCGATCAGCGTCTTGTCGTCCACCGGCGTCACATACTGCCGCTCCACCGTGTCCAGGACGTTCCCGAACAGTTCGAGCATGTGATAGGTCTGGGCGCGCGGCTGCGGCGTCGCGAACGCCGACTGGCTCAGATACGCCATGGAGCCGGCGCCCAGGACGAAGGCCGAAGCCCCGATCAGAAGATACTTTCGCATAACAACCGCCATGACCGCCGCGCGCGCCAAAATTATGGCGTGTCCGCGAACCAATTACACCGCCCGCCAACGCCCCAACATGTGGCGCCCGGCCGCGCCGCGCAAGCGGGGCTCTGCGATTGCGGTGAACGACTCACCTGATCGCGTCGGCAGCGCCCGCCCATTTGACAATGTGGTCCAATGACAGGACTTGTGGCCCTCGACCTCCGGGGCGGCCCCGGGGAGGCGTGTGGAGAGACGAGTCGATGAAACGGTTGAGCTGGCTGGCCCTGGGCGCTTCTCTTCTGGCGGCGGGCGCGGCGGCCCAGGTGACGCCTGTGGCGGCGCCGCCTATCGTGCGGGGCGTGGTCACGCAGGTGCGGCCCGGCGCGCTCATCGTCAAGGCCAAGGGCGGCAAGCTGGTCACGGTCGGCCTTGCCGCCGCCTGGACCGTGTCGGTGATGAAGCCGATCGGCATCGACGCCATCCGGCCGGGCAGCTTCATCGGCACGGCGGAGATGCCTCAGGCCGATGGCACTGGACGCTCCCTGGAGGTTCACATCTTTCCGCCCGGGGTGAAGATGGGCGAGGGCCACTACGCCTGGGATCTGCGCCCACGCTCGATGATGACCAACGGAACGGTGGGCAAGGTCGCCGCCGGGCGCCGTGGCCAGGAACTGGATGTCGCCTATCCGACCGGAACGCGCCATCTGGTCGTGCCGGCGCATGTGCCGATCGTGCAGATCACCGCCGGCGATCGCGCCCAGGTGAAGCCTGGAGTGGCGGTGTTCATGATCGTCGCGCCGGCCGCCGGCGGGGGCCTCACCGCCGGGGCCGTGGCCATCGGCGAAGGCGGCAAGGCCCCGCCGATGTAGGCTCGGCCAGGTGGGTCATAGGGGACAGGCGCCTGGCCCCTGTTTCAGTCGTGACCGGTTCGCTGCGTCGCTTTCAGCCTCCACGGCATACGGTTCAATTGTTGAAATGTATGCCGGAAGCCCTTGCTACCCCGGGAGGAATCCGGGCGCTAGGGAAACGACCTTGGAGCATACGCCATGCCAAGCATTACTCCCACTCTCAATCGCGATGATACGGCGATCCGGCCATGATGGAGGCGGCGCGGTAGAGCTGTTCGGCGAGCATGGCCCGGGCCAGGGCGTGCGGCCAGGTCTGGGGACCGAAAGCCAGGCGCTGGCGGGCGGCGGTGAGTGTCGCCTCGCCGAGGCCGTCGGCGCCGCCGACGGCGAACGCCAGGCGCCGCACGCCGTCGTCGCGCAGCCGCGCCAGCAAGCCCGCGAAGTCCCGCGACCCGAGCGCCTCGCCACGCTCGTCGCAGGCGATCAGATGGGCGCCGTCCAGGCGGTCCAGCAGGGCCAGCCCCTCGGCGGCCTTGCCCGGCTTGCGGCTTTCGATTTCGACGATCTCCACCGGTCCAAGGCCGTGAGCGCGTCCCGCGGCCGTGGCGCGCGCGGCCCAGTCCGCCGCCAGAACGCCCTCGGCCGCCGCTCCGAGCTTGCCGACGCAGAGGAGGGTTATTCTCAAGCGGGCCTTTAGTGCGCCGCGACCCGGTTGGGGAGTTCCACCGACCAGATCTTTTCGATGTTGTAGAAGGAGCGCACCTCGGGGCGGAAGAGGTGGACGATCACGTCCCCGGCGTCGATCAGGACCCAGTCGCAATAAGGCAGGCCCTCGACCCTGGCGCGGCCGTGGCCGGCGTCCTTGAGGGCGCGCAGCAAATGGTCGGTCATGGCCCCCACATGCCGGTGCGAGCGGCCCGAGGCGATGACCAGGGCGTCGGCGAAGGCGCTCTTGTCCTTGCAGTCGATGAACAGGATGTCCTGGGCCTTCTCGTCGTCCAGACGGCGAAGAATGAGGGTCTCCAGCGCGGTTCGGCCGGCGGGGTCGTCGCGGGAGGGCGCGGGGGCGGGGGTCTTGGAAGCGGGCGTTCTTGGACGTGAAGTCGTGCGGACGGACGTCTTGGTGATCGGCGCGTCGTGCGCGCTCGGCGCGGGCTTGCGGCTCAGCGGGTGACTCCTTGAGGGACTCTGGAACGCGCTGACCTTATCACGAACGGCGTCCAGGGTCAGGAGGAATTGCGCAGCGCCGTCGACGAGGCGCTCTTCAGAGGCGCGGTGAGATAGATCCAGGCCGGCGGCGGCGCCGTGGCCAAACGCCGCGCCGCGCCGCTCGCGAGCCGCGACGCCGCAAAACGGCGGGCCGTGGGAGAAAAACGACCCTTAAGGGCGCCGGCCCGCCGCGCCACGACGGCCACCGGCAGCTCGCCCAGGATCCGCGTCCAGCCGCGCCAGGCGTGAAAGCCAGCCAGATTGTCGGCTCCCATGATCCATACGAACCTCACGCCCGGGAAGCGCGCCTTGAAGAGACGCACCGTATCGAGGGTGTACCTGGCGCCCAGGCGCCGCTCGGCGTCGGAGGCGATCATTTTGGGGCCGGCCGCCCGGCGCGCCGCCCCGGCCAGCCGCCGATCCAGTTCGCTTGCCCCGCGTGGGGCCTTCAACGGGTTGCCCGGCGACACCAGCCAGATGAGCTTATCGAGTGCCAGTCGTCTCAGGGCCACCCGCGCCACATGGGCGTGCCCCTCGTGGGCGGGATCGAACGAGCCGCCATAGAGGCCGACCCGCATGCCGGCTGAAAGCGAAAAGCCCAGGCGCAGCGCGCCCGGCCGGCCGGCGACGGGCCGGCGGGCGGCGGACCATGCGCGCCCCATCCCTAGCTGCCAGCCTGGTCGGTCACGGCCGCCAGGCGTCGGCCGCGGCGCCCTCGGGGGCGGGCAACTTGCTCTGGCGAACCCTGGCGTTGGCGGCGCGCAGCAGGGCTCGGACGCCCTCGCCGGAGACCGCTGAAATCGGATAGGGCGCCGCCCCCGCCGCGCGCTTGACCTGCGCCGCCTTCTCGGCTCGCCCCGCGGCGTCCAGCGCGTCGATCTTGTTGAGGGCGATGAGTTCGGGCTTTTGCGCCAGGCCCGCGCCATAGGCGGCCAGCTCGGCGCGGATAACGGCCCAATCGCCGGCCGGGTCATCGCCGGTGGCGTCCAGCATGTGGATCAAGACGGCGGTGCGCTCGATATGACCCAGAAACCGCGTTCCCAGACCCGCGCCTTGCCAAGCGCCTTGGATCAAACCGGGCACGTCGGCCATCACGAACCGCTCATTGCCCGAAAGGTCCACCACGCCAAGGTGCGGCGTCAGGGTGGTGAAGGGATAGTCGGCGATCTTCGGCGTCGCGGCCGAGGCGGCGGCGAGGAAGGTCGACTTGCCGGCGTTGGGAAGGCCGACGATGCCCACGTCGGCGATCAGCTTGAGGCGCAGCCAGATCCATTTCTCGAGGCCCGGCAGGCCCGGATTGGCGCGCCGCGGCGCCTGGTTGACCGGCCCCTTGAAATGGGTGTTGCCAAATCCGCCGTTGCCGCCGCCGGCCAGAAGCACGCGCATGCCAGCCTGGTCGAGATCGGCGATCAGGCTCTCCTGGTCCTCTTCGAACACCTGCGTGCCCACCGGGACCTTCAGCACAGCGTCGGCGCCGGCCGCGCCGTAGCGGTTGCGACCCATGCCATGACCGCCGGTCTTGGCCTTGAAATGCTGGTGGTAGCGATAGTCGATCAGCGTGTTCAGCCCCTCCGCCGCTTCGATCCACACATCGCCGCCCCGCCCGCCGTCGCCGCCGTCCGGACCGCCATATTCGATGAACTTCTCGCGCCGGAACGATACCGCCCCGCCGCCCCCGTCGCCCGAGCGGATGTAGATCTTGCACTGGTCGAGAAACTTCATGGG
>Ga0182024_10013557_pt1 | contig 15885 bp, 16 predicted proteins | sample P32metaG_FD_120480 | JGI IMG/M metagenome (GOLD analysis project Ga0182024, IMG submission 120480) | Permafrost microbial communities from Stordalen Mire, Sweden - P3-2 metaG (Illumina Assembly) | ecosystem: Environmental > Terrestrial > Soil > Wetlands > Permafrost | place: Sweden: Stordalen... | reverse complement strand
GTTGGTCTTGCTCGCCACTTCCTTGACCAGCTGGGCGCCCATGTTCTCGAAGGGCTCCTCGAGCTCGATCTCCTTGGCGATCGTGACTCCGTCGTTGGTGATGGTCGGCGAGCCGAACTTCTTATCCAGCACGACGTTCCGGCCCTTGGGGCCGATGGTGATCTTGACGGCGTCGGCCACCCGATCGACCCCTCGTTTGAGATGGGCGCGGGCCTCGACGTCGAATAGCAATTGCTTGGCCATGGTTCCTCCTGGTTTGATCCTCTAGCCTGGTGTTCCAGGGGCTAGTTTAGCACTCGGGGTGCCTGACTGCTAGCGGCAGGCGCCCGTGAGTGCTAAGGGTGGCCTAGTTGGCGCCGACGACGGTGAAGTCCTGGTTCACGAAGATGTGGTGCGGCCAGTTGACGCCGATGTAGTGGACCTCGAACTCGCCGTTGCTCAGCTGCACGACACGGTCGACGATGCCTCCCGGGTAGGCGGCAAGTGCGGCTTCCGTCGCCTTGTTGGCGGTCGGCCCGCTGACGATCGTTCCCGACCCCTGGCTGTAGTCGGCCGGGATCTGACCGACCTGCTTTGACGAGGTCGCTGCCCCTTGCTGGAAGGGCACCACGCCGGCCGCCGCGGAGGCAGCAGATGTAGCGCCGCTGGGTTGCACCACGACCTGCGTGCCCGTGATGGTCGTTCCGCTGGTCGTCCCCAGGACGAGAACGGCTTCGCCCGTCGTGATGGCACCTGCCGACGTCGAGGTCGAGTTCTTCTCGTAGGTGGTTGAGGACGCCTCGTCAACGGTCACCTTCTGGCCCGCCGGCGTCGAAACGGTGAAGCTCGACGCCGATACGCCACTGACGGTCCCGGATGATCCGCCTGCGGCCGGTCCAGATCGAGCGTTCGATCCTCCGCCGCCGGACAGAGGGCCGGCCGGGGAGCCGCTTCCGGCGGCCGTCGGCGAGGGAGTGGTTGTCGCCGCGGCCGTGCCGCAGGCGGCAAGCCCCACCGCCGCACCCGTCAGCGCGAAGGCTATGAGCCCTCGACCTCTCATGTGTGTCAGAAGTCGCCGAACCCGAGCGGGTGCGGGAACTTGTGGGCTGGTTGGCTCGTGGTCGTCCATGGTGGGGTTCCTCTTTACTTAGGTGGCTAAGTAGGAGTGTGGCAACAGTCCATTGGAGGTCTCTCCGGGTTGTGTGTGCGGTCGCTGTGACTGCGCCGCCTCTCGATCAGGCGACCTCTCGGCACTGCACGCGGCCTGACCCTCGCGCGCATCGAACTACGGCGAGGCGCCACCCACGGTGACGGCGGGGATCAGGCCTGGATCTTCCCGCGCAACCGCTCGACCGCCTCGGCAAGGTCCCACACCATCTCGAGCGCCAGGTTGAGCTCGCTCGCCGTCGGCGGCAGCTCGTACACACGGTGGTGGCAGGCATTGGACAGCGACTGCCAGGTCAGTGCGGCCCGGCCGCCAAGCTCCCTGTCGTTGAGCATGTCGCCGACACAGAGCAGCTGACAGCGCGTCGACGTCCGCTCGAGTCCCGGCGCCGTGACCTCCCAGAGTCGCGCCATGGCGAGCTCCAGTCCCTGTCGTGCGAGCAGCGCCGCCGCTCGTGGCCACAGGCCGGCGGTCGCGGTGTCGTCGTCCCGGATGAGGTCACGTGCGGCTGACACGAGCGCGTGCGCGTCCACCGTCGTGCTCATACCGGTTTCAACGTTCGAGCACCTTGTTGGTCAATTGCTCAACGCTGCGTATGAAGTCCTTCGCGTCGCCGCTCAGCTTTCCGCTGTGCGTGCCGCGGTTGCACTCCTTCACCGCATCGACAGCCCAGGGATGGTGTTTCGAGAGGAACGCGGTCACATCGCCACTGCGGTCGGGGTCGTGCAACATCGCGAGCGCCAGCCACATGTTCACCGTCGTCGGCCTGGCAAGAATTGCCCGCACCTCCGCGTACGTCTTGCCCTCGCGAAGCAGGCGTCGCGTGGCCGCGAGCGATGATGCGGCCTCAAGCGCCAACCTGCAGAAACCCGGGATCACGCGCAGTGCCTCGGTTGGAACGTCGCGGCTCATCGCCACCGCAAAAGCATCGTCGATGTATCGCTGCACCGGGTCCTGGATGCGACGCAACTCGACGACGGACTGCTCCCGTCGCACCACTTCGATGACGGTCGCCGCGATGTCGAGCGCCCCCATGGCGTCGGCGAGACGTGTGTCGTGTGTCAGCACCACCACCTGGCGTTCTTTCGCGGCGCGCGCGAGCACCGTCGCGAGCCCGGCAACCTTGGCGGGATCCATCGCCTGCACCGGGTCGTCGATGACCACGAACCGGAATGGCGACTCGGGCATGGAGGCGCGTGGCAGGAACAGCGAAAGCGCCAGGCAGTTGAGCTCACCCTGACTCATCACACCGAGCGCGGATCCTTCCTCACCGTCGACTTTGACGTCGAGGGCGAGCCGGCGCTGTGTCTGAGCACCGAGCAGGCGCAGATCGCCGAGCGAGACGTTGCTGTCCTGGCGCAGCTCGGTCCAGTTCTCCTGGACGGCACCCGCGATGGGACGGAAGCGTTCCTCCCGCAGCTCGTCATGCGCGTCCCTGAGCCACCGTTCTGCCTCTTTCAGACGTGCCGCTTCGCCCTCGGCCTGCTGCGCCCTGCGTCCCAGCGGCAGCCACAACCCGATCGCATCCGCTGCCGGGCGCCATGCGCGCTCCAACCGTTCGAGCTCGGCCGCCGCCGCTCTGCGCAGATCGCCGACCGCGGCAATGAGCGGCGGTCCGTGCGTCTCGAGATGACTGGCCAGCGTGATTGCGTCATCATCGGCAGCAACTTCAGCCCATCGCTCCCAGAGCTCGACAACCGGTGCGATCTCGATGCCGGCGCCGGCACCGTCGCGGAGCGCCACCAGAGGCGCGGTCAGGAGCTGGCGGGCCTGGCGCATCGCGTCACCGAGCATGTCGCGAGACTTGCGCACGGCCTCCGCGTCAGCACGGAGCGCGACAACCTGGTCGCGCGCCTGCACACGCCACTGGTAGGTCAGCACGCCCTCGGTCCCGCAGACCGGGCAGCTCTCTCCCTCCGCGTGCGCGTGCAGGTCGAGCGCCTGTTGCAGGAGGGCGGCGGTCTCGTGTGCCCTCCCGGCGTCGGTGCCGCGAAGCCGCTCGGCCGCCGCATGGGCCTCACGCAGCTCGGTGGTCACCGCGTTGAGCCGCTCACGATCGACCACCGGCAGACCCGCCAGGTCGCGCAGCTTGCGCAACACGCTGCGCTCGTCGCTCTGCGCCTCACCGCCAACCGTGCTCGCGACAATGTCGAGGTCCCACGTCTTCGATGACAGCGCGGCCCGCACCACCGGTGCACGTTCGTCGGAGGTTCGGTCCAGGAGTCCGCGCAGCGCCGGCAGGGCGTCGCGAGCTTCCTTGGCATCGTGCTCGCGGCTCAGACGAGCTTTCTGCAGCACCTGTTGCGCCGCAGCGAGATCACCGAGCCCGAGGATGCCGGCGAGTGCGTCGTACAGCTTCGACTGCTCGCGGTCGAGCGCATGCTCCAGCTCGTTGTGCGACAGCAGCGGCGGGTATCCGGCGAGTTGCGGCGCCCACCCAAGCGACGCTGTCGACGCCGCCTTTCCGTCGACGATCAGGGTCGAGCCGTCGACACCCTCGTCGTCATTCCAGACACGCGCGACCTCGAGCGGGTGTCGGCGGCCGTCGACGGTGAACCGCGCGGCCACCCGCGTGCGGCGGTGATGGAGGTTCTGCCATCCGTCACGCCAGACCTTGACGCGCTGCTCCCAACGCTGATTCGTGCCGAGCAGGACCATCTCGAGCGCTTCCGAGAACGACGACTTCCCCGAGCCGTTGCGCCCGACCACCAGGGTGAGTCCGGGTCCGGGGTCGATGTGCAACGTCGTCGGAGGCCCGATGCCGCGGAAGCCTTCGACCTCGATTGCCGCGAGATACACCGCGGAGGGCGCTCCGGCCTCGCTCTGCGCGTCCCTAGCCGGCGCACCAGAGGTCGCGCCGTGCAGCGCGGCATCCACAGCATCCGCCCCTTGAAATGCGGCGAGGATCAGGTCCGCCGCCCCGTCTGCCGGGGAATGGGTCTCCATCCGACCGATGACCAGGCCGAGCAGAGCGGCGTCAGGCATCCGGAACCGACGGAGCGCTGGTGACGCGTTTGAGGACGATCTCGTCCGGCGTCCGTCCGTGATCGACGAAGTAGGTGGCGCGCCTGCCGTCCTTCTCGAGGTGGACCAGCGAGCCGACCTTGAACGTGTCGGCCGGCATGGTCAAAGGCGGGCTGCTCCCGGCACGGTGCTCGCGAGGCATCGACGATGCGGGCGCCACCGGCGGTGCTGCGATGACCGGCGCAGTCGTCGCAACCGCAGGCACCGCAACCGCAGCGGTGCTCAACCCCTGCGCGCGACGCGCGTGCTGGCGATGCACGGTGATGCCGACGGCAATGGCCGTCAGCACCAGCACCGGGACACTGACGTACCAGTAGGCGATGCTGAGCGCGAGGACGACGAGCAGGACGACGAAGCCGACGCAGCCGATGCCGCCCGTCGCGTGGGCGGCTTGACGCGCCGCACGATGGGGCCGGCGCGCATAGGTGGAGACGCCTCCCCAGAATCCCCCGGGAAGTCGATGGCCGAGATAGAAGCGCACGCGCCATTCTGGCTCTCGCGCCACCGGTGCTTCGTTCGGAGGGCGGCATTACCCACAATGTGGCCGTGCCCGAGCGGACTGAGACCGCGCCACCGCTGACCGGTCGGTTCGCCGCGGCGTTCGCGCTGGCATGGGCGATCCACGGCACGCAGATGCGCAAGAAGACGGGCATCCCCTACATGGCGCACGTGATGACGGTCTGCGCGCTGGCCCTCGAGAACGGCGCCGACGAGGATGTGGCCATCGCTGCGCTGCTCCACGACGCGGTGGAGGATTCTGACGACGGCGACGCCACCCACCATGTGATCGAGGACCAATTCGGGGAGCGGGTCGCGCGGATCGTGATGGCCTGCAGCGATGCCGTCGCGGTCCCCGGGAAGCCGAAGCCGGACTGGCGGGAGCGGAAGGAAACCTACCTGCGTCGGCTCGCGGCCGAGGCGGACACCGATATCCTGCTCGTCTCAGCCTGCGACAAGGTCCACAACACGCGGTCGATCCTCGCCGACCTGCGCACCGAGGGCGACGTCGTGTGGCAGCGGTTCACCGTGCCGGATCCGCACGCGCAGCTCTGGTATTACACGAGCGTGCTGGAGATCCTCGAACGCCTGCCGGGTGCGCTGACCGACGAGCTGGCCGCCACCATCAGGGAGATCGCCGCACGCGTCGCCTGACCTGTCGACCTCGACCCTGTTGCAGCGGTCGCCGCGGCGCCTATGATGCGCGCCGATGAGCGCCCATCGTCCCCTTGACGGCCGCGTGGCGGTGGTCACGGGATCCAGCCGGGGAATCGGCCGCGCCATGGTGCTGCGTCTCGCTCGCGAGGGCGCGTCGGTGGTGGTCACGGGCAAGTCGGAGAGCGGTACCGACAAGCTGCCCGGAAGCATCCACACCGTCGCGGCAGAGGTCGAGGCCGCCGGCGGGTCGGCGCTCGCGGTACGGGTGGACGTGCGTCATGAGGATGAGGTCAAAGCGATGGTCGATGCCACCGTCGAACGCTTCGGCCGGCTCGACATCCTCATCAACAACGCGGGCGCGCTCTGGTGGCATCCGATCCTGGAGACGCCCCCCAAGCGCTACGACCTCATGTGGGAGATCAACGTTCGCGCAGCGTTCCTCTGCGCGTACCACGCGCTGCCGCACATGGTGGCGAACCACTGGGGGCACCTCATCAACTGCTCGCCACCGATCACCACCACGCCGAGCCCCGGGCATGTCGCCTACATGACGACCAAGATGGGGATGACCCGGCTGGCGATCGGGATCGCAGCCGAGCATGCCGGCGACGGGATCGCCAGCAACTCGCTCTGGCCGGTGACCATCATCGAGAGCCTGGCGAGCATCAACTGGGGCCTCGGAGACCGCACCCAGTGGCGATCGCCGGAGATCCTGTGCGACGCGATGATGGAGATCGTCACCACCGAGCCGCCGGCGCTGACCGGGCGGCAGATCCTCGATGAGCCGTTCCTCCGCGAGCGGGGCTGGACCGACGAGCGTCTCGACGCCTACTGGCTGGAGGGCAAGCCTCCGGACCACCCGGTCTACATCGATGGGCGCTCGGGATCCTCGATGTAGATTCCGATCGGCCGGCAATCCCCCCGTGTGATCGATCCATGAGTCCTGCCAGCCGAGGCGACAAGATCCGCCGCACGCTCGCCGTCGGAGCCGTCGGCGCGGGCGCGGTGCTGTCGGCGCGAGCCCTCCTGCGGCCGCAGCTGCAGACGCCGCGCCGCCTGGTCGACTGGGAGGACGTGCGCCGGATCGCGGTGTCGCGCAGCGGCGAGGTCGGACGCGGTGTGGGGATGAACGCAGAGGCGCTCGAGGCGGCCTACACCGAGATGGCTGCGCGGGTCGCGCCCCTGCTGGTCGAGGTCTGCCAGGTGCCGCTCACCGCCTATCCGCGATTCATCGCTCTCGACCGCCAGGGTTTCATCGACGCCAACCTCGGCATGGTGCAGCGCCTGCTCGCGCCGGTCGAGCGCATCCGGGCGACCGTCCCCGAGTCGCTGGCGACCGGCATGAGCCGGCGCGTGCTCGACCGGTACGTGGGCGAGCTCTTCGGTTTGATGGCACGCCGGGTGCTCGGCCAGTACGACCCGGTCCTCGCGCTGGAGGCCGCCCCGGGTACCACCCGTCAGGCGAGCGCGCTCTACCTCGTCGAGCCCAACATTGCCGGGATCGAGCGTGACCTGCATCTCAGCGGCACCGACCTGCGCCCCTGGCTGATCCTCCACGAGCTGACCCACGCCTGGCAGTTCGAGGTCCATCCGTGGCTCGGCGAGCACCTCGAGAGCGTGATGCGCGGATTGATGCTCGACGCGCTCTCCGCTGACGGCCAGACACTCCTTCCGTCAAGTCAGATGGTCCGCCGGCTGCCGGACACGGTGCGAAGCCAGGTGCAGGCCATCCGCCATGTCCAGGCCGTGATGAGCGTGCTCGAGGGCTACAGCAACTTCGTCATGCACCGCGCCGGGCGGGATGCGATTCGGGGTTCGGACCGGCTCGAGGCCGCTATGCAGCAGCGCCGGCGCCAGCGAGGCCCCATCGAGCGGCTCGTGCTCACCATCACCGGCCTGGAGATGAAGATGCGCCAGTACGAGGTCGGCGAGCACTTCGCTGTCGGTGTCGTGGATCGCGCCGGGCTGAGCACGCTGAATCGCGTCTGGGAGTCGGCGGAGATGATGCCGACCCTCGACGAGCTCAGGCATCCCGATCGCTGGCTCAAGCGGGCGGCCTAGACCGATGCCGGCAGCAGCACCGCCGACCGTCAAGGACCGCCTCGCCGGCCACGGACACCGGCTGACCCTGCAGCGGATGATCGTGGCGAGCGCACTGGCTCGCGCCCGCAGGACGGTCAGCGCGCAGGAGCTCTACGACTCCCTCCGTGGCGAACATCCCCTCCTCGGCCGCGCAACCGTGTTTCGGACGCTCGATTTCCTCGTTGAGAACGGGCTTGCCCAGCGATTCGAGGCAGAGGGTCACGTTCACGTCTACACGTCCTGCGCCGCGAACCATCACCACCACCTGGTCTGCCGCCTCTGCGGGACGACCACGGAGATCGACGACACCGCGGTCAACCAGCTGATCGACGCGGTGCGGGGTGGGTACGGGTTCGCCCTGGACCACGACGCACTCGACTTCTACGGCACCTGCGCAGCGTGCGCCACAAAGCTCGCCCGGGCCTGATCGCGGCTCCCCGGAGGACGCTCAGCGCCTGATCAGTAGATCGGTGTCAGCCAGGCGGCGTATTTCGGGTCGCGACCGGTGACCACCTTCAGGTAGGCGTCCTGGACTCGGTTGGTGAGCGGGCCGGGCTCGCCGTCACCGATACGCCTGCGGTCGATCTCGATCACCGGTGCGACCTGCGCACCGGTGCCCACCAGGAACACCTCGTCGGCGACGTAGAGCTCGGAACGATCGATCGACCGCTCGCGGACCTCCAGGCCGAGCTCCTCCTGAACGAGATGCATCACCTTTGCGCGGGTGATGCCCTCGAGGATGTTGTCCGATGGCGGCGGCGTGATGATCTCGCCCTTGCGGACGATGAAGATGTTCTCCGCGCTGCCCTCGCAGACGTGGCCGTCGCCCGACAGCATGATCGCCTCATCGAATCCGTTCTGCAGGGCCTCGCTTTTGGCGAGTGCGGAGTTCACGTACAGGCCGGTGCACTTGGTGCGCACCGGGGCCATCGCGTCGTCGATGCGCCGCCACGACGACACCATGCAGCGGATGCCGCCGTTGCCGACATAGAGGCCCATGGGAGCGGTCACGATCGCGAAGCTGTCCGGGACGTCGTGCAACTTCACGCCGATGATCTCCGCCGACTTGAAGGAGAGTGGCCGGATGTAGGCGTCCTCGCGGTACTCGTTGCGGCGCAGGAGATCAACGGTGACTGCGACCAGATCCTCGACGCTCCACGGGATCGTCATCTGCAGAGCGCGCGTGTTCTGGTGCATGCGCTCGAAGTGCTCCGCGACGCTCAACGCGAACAGCTGCTCACGCTCCTCGTTCCAATAGGCGCGGATGCCCTCGAAAACCCCGGTCCCGTAGTTGAGACCGTGGGTGAGGAGGCCGACCTTGGCGTCTGCGTAGTGAACGACTTCACCGTTGAAGAACACCCAGGACTTCTCGCGAAGCGATGTTGCCTCAGCAATTGGCTTGGGAGCTGTCTGAGTCATCAGCGACAGCCTACAACCATAGGTGGCGGAAGCCGTTACCTCGGCCCGCCTCGAGGGAGCCTTTGCTATGCTCGCGAGGTCTGGAAATCCTGCCTGGAGCGATGATCGAGGTCGAGCGGGGGATCGTGACCAGGGATATTGGAGGAGTCATGTCCGCCGTCATCAATACCAATGCGAGCGCCCTCCCGGCTGCCCGCACCATCCGCTGGAACCCGTCCCCCGCGGAGCTGCGCGAATTGACGTCGCGGATGCCCAACGCACGGCACACGGAATTCGACAACTACAACGTTCAGACCAAGGTTGACTCGCGAAGCAAGGCCAGCACCTACGTGGTCACCGACCGGCCGGAGGAGCACTCCGACCAGACGATGAGCCGGGCAGACGGTGCCACGATTGCCGGGCGCCAGGATGCCTACATCCACGATCAGGACATGCTCGTCATCGACGGGTACATCGGCAATGATCCCGAGTACCGCGTCGCGGCGCGGCTGTACATCGAAGCGGCCAATGCCAACATCGCCGGCATGCAGCACTGGCTGTACTTCGAAGCCGAGCAGCCGGGACCCGATTTCACGCCGGTGCTCACGGTCATCTACACGCCCAACCTTGACGCGCCCGGGTATCCGAATGATCGCGTGATCGCGGTCGACCTCGAGGCAGGCGTCACGCGCGTCCTCAACAGCGACTACTTCGGCGAGTCCAAGAAGGGCGGGCTGCGCATGTGGAACAAGCTCACCTACGACCGGGGTGGGCTCTCGCTGCATGCGGGATGCAAGGTGGTTCCGACCGCTCGCGGCGATCAGGCGCTGCTGATCATCGGCCTGTCGGGCACCGGCAAGACAACCACGACATTCACTCGCCAGAACGACAGCAAGCCGGTGCAGGACGACTTCGTCGCCCTCTACCCGGGCGGAAGGATCGTGGCCACCGAGAACGGTTGCTTCGCGAAGACGTTCGCGCTTGATCCTCAGTTCGAGCCGAGCATCTACGGCGCCGTCGTCAAGCCTGAGGCATACCTCGAGAACGTCTCGCAGAACGACGACGGTGTCATCGACTTCTTCGACACCGGGTACACGCCCAACGGACGCGCCGTCTTCCGCATGGACGCGCTGGGATGGCACAAGGATGCACGCGAGGTGGCGTCGGTCGATCACTTCCTGATCCTCAATCGCAACGACAATCTCATCCCGGGCGTGGCGCGCCTCAATCGAGAGCAGGCGGCGCTCTACTTCATGCTCGGCGAGACGCGCGGCACCTCGGCGGGCGGCAAGGAGGAGGCCGGCAAGTTCCTACGTGTTCCCGGCACCAACCCATTCTTCCCGCTCCGTCACGAGCAGCAGGGGAACCGATTCCTCGAGCTGATGGACAGCAGCTCCTTCCAGGTCTATCTGCTCAACACCGGTCGTGTCGGCGGCACCGACGACGATGAGCGCGGCAAGAAGGTGTCGATCCCGTACTCGAGCGCCATCGTCAAGGCGATCTCGGAGGGGACCATCGAGTGGGCGCCGGATCCCGACTTCGGCTACGAGGTCGCCGTCTCGCTTCCCGGGCTCGACGACCCCGAGATCCTTCAGCCCCGCAAGCTGTACGAGCGCCAGGGCCGCTTGGACGAGTATCGCGCCCTGGTCGAGCGGCTCAAGGCCGAGCGGCGCGAGTATCTCGCCACATTCCCCGGACTGCGCGAGGAGATCGTCAAGGCCGGCGCCTGATCCGACGACCAGGGACCTGGTTACCGCCCCTATGTGGCGGCGACACGCGACCGGGTGCTCGCCTGATCCTCAGCCGTCGTGACAGAAGTGCACCCTCTCCGGGGCGAGGGCTTTGAGGGCGCCGAGCGTGCCGCGCCACGCATCGATGTCAGCCGCCTGTCCTTCAGGGAGCGAGCCGATGCCGGAGCTGTCCCAGATCCTCCGGGTATACGCGGCGTCGCCGATGAACAGCTCGGTACCCAGCCCGGTCGTCGCCACCACCGATTGGTGACCCGACGTATGACCTGGTGATCCGATGATGCGCAGGTCGGGAGCGAGTTCGATGCTCCCGTCCACGAGCTCGAAGGTCATACCGGAGGCCTCGATCCAGTCGGTGACCTCGTCGCGCTCCCGGAGCACCCGCTCGTGCTCGGTGTGCTGGACCATCAGCGGCGCGTGGGCGAACGCAGGATTCTGCCCGCAGTGATCGAAGTGCAGATGCGTGTTGATCACCATGGTCACGTCACTGGGAGCCAGGCCGTGGTCGTCGAGCGCGTCGGCGACCGTGCGGTTGACGACCTTGTAATACCGCAGCACCTCGCCCGGTCCGCCGCAGCCGCTGTCGACGAGCACCACGCCGAGCTGCTCGTGCAGGATCACGTACCCGTGCACCGGCCAGGGACGAGCGGTCACGTACAGGTGGCCGAGGTCGAGCCGTTTGATCTCCACGCAGGTGCTCCTTTCGCTCCAGGGACTCAGACTGGACGCCTTCCCCACAGCAGGATCCGTTTGAACGGGTAGAAATAGGGCCGCTGATCACCGAGTGCCGCGTGCAACCGCGCCCGATAGCGAGCCACGAACTCCTGATACATCGGCCCGGGTAGTCGCGACTCGTAGTCGGTGAGAAGGGTGCCGCGAACCCATTCCACGACCGCATCCGGTGACTCGAGCACATGGCCGTAGACCTGAAGGCGTACGGACTGCGCGACGAAGCCGAGCTCATGGAGCAATGTGGCGTATTGCTCGGGCGGGAGCACCGAGAACGTTCTCGTGTATCCGTGCATCTCCTCGGCGAATGGTTCCTCGTGTGCGATGTCGGCAGCGAGTGTGTGCGAGACGTGATCGAAATTGGCGGGCACCTGAACCGCCAGCTCGCCCCCGGGCGTCAGCATTGCGTTCAGCCGCGCAAACAGGGCCGGGTGATCGCCGACCCATTGCAGCGCCGCGTTCGAAAAGACGACGTCGAATGGCGCATCCGGCTGCCAGTCGCTGATGTCGCCGCGGACGAAGCGCAACCCGTCCGCCTCGAGGGTTCGGGCACGTTCGAGCATCGCGTCCGACGAATCGACACCGAGCGTTTCCGTCGCCGGCAGCTCGCGACGAAGGGCGGCGGTGAGCACCCCGGTTCCACATCCGAGATCGACAACGCGCCCGGCGGGCCGTTTGGTGATCAGTGCGACGAGGTCGTGAAAGGGTTGCTCACGCTCCGTGCGAAAACGCTCGTACTGGCTCGGATTCCACGTGTCGCGCACGGTCACGCGGCGGGAGCGGCGACGGAGGTCGGCGTCGTGAACATCGGCCGACAGGATAGCGTTGCCCCGGTGCGATCCAGAGTGTGGACCCGCCGCGCGTTCCGAACGCTGGCGGTGGACGCGCGGTCGCTGCGTGAATCGCGGCCATTTCGCCGGCTGTGGATCGGGCAGCTCATCTCCCTGGTGGGACGCCAGATCACGCTGGTCGCCGTGCCGTTCCAGGTGTATTCGCTGACACGCTCGGCGCTTGACGTCGGCTTGCTCGGGATCGTGCAGGCCGTGCCGCTGGTCTGCGGATCGCTCGGTGGAGGCGCGATTGCCGACCGCTTCGACCGCCGGCGGGTGCTGATGGTGACCCAGCTCTGCCTCGCGGCGTGCTCGGGGCTGCTGGCGCTGGGAGCTTTCATCGGTCACCCCCCGCTGCTCGAGATCTATGCGGTGGTGGCGGTTGCGGCACTCGTCGGCGCAGTTGACGCGCCCACGCGCACCGCGATCATCCCGAACCTGGTCGGTGTTGACCGCCTCCCCGGGGCACTCTCACTCAACATCGTGCTGTTCCAGACGACCCTCGTCGCCGGGCCCGCCATCGGCGGATTGGTGATCGCCCACCTGGGTCTCCCGGCGGCGTACTCGGTGGATGTGGTCACGTTCAGCGCCGCGCTGACCGCAGTCGCGCTGCTGCCTCCGCAGGGCCACTCTTCGAGCGAGCGCGAACGACCGGTGGCAGCCATCCTGCGCGGGCTGAGCTTCGCTCGACGCCAGCCGGTGATCCTCGGCGGATTTGCGATGGACCTCGCGGCGATGATCTTCGGCCTTCCCCGCGCGGTGTTCCCGGTGCTCGCGGCGACAACCTTCCATGCCGGACCGCAGGGTTTGGGGCTGCTCTATGCGGCTCCCGGATTGGGAGCCGTCATCGCCGCACTGACGAGCGGCAGCGTCGCTCGATCGAAGCGTCTCGGGCGGATCATCGTGGTTGCCATCATCGTCTGGGGTCTGGCGATCATCGCGTTCGGCTTCGCATCGTCGCTCTGGGTCGCGCTGCTCCTGGTCGCCATCGCAGGCGGCGCGGACAGCTTCAGCGCGGTTTGCCGGACGACGATCATGCAGCGGATCGCGCCCGACGAATTGCGAGGCAGGCTCACGTCGCTGTACTTCATGGTGGTCGCGGGCGGCCCGAATCTCGGCGATGTCGAGACGGGAATCGTCGCGAATGCCTTCGGCGCGGAGGTCGCGATCGTCACCGGGGGCGCGCTCTGCCTCGTGGGCCTCGGCGCGGCCGCGGTCGCGTTCCCCTCGGTCTGGCGCTATCGCACCGACGCCTGAGGGATCAGCGCGGCGTTCGCTCCATGGCATCTGCGTGGCGAACTGCTGACCATGTCGCTGAGCCGCCATGTATCGTCCGAGGCCCGATGCCACTTCAGGATCTGACCGACGTCGGCTCGATGCCGCGCCTTGGTGCCGTCCCCACGCGGATGCACGCGCAGGTCATCCGACCCGAGCGGTATGGCGACCCGCAGACCGCGTTCGTGGGCGAAACCCTGGCAACGCCGAGGCCGGGCCCAGGACAGGTCCTCGTGTACGTGATGGCTGCAGGCGTCAACTACAACAACGTGTGGGCGGCTCTGGGGCGACCTGTCGATGTCGTCGCGGCGCGGCGCAAGGCGGGAGAAGCAGAGAACTTCCACGTCGGCGGCAGCGACGCCTCGGGCATCGTCTGGGCAGTGGGCGAGGGAGTCGACAGCGTTCGCGTCGGCGACCACGTGGTCGCGCACTGCGGCGTCTGGGATCCGGCCGACCCATGGATCATGGGGGGCGGCGATCCGATCATCGCGCCCAGCGCGCGCATCTGGGGATACGAGACCAACTGGGGGAGCTTCGCGCAGTACACGCTCGTCCAGCCGCATCAACTCCTCCCCAAATCTTCCGACCTCAGCTGGGCGGCTGCGGCGGCATGCACGCTGGTCGGTGCCACCGCATACCGCATGCTCTGCTCGTGGCATCCGCACGCAGTTGCCGAGAATGACGTCGTTTTGGTCTGGGGCGGTTCGGGAGGGCTCGGCTCGCAGGCGATCCAGATCGCCAAGGCCAAGGGAGCGATCCCGGTCGCGGTGACATCGGGCCCGGAACGTGGTCAGTACTGCGTCAACCTCGGAGCACGCGGCTACATCGACCGGCGCGAGTTCTCGCATTGGGGCGTGATTCCCGACTGGCGCGACGATGCGGCGTTCGCCACCTGGACCGCCGGTGCTCGCGCATTCGGGACCGCGCTCTGGGAGGTGCTGGGAGAACGCCGCAACCCGCGAATTGTTTTCGAGCATCCGGGCGAGGACACCATCCCCACGTCCATCTTCGTCTGCGACAACGGCGGCATGGTGGTCATCTGCGCGGGGACGACCGGGTATCACGCCGCTGTGGACCTGCGCTATCTCTGGATGCGTCAGAAACGCCTCCAGGGCTCGCATTTCGCCAACGACGCGGAGTGCGCGGCGTACAACCAGATGGTTGCGCGCGGCGAGGTCGATCCCTGCCTGTCACAGACGTTCGCGTTCTCCGAGGTTGGTCTCGCGCATCAGCTCATGCGGGAGAACCGGCATCCGGTGGGCAACATGTCGATCCTGGTCGGCGCGCGCGACGCGGAGCAGCGCGACTGATCTAGGGATGCGCTGCGAGGTAGACGAGCGCCGCCTTGACGCGACGGTGCACGTCCGGCTCCTCGGAGAGCTCCAACTTCGAGAAGATCGCATTGATGTGCTTCTCGACCGCGCGCTCGGTGAGAAAGAGCGCTGCAGCGATGCCGGCATTGTTCTTTCCCATCGCCACCTGCTGGAGCACATCGCGCTCGCGAGGCGTCAATTGAGCAATCGGCGAGTCACGTACCGCGCTGCGCGCGGCGACGAGCACCTCGACCACACGCGGGTCGATCACGGAGCCACCCCGCGCGACCTCGCGCACCGCGCCGACGAGCTGGTCGATGTCGGAGACACGCTCCTTCAGCAGGTAGGCGCGACCGCTTGCGCCCTTCTCGAGCAGTGCCAGCGCATACTCCGGCTCCGCGTACTGGCTCAGCACCACAACGCCCACCTCGGGACGCTCGGCGCGCAGGCGCTCGGCGGCCCGAAGGCCCTCGTCGGTCCCGGTCGGTGGCATCCGGATATCGGTGATCACGACCGCAGGGTTGTGCTCCTCGATGGCGCGCTCCAGGCCGGGGAGGTCGACGCAACTCTCGATGAGCTCGATCTCGTCAGAGGTCTCGAGCAGCTGCCGGATGCCCTCTCTCAGCAGGTAATTGTCCTCGGCGAGGACGACGCGGATCGGCACGCCATGAGAATAGGGGTGGACGGGTGTCGGGTGCCTGCATCACCTCAGAAGTGAGGCAAGTACGCTTGCCACTTCTCGGCCATCGGGATACCGTTCGAGATGTTGAGATGAGTATTCGAGTGTTGATCGTCGACGACCAGGCTCCGTTCCGCGACGTCGCGCGGACGGTCGTTGAGCTCACCGACGGCTTCGAGGTGGTCGGAGAGGTCGAGACCGGTGAGGACTCGGTCACCTCGGCTCGCGATCTCCGCCCCGACCTCGTCCTCATGGATGTGAATCTCCCCGGTATCAGCGGGCTCGACGCAACCCGGCAGATCCTCGCCGGCGTGGAGAATGCCAAACCGGTCGTGGTCCTCGTCCTGTCGACCTATGAGGCCGACGAATACGGGCCCCGGGCCGTCGAAGCGGGCGCCGCCGGGTTCATCTCCAAGTCCGACTTCAGTCCCGACCGGCTCGCGGAGGCGTGGGCCTCAGCGACATCGGTTTAGCGCGGGGTCAGGCGGGAACCGCCTCGCGAACCGTT
>Ga0182024_10013556_pt1 | contig 15886 bp, 13 predicted proteins | sample P32metaG_FD_120480 | JGI IMG/M metagenome (GOLD analysis project Ga0182024, IMG submission 120480) | Permafrost microbial communities from Stordalen Mire, Sweden - P3-2 metaG (Illumina Assembly) | ecosystem: Environmental > Terrestrial > Soil > Wetlands > Permafrost | place: Sweden: Stordalen... | reverse complement strand
CGGCGTGATGAACCCCGGCAAGCTGATCCCGGCGGCCTGATCGCTATCGTGGCGGACGCCGTGGTGCTACCAGGAATCGTCGTCCCGCCCGAACAGACCTTCGACGCGCTCTACGGGATGCGGCGGCTCGAGATCGACGAGCACAGCGCGCGCGGCGAGGTCGACGTGCGCCGCGAGATCCTCCAGCCCTGGGGGCTCGTGCACGGCGGGATCTACGCCTCGATGGCCGAGTCGCTGGCCTCCTGGGCGACCGCGCTGATCGTCGTGCCCCAGGGTCAGATGGCGATGGGGCTCTCGAACAACACGAGCTTCCTGCGTCCGATCAGCGAGGGGACGATCCACGGGCTCGCCACGCGCCGCCACCGCGGCCGCATGACGTGGGTCTGGGACGTCGACATCAGCGACGACGACGGACGGCTGTGCGCGACCTCGCGGGTCACCGTGGCGGTCCGCCCGCTCGGATAGTGGGTCGTCTCGCGGCGTTGTGCCGGGACCGGCCGACGCTCACGGTGCAACGCCGCGGGACGGCCCGCTGGTCGGCGCGCGCGTGACGGGGGGTTGCGCGCTCAGCCGCGGTAGCGGTTGGTGATCGGCATTCGCCGGTCGCGGCCGAAGGCCCGCTCGGTGATCTTGATCCCCGGGGGCGCCTGGCGGCGCTTGTACTCGGCGCGGTCGACCAGCGCGATCACCTGGTCCACCGCCTGCGCCGGCAGGCCGCGCCTGATCAGCTGCTCGCGGCCGCGGTCCTCCTCGACGTAGCCGCGCAGGATCGCGTCCAGGGTGTCGTAGGGCGGCAGCGAGTCCTCGTCGCGCTGGCCGGGACGCAGCTCGGCGGAGGGCGCGCGCTCGATGATCGACGCCGGGATCGGCGCGCCGTTCTCGTTGCGCCAGCGCGCCAGCCTGTAGACGAGCGTCTTCTCGATGTCCTTGATCACCGCGAACCCGCCGGCGGAATCGCCGTAGAGCGTCGAATAGCCGACCGACATCTCGGACTTGTTGCCGGTCGTCAGGACCAGCCAGCCGAACTTGTTCGAGAGCGCCATCATCAGGTTGCCGCGGATCCGCGCCTGCAGGTTCTCCTCGGTCAGATCGGCGCCGAGGCCGGCGAACTGCTCGGCGAGCAGGGCGTCGTAGGTCGCCATGATCTCGCCGATCGGCAGCTCGATCGCGCTGACGCCGAGCGTCGCGGCCAGCCTGCGGGCGTCGGACTGGGTCTCGCCCGACGAGAACGGCGACGGCATCACCACGACGCTGACCTTCTGGGCGCCCAGCGCGTCGACCGCGATCGTCGCGACCAGCGCGGAGTCGATGCCGCCGGAGAGCCCGAGGACGACGTGGGCAAAGCCGTTCTTGTCGACGTAGTCCCGCAGACCCAGGCTCAGCGCCGCGTAGATCTCGGCCGCGGCGGGCTCGAGCAGCGGGGCGATTCGCGACGCGGCGGCGTCCGCGAGCGCCGGCGGCGACGCAAACGAGGCGAGCAGCTCGACGGTCGGGGCGCTGCCGCGGATCAGCGCCCGGTGGCCGGAGCTGCGCCGGCGCTCGGCATCCGGCGCGCCGAGATCGACCTCGCAGATCAACAGCTCCTGCTCGAACTGCGCGGCCCGCGCGAGCAGCGCGCCGGTGTGGTCGACGACGAACGAGTGCCCGTCGAAGACCAGCTCGTCCTGGCCGCCGACCAGCGCGCAGAACGCGAACGCCGCGGCGTGCTCGCGCGCGCGCTGGATGACCATCAGCTCGCGCTCGAGCCCCTTTCCGGCGTGGTAGGGCGAGGCGGAGAGGTTGACGATCAGCGTGGCGCCGGCCAGCGCGACATCCGAGCAGGGCGGACCCGGCTGCCAGATGTCCTCGCAGATCGTGATCCCGACCCGGTGCTCGCCGAACTCGATCAGACCGCCGGCGCTTCCGGCCTGGAAGTAGCGCTGCTCGTCGAAGACACCGTAGTTTGGCAGCAGGATCTTGCGATAGACGCCGGCCACGCGCCCATCGGCGAGGACCGCCGCCGCGTTGTGGACGTCGGCGGCTCGCTCGGGGAAGCCCACGACCGCGACCAGCCCGCGTGTCTGCGCCGCGAGGCGGTCGATCGCCGCGCGCGCATCGCGCAGGAAATGCTCCTTGTAGAGCAGATCCTCGGGCGGATAGCCGGTCACCGCGAGCTCGCCGAAGATCGCCAGCGCCGCGCCCTGATCGCGGGCAGCGTCGAGCGCTGCGGCGATCGCGGCCTCGTTGGCCGCGATATCGCCGACCGTCGGGTTCAGCTGGCAGAGCGCCAGGCGCAGCGTGGCCACTGAACGATTATCGGGCATCGCGGCACTCGCCCGGGCGCTGTACGCGCGGCTCAGCGCGGCTCAGCGCGAGTCGCGCGCTCGTTTCGCGCGCGAGCCCTTCGCGAGCTCGGCCAGCGACTGCTCGAGCTGGCCGGCCAGCAGATCGAGGTCTGCGAGCGCATCGCAGTCGGCGAGCAGCCCGAAGCAGAGTCGGCCGGCGTAGCTGACCACCGCCACCGAGAGCGCCTGGTTGTGCGCGAGCGGGAGCGCCGGATAGATCGCGCGCAGCTCGCGACCGAGCAGCCGGCGGGCGCCCCGCGGGCCGGGAATGTTCGTCACCGCGACGTTGAACGCGCGCTGGCGTGCCTGCAGGCGCGCGGCCTGGCTGATCACGGTCGGCGGTGCGAAGCCGTCCAGTTCGACGAGGTCCTCGACGGCGACGGCGCGCCCCGAGCTGCGCAGCCCGTCGAGCGCGCGGCTGATCTCGGCGTGGCGCCGCCGCGGATCCTCGATCCCGACCGCCAGCGGCACGTAGGTCGCGATCAGGCGCCCGGAGCTCGCGTCGGCGAGCGGCACCAGCGCGCGCAGGACCAATCCGTCGGTGCCCTCGCCGTGGGCGCGCAGGTAGCGGCCCAGGGCGCCCGCGACGGCCGTCAGCACGGCGTCGTTGATCGTGCCGCCGAGGCGCTGCTTGGCCTTGCGAAGGCGCCCCAGGCCGACCTCGACGCAGGCGTAGCGGCGATCGGGGCCGATCGGCGTGTTCAGCCGCGAGCGCGGCGGCGCGCCGACGCGGGCCAGCGGGTCCAGATCGCGCCACTCGAGCTCCTCGCGCGAGCGCGAAGCCAGCCCCAGGACGCTCTCGAGCGCCTCGCGCGGGCCGCTCGCGCGGCCCGCCAGCCCTTCGACGAGCCGCCGTCCACGGCTCGGCTCGGGCCGGGCGATCGAGGCGGACGGCGCGCCGGCCTCGCCGTCGAACAGCAGCGAGACCAGATCGCGGTTTGCCTCGCCGTCGACCAGCGCGTGGTGGACCTTGCTGATCAGCGCGAAACGTTCGCCGGCGAGCCGCTCGACGAACCACAGCTCCCAGAGCGGCTTGCCGTGGTCGATCCGCGCCGAGAACACCCGCGCGGCCAGTTGCGCGAGCTCCGCCGCATCGGCGGCGCCCGGCAGCGCGGTGTGGCGGATGTGGCCCTCGAGCGCCAGGCGGGGAGCATCGACCCAGGCCGTACGGCCCGGGCGCGGTCCGGTCGCGACCGCGTTGGCGCGGTAGCGTGGCACGCGATCGAGCCGCGAGCGGATCCGCTCGGTCAGCTGCGCCAGATCGGGCGCGGCCCCGTCGAACACCAGCACGCAGCCGGCGTGCATATGCAGTCCGCGGCGATCCTCGAGCGCGAGGAATCCGGCATCGGTTCGGCTCAGGCGTTCGGGATTCGGCACGGCGGCGGGGTGCGTGCTGCGTCGTAGCGTCCGTTGACTCGGTAGAATACGAACAGTTGTTCTGCCGCCGAGTCGTCCTCGCGCAAGGTGAGGCCGATCGGGGGACCCATTGCCGGTAGCCGTGGCGCATCTGGTGTCCGGCTGCGGTTGGGGCGAATCGGTCGCCGAGTTGCGGCCGTAGCGACGAACGGCGCAGGCTCCCGTTGAGCCGGCGCAGCCGCCGCGAGCCCGACAGCTAACCCCGTAGGCGGACGAAATCCAAGGAGACCTCATATGAGGCCGCAGTTCAACCGGCGCGCGCGGCGCGCCGTCGCCGCGCTGGGCGCGCTCGCGCTCGGCGCCGGCATCTCAGGGACCGTCGCGACCGCGGCGGGCTCCCGGGCCCACGCACGGGTTGGCCAGCGCAAGCACCGGCAGCTGCCGGTGCGTCTGCGTGCGCTGCTGCTGCACCCGAACGTGCTCGTCGGCCAGGACGTCGCGTTCATCGGCGTGCTGCACCCCGGCGTCGGCAATCGCTCGATCGCCGTCCAGGAGCGCCGCGGGACCCGCTGGGTGGCCGTGGCGCACGCGACCACCAACCGTCACGGCTACTTCCTCGAGCGGTTCTGGCCGCGGCAGCTCGGCCGCTACACACTGCGCCTGCACGCGGCGGGCCTGACCGCAGCTCACACGACGCTCGTCGGCCGGGTCGCGACGGTCTATCACCAGGTCGTCGCCTCGTGGTATGGCGGAGTGGGCATGACGGCATGCGGCCGGGCGCTCGGCGCCGGCACGCTGGGCGTCGCGAACAAGACGCTGCCGTGCGGCACGATGGTGAGCCTGCACTACGGCGGTCGTACCGTGCGCGTGCCGGTGATCGACCGCGGACCCTACGTCGCGGGGCGTGACTACGACCTCACCTACGCGACCAAGCTCGCGCTCGGCGCCGGCGACGTGTCGCAAATCTGGGCGAGCGCCTGACGCTTGTGGGCGCGCGGCCTCGACGCGGTCGCTAGAGCGGTAGCGCGAGCTGGACCGGAGCGCCTTGGGGCGGCGCTCCGGTTTCGTCCTCGAACGAGGCGACCCGCACGCCGAGCAGGCGTACCGGGCGCGCCGGAGCGTAGGCCGCGAACAGCTCGAGCGCGATCGCGGCGATCGTCTCGCTCGAGTCGGTGAAGCAGTCGATCGTCCGCGAGCGGGTCACCGTCGTCCAGTCCTCCAGCCGCACCTTGATCGCGATCGTGCGCGCGCGGCGCCCGCGGGCGCGCAGCCCTTCGCCCAGCTCGCCGGCCATCCCGGCGAGCGCCTGCTCGAGCGTCGCGGCGTCGGAGACGTCGGCCGGGAAGGTGACCTCGCTGGAGCGCGACTTGGCGACGCGGACGGGCTCGACCGGGCTCTCGTCGTGAAAGTGCGCCCGCGCCCGCAGCTCGGCCGCCATGCGCTCGCCGAAGCGCGCGGCGAGCAGCTCGGTCGGCGCAGCCTGGAGTGCTCCGACGGTTCGCAGTCCGAGCGCCGCAAGCCGCTCGGCGGTCTTTGGGCCGACGCCCTGCAGGACACGGACCGGGTGACCGGCGAAGTGCGCCACCGCCTGCTCGCGGCTCATCGCGACGAATGCGGCCGGCTTGAACGAGGCGCTCGCGGTCTTGGCGACCAGCCGGGAGGGCCCGACGCCCACCGACAGCGTCATCGCGGTGCGCTCGCGGACGAGCTCCACGAGCCCGCGCAGCAGCGCGATCGGCAGCGGCTCCTCGCTGAGGTCCAGGTAGGCCTCGTCGATGCCGGCGTGCTGGATCACCGCGACGCGCTCGCGCACCAGTCCCCAGACCTCACTGCTGGTGCGGCGGTAGGCGTCGAAGTCAGGGGCCAGCACGACCGCGTCGGGACACAGCGCGCGTGCGCGGGCGGCGGGCATCGCCGAGTCGACGCCGAAGCGCCGCGCCTCGTAGCTCGCGGTCGTGACGACCGCGCGCGGGCCGGAGCCGGCGACGATCAGCGGCAGCCCACGTAGCTCGGGGTGCCGGTGCAGCTCGACCGATGCGTAGAACGCGTCGATGTCGAGGTGGGCGATGACGCGGCGGCCGGGGACCATCGCCGGGGATTGTCCGCCGCCGTGCAGACGAATCGCGGCCCGCTCAATAGAGCGCCGCTGCGAGCCGCCGGCGCGTCTCACGGACCAGCGGATCGGCGGGGCCGCGGCGATCGAGCTCGCCCACGATCAGCAACCGCACGTCGTCCTGCGGCAGTGCCGCCAGCAGCAGCTCGAAGGCCTGCTCGTCATCGCCGGCGTCGAGCGCGGCGATCGCCTCCGTGCACTCTCCGGCCTCACTGAGGCGGATCCGCGCCCGCAGACCGTCGGCCTCGAAGCTGTTCTCGACCGATTCGAGCGCCGCCAGCGCCCCGTCCGGGTCATCGCGCGCGATCAGCATGCGGGCGAGCGGGATCGCGGCGTCCGCGCGCCCGGGCTCGAGCGCGAGGGCGGCGCGCAGCGAGCTCTCGTCACCGGCGGCGGCGAGCAGTTCGGCTTCGCTGGGCACCAGCGTGTCGAAGAAGCGTTGCACCACCGGGCGGGGCTGCGCGCCGACGAACTCGTCGACGATCGCGCCGTCACGGAAGGCCTTGACGGCCGGAATGCCCTGGATGCCAAAGGCCTGCGCGAGGCTCTGGTTGGCGTCGGTGTCGACCTTCGCCAGCACGACCGCGCCTTCACGCGCCGCGGCGGCCTCCTCGAGCAGCGGCGTCAGCGCCCGGCACGGACCACACCACGACGCCCAGAAGTCGACGACCACCGGCGTCGTGCGGGAGCGCTCGATGACCTCGACGTCGAAATCGGCTTCGCTGACATCCACCACCGTCATCGGCACAGCCTATGAGATCGCGCTCTGCGCTAGACATCAGCGTGTGGCGCACGCGATCACGCACGGCGACCGGCGGCTGGCCGTCGAGGAGCACGGCGAGGGGCCGGCGGTCGTGGGCCTGCACGGACTGACCGCGACGCACCGCTATGTGCTGATGGGGTCGCGGATGCTCGAGCGCTCGGGGCGGCGGGTCGTGCTCTACGACGCGCGCGGTCACGGCGCGTCCGCACCCGCGCCGGACGGGGACTATTCATATGCGGCGCTGTCCGGCGATCTCGAGGCCGTGTTCGACGGGCTGGAGATCGAGCGCGCCCTGATCGTCGGCGCCTCGATGGGCGCCCACACCGCGATCCGCTTCGCGCTCGAGCATCCGCAGCGGGTGACGGGACTCGCGGTCGTCACGCCCGCCTATGACCCCGAGCGCTTCCCGAGCGAGCTTGACCGCTGGGACGCGCTCGCATGCGGGCTGCGCGAGGGGGGCGTCGACGGTTTCATCGCGGCCTACGATCTCGACAGCGTGCCGGTCGCATGGCGTGAGACGGTCGAGCGGGTAAGCCGCCAGCGACTCGCGGCACACGAACATCCGCAGGCGGTCGCCGACGCGCTGGCGGCCGTGCCGCGGTCGCGCCCGTTCGACGCCTGGAGCTCGCTGACGGCGCTCGAGATCCCGACGCTGGTGGTCGGGAGCCGCGACGAGGCGGATCCCGGGCACCCGCTGGCCGTCGCGCGGGCGTATGCCGACGCCATCCCGGGCGCGCGCCTGGTCGTCGAGGAGCCGGGTCGCCCGCCGATCGCCTGGCAGGGAGGACAGCTCACGAATCTGCTTCTAGACTGCTAGGCACGTGAGCACCTCAGCGACAGGTGTCGGAGTCTTTGCCGCGATCGCAGCCGGCGCGGTGTCGTTCCTCTCGCCCTGCGTGCTGCCGCTGGTCCCCGGGTATCTCTCGACCGTCGTCGGCGTGTCGCCGAGCGAGCTTCCGGGGGCCGGCGTCCGGCGCGTCCTGGTGCCGAGCCTGCTGTTCATCGCGAGCTTCTCGGCGATCTTCATCCTGCTCGGCCTCGGCGCCACGGCGATCGGCTCGGCGCTGATCCAGAACAAGGTGACACTCGACCGCGTGGCCGCCGCGATCATCATCGCGCTGGGCCTGCTGTTCGTGCTCTCGGCCGCGGTGCCGGTGCTCGGACGCGAGTGGCATGTCGATCGGCTGCTCGCCCGCGCCGGACGTGGTGGACCGCTGGTCGCCGGCGCGGCCTTTGCGATCGCCTGGACGCCGTGCGTCGGTCCGACGCTCGGCGCGATCCTGACGGCCGCCGGCACGACGCGCTCCGAAGCCCACGGCGCGATGCTGCTGGCGTTCTACTCGGCCGGCCTGGCGATCCCGTTCCTCGCCACCTCGCTGGCCTTCGGGCGGATGACGACGGTCTTCTCGTGGGTCAAGCGCCACTACGGGCTGATCGTGTTCGCCGGCGGCGCGGTGCTGATCGCGATGGGCGTCCTGATGTGGACCGGCGAGCTGAGCGTGCTGAACACGCAGGCCCAGAGCTGGCTGAACTCACTCGGCATCAACTTCATCGGGATCTAGCACCCGACGCGCGGCTCGGTACCCCGGGAGCTCGATCACCACGCGGGCTCCGCCGAGCGGCGAGTCGGCCGCCCAGACCCGCCCGCCGTGGGCGTCGACGATCGCGCGGACGATCGCGAGGCCCAGCCCGGTGCCGCCGGCTGTCCGGGCGCGCGCCGCGTCGGCGCGATGAAAGCGGTCGAAGACGCGGTCGCGCTCGGCCGCTGCGATCCCCGGGCCGTCGTCGTCGACCCAGATCTGCACGCGCCCGTCGGGGCATTCGCGGGCGCCGAGCTCGATCGCGCCGCCGGCCTGTGTGTGCTCGACCGCGTTGCGCAGCAGGTTGCGCAGCGCCTGCGCCAGACGGTCGCGATCTGCGTTGAGGATGCCCGGCGCCTGCGCCCTGACGCGCAGGCGCCGGTCCGTCGTCGGCTCCGCGCTGGCAACCAGCTCGCCGAGGAAGCGCGGCAGCTCGATTGTCCCGCGCTGAATGAAGCGGGACTCGTCGGTGTGGGCGAGCAGCAGCAGGTCCTCGGTCAGCCGGGTCATCCGGTCGACCTCGGCCTGCACGAGCCCCTGGACCCGTCGAATCTCCTGGCCGTCGGGGTGCTCGCGGCGCGCGAGGACCTCGAGCTGACCGCGGATCGCGGTCAGCGGCGTGCGCAGCTCGTGGGAGGCGTCCGAGACGAACGCCTGCTGGCGGGCGAAGGCCTCCTCGAGGCGGTCGAGCATGTGGTCGAAGGCGTCGGCGAGGACCCGCGTCTCGTTGCGTGCGCCGCGGTAGTCGATCCGCGGCGAGAGATCGCCCGCGTCGACGCGGGCGGCGATCCGCGCCATCCGCCGCAGCGGTCGCGCGAAGCCCGCCGCCAGCAGGAATCCGGCGAGCAGGGCCGCGGCGAGCGTCAGCGTGCCGCCGATCGCAAAGCCGCGCGTGATGCCGTCGAGCGCGTCGTCGACGGGGGCGAGCGGCTCGGCCACGCCGAGGCGCGCGAGCAGGCCGTCCTCGGTGTAGAACGTCTTGACGTACAGCCGCAGGTGGCCGACGTCGGGAGCGTGCCTGGTCGAGAACCCCGGCGCCTGGGCCTTCAGCCTCGCCGTGAACTGCGCCTCGAGGCGTCGGGTGGCCGGCGAGTCGTCGGTGTCGTGCGCGTTCTGGCCCAGCAGCTCGGGCTCGTTGGTCGCGATCTTCTCCCCCGGAACGATCGCGTAGAGCAGCTGCGACGAGGCCGAGAAGGGCTGCGCGGCCACGTAGTTCCTGGCGCGGGCGGCGATCTGGGCAGCCGAGTACTCACGGCCCGGTGGGGAGATCGTGGTTGCGAACGCGTTCGCCTGGGTCTGCAGCGCCCGGTCGATCTCGCCGTGCAGCCGCGAGTCGGTTTCGCGGTAGACGACGTAGAAGGTGACCACGAACGCGAGAACCAGGACGGCCCCGAGTGCGAGCGTGAGTCGCCAGCGCAGGGAGCGGGGGCGCAGCCGCGACGCGCTAAGCACGGGCCGGCGCGAGCCGATAGCCGACCGAGCGCACGGTGACGATCGGTGCCGGGGATCCCGGGCGGCTGAGCTTGCGGCGCAGGTAGCTGACGTAGACCTCGACGATGTTGGTGCCCGGGTCGTGGGAGTAGCCCCACACGGCGCTGAGGATCTGCTCGCGCGAGAGAACGTTCGCCGGGTGTCGCAGGAAGTAGGCGAGCAGGTCGAACTCCTTGGTCGACAGCGCGACCTCGCTACCGTCGCGGGTCACGCGCCGCGTCAGCAGGTCGAGCTCGATCCCGAGCGCCTCGAGCCGCGTGGACTCCCGCTGCGAGGGCACGCGCAGGTGTGCACGGACACGCGCCGCCAGCTCGTCGAAGGCGAACGGCTTCGTCATGTAGTCGACGGCACCGGCGTCGAGGCCTTCGACGCGGTCGTCGATGCCGGTTCGTGCGGTGAGCATGATCACGCGCAGCTCGGGGTTGACGGTCCGCAACGCCTCGAGCACCTCGATCCCGTCGCGGCCCGGGAGCATGCGATCGAGGATCATCAGCGCGAAGTCCTCCGAGAGGGCGAGCTCGATCGCACGCTCACCGGTCGCCGCAACGGTGACGGCGTAACCCTCGGCGCTGAGGCCGTGTTCGATGAAGTCGGCGATCGCCGGTTCGTCTTCGGCGACGAGGATCCGCATAGCGCTCCAGCGTAGCTCAGCGACTGGAGCGATGAGGGCGGCGATCGGCTGCGCCGTCGCCTCAGCGGCGGGACGCGTCGTCCGCCGGCATGGCGTTCTCGGCACCCCGCGTCACGAGACTCGGATACCCGTCGAGCGCCGTGTCCGCCGGCCTGCGGGCGGCCGAGAAGAGGTAGCCCTGCGCGAACCCGCAGCCCGCTCGATGCAGCTCCGCCAGCTGCTCGGTGTCCTCGACGCCCTCGGCGATGACGCTGATGGCGAGCTCGCGCGCGGCGGTCGTGACCGCGATCAGGATCGCACGGTCGCGATGGGCGTCCTGGCGGTTGAGCGCGCTGACGAAGGTGCGATCGAGCTTGATCACGTCGACCGGGAGCTGGCTGAGGTGTCGCAGCGACGAGTAGCCGGTGCCGAAGTCGTCGAAGGCGATCCGCACGCCCAGCGCGCGGAGCTCCGCCAGGCGGGTCGCGGCGCGGATCGGCTCGGACAGGACGGCGGTCTCGGTGACCTCGAGACACAGCGCGCTGGCCGGCACGCCGGCCTCGGCGAGCAGCGCGGCCACCGTCGCGCCGACACTCTCGTCGGCCAGCTGGCGCGGGGAGATGTTGACCGACACGCTGAGGTCTGCGCCGCCGGCCCGCCACTCGGCGAGCTGGCGCAGCGCGGCCCCCAGAACCCAGGCGCCGATCGGCACGATCAGACCGTTCTCCTCGGCAAGCGGGATGAACTCGTCGGGCGAGATCACACCCCACTCCTGGTGGGTCCAGCGCAGCAGCGCCTCGAACGAGACCACCGAGCCGTCCGTCAACGAAACGACCGGCTGGTAGTGGACCTCGAACTCGTGGCGCGACAGCGCGCTGCGGAGATCGCGCTCGACGGTCAGCCGGCGGTCAACCTCGCGGCGCAGGTCGGCGTCGAAGATCGCGAAGCGGTTGCGCCCGCTGGCTTTGGCGCGGTACATCGCGATGTCGGCCTCGTGGATCGCGCGGCCGGCCGTCTTGTCGGCGTCATGGGCGGTGGCGAGGCCGACGCTTGCCGACACGGTCACCGGGCCGCTGCCGAGGTCGAACGGCTCGGCGAACGCCTCCAGCACGCGCTGGGCGACGGCGACGGCCTCGTGGTCGCTGTCGAGCAGCTCGAGCAGGATCGCGAACTCGTCACCGCCGAGGCGCCCGACCACGTCGCCGCCGCGAACGGCGTCGCGCAGTCGTTGTGCGACCTCGGCCAGCAGCCGATCGCCGGCCTCGTGGCCGATGCTGTCGTTGATCTGCTTGAACGAGTCAAGGTCGATGAACAGGACCCCGAGGTGGAGGCTCGAGCGCGCGTGGCGCGCGAGCGCGCGCGACAGCTCATCGATGAACACCTCGCGATTCGGCAGCGTTGTCAGCGGGTCGCGGCCGACGCGGTGCTCGAGGCGGATCCACTCCGTGACGTCCTTGGCCGAGGCGTACCAGTACTCGCCCTGCGCGCTGCCGCTCCACAGCAGCCAGCGCCAGCTGCCGTCACTGTGGCGGTGGCGTCCGAGCAGCTCGACGAAGCCGGGCTGCCAGCCGTGCGTTCCGGCAGCCTTGCGAACCGCCGAGGTCGGGTCGTGCGGGTGCAGACAGTCCAGCAGCGACTGGCCGAGCAGTTGATCCGGCGGGCAGCCAAGGACCCGCTCGCAGGCGGCGTTGACGGCGACGAAGCGCGCCTGGCCGTCGAAGATCGCGAGCAGGCTCCCGGCGAGGCCGAAGAGCTGCTCGAAGGCCTCGGGGGGGAGCTCGGGGTGCGTGTCAACCGGCGCCGCCTGTGGCTCCTCGGAAGCGTCGGTAATCAGCCTAAGCGTCACAGTCAAATGGCGGTGAGCGTTGCCGCGCGACCAGCTCCATACGAATCGCGCCAGGCCTCTATCGACAGATCGTCCACGAAACTTGAGCGACGCGGGCTCAACGTCGGACAGGAGTCGAGCTGAGCAGCGAAGGCAGCTAAGATCGTCGGATGGTCACGGGAGCTCGCTCGCGCCTCACCGCGCCGCTGCTCGCCGCTGGACTCGCGCTGCTCGCGATCCTCACCGGCGCACAGGGGGTCGATCTCGCGGCGGCAACCTACCGCGTGGAGCTGTTCGCGCGCAGCGGGCTGACGTTGTGGGACAGCCAGTGGTACGGCGGCCACTGGACCTTCGACTACTCCGTGCTGTTCGCCCCGATCGGCTGGCTGGCGGGGATCCCGCTGATGGAGATCGTTTGCGTCGCCGTCGCGGCGTGGGCGTTCGATCGACTCGCCGTCGGGCGGTTTGGGAAGGCTGGACGGGCCGGAGCGATCGCCTTCGCCGTCGGCACCGTGGTCCAGGTCGCAATCGGCCAGGAGCCGTATCTGCTCGGCGAGACGATCGGCCTCGTCGCGCTGCTCGTCGCGCGCGGCGCGCGTTGGCCGTTCGCGCTGCCGATCGCCGTCGCCGCGTCGCTCGCCAGCCCGCTCGCCGGCGGGTTCCTGGCGATGGCGGCGCTGGCGTGGTTGATCGGCAGCTGGCCCGAGCGCCGCTGGGCTGCCGGCGCGCTCGCCGCCGCCGCGGCGACCCCGGTGCTCGCGCTCGAGGTGCTGTTCCCGGGACTTGGGACGATGCCGTTCGCGCCGCTGAACTTCGTCGGGATGATCGTCGCGTTGGTGCCGATCGGGATCGTCGTCGCGCGCCGCGACCGGGCGATCGCGGCCGGGGTCGCGCTGTACGCCGTGGCGCTTATCGCCACCTTCGTCGTGCCGAGCGCGGTCGGCAACAACATCACGCGGCTGGGCGTCTGCTTCGGTGTCGCGCTCGTGACGATCCTCGTGTGGGAGCGCCGGCGCGGACGCGTCCTGCTCATCGCGGCGGCGATTCCGCTTGCGCTCGCGCAGTGGGTCCCGGCTCGCCAGGCGCTGCTCGGCGAGGGGAACCCCTCGATGGAGGCTGCCTACTTCCGCCCGCTGCTGCGCTACCTCGACACCGCCGACCGTCCGCTGGCGCGCGTCGAGGTGGTACCGACCGCGCTGCACTGGGAGGCAGCCTATGTCGCGCCGTCGTTTCCGCTTGCGCGCGGCTGGGAGCGCCAGCTCGACACCGCCAACAACGCGATCTTCTACGACCCGGGTCGGCTGACGCCGGCGTCATACCGCTCGTGGCTGTTTGCAAACGGCGTGCGCTTCGTCGCGCTGCCCGATGTGCCGCTGGACTACGCGGCGCTGGCCGAGGCGCGGCTGGTGCGGGCCGGCGTGCCCGGCGTGAAGCTCGTCTGGCACAGCGCACACTGGCGTGTCTACTCGGTCGCCGGCGCACCCGGGATCGTCAGCGGGCCGGCGCGCCTGCTCAGCTCGGATGGGGCGAACGTCCGGCTGTTGGTCACACGACCGGGCGCGGTCATCGTGCGCGAGCGCTACGTCGCCGCATGGCGGGTCACCAGCGGTCGCGCGGTCCTCAGCCGTGCCCGCGGCGGCTGGCTGCGGATCGTCGCGAAGGCGCCCGGCCCGGTCGATCTGCGGATCGACCTCTAGCGGCCCGCCAGCCGCGAGCCGGCGCGTTCAGCTCGCCGCGACCGGCTCGATCCCCTCGCCGCGCAATCCGTGCTCGAGTGCGTCGATCACGTGCTCGATCACCCGCACACGGGCGAACCGCTTGGATTCGGCGGGCACGATGTGCCAGTGGGCGTGGGGGCGGTCGGTGTAGCTGAACATCTCCTCGACGGCGGACACGTACTCGGCGCGGCGCTCCCGGTTGTGCCAGTCCGCCTCGGTCAGCTTCCAGCGCTTGATCGGATCGACCTCGCGCTTGTGGAAGCGCCGCAGCTGCTCCTCGGCGGAGACGTGCAGCCAGAGCTTGACGAAGACGGTGCCGGCCAGGACCAGCTCGCGTTCGAACGCGGCGATCGACAGATAGGCTCGCCGCCATTCGGTTTCGCTGGCGAGCCGGTCGACGCGCTCGACGAGCACGCGGCCGTACCAGCTGCGGTCGAGCACCGCCATCCCGCCGCGACCCGGCAGCGCCGGCGCGAAGCGATACAGGAAATGGTGTCGCAGCTCCGCCGGGCTGGGAGCGGCGAACTGGACGACGTGCACGTGCCGAGGATCGAGCGGTTCGACGAGCCTGCGGATCGCGCTGCCCTTTCCGGCGGCGTCCCAGCCCTCGACCAGGACACACAGCGCGGGGCCGAGGCGTGCGTCGCCGAGCAGGCCCGCGGCCTGCAGGCGCAGCTCGACGAGGCGGCGCTGGACGACGGCGAGCTGCGCCGCCTCGGCGCTCCGGCTCAGGCGCTGCGTCAGGTCAACCTCGTCGAGACGGCCCATCGCTGAGGGTGTAGCACGTCGGGGTCCCGCGGGCACCGGCGGCGGCGACCCGGCTCGCCGCCGCCGCAACCGTTGAGCTCGCGGTTTACCCGCGGTTAGGTGGCGGTGGGCATGATGTGGGTCTCGCGCGATGCCGCCAAGCCCGAAAACGTCGATTCTCTCAGCGGCCCTCGGTGGCCTGCTCGCCGCGCTCGCGGTCGTCGTGATCGCGCCGTCGGGCACGACCACCACGCGCACCGTGGCGGCCTCGACGCCGGTCGCGGCGAACGCGCTCGCCTCCGCCCAGCAGACGCACCAGACGCTGGCGCACCTGATCTACGAGCGCGCAGCGCCGAGCGTCGTGGCGATCTCGGCGACGGACTCCAGCGATGCCTTCGGGCAGGCGCAGAGCGACAGCGGCTCCGGCATCATCGTCAGCGCCAAGGGGCTGATCCTGACCAACGATCACGTCGTCGACGGTGCCGCCAAGATCACGGTCCAGTTCGGCGGCAGCGGCGGGCCCACGCGAGCGGCGAGCGTGGTGGGAGTGGATGCGTCCAACGATCTCGCGCTGTTGTCGGTGAAGCCCGCCGGGCTGCGGCTCGCTCCGCTCAAGTTCGCCGACTCGGGTTTGCTGCACGTCGGCGATCCGGCCTTTGCGATCGGCAACCCGTTCCTCTACGACCAGACGCTGACGGTCGGCGTAATCTCGGCGCTCGATCGCGCGATCACCTCACCCAACGGCGCGACGATCACCGGCGTGATCCAGACCGACGCCGCGCTGAACCCGGGCAACTCCGGTGGCCCGCTGCTGAACGCCGCGGGCCAGGTGATCGGGATCAACTCGCAGATCGCGACCGGCGGCGGGGACGCGTTCGCCGGCGGCGGGGCGAACAGCGGGGTCGGCTTCGCAGTGCCGAGCAGCATCGCCGTCAGCGACCTCGCGAGCTTCGACCACGGAGCCGCACGCGCCAGCTAGCCTGATCGCCGGCCCACGGCGCCGCTACGGCGCGCTCAGGCGGCTGCGATCCGCGAGACGAGGATCTCGTAGCCCAGCTCGAAGGTGACGGTGAACAGGCCGCTGACGCGTACGCGCCGGCCGAGGTCAGCGGCGGCGGACGAGCTCGGCTCGAGCACGATTCGCGTTCCGTGGCCGCCTTCCAGTGCGAACAGCGGCTTGCGGGCGCCGCTCACGCGCGCCACGGTGCCGACCGTGACGACGCTCGCGTCGGCGTAGACCTCCGGATGGTGCGCGAGCTCGCTGAGCGCGACCGCGCCCGAGGCGCCCGGGGACGGCGGCAGCGTGCTGCGCTGGCCGCCACAGGCCGCGAGCGCCAGCACGCCGAGCACGCCAAGGGT
>Ga0182024_10013555_pt1 | contig 15887 bp, 13 predicted proteins | sample P32metaG_FD_120480 | JGI IMG/M metagenome (GOLD analysis project Ga0182024, IMG submission 120480) | Permafrost microbial communities from Stordalen Mire, Sweden - P3-2 metaG (Illumina Assembly) | ecosystem: Environmental > Terrestrial > Soil > Wetlands > Permafrost | place: Sweden: Stordalen... | reverse complement strand
TTAGGTATCGACGAGGTAACTGCTGATGTTTGTGGAAGCGGGATGGTGTCTTCGGCAATGCCGGCCCGCATAGAAAGTCCCGCAACTCATCAACGCGTGATACACGCCATCAAACCACCGTTTAGAAACGGCTTACCGGCTGTCTCCAAACCCATCCCTTTGTTGTCTCTTCCAGGGCGTCTCGGAAACTCATCTCCGCGATGGGTTTGACACGGGTCAGTCGTTCCCGCCGAAGAAATGCACCGTCAAAGCAACGATTGTGGCACTACTCGTCGATGCGCGTTTTGTGTCCAATGTCGGTTCGTCCTGTGTGCGCGATTACTTATTATTCATGGCCGGGCAGCGTATCAATAACCATGGGTTTTCGGCGTTCCGAGAGAACGGTCGGGTTGAAAGGACTGCGGTCTTTGAAGGTCGTCGAATCCGAATGATTGATAGTCGGGAGAAATACGTCCGCCGATGGCGCACACCAATATAAATGCTTCGATCATGCGTTGTTTTTCCGACCGGCTTCCAACCTCGGTGCCAGCCAGGGAAGCACGCGCCCCATCAAGCCCAGCCTTAACTGCGCACTAACGTGACCGTGCGGCAATCGCCAGATCTCCGGCTGCTGCCACTTTTGCCAAAGCTCCTCATACGGTTGCCCCTTCGCGAACAAATCATGGACTCCTACAATCAATAAGATATTCTCTTTCGGGATGGCTGGCGTGGACAAAGTCAGATTTAGCCGCGTCGTATCCATGGCTTCGTGTGCCGGCCTCAGAGCCTGGAGCGCTTCCCGAGCCCGCCGCCAGACGACCGGTTGGTAGTATCTCATGCATACACCGGGCACAGTCATAACGGCCGCTGCGATACGTGCATCGCAGCACGCAGTCAATCCCGCAAGCCACCCCCCAAACGAAAAACCCAGAAGCGCCACGGATGGGCAACCTTCATCAAGCAGCCAGCCAGTCAGCGTGCGAATCTCGGCGACATACTGTGCCATAGCCCGCGCGAACTCCAAACAATTCTCTTCAATGGGTCGGCGCGGACGGCGCTCCAGTTGGTAGGGAGCGACCAATAGAGCCACATTGAATGCTGCCCAATTGAATCGACGGGCAATCAACGGAAACCCAGAGTGATAACCGATGGCAGGATTGCCATCCAAGAGAATGATCACCGGTCGTTCCTGCCAGCGTTCCGCACACCGATAGAGCCGGCCATAAACGATGTTGTTCTCCTCGACTTCGCACGGGCGCGGCGTGGGAAATCTGAAATGCCGCGGCCCATCAAATTCAATCCGCGCCGGATCGCTTGCGGCGGGAAAAAAGTCCGGCCCATTCAGAAATTCGAGCGCTTCGGCCAATCTCCATTTTGACTCGGGCGCGTGTCTCAGCGGAGCAACGACATATGCCATCTGAAGAGCTGACCAATCAATGAGTTTTGCCAATGGCGCGATCATAGCTTAGACATCACGATGGTTGAACTGATAGCATACCAGGGGCACGACCTTCGAAGCTAAGGAGGGCGTGTCCTGGGTCCGGTGGCGCAATCGGACGGCGCTGCAACGGATTGCGCCGGTCAATCGTTGAGACACGTCAGAAAACGACCGTTTAGACACGGCTTACCGGCTGTCTCTAAACCCATCCCTTTGTTGGCACAGCCAGGGCGTTCCAGAAACTCATCTCCGTTATGGGTTTGACACGGGGCGGTCGTTCCCGCCAAAGAAACGCTCCATCGAACCAACCATTTTCGGATCGACAGCGGAAAGATAGAAGAACGGGCGGGCAGGTTAGGCTATTAGAGAGCGCCCCAGCCAGCTGCCTCCTAGGCAATTCCGCGAAAAACGCCCAGTGACTTGCGCCGCCGGGGTGCAACGGCTGAGTAGGAAATAGCGAGGCCCGTCCACATTTGGACGGGCCTCGGTTGCGAAGCAAATTCTCGTTTGCGGGTCACCCGGCACACCCGCACGATACCGCGTCTGACTTCCAGCCTTGTTCAGTTTCTTTTGAGTTCTTCTTCAGGTGGACGTGGCTGTCCACTCGTTCGATCCATCCGACCGGAATAAAATGATGCTGATTGTCCGGACTGTCTTTCTTCGTTAGTTTGATCGCGCTGCCTTCGACACGGTCTACTACGCCAACCGTTTTACCGCACGACGCGATGACATTCATATGTTCCTTGATGCTAACGATACCTGCGTTCGTGCCCTCCGCTGGACCCCCTACGCCAGTCTTCTCTTTCACGAACTCAACGGCGTTGCCGGTACCCTTAGCGATCTTTTCGCCCACGTTTTTCGCCGCATCAGCGACGGTGTGTCCTACGTCCGCGACTTTATCCTTCGTCGTATTCGACATGGTCAGCTTCCTCCAGATAAGTATCAGCAGCGAATGTCGCTGCCTTGTTCGTTGGCAATAGCTAGCCGAATGCCAGTGCAAATGACGTGCCTTAACGGCATTATCGATTAAGAGGAAGGCTTTTGCCTTGCGGACGATCGATAACGCAGCAAATGACCAAGGCCCAGAACCGCAGAAGCTGACGGTGTTAAGGAAAGTGGAAGTTAATCGACCAACAGGACGCAATTTTGTAGTGCAATGGACGTGTTAAAAATCGACCGGTAGCGAACCGGTGCATGCAAGGCGTGCCATCAACGAATAGCGTTGACGGCACATCTCGGCGCTCTGGCGGCGCGATCAACAGGCTTGTTTCGCTGGCGATGCAGATTTCTGCTTGAGCTTTTGGCAACGCCGACATGGCGATATACATTGGGCTGAGGGAACCTCGAACGTAGTGTGGCCACGCATCACCGCGTCTCTGACAATTGAAATGTGTTCCGTGACCGCTTATGGATGACGAACTTATGAAAACCAAGAATCCCATTCGCCCCCATCGCGAGCGCCACGGAAGCCATCACATCAGTTGGTTGCGGGCGGCGGTTTTGGGAGCGAATGACGGAGCAATTTCGACCGCTAGTTTAGTCGTGGGTGTTGCGGCGGCCAAAGCTACGGGGCAGAGCGTACTGGTCGCGGGACTCGCTGGCTTGACGGCCGGAGCCATGGCGATGGCGGCAGGGGAGTACGTCTCCGTAAGTTCTCAGGCCGACACGGAGCGGGCCGATCTGACGGAGGAGCGGCGAGAATTGTCCGATGATGTGGAGTTTGAGCGGAAAGAACTTGCCGACATTTACGTGGCTCGCGGGCTTACGCCCGATCTAGCCGCCCAAGTCGCGTTTCAACTGATGAAGCATGACGCATTAGGCGCGCACGCCCGCGACGAATTGGGGATCACTGAGGAACTGGCAGCACGTCCTGTTCAGGCAGCATTGGCGTCGGCGGCAAGCTTCACGGTAGGTGCGGCCGTGCCGCTACTAGTAATCTGCTTGTTTCCGATAGCCTACGCGATACCCGGTGTGTTCGTTGCGACACTTTGCGAGCTGACGGTCCTCGGAGCATTAGCAGCAAAAGTCGGCGGCGCGCCGGCTTGGATCGGCGCGAGGCGCGTGGCATTTTGGGGCGCGCTCGCAATGGCCGTAACGGCCGGAGTCGGAGTTCTCTTCCACGTTGCTGCGTAATCGGCGACTTTCGCACCTCGCCTCATGACGCGGTTGCACGGGGTTACACCGTGCAGACACGCAATCCCGGTCGATCGACCGACACCTCGCCGTCCTTATGAGGGTCATCGTCCACGGCACCCGGTCGAGGCCCGACTGAGGTCGTCCCGCGTCTGATCAATAGAAGTAGTTAGATTCAAATCGAGCGCGATCACGAACAGCATTAAGCTGATGATGCCCTCTTCCCGTAGGTTTTATCGGACGTGCCGTTAATCCACGGATTTATAACATTGAGTTGAAAGTCCGCCGAACTGGCGCGTTGGGCGTTCTACCGCATCTTGGATTTCAGTTTTATCGTCCTGCCATCCACCACGAACGTCCCGTATCCACAATGGTGGATGGTTTTGGGACTTTTTTGCGCGGGATCGATCCAGGCCTTAAGCACTTCAAGGACGAAGAGATTGTATTTGTTCACGAAACGCGTGTCGGCTACCTTGCATTCGAGATTGGCGAAGCATTCCGCGATCAGAGGTGGCGTCACGTGCTGGGCTGGCACCGGCGTCAAACCAAACGCCTCGAACTTAGCGAGATCGCGGCCCGTTGAATTGCCGACCTGTACCACTTGAGATGCCAGCTTCAGCGCTGGTATGGCGATCACGCACTGCCGGGTGGCCTGCAAAGCGGCAAAGCTATAATCGCGGTTGCTGACGATACAGGCGACCAGTGCTGGCTCGAACTCGACCATCATGTGCCAGGACATCGTCATCACGTTCGCCCGACCTTTGCGAGCGGTGGTCAGTAAGACCACTGGGCCTGGTTCGAGCAGCTGGTAGACCTTCGATAAGGGAAATGCTTTCATCATGGCCGTGCCAAGTGCCCTGAAGGAATTCCAGAATTGTCCTGTGGAACAATGAAGAGCGATTCTGGTCTATTCTAGCCAGATCGCACATATTAGTACTGCACGATGCGGAAGCAAACGAACGTTTCTTGCGAAAAACTAATTAACCTGTGCTGCGGCAGAAGCTGACCGCATTCCCACGAGCGGCTAAACTGGAAGAGGCGTTAGCTGGTCCAGATGTAGTCCAATAGCTGGGAATATCAGCGAAACTGGTATGCCGAACATGGGCCGAACACCGAGCGAAGTGTGAGGAGGTGTATTGATGGTTTGTCTCGATTACGCGGTCAAAGGATGATCAAGGGAGTCCGATTAGAAAGATCGCCCTATGAACGTCGACCTGAGTACGCGATATCTGGGTTTGACATTGTGCAATCCACTGGTGGTCGCAGCCAGCCCGTTAAGTGGCCAATCCAATAATTTGCAGCGGCTTGAACAGGCTGGTGCGGCTGCGGTAGTGCTCGGGTCGCTGTTCGCCGAGCAGTTGCGACGGCCCGATGCAATGGCTTCCATTGCAGACGATGAGTCGTACGTGGCGGACGGTCCCAACGTCTCCGACTTGGACGACTACAACGCCGGTCCGGACAGCTATTTGCGGTATATCGCTATCGCCAAGAAGACAGTGGCAATCCCGATCATCGGCAGTCTTAACGGAAACACAAGGGGCGAGTGGGTTCGATTCGCACGGCTGATCCAGGAGGCCGGCGCAGATGCACTGGAAGTGAACATCTACTTCGTGCCAACCGACGCGTATGCGAGCAGCAAGCAAGTTGAAGATCGCTATTTGGAGTTGGTGTCGGCGGTTCGCGAGCAGATTTCGATTCCGCTGGCGATCAAGATTGGTCCCTATTTCAGTTCGCTGCCTGACATGGCTCGTCGCTTGATTGAGGCTGGTGCCGACGGTCTGGTGCTATTCAATCGCTACCTGGAGCCCGACATCGACCTAGATGCGTTGGGGATGGCGCCGCAGTTGGAACTCAGCAGGCGTGACGAGTTACGCTTGCGACTGCGCTGGATTGGCATCTTGCGTCGACAGGTGTCCGGCTCTTTGGCCGCCACCGGTGGTGTCCATTTGGCGGAGGATGTGCTCAAGGTATTGTTAGTTGGAGCGGATGTCGCCATGCTGGCTTCCGCGCTGATTCGACATGGGCCAGCTCACTTGATGACGCTCGTGGACGGTATCAGGCATTGGCTCGAACAGAAAGGATATCAGTCGATAGACCAGATCAAAGGTCTTGTCAGCCAACCTCGGCGTGCTGATCAATCTGCCTTCGAGCGCGCCAATTACACCAGAATGATCACTTCGCTCACGCGGGATTCGGATTAGCGCGACGGTAGACTGCTAACCTCAGTTTTGCCATCGCGTTTACCTCTTTGCACTTTATCTTCAAGTGTTCTACGGGAGCATGCAAACAACCCTCTGTGGATTTGATTCTTAGAGTTGCCAGTAGCCTTCGCAAAGCCTCGTACTATCGCGCGTCGCTTCGCGGCGGCCGAGCTTGCACCACCAGATGTCTGCATCAACGGCGTGGACCCGGCGGTTGCAACAATTTCAAGCCACCTAGGTGCGCCATTCCAAATTGTTTGTCAATTGGTGTTCAAAGGGCACTTAGAAACGACCGGCTCAAGCCGATGCCATGCCATCCCCCAGCCAATTGTCGTCTCAATTGATGAGTAGAACCTTTGCCCCCTTTATTGGTCCGTGTTTCAATTCACAGAGGGCCCGGTTTGCCTCTTCAAGCCGATACGTAGTGACTTCCGGACGTAGCGGAACTTCGGCTGCCAAGGGCAAAAACTCTCGAATATCATACTGCGTGACGTTGGCGACCGTTTTGATTTCTCGCTCCATCCAAAGGTGGTCACGATAGCTCAGCTTAAGGAGCCAGTCCTTATCGGCTTCCTCTTTTTGGATGGCGTTGATCACCAGTCGCCCCCCGGGAAGGAGATTTGCCAACGCTTCAACGACAGGCTTCCAGACGGGTGTCGTGTCAATGATCGCATGCAGCAGTTGGGGCGAGCGCTCAATGGTATCGCCCGCCCAAACGGCGCCAAGTTGCAGTGCAAACTCGCGTGCCCTACGGTCTCGCGCGAAGACATATACTTGCGAATTTGGAAATCGTTGACGAGCTAATTGCAGCACAAGATGTGCCGAACCGCCGAAACCTGTAAATCCGAGGCGCTGGCCGTCCTGAAGATTGGTGAGTTTCAGCGCTCGATAACCGACGGCGCCGGCGCATAAAAGCGGGGCGGCTTCGGCGTCCGTAAACGCCGCGGGAATTGGATACGCATAGTCTTCCGGGACCGTCATGAATTCGGCATAGCCGCCGTTGATGTCGCGCCCGGTAGCGCGAAAGGCAGTGCTGAGATTTTCGTCTAATTCACCGGTCGACGAGTGGATCCAGCCAACGCCGACGCGTTCGCCCTTGTTCCGTTTCGTCACACCTTTCCCAAGCTGATCGATATAACCGACGATTTCATGTCCCAATATTACAGGCAACTTTGGCGGCCGGGTACGTCCTTCGATTTCGTCGAGTTCGGTGTGGCAAACGCCGCAGGCGACTATTCGGATTAGCACCTGACCGACGTGTGGCTCGGGAACAGGTAAGTCCACCAATTCCAGCGGAGTGTCCCTTTCCTTGAGCGGACCAATCTTTGTGAGCACCATTGCACGCATGAAATCCCCTTAAATCAATGTAAGCCGAATTGATTACCGGCGAACTAAATAATCGCTTAGCCGAATTTCGACGTCGATTGGAACAATGACAGTAATCCCTCCGCTACCGCTCGACCAGTTTAGTCGGTACCTGTAAGGCCCACTATATCGTCCATTCAGTTTTCTCGACCATAACCGCGATCGCCACTTTAACGCCCTGGAAAGGTCATTGCCCGTGCTCTTGTGCTTTCGATACAATGCAATTCCAATGTGGTATGGATTCATGGTCAAAGAGTATTCCTGTTGAGTTTGAACAAGCTGGAACGGGCGATTTCAAATGCTTTGTTGCCGGCCAGCCGGAGATGAAACCACTATCGAGCCACGTAATCGAGGAACGATCACATGGATAAAAATGAACAGGTCAGCTTCGAATTGAAATTACTGGAGCTACAGAAGCGGCTGCGGCGAGAAATCGATTCGACCGAAGAGGCGCTGCGCGAGGATGTGGACAAGCCGGGCGAGATCTCGAACCTGCCCACGCATCCGGCCGATCAGGACGTCGAGGGATTGGACAGTGAGATTGCGATTGCTCAGAACGAAGCATTGCTGCTCGAGCAGGTCGAAGCGGCGCTTGAGCGAATCCGGGCAGGAACGTATGGCATTTGCCAGCAGTGTGGAGACGCGATTGATCCGCAGCGCCTGCACGCAATTCCTTATGCGTCCCACTGCATCAATTGCGCCCGCGTCCTGCAGGATGAGACCGAAAAACCCGTGCGCGGCGAACCGCGACGCTTCCGTTGAACTCGCGATTGGCCGTTTGATGGACGCCGGGTGGAAATAGTTTAGAGGACAAACAGGCCCAGCTTTTCCGCCGCCCCCGACGATTTCTGACTGGCGCATCGTCACCTCTTGACCGATATTTGGCCGGATGACTACATATTTACAAATGTACAGAAGACGGCGGCCCTTCCGGTTCACTAATCCAATCGGGGATCGACCCTCTACGGGATGACTGGCTTGGGTGCGGCGGCGGCACGGATTGGGTTCTACGTTTTCAGTGAACGTCCCGAAGCAGTCGATGGCCGTGGTTATCTTGGAGCCGGTTTTGGCAGGTGATTTGAATCGCGATGGCCATATCACTAATGCCGATATCCTGCCAATGATGCAGGCCCTCACGAGTCCACAAACTTATGAAAGTAACTACGGTATTAGTGCTACCGATCTGCAACTTTTAGGTGACATGAATGACGACGGCGCGTTCACCAATTCGGATTTGCAGTCCCTGCTGAACCTGCTCAAATCCGGCGGCGGTTCAGCCGATTCGGTGCCGGAGCCGGCAAGCTGGGTTCTGGCGTTCCTGGCACTCGCGATGGTTTCAGGAACTCATTTCTCAGTGAGATGCGTCGGTTAACCACCGTTTAGACACGGTTTACCGTCTGTCTCTAAACCCATCCCTTTGTTGGCACAGCTAGGGCGTTCCAGAAACTCATCTTCGCGATGGGTTTGACACGGGACGATCGTTCCCGCCAAAGAAACGCTCCATCAAACCAACTATATATGGGAGCCTACCACATTCCGAAACCGAGGCTTCAGCAAGCGCGACAAAGAAACGAAGCCTTGGACAAAACAATGGTGATAAATTCAGAAATTTTAATTAGTGCTTGAAAGTTTTAGTCATTCTGGGAATTGTCAGTTGGCTTCACGGATCGATTTTGACTGTCCTCTCGTAGACGGCAAATCCGCTCTAGGCCGTAGATTTTATCATCTGCCCCCGACACTCGCGTTTGTTTTTTGGCTCGATTCGAACGCCTCAAGTTATCGTTCCCCGATCTTCGAAGATGATAGCGGGTAACGATTTCTCCGCGAATTCCGCAAATTCCTACCACGACGGGGACGCATCTATCGAGACGGATCTCGGCGTCCTTCAGCCGGACGATATCGCATTCCCACCCGAGTTCCATGGACGGACTATCGCCTCGTCAAATCGCCTGCGCCGGTCGTCCTGCGCTGCCGGATAAACGACCGCGCGCATCACCCTGGCGCCGCTTCGCGCGCCGCGCCCTGTTCTTTTTCCTCGCCGTGGCGCTATCAACCGATCTCGGTTGCACAGGCATTAAAGAGTATTGGCACAATGGCTTCAAAGTGGGTCCGAATTTCACTCCACCCACTGCACCCACCGAGTGCCAATGGATCGACGCCGCGAATCAGCAGTTGCAAGGCGACCCGGCTGAAATCCGCGATTGGTGGACCGTCTTCAACGATCCCATCCTTAACGGATTGATCGACACTGCCTATCAACAGAATCTCGATTTAAAAACCGCCGGCCAGCGCATCCTCGCCGCCCGCGCGCAGCGAAATATTGCCGTCGGCAATTTGTTCCCCCAACATCAATCCGCGGTCGGCACTTATGTGCGCGCGCAACTCCCCGACAATGGCGCACTCCAGCTCCCTAGCAGTCTCGATCTTTGGGCCACTGGCTTGAATCTTTCCTGGGAACTCGACTTCTGGGGACGTTTTCGCCGCAGCATCGAAGTCGCCGACGCCAACTACGGCACCGCCATCGAAGACTATCACGATGCCCTCGTGATGATGCTGTCCGAAATCGCCACCAGCTACGTCCAACTCCGCACCTATGAAGCCCGCCTCCAATTCTCCGAACAGAACGTGGAAATCCAAACCGGCTCGACTCAAATCGCCGAGGACCGATTCCATCGTGGTACCGCCACCGAGCTTGACGTTCGCCAGGCCCGCTCGAATTTGAAACAAACCGAGTCGTTGATTCCACCGCTCGTCATCGGTCGCCGACAGGCCAGCGATGCGTTGTGTATCCTCCTCGGCATGCCGCCCGACGATCTAGCCAAACGCCTCGCCGCCGCTCCCATTCCGGTTGCCCCGCCGCAAATCGCGATCGGAATTCCGGCCGAATTGCTCCGCCGCCGTCCCGACATTCGCAACGCCGAATGGGAGCTCGTCGCCCAGTGCGCTCGAATTGGCATCGCCGAAGCCGACTTCTACCCCCGCTTTTCCGTCAGCGGATTTTTGGGAGTCACTGCCAACGAAATCAGCCAACTGTTCACTCCCGGCAGTTTCACCGCCTTTGTCGCCCCCATCGTTCAATGGGACATCCTCAATTACGGCCGGCTTCTCAACAACGTCCGCGCGCAGGACGCCAAATTCCAGGCCACCCTCTTTCAGTATCAGCAGACGACGCTCACCGCGCAGCGCGAAGTTGAAGATTCGCTCGTCGGTTTTCTTCAATCGCAACGTCAGGCCGCCAGCCTAACGCAAGGCGTTGCCGAAAGCGCCCGTTCGGTCGACCTCGTCAAAGAACAATTCGCTGCCGGCCTGACCGACTTCAACCGCGTCTACAATACCGAATCGCTGTTGGTCACCCAACAAGATCAACTGGCGCAAACGCAGGGCAACATCGCCGTCAACTTGATCGGCGTGTATCGCGCCCTGGGCGGCGGATGGGAATACTTTTGTCCCGCTCCTACAACCTGTGCGGTCGCTCCTGCCGCATTCGACTTGTCTCCCGCGCCAATTCGCAAGCCCAATCCCGAAACTCTTCCCGAAGTCCTGCCGCCGGTCGAACCCGTGCCCGTTCCCTTGCCGTCCATCGAGCGCGACAACCCATCGCTCGGCAATCCCGTCGGCCGCTAAACGCTTGTGTCATCTATAGCCCCGGGTCCGAACCTGTAGCCGGGGTCTCCGACCCCGGAAGTGCCCTGTACACGGTTCTACGACACAGATGCTCGCGCGCAACCACAAATCAGTGCATCGCCACCGCGCCCGGCTTGCTTTTGCGTAGCAAAAATGCGACCGGCGCAATCAGCAGCGCCGCCCAAGCCAGTACGTAAAAGATATCCATATACGACAGCATCCCGACCTGGCGCTGGAGCGACAAATTCAGTGCCGCCAGCGGTGCTTGACCGCTGTGCCCAGGCAGCGCGTGCTGAATATGTGAAATCGCCCGCTGATATGTGGCGTCATACGGCGTGAGATGTTCGCTCAAACGCACCTGGTGAAGTTGGCTCCGCCGCGCCAGCCACGTTTGCACCCATGAAATCCCAAAGCTACCCCCCAGGTTTCGCGACAAATTAATCAGTGCCGAGGCATTATTGTTCTTCCCCGGCGGCAGCCCAACGTAAGCCGCTGTCGTCACCGGTACAAATAAAAACGCAATCCCCGCCGCCTGAAAAATTCGCGCCCACACAAATCTCCCGAAATTCACGTCTGTCGTGAAATGGCTCAAATGCAGCAGCGCCAAACACTCCACAATCCACCCAAATGCAATCAGCGTCCGCGGCTGCACCTTGCGCAGCAGCAATCCCACGATCGGCATCAGCATCATCACGCCAATCCCGCCAGGCGTAATCACCAGCCCCGCCTGCGTCGCCGTGTATCCATATATTTCCTGCACGAGTTGTGGCAGCAATTGTGTGGTGCCGAACAAAATAAATCCCACCGCTAGCATGACGATATTCGCCGCCAAAAAACCTCGGTTCTTTAGCAGCGGCAAATCGACAATCGGATCGCGGCACGTCAGCTCCCACACTACCATTGCCACCAACGACACGCCCGAAACCACGGAGAAAAACACGATAAAATTCGAGCCGAACCAGTCTTCCCGCTGTCCCTTGTCCAGCACCACCTGCAAGCAACCCAAACCCAGCGCGACCAATCCAAAGCCGATGTAATCGACGTGTAATCCCTTCCGCCGCATTTCTTCCCGGTGTTCTTTTTCCGCTTTCGGTTCCACTAAAAACCAATACGTCAGTGCCAGCGAAATCACTCCCACCGGCACGTTAATGTAAAAAATCCACCGCCACGAATAATTGTCCGTGATCCAGCCTCCTAGCGTTGGCCCCACCACCGGCGCCACCACCACCGCCACGCCGTATAGCGCGAATGCCATCCCGCGCTGCTGTAGCGGAAACGAGTCCGCCAGAATCGATTGCTCGCTCGGCGCCAACCCGCCGCCTCCAATTCCTTGCAGCACGCGGCACAAAATCAACGTTCCCAGCGTCGGCGCCAGTCCGCATAAAAACGAACTGATGGTGAACAGCAACACGCAGCCCATGTAGAACCGCTTGCGGCCGATCACGCTCGCCAGCCAGCCGCTAATGGGCAGTACGATGGCGTTCGAAACCAAATAACTCGTCAGCACCCAAGTCGATTCGTCGACCGACGCCGCCATCCCGCCCGCAATGTGCCGTAGCGACACGTTCGCAATGCTCGTGTCCAACACTTCCATGAACGTCGCGATCGACACGATCACCGCAATTGTCCAAGGATTCCGCCCGCCGGCCAGGCTTAACGGCAGCTGTTCAGATTGTTGGCCATGCGCTGCGGATGCCATCTCTCTGCCGTATTCCAAGAGTTAACAATTCATCCGTGTCCCGGACGTTCCGCCACCGTAGTCCCTTTTTCCGATTGTGCCGGCACAGTCTCGGGCGTCTCAACTGCTTTGGGCGTTTCGCGAATGCTGACCGTCGGCACCACCGACATCCCCGGCCCCAACATCAGCTCTGCCGGCAACGGTCGATCAAACACAATCTTCACCGGCACGCGCTGCACCACTTTCACGTAATTGCCCGTCGCGTTCTCGGGCGGCAGCGCGCTAAACCGGGCTCCCGTCCCGCGCTGAAAGCTATCGACGTGTGCCGTCAGCTTGGTTCCCGGAAACGCATCCACCGTGACATCCACCGGCTGCCCAGTCTGCATGTGTGCCAACTGCGTTTCCTTGAAATTCGCCGTCACCCACAAATTCGGATCGACCAGTGCGAACAGCGGTTCCCCTTTATCCACATAATCTCCCATTTGTACGGTCCGGTGTGTCACCCGTCCGTCAATCGGCGCGACGATCTTCGCATACGAGAGATTCAGCTTGGCCTGCTCGACTTTCACTTGCGCCTGGCGCAGGTCCGCTTGCGCGCTGACCAATTGCGATTTCGCCAACTTGACTTGTTCAATCGTCGAATCCGCCTTCGCTCTGGCCGCCAGTTCCTGCGCCCGTGTCGACGACGCCGTCGCCGACGAAGAATCCAGCGTCTGCTGACTCACCGATCGCGGAGTCAAACTGGCATTGCGCTCCAAATCTTGCTGTGCATTTTTCGCGGTTGCTTTCGCAGCCAGCACCTGCGCTTCGTCGGCGGCCGCCTCCGCCACCGTTGCGTCCACGTGCGCCTTGGCTTGTGCTACGGCCCCTTCGGCCGAAGCCTCCGCGGCATCCGCATCCGCTAGTGCAACTTCATAGTCGCGCGGATCAATCTGTAATAGCAAATCGCCTTTGTGCACGAACTGATTGTCTTGCACCAGCAGCTTCTCGACATACCCCGAAATTTTCGGCGCCAGCTGCACCGTGTAGCCATCGATAAAGGCGTCGTCCGTCGACTCAAACTGCCGCGCATACAGCCACCATCCAATGCCTCCCGCCACAATCACCACCGTCGCCACCAGCAAACCGGCCATTAACAACGGCCGCTGATAAAACGGTTTCGCGGGCTTTGCAGAACGCTCTTCGTTCTCTTTCTTATCCGCTTCCCCCGCGTCCGCCGATGCTAATTTCTCTTCGCCCGAATGCTTGCCAGGTGTTTTTTCGTCGTTGTCCATAAGCAACAGGCGTAGCGTCGCTGCAACTACCAAAAACGTTCATCGAAAAGGCGTCCGTTCCAAAGGCAGGGGAGTCCTGCGTAGACATTGACGTTTGCAAAACGCATGCCGCAAATCAGCTTCGATTTCGCGGCAGTTTTCGTAAAAATCAGCCCGGCCCGGCTAAAACAAGTTTCGCTCGCAAACTCCCTAACTGCAACCCCATCGATGACCAATCCTGGTTCGGCGGCAAAGAATTGCTCAAGGTCATTTGTAAAGCACCGCCAAGTTTCAATTCGATCGCGGATCGGTGCGAGCTGCCGAAATGTTTCAATAACTCGTCCTGCGAGCGGGCGTGGGACATGCCAATTATCGACCGGTTTTGGCACGTCTGAGATACGGGCGACATCTCGGACGCGGTGAATCGCATGGTCTATGCCAGTTCGGCTTAAAAAACAACATACCGATGATTGTTCCATTGTTTCAACTAGCGATACAGCGCCATGCGACCATCGGTCTGCGACAAATCTTCACGCAGCTTGATGCCAGTGTACCACGAGCGGTTCTTCTTGATTTCCTTCTTGGCTCCACGCTCGATGAGGTACTCCGCGAAACGGTTCGTGTTGACGCGGCGCTCGCTATTAGCATCGCACCAGGTTTTGTACTGCTGATACAGCGTCGGCGCATTGGCAATCGCGTTTCGCCGCCCACGATAAACGGCGGTCAAGTGAACGCACAAACTGTGGGTCCATTCGGTTGTGGCTGTTGAAAAGGTGTCATCAATCCGTAACAGTGGCTTCGACGTGAGACAGGCCGATTAACCACGGATTTTGAACCGCTCTAGGGGTCCCGTAGATCCCGGTTTTTTCCCACCCCCCCGGCTCTAATGCGATCGACGCGTAGTAATTTCGGTGATCAAGGAACCGCTACGTTCTCCACCGATTGGAAGCCGCTGCCGCCGGACCTTGACGGCGTTTTCGTATCTAACGGTAAACTTGCACGCGTTATGTCTTCACGTACTTGTGACCTTTGACCGTGTTGCCGCTGACGTTCGCGGTGTCGCCGGTGCCGATGCCGAAAACCAAGGTCAGGTTAACATCAATGGTATTGTCGGTCACGGTGGCAGTGTCGGTGTTGCCGTTGCCCAAAACGATGATCGCCGAGCCATCGATCGTGTTGTCGGTCACCGAGACGGCATCGCTATGACCGCTGCCCAGGGTCACAACGAGGCTGCTGCCGATCGTGACGCCGATGGAACCGCCGATGGTGGCGCTATCGCCGGCGCCATCGCCAAGCGCGACGGACACGACGCCCCCGATCCGCATGCTGCTACTGACATCGCCAACCGCAACGCTGTCGCCGCCGCCGTTACCGAGCGAAATCGTGACGCTGCCGGAGATGGTTTCCGCGTCCGCGTTGCCGATGGTGACGGAGTCGTGATTGCCGCCGCCGACAATTGTGCTCACGCTGCCGTGGACGACTTCCGTTGCGCCGGAGTAGCCGCCGAGGGAAAACTGATCGCTGCTGCCGCTGCCTAGTATCGTGATCACGGTGCCATTGATGGTTTGAGTGCCAGCGATGTCGCCGACATAGACGTTATCGCCGGCGCCGTTGCCGAGGTACGTGATCACGCTCCCCTTGACCGTCTGAGTGCCGTCAATGTCGCCGACGTCGACATAATCGCCGGCGCCGTTGCCGAGCGTTGTGATCACGTTGCCGCCATAAATGTCGGTTCCAACGGAGTCTCCGATGTAGGCATAATCGCCGTCGCCCGAGCCAAGCGTCGTGACGACGCTGCCGCCGACGGTATACTGCCCAACGTTGTCGCCGACGTAGACGTAATCGCCGGCGCCGTTGCCGAGCGTTGTGATCACGCTCCCTTTGATGCTCATCGTGCCGTCAATGGCGCCGACGTAGACGTAATCGCCGGCGCCTTTGCCGAGCGTTGTGATCACGCTGCCGCCGATAGTCTCAGGTCCGCTCGTGTCGCCGACGTAAACATTGTCACCGGCGCCGCCACCGAGCGTAACCGTCACGCCGCCGCCGATAGTGACCGGGTCAGTTGCGCCGTTGCCGATGTTAACGGTATCCTTGGCGCCATTGCCGAGCGAAACCGTCACGCCGCCGGTGATGGTAAAAGCGCCGCCGGTTCCCGAGACGCCCATGGTCAAGCTATCGGCGCCGCCCCCCATACTGACAATCACGTTTTGAAGGTA
>Ga0182024_10013554_pt1 | contig 15888 bp, 11 predicted proteins | sample P32metaG_FD_120480 | JGI IMG/M metagenome (GOLD analysis project Ga0182024, IMG submission 120480) | Permafrost microbial communities from Stordalen Mire, Sweden - P3-2 metaG (Illumina Assembly) | ecosystem: Environmental > Terrestrial > Soil > Wetlands > Permafrost | place: Sweden: Stordalen... | reverse complement strand
CTTGGATGCTCGCCCGCTGGGCAAGGTGTCGTACCGCGTCAGGAAACGATAACTTCTCGTACAACTCGACAAACTTGACGACGTCCCCGCCCGCCCCGCACCCGAAACACTTGAAGAACCCCTTGTCCTTGTTGACGTTGAACGACGGCGTTTTCTCCTGGTGGAACGGGCAGAGGCCCTTCCACGTCGACCCCGCCTTCCGAAGTGAGACGACGTCGCCGACGACCGAGACGATGTCCGTCTGCGACTTGACCTCATCGAGGAAGGCCTGGGGGAAGAGCGCCATCGACCGTCAGTCTTTCAACTCGACGATCGTCGCGCCGCCGCCGCCCTCGTGGTCCGGGGCTGGCGTGACGCTGGCGACGAGCGGGTGCTCGCGAAAATACGCACGAAGCGCCTCGCGCAGGCGTCCGGTGCCGTGGCCGTGGACCACGCGTAGCCGCCGCTCGTCGGTGAGCAGGGCGTCGTCGAGAAACTTCGCCGCGCGCTCGAGCGCGTCGTCCACGGTGCTGCCGATCAGGATCAGCTCGGAGGCCGAGGTGCGCGCGGACGGGGGTCGGGCCGGAGCGGAGGGCTCGGGGGCTGGGGAAGAGCCGCGCCTGAGATCGCCCAGCGACACCCGCATGCGCTTGCCGCGAAACTCGACGTCGATTTTGTGGCCGGTGACGGCGCGGACAACGGCATCGGTGCCGAGTGTCGTGACGAACACGGCGTCGCCCACGTCCGGCGCCCCCGTGAGCGGCTCCGGGCGGGACGGCTCGTCGGTGCCCCCGCCGAACCCCGTGCCGATGGTCTCGAGGGCCGTACGGCCCTCGCGTCGTAACTCGCCGAGATCGCCGGTGCTCAGAGGCGTCTTCGCACGTCGGTCAGCAATCGTCTCGGCCTTCTGTTTCAAGCGGCCGACAATGCGGTCCACTTCCTCTTTGGCGTCGCGAAGCTTCTCGTTGAGTTTGTCGTCCACGCGACGCTTGAGGGCGGCTTCGCGTTCCGTCAGGCGCGACTCTCGTTCGAGTAGGCTGCGCCGCGCGGCGTCGATCGCGAGTCGGTCCCGGTCGAGGGCCTGCTGGCGCCCGTCGAGCGCCGCCAGTTCCTGGTCGACGCGCGACAGGTGCGCGGCAAGCTGCGCCTCGCGGCCCGACCGGCGGGCGCGGGCGTCGGCGACGACCGAGCCCGGCATGCCGAGGCGCTCGGCGATTTCGAGCGCGAGGCTGCGGCCGGGCGCTCCGTAGATCAGCCGGTAGGTCGGCGCATACGTCTCGGGATCGAACCCGAACGCCGCCGTCGCCACGCCTTCCGTCGTCGCGGCGAATGACTTCAGGGCATCGTCGTGTGTCGTAGCGATAACGGTGGCGCCGCGCTTCCTGAAATGGTCGATCACAGCCGTGCCGAGCGCGCCGCCCTCAGCCGGGTCCGTGCCGCTGCCGACTTCGTCGAGCAGCACGAGCGCCGGGAGGTCCAGGCCCTGGTCCATCGCGACGATGTTCGCGATGCGGGCGGAGAAGGTCGACAGGCTCGCGGCGATGGATTGATCGTCGCCGATGTCGGCGAAGACGCTGCGGAACGGCGTGAAGCGGCTCGTCGGATCGACCGGGATCAGCAGACCCGCCTGCGCCATGACCGCGAGGAGCCCCACGGCCTTCAAGGCCACCGTTTTGCCGCCGGTGTTCGGGCCCGAGATCACAAGGGCCCGAACCGGCGGGACGACGAGGAGATCAGAAGGGACGGGCCTCATCTGCGGAAGGCTCCCGGGACTCCGATCCTCAGGGGCGCGGGAGTCTTCCACAGATGAAGCCCGTCTCTCTGACGCCCGCAGTACCAACAACGGGTGTCTCGCGCCCGTGAACTCGAGGCGCCCGTCGCTGGCGAGCGCGGGGGCGACCGCGTCCATTCGCAACGCCAGCCGCGCCTTCGCCTGCACTTCGTCGATGTCACCAGCGACGTCGAGTGTCGTCTCGAGCTCGTCGGCCCGCAGCCGGAACGCGTTCGTCAGCGCCATCAGGATGCGGCGCACTTCCTCGACTTCGCGATCGCCGAGCGCGACGACGTCGTTGTTCGCGTCGAGCACGCTGAGCGGCTCGAGGTACAGGCTCGCGCCGCTCGCTGACGTGCCATGCACCACGCCCGGGATCGCGTCGCGGTGCTCAGCGCGCACGACAAGAACGTAGCGGCCGCCTCGATCAGTGACGATTTGGTCCTGCAGGTACTTCGACGTGTCCCGTCCTCGGACCAGACCGTCGAGCGTCGTGCGGAGCTTTGCCCGAGCGCGCCGCAGCTTGTCTCGAATGTCCCGCAGCGCCGGGCTCGCGTCGTCCACGACCTCGCCGGACGCAGCGATCGCGCGGCGGATGGCGGCGGTTTCCCGCGCGAACGACTCGGCGCGGTGGGCGATCGCGAAGAGGAGCGGCGTGACTGGCGCGATGCTCGCGACCACCCGATCGACCGACTCGACGAATCGCGCCAGGCTCAACAGGCCCGCCGGATCGAGCGGCTGATCGTGCACCTCGAGGGCGGCGAGGGTGGCGTGCAGGTCGTCGGTCGCATCCATGGCGAGGGAGCCGCCGGCCTTGATCGCGCGAACGGCCTCCGAGGTGAGCGCGAGAGCCCGGGCGACCAGATCGGGGTCGCTCGCCGGCGCGAGGGCCTCCGCCCGCACCCGGCCGAGCGGCGTCGAGGCCTCGCGGGCCAGCGCCGCGCGGATCCGATCGAACTCGAGGGCCTTGAGGGCGGTGACGTGCATGGCGCACGCTCCGAGCGAGGAGCGAACTAACGATTATAACAGGTGGTTGATGGCGCTCGCGACGGCGGCCGCGCCAAACCCATTGTCGATGTTGACGACCGCGACGCCCGTCGCGCAACTGTTCAGCATCGCGAGCAGCGCCGTCACCCCGCCGAAGCTGGTGCCGTAGCCCACGCTCGTCGGCACCGCGACCACCGGCACCCGCACCAGGCCGCCGATGACGCTCGCCAGCGCGCCTTCCATCCCCGCGACCGTGATGACCACGCGCGCGGCCGCCAGACGAGGGCTGGCGGCGAGCAGGCGATGGAGGCCCGCGACGCCGACGTCGTACAAGCGGTCCACGGTGTTGCCCATTACCTCGGCGGAAATCGCCGCCTCCTCGGCCACCGGTATGTCAGATGTGCCCGCTGCGGCGACCAGAATGACACCCTGGCCACCTATCGGTGCCGCCCGCCGTTCGATGATCCGGGCTTCCTCATGGAAGCAGGCGTCTGGCACGACCTTCGCTACTTCGGCGAATGCGTCGCGGTTGGTACGCGTCACGAGCAGGGTGTGTCCACGGCTGACGATAGCTTGGGCAATACGGGCCACTTGGTCTGGCGTCTTGCCTTGGCCGAACACGACCTCTGGGAAGCCCTGGCGTGTGGCCCGATCGTGGTCTACACGAGCGAACCCCAGGTCTTCGGTCCACAGGGACTCGAGGACCTGCCGCGCTCGGGCCTCGGCGTCGCCGGGAGCGAGTTGGCCATCACGGACGGCCTCGAACAAGGCGCGGAGCGAGTCGCCTGAACGGGTCGCCGGGGCCGGCGAAACGGGAGGTTCCACGGGTGTCCTGTCACTCGGTCGCTGCGGCTCCGTAGTAAGATCGCGGATCGTGCGGCGGCCAGGAAGCACCATTCTATGACGCTCTTCGAGACGCTCATCCTGGTGTCGTATTTCTTCATTCTGAGCATTCTCGCCGTGTACGGCTGGCACCGGTACTTCCTGGTCTTCCAGTACATGAAGCACAAGGATCGCGTGCCTGGTCCGCCGCCGGCGATCACCGAGTGGCCCGTAGTCACGATCCAGGTGCCGATCTTCAACGAAATGTATGTCGTCGATCGCGTGGTCGACGCTGTGACGGCGATCGACTACCCGAAGGCGCAGCTCGAGATTCAGGTCTTGGACGACTCGACCGACGAGACACGCGAGATCGCGGAACTCGCGGTGCGCCGCCACGCATCGCGCGGGTTCGACATCAAGTATCTGCGCCGGGCGGACCGAACGGGCTACAAGGCGGGCGCCCTCGAGGCCGGCCTCCGGACGGCGCGCGGCGAGTTCATCGCTATCTTCGACGCCGACTTCGTGCCGCCGCCGGACTTCCTCCGGCGCACCGTGCCCTACTTTTCGACCGACGAGAAGCTCGCGTTGATTCAAGCGCGCTGGGGTCATCTCAATCAGGACTACTCCCTGCTCACGCGCGTCCAGGCGGTGCTGCTCGACGGCCACTTCGTGCTCGAGCACGGCGGCCGCAACCGCTCGGGCTGTTTCTTCAACTTCAACGGCACCTCGGGCGTGTGGCGGGCGACGGCGATTACGGACGCCGGCGGCTGGCAGCACGACACGCTGACCGAGGATTTGGATCTCAGCTATCGCGCCCAGGTGCGCGGCTGGCGGTTCATGTTCCTGCCAGACCTGGTGACGCCGGCCGAAGTGCCGGTCGAGATGAACGCGTTCAAGACGCAGCAGCATCGCTGGGCGAAGGGCTCGATTCAGACCTGCATGAAGAACCTGCCGATGATTCTGCAGGCCGACCTGCCGCTCAAGGTCAAGGCCGAAGCGTTCTTCCATCTCACGGCGAACTTCAACTACCTCCTGATGGTGCTTCTCTCGATCCTCATGTTCCCGGCAATGTACGTCCGCTCGAACATGGGCTGGTCCGAGATGCTGCTCATCGACGTGCCGTTTTTCGCGGCCGCCACGCTCTCGGTATTCAACTTCTATTTGGTGTGCCAGCGCGAGGTGTACCCCGATTGGCGCAGGCGCGCCAAGTACCTCCCGATCGTCATGGCGATCGGCATCGGCCTGGCGGTGAACAATACGAGGGCGCTCTTTGAAGCCGTCTTCGGCAAGCCGGGTGAGTTCGCGCGCACGCCGAAATACGGCATCGAGCGGACGCAGGACGAATGGCAGCACAAGAAGTATCACCAGATGATGCCGGTGCAGCCGTTCGTGGAGCTGGCCTTCGGCCTCTACTTCACCGTGGCGGTGCTCTACGCGCTCACGCACGAGATCTACGGCACGGTGCCGTTCCTGATGCTGTTTCAGTTCGGGTTCAGCTACATGGGGTTGATGTCGCTCGTCCAGCAACTGGGCGGCGATGACCTCATGGTCAAGACGCCGCAAATCGCCGGCGGAAAGTAGCGTGCATGGCTGTTGAGACCAAACCGAAGGCCGGCCTCGAAGACGTCGTGGCCGGCGAGTCGGCGATCTGTTTTCTCGACGGCGAGCGCGGGGTGCTGGCGTATTGCGGCTACGACATTCATGACCTGGCCGATGTGGATCGCGGCGCGTCGTTCGAGGAAGTCTGCTTTCTGATGTGGCACCGCCGGCTCCCCAGCCGGTCGGAGCTCGGCGACGTGCAGACGCAATTGGCGGCGGCGCGCGTTCTGCCCGAGCCCATTCTGAGAGCGATGAAATCGTTGCCGCCCGTCGGCGGCATGGACGCCCTGCGCACCCTCACGTCGATGCTCGGGCACTACGACCCGGACGCGGCGGATCGATCGCCGCAGGCGCGCTATCGCCAGGCCGTGCGTCTCACGGGCCAACTCGGTGCGGTCGTGGCGACATGGGGGCGTATGGCCGCCGCTGGCAGCCCCGTGACGCCGGATCCGGCGCTCGGCCATGCCGCGAACGTGCTGTACCTGCTCACGGGGCAGCGGCCGTCGCCTATGGCCGCGCGTGCCTTCGACGTCTCGCTCGTGCTACACGCCGATCACGAGCTGAACGCGTCGACGTTCGCGGCGCGCGTCGCCGCCGCCACCCTGACCGACATCCACTCGACGATCGTGGCCGCCATCGGCACGTTGAAGGGCCCCCTCCATGGCGGGGCGAATGCCGAGGTCATGAAGATGCTCCTCGAGATTGGCGCCGACGCCGGCCTCGATCGCACGGAGGCCGTGATTCGCGGGAAGCTGGAGCGAAAGGACAAGGTGCCGGGCTTCGGCCATCGCGTGTACCGCACCGAGGATCCACGCGCGACGCACCTCCGGCGGCTGTCGAAGGCTCTCGGCGAAAAGGCGGGTCAGCCGCAGTGGTACGCGATGACCGAACGGATCGAACAGGTCGTCAAGGCGGAGAAAGGCCTCTACGCCAACGTCGATCTGTATTCCGCGTCGATGTTCTACGCGCTCGGCCTGCCGGTCGATCTCTACACGCCGCTCTTTGCCGTCAGCCGGGTCGCGGGCTGGACGGCGCACGTGCTCGAGCAGTACGCCAACAACCGCCTCATCCGCCCGCGCGCCGACTACATCGGCCCCCCGTACCCGCAGACCTTTCTGCCCGTGGATCAAAGGTAGGGCAGAATTGAAGATTGACGATCGGGTCAGTGACGATTGATTGAGAATTGAGGATTGACGATTGAGCGACTCACGATTGAGGCTTGACGATTTCACGGCTGGCGATTGACCCGTCCGCCTCGAATCATCAATTCTTCAATTCTTCAATCTTCAATCAATCGTCACTGACCCGATCGTCAATCTTCAATTCTGATCCCGTCCCATGATCCCTCCTCGCCTGATTCGTAACTTCGCCGTCATCGCGCACATCGATCACGGCAAGTCGACGCTCGCCGACCGGTTCCTCGAGGCGACCGGCGCGCTCGAGGCGCGTGAAATGGAAGCGCAGGTCCTCGACAGCATGGACCTCGAACGCGAACGCGGCATCACGATTAAGGCCCACGCCGTCCGCCTGACCTATCGGGCCGACGACGGCGAGGACTACGTGTTGAACCTGATCGACACACCAGGACACGTCGACTTCTCGTACGAAGTTACACGGTCGCTCGCCGCGTGCGAGGGCGCGGTGCTGCTCGTCGATGCGTCCCAGGGCGTCGAGGCCCAGACGCTCGCCAACGCCTATTTGGCCGTCGAGAACAATCTCGAGATCATTCCGGTCATCAACAAGATCGATCTGCCGGGCGCCGCGCCCGAGGAGGTCCGCCGGCAGATCGAGGAGATCATCGGCCTCGATGCCACCGGCGCGATCCTGGCCAGCGCCAAGGAGGGAAGGGGCGTCCACGAGATTCTCGAAGCGATCGTCCACCGCCTGCCGGCGCCAGTTGGCGATCCCGAGGCGCCCCTCAAGGCCCTGATCTTCGATTCCTGGTACGACGCATACCGCGGCGTCGTGATCCTCACACGCGTCATCGACGGGGTCATGCGCCCCGGCCAGAAGATTCGCTTGATGGCCACCGGGCAGGACCACGAGATCGAGCAGCTCGGCGTGTTCTCGCCCAAGCCGGTCCCGGTGTCCGAACTGGGCGTGGGCGAGGCCGGCTTCCTCACCGCCAACATCAAGACGATCGCCGACGCCAAGATTGGCGACACCATCACCGAAGCCGGACGACCCACCCTCACGCCGTTTCCCGGCTTCAAGGAGCTGAAGCCGATGGTGTTTGCCGGCCTGTACCCGGTTGAGGGCTCGAAGTACGCCGAACTGCGTGAGGCCCTCAACAAGCTGCGCCTCAACGACGCCTCGTTCTTCTTCGAGCCGGAGACGTCTGCTGCCCTCGGGTTCGGCTTCCGCTGCGGTTTCCTCGGACTCCTCCACATGGAGATCGTGCAGGAGCGGCTGGAACGCGAATTCGATCAGGACCTCATCACGACGGCCCCCGGCGTCCTGTACCGCGTGACGACCACCGACGGCGTCGTCGCCGAAATCGACAGCCCATCCAAGCTGCCCGATCCCGGCCGGATCGCGAAGATCGAAGAGCCGATCATCAAGGCGATGATCCTCACGCCGGCCGAGCACGTCGGCGGGATCTTCGAGCTATGCCAGGAGAAACGCGGCATCCAGAAGGGACTCGAGTACGTGGCGAAGGACCGCGTGCTCGTCACGTACCAGCTGCCGTTCAACGAGGTCGTGCTCGATTTCTACGATCGGCTGAAGACCATCTCGCGCGGGTACGCGTCGCTCGACTATCACGTCACGGGATTCGAGGCCTCATCGCTCGTCAAGCTCGACATCCTCGTCAACGGCGAGCCCGTTGACGCCCTGTCGATCATCGTGCACGAGGAGCACGCCTACGCCCGCGGCCGCGCCCTGGCCTCGAAGATGCGGGAACTGATCCCGCGTCAGATGTTCGAAGTCGCCATCCAGGCGGCCATCGGCGGCCGCATCATCGCCCGCGAAACCGTCTCGGCGCTCCGCAAGAACGTGCTGGCGAAGTGCTACGGCGGCGACATCAGCCGCAAGCGGAAGCTGCTCGAGAAGCAGAAGGAAGGCAAGAAGCGGATGAAGCGCGTCGGCCGGGTCGAGATCCCTCAGGAGGCGTTCTTGGCCGTGCTGAAGATGGGGACAGACACGTAGAATCTAAGACCTGAAATCTAGAATCTGAAATCTGGAATCTGCCGACATGCCAAAGTCTGTCCTCCGGGAGTACACCGAGTCGCTCGTCGTTGCCGTCATTCTCGCGCTGTTCGTGCGGACCTGGGTCTTTCAGGCATTCAAGATTCCGACGGGATCGATGGAGCACAACCTGCTCATCGGCGATCACTTGATTGTCAACAAGATGGTGTTCGCCCCGACGCTCACGTCTTTCGAGCGCGCGATCCTGCCCGATCGGCCGATTCACCGCGGCGACATCATCGTCTTCAAGTTTCCGCAGGACCCGGAACGCGACTTCATCAAACGGGTGATTGGCCTGCCGGGCGACCGCGTGGAGGTACACCGCAAGAAGGTGTACGTCAATGGGCAGTCCCTCGTGGAGCCCTACGCTGAGTTTCTCGAGCCGCCCTCGGTCGGCGGCGCCCCGAAGGTGGACGATCTCCGCGAGGAGTACGGGCCCGTGACGGTGCCGACCGACCAGTACTTCATGATGGGTGACAACCGGGACAACTCGGAGGACAGCCGGTACTGGGGATTCATGCCCGCGAGCTACATCAAGGGCGAGGCGCTCTTTATTTACTTTTCCTTCGACGAGAACTTACCGGCCTCGCATCTGTTGAGCGGCATTCAGTGGTCGCGGATGTTCCGGCGCGTGCACTGATCAGCCCGTCCGGCTACAGGGCCGCTCGGCGGCGCGTCATGTCGGCCACGACGGCCGCGTCCGTCAGATGGCCGATGTTGGCGTCGACGTTGAGGAGCGCGCCGCGAAGGCCCGCGCCGAGCAGCGCGAGGCCCGTCCCCACGTCGCTCGTCGCGTTCGGATTTCCATGGGCCTCGACGACCGCGGCGTCACCCGTGGCGCGGGCGCACACCGTCGCGGTCTCGAGCGGGACTTCAGTGGCGACGCGCATCGCGTGCTGGATGGCGGTTTTCCGCGCGGCTTGTTCGGCGTCCGTGCCCTTCGGCTGGCGATACGCGGCGACCACCAGATCGTAGGCGGCCGTATCGCGATCGATGAGCGCCGTCAGCGTCTCTCGCGCCGCCATGAGGCGCCCGCGCGCGGCATCGAGTGCCTCGCGGGCCTCGGGCGAACCCGTCTTCGTCTTGGGCATGCCCGCCACCATCGCGAGTAGCGAAGCGCCGATGGCGCCAGCCAGCGCGGCGGCCGACCCCCCTCCCGGCGTGGGATCGGGTGAGGCAAACGCGTCGAGCAGGTCGGAGACGGTACGGTTGATCAGCATGCGACGGTCCTCAGGGAAGGCGTGAAGGCGTGAAGGCTGGAAGGCGCGCACGTGCGCCTCACCAGGCTCCTGAGACGAGTTCGCCTCGCTTGATGACGGCGCCAATCGATGGCGCGTTGACGCGTAACAAGTTGACCGCCGGCCCGTGGACGAGCACGGCGTCCATCTGCTTGCCCGGTTCGAGGCTGCCGATGCGCTCGTGCCGGTCGAGCGAATAAGCGGCGTTGATGGTGACGCCCGCCAGCGCTTCTTCGAAGGTCAAACCCATGGCGAAGCACGCCAGCGTCATCGCGAAGGGCAGGGACGGCGAAAAGCCGCCGCCGGGATTGACATCGGTCGCAACCGCGACCGGGACGCCGGCGGCGAGGCAGGCGCGGGCTGGCGCGAAGCGGCCGAGCTTCAGGAAGAACGCCGCGCACGGCAGCAGCGTGGCCACGCCGCCGCCCCGAGCGAGCGCGGCGATGCCGGCGGCGTCGGCAAACACCAGATGGTCGGCGGATCGCGCGCGAACCGCCTCGGCCACCTGGGCCCCGCCGCTCGCGGCTAGCTCGTCGGCGTGGATCCTCGGCTTGAGACCCGCGCCGAGGCCAGCCTCGAGAATCGCACGCGACTCGTCGGGCGTGAAAAAGCCGCGGTCGCAAAACACGTCGCACCACTCGGCGAGGTCGCCGACCTGGGGGATCATCTCGTCGATGACCAGCCGCACGTAGTCCGCCTGCCGGCCGAGGTACTCGGGCGGCACCTCGTGCGCGCCCATGAAGGTCGCCGCGAGCTCGACCGGCTGCTCGCGGTCGAGGCGCCGAATCACGCGGAGCATCCGCAGCTCGGTCTCGGGTTCCAGTCCGTACCCGCTCTTGGCCTCCGCCGTGGTCGTGCCCGCCGCGAGCATTTCGGCCAGCCGGCCGCGGGTCGCGTCCGCGAGCGCCTCGTCGGAGGCCGCCCGGGTCGCCCGGACTGTCGACAGAATGCCGCCGCCGAGGGCCGCGATCTCGGCGTACGTTGCTCCCGCGAGGCGTCGCCGCAGCTCGTTCCGCCGGTCGCCGGCAAACACGACGTGTGTATGCGCGTCGACGAAGCCGGGGACGAGCGATCGGCCCCGCCCGTCGACGACCCGCGTGTCGTGGCCGATCGTGACGGTGTCATGCACATGTGCCGTCGACCCGGCGGCGACGATGCGCGATCCGTCGGACGCGATGGCGCCGTCCGGGATGAAGGTGTGATCACCTTGGCGCGCGCCCGCCCGCGGCGCCGGCCCCTCGACCGGATGGAGCTCGTCGAGGTGCTCGATGACGAGCGTCGCGTTCACGCGAGCCCGTCCGTCAGAGGGACCGCGATCGGCTGGAGGCGTACGGCGGTCACGCGGGTGGGTCGGGCCGGCGCCCGAAGATCGCCGTGCCGACGCGAACGATCGTCGCGCCCTCCGCGATCGCGATGGGGAAGTCGTGGCTCATGCCCATCGAGAGCTGCGCCAGTCGTGGGGCGGGCGTGCCAAGCGCAATCAACCGATCCCGCAAGTCGCGGATCTGACGGAACCACGATCGGGAGTCTTCGGGATCGATCGGGAGGGGCGGCACGATCATCAGACCGCGCAGCTCGAGCGCGCGCGAATCGAGCGCCGCCTGGACGATATCCGGGACGATCGCGGCGTCCGCTCCGCTCTTGGTCGCTTCGTGCGCGAGATCGACCTGCACGAGTACCTGCGGTCGCACGCCCGCGTCGGCGGCGGCGCGATCCAGACGGCCGACGAGCTCGCGGCTGTCGACCGAATGGATCCACTGGAAGGCGCGTGCGGCCTTTGCGGCCTTATTGGATTGCAGGTGTCCAATGAGGTGCCACTCGACGCCCATGTCAGCAAGGCCCGCGACCTTGTCGAGGCCTTCCTGCACGCGGTTCTCGCCGAAGTCTCGTTGGCCTGCCGCGATGGCTTCGCGGACATCGGCCGCGCCGAAGGTCTTCGAGACGGCCACGATCCGGACGTCTGCCGGGTCCCGCCGCGCCGCATGCGCCGCCTCGGCGACCGCGCGGCGGACGGAGGCCAGGTTGGCGGCGACGTGGCCGGACATGCCGGCTACTTGATCGAGTCCAGGATCGCCTTGGCCGTGGCGGCGTTCGGTCCATCCGGCGCGAGCTTCAGGTACGTTTCGAGGTTGGGCTTGGCCGCGGGAATCTTGTTCTGGTTCACCAGGGTCATCGCGAGGTAGTAGTACGCCTCGGCCATCTTCGGGTCGAGCTTCACGGCTTTCTCGAACTGCGCCTGCGCCTCAGGCATCTTCTGCGCGTTCCACAGCGAGACGCCCTGGTTGTACGCGGCCGTCGGGTCGCCCGTGCCGCCACCGGCTTCCAGCAGTTCGTTCGCCTTCGCGCTCATCTTGCTCGCGTCGTCGAATTTCTGTTGGCTGTTGTAGATGGTCGCGAGCTTTGCATAGGGTGCGGCTTTCGTGTTCGCACTCGCGGTCGAACTCGCGTTGTTGAGATCGATGGCCTTCAGGTACGCCTTCTCGGCGTCGGCCGGATCGTTCTTCTTGTCGAGGTAGATATCGCCGATGCGGATGTAGCAGAGCCCGCAGTTGGTGAGCAAACCCGCCACGTCCGTGTACTTCGCGATCGCGTCGTCGAAATTCCCGGCGTCTCGCGCATCGTCGGCCGCCTTGACCGCGGCCTGCTCCTTTGCGGACCGTTCGTTGTGCTTGGCGACAAGGGCCTTCTGCGCGTCGGCCACCTTTCGCATCTCATCGCCCGTGCCGACGTGCATCTTGATGTCGCCGGCGTCGACCTTCTCGCCGTTGGCAATGACGACCGGCTCTTTCCGCTGCGCGAAGAACTTGCCCTGCACGGCCGTCACAGTCCAGGTCCCCGGTGCCAGCCCGTCGGCAGCGAACTCCCCGGTGAGGTTGGTGATGGCGATGATGGGTTCCTTGGTCGAGTCCTTCGCGTTCTCGATGGTGACTTGAGCGCCCAGGGCAGGCTGGCTCTCGGGATCGAGCACACGCCCCCTGACCGACCCGGGTGCCTGGGCGACAGCTGGCACGGCGATCGCGGCGCACGCGGCGACGAGGGCACTGAGAATCAGACGACGGACGATCGGCGTGTGGGTCATGACGAGCCTCCCGATTGCTTCAGGAAAGTCTACACCGCTCCCCGACTCGGCGGGGCCAGCTTCATGCGAGAAACCGTTCGACGGCGGCGGCGTCGCTCGTAATCGGCGCTGGCGGCAGAGAGCCCAGGAACACCCTGCCGTACCCCTTGGTCGTGAGCCGGGGGTCAAGGATGGCCAGCAGGCCGCGATCGGATTGCGAGCGGATGAGCCGGCCGAGGCCCTGGAGCAGGGCCAGGGTGGCGAACGGCACCTGGTACTCCTGAAATGGGTCGCGGCCCTTCAGGCGCAGGGCGTGGATGCGAGCGGCAACGAGCGGATCGCCCGGGGACGCGAAGGGCAGGCGATCGATGATGACGGCGCTCAGCGCCTCCCCGGCGACATCCACGCCCTGCCAGAAGCTGGACGTGGCAAACAGGACGGCGTGTGGCGTCGCCCGGAAGTCTCGGAGGAGGGCGGTGCGCGGCGCCGACCCTTGAACGAACAGGGGCCAGCTGACCTTCCGTTCGACGACGCCGTAGACCTCGCGCATGGCCGCGTGCGAGGTGAACAGCACGAACGCACGCCCGCGCGTGCGATCGAGCAGGTCGGCGATGATCCAGGCCGCGGCGCGATTGAACTCCGGCGTTCGAGGGTCGGGCATCTGTTCGGGCAGGAAGAGAATGGCCTGCGTCCGAAAGTCGAACTCGGAAGGCAAGCGAAGCGTGCGCGCGCCGGTCGCGCCAAGACGGGCCGCCGCGTAATCGAACGATCCGCCGACGGCCAGCGTCGCAGATGTGAGGACCGTGGCCCGCCGGCCGGCCAGCACAGCGTCGCGGATGATGTCGGCCACGTCAATCGGCGCGGCGCGCAACGCCAGGCCTCGGCCACGGATTTCGATGAAATGCACGTACCGGTCATCGTCGGGCGACAACAGCCGGACAAGGTCGTCGTGCAAGGCCCGGGCGCGCTGAAGGGCAGACGCGAGGTCGGCCGGCAGCTCAGGCTGAGCTGTCAGCCGGGCCGCCAGCGAGTCAATTGCCGAGGTGAGGTCCAGGCCGGGCTCGCGAACGTGGGCGGCCACCTCCGGCCCCATCGTCGTGCGGTCACTTGGACCGGACGCGAGCCGCAGGGCGTCGAAGAAACGCCGACTGGCAAGTTGGACGTCGGCGACGGCGTCGCCCACCGAGGCGAGGAACGCCGCGTCGGTACCTCCGTGGTTTTCCGGGCTCCAGGGCGTGCCGGAAGCCCCGAGTGCACTCACGGCCTCGTGAGCCCCGAGCGCGCCGATCGCGGACGCCGCGTCGCGGCAGAACTCGTCGAGCCGATGGGTGGTGACGGCGACGCCGAAGTACTGCGTGACGACGTCCTCGAGTTGATGGGCTTCGTCGATGATCGCCAGCTCGGACTCCGGGATGACTTCACCGAATTCCCCTCGTCGCACCGAGGCATCCGCGCAGAGCAGGTGGTGATTGACGATGACGATCTGGGCCTCGGCGGCGCGTTCGCGCATGCGGGTGACGAAGCAGTCGGTATAACGAGGGCATTCGCGTCCGAGGCATTGCTCGCTCGTGGCGGTCACGTCGGACCACAGAGGCAGATGATCCGGCAGGTCTTCGATTTCGCTGCGGTCGCCGGTGTCCGTCGCGTCGAGCCACTCCCCGATGCGGGCCAACCAGCGACGATCGCTCGCCGGAAGCCCGGCCGCCGCCTCTTGCAGCCGGTCGAACCGATGGCGGCAAAGGTAGTTCGTGCGGCCCTTCATGTAGGCCGCATTGACGTCGACGTTGAGTGCGCGCCCCACGGTTGGCACGTCCTTGTAGAACACCTGGTCCTGCAGGTTGCGGGTGCCGGTGGAGACGAGGACCCGCTTGCCGGAGAGCACGGCGGGCACGAGGTACGCGAGCGTCTTGCCGATGCCCGTGCCGGCTTCGGCGACGAGCGTGCCGCCCTCCTCGAGGGTGCGCGCGACGGCCACTGCGAGTTCGCGCTGGCCCGCTCGCGGTTCGAATCCGTCGAGGGTGCGCGAAAGGGGGCCGTCGTCGGCGAACACGGCGCTCACGCGCGCCATCAAGGAACGGTTGGCGGTCGGCAGGTCGCTCCTCACGGGCCTTCGGACCTTCTACGTTCTACGTTCGGCCTTCGGCCGTCGTCCGCGAAACGCCGTTCCCCGTCGTCGCCGACAACTCCGGGTACAAAGGAAAGCGTCGCGTGAGGGCCTCGACGTCCGCCCGGACCGCGCGCGCGACTGCCTCGTCGTCGGGTGCCGCCAGGACGCGTGCGATGAAGCCCGCCACCGCGTCCATATCTCGCTCTTTGAGCCCGCGCGTCGTGACGGCCGGTGTGCCGAGCCGGATGCCGCTCGCGACCATCGGCGGATTCTTGTCGAATGGAATCGCGTTCTTGTTGACGGTGATGCCCGCGCGGCCGAGCGCGGCTTCCGCCACTTTGCCCGTGAGGCCCTTCGAAAACACGTCCACGAGCATCAGGTGATTGTCGGTTCCGCCGCTCACCAGCCGGAAGCCCGCGGCCGAGAGCTGTTGGGCGAGACGGGCGGCGTTGGTGATGACCTGTCGCTGGTACGCCTTGAAGTCGGCGCCGAGCGCCTCCTTGAAACAGACGGCCTTGGCCGCCACGATGTGCATCAATGGGCCGCCCTGCACGCCGGGGAAGACCGTGCGATCGAGGTCTTTGGCGAAGGCGCTCGTGCATAGCACCATGCCGCCGCGTGGGCCCCTCAACGTCTTGTGGGTCGTGGTCGTCACGAAATCCGAATGCGGCACGGGGCTCGGATGTTCGCCGGCGGCGACGAGACCCGCGATGTGCGCCATATCGGTCATGACGAGCGCGCCGACCTCCTGGGCCACCGCGCGAATCCGCGCGAAGTCGAACTGACGCGAGTAGGCGCTCGCGCCCACGACGACCAGCTTCGGTCGGTGTTCGCGGGTCAGGCGTTCGAGTTCGTCGTAGTCGAGCCGCTCGTCCTCCGGCCGCACGCCGTACGGCACGATCTTGAAGTACTTGCCTGAGAAATTGAGCGGATGGCCGTGGGTGAGGTGGCCGCCATGGGCGAGGTTCATCCCCAGGATCGTGTCGCCGGGGTTCAACACCGTCATGTACACGGCCATGTTGGCTTGGGCACCCGAATGCGGCTGGACGTTGGCGTGGTCGGCCCCGAACAATTCCTTGGCGCGCGCGATCGCGAGCGTCTCGGCGACGTCCACGAACTCGCAGCCGCCGTAGTAACGCTT
>Ga0182024_10013553_pt1 | contig 15889 bp, 9 predicted proteins | sample P32metaG_FD_120480 | JGI IMG/M metagenome (GOLD analysis project Ga0182024, IMG submission 120480) | Permafrost microbial communities from Stordalen Mire, Sweden - P3-2 metaG (Illumina Assembly) | ecosystem: Environmental > Terrestrial > Soil > Wetlands > Permafrost | place: Sweden: Stordalen... | reverse complement strand
GACCAAGGCAAAGCCGTTGGACAATCATGCCAACAGCCGGATACCGGGAGCCGGATGAGCCGAGAGGCTCACGTCCGGTTCTGAGAGAGCGCGGTGGTGAAACTCCGCCGCGCCACTCGCCCAAAGATCTTTTATGAAAGCACTCGTCTGCGATAACGAGCGTAGGTGGAGCGGACACCTTGCTAGCAGATGGCTATGCGCTACTCAAAGCCCTGCCAAAGTCGCAGCGTGATTTTTCCAGGACATTACGTTGATTAGCGGATGTGTTGCGGGTCATCCAAACACGAAGTCCTACTATGCAACTGCCGTTCGGGAAGGCAATTCAGATGAGCGAACGTGCGCAGCGGGTTTTTCTTGCAGTAAGAGTTCCGTAGCCTGCACGCGGGTATCGGTGTGGAACCACCGCTGCACCACGTTGTCGCACAACAAGTTGGCCACGGAGAGAAGACTCATGCCCTGATGGTGGGCCATCCAGCATCGCACGATCTGGCAATGCGACCAGCTGAACCGTCCGCGGGAGGTCGTGTAGTCAGCCGATTCGTAAAATCCATACGAGCCGAACCAGCCGAGGGTCTGCATGCGGTGGAGGTTGCGCAAGGACGCGGGTGGATCCACGCTCAAAGCCAGAAAAGTCGAATAAGGCGAGATGACCAGGGGATTCGACTCTCGTCGCATCAGCGAAAGCTGGGGCAAGCCGAAAGCCTGGTATTGGTAGTTGCCATGTTCGTCGATTTTGGAATAAGCCGATTCAGAGATGCCCCATGGCACTCCTCTGCGGGCCGCATAGGCCTGTTGCGAACGCACTGCCGCCACTCGTGCCCTGTCGAGAAGAGTATCGGGATAGGAACGCATCCACAAGGAAGGCATCAAATACTCAAACATCGTTCCCGTCCATGAGAGCAGCACGGGGCGGCCGTGATCGAGAGTATGCCGGCGGCCTAGCAGGAACCAGCCATCCTGGGGAATGTCTTCCTTGGCAATGGCGACGAAGATAGCAATGCGGGACTCCGTGGCCAGCAGGTCATAGCAAGAATTCTGTAACTGTCCCGAGTGTGTATCAAAACCGACCGACATCAGCTTTCGGTGGGGATCCAGCAGAAAGTCGAAGTCCATTGCATCGGCCAGTTCCCCGGCCTGGGCGCCGAGCTTCCGCAAAGTCTGTGCGAGGAAGACCGCATTCGTCCGGGCTTGCGCGAGCAGCTTCATCAAATCGCCGCAAAGAAGCTGCCGCTCCTCGGGCAGAGAATGCAGTGTTCGATCGATGCGGGCCTGTAATTCCCGAATCAAGTCAGGCAGTTGCTGCAGGGGCACGCGGCCTGTCGAAGTCGCGCTGATTCCCAATTCCCCTCGCAGTGGTGCGAACTCCGGCAGCCACCAGGGCTCGTAGGATTGAACGACTTGCCGGATGTTCCGCAAACGCAATTGCGCTTGCTGGCGGAACCAGTTGGTGTCATCGTCGTGACCGGACTGCTCAGCAACGCGGTTATTCTCGAAGTCCATCTCCCGCAGTTCCAAGACCGAAAGGCGCCAGCTCTTGTCCCTGAGGTTGGTCTCGTATCGGGCAAGCTGTTTTCGCGGGAGCGCCTTCGCCTCCGCCAGAATCCGAAGATGATCTAACAGCCCCTCGGCCAAACACCGCTCGAAGAGCGGCCTACGCAGGCGATCCAGGCATCCGTGTTGCAGCGTCCAAAGTGAAGCCAGGAGATTGCCGCTGTCAACGGACGAAACAAACTTCGGATCCAGCGGCGCGAGCGTGCGCGTGTCATACCAGTTCAGCAGATGCCCTCGATGTTTTGCAAGACGAGTTGCCGTCGTAAATGTTTGCTGCGTCAAGAGTGCCAGTTCGGGAACCGTGAGATATCCCAACTCAACTGCGACTTGCCGCGCGTTCAGCAAGAGACCCAAATTGGTCGGAGATATCCTTGCCGCGACTGCCGGCGGCTGCTCCTGGACATTGTCCGGAATCAGCCAGTTATGTTCCTCTGTACAGAACTCGGCGAAATATCTCCAGGTGTGAACAGCGGCGCGGCGAAGAAATAAGGTGTCTTGCCGCGAAAGGTTGTCCCCAGGCAAAGCTGGCGCCTCATTCAGCCAACTAGCTACAAGTTTGCTGCCCGCCCAGAGCATAAGAATAGGAATCGCAGCAATAAGCGAGTGCGGCCGTAACAGCCAAACCAGCACGCCTATAACGGCGGCCAAAAGGGGCATCCAATCGAGGTAACGATCAATCGGTGTCGAGCGTGTGCCAAGCTCTGCCTCCGCGGCCGTCTCCCATTCCAACATTCGCTCTCGAGTCACGTTCCGTCGCACCAGCGCCCGCACGACGGCGTCGAGCGAAAGCAGGGTCTGGTGAGCCAGAAATATCACGGTCAGCAGGACGGAGAAGTTTGCCCCGTAAAACGCTGATACCGCCTCCAGAGCCATGGTTTTCTTGCGCAGGGCAATAGCGCGCACCACCCCAAACGCGAGTTCAAACCAGGACGGAATAATCAAAATCAAAATCGCGGCTAGTGTCCAGCGGATTGCGCTCAGTCCGGGTACCAGCCAGCCGAACAGAAGGAACAAAAATGTGGCCGGTTCCACCAGACTGCGCCGCAGGTTGTCGAGGATCTTCCAGCGGGAAACCAGCGAGATTGGATTCGGGACGTGGGCCCCGGATTCATCAGGCACACGCGAACTCAACCATTCCGCAATCTGCCAGTCCCCTCGCAGCCACCGGTGCTTGCGGCGGTTGAAAGCGCTGTAATGCGAGGGATAATCCTCGATCACTTCTATATCGCTGGCCAAACCCGCGCGGGCGTAAGCACCTTCAATGAGATCGTGACTGAGCAGCGCATTTCTGGGAAAACGCTGATCGAGCACGCGATGCACCGTGTCGACCTCATAGATTCCCTTACCGGTGTAACTACCCTCCCCGTAGAGATCCTGGTACGCATCGGAAATTGCGCGGGTGTAGATATCGAGGCCGGTCTCGCCCGCATAAATGGCGGCGAGCCTTGAACGTGCCGTGCTTTGCACGCTGACCGCGACGCGAGGTTGCAGAATGCCGTATCCGGCGACGACGATGTTCTTCTCGGGATCAATGATCGCCTGATTCAGCGGATGGATCATCGTCCCCACCATGCGGTGGGCTGCTCCACGGGGCAGTTCAGTATCAGAATCGAGCGCCAGCACAAAACGCACCTTCGGCAGCACCGAGAGATCCCCAACTTTGATCGGAAAGCTGTCGTACTGCCCGCGCAAGAGCTTGTTCAAATCGAGCAACTTGCCGCGTTTCCGTTCCCAGCCCATCCATCCCTTTTCGCGGGGGTTGTAAACGCGATGGCGATGCAGCAGAAAGAAGGACCCCATCTGCTTTCCGCCATATCTTTCGTTCAGTTCGTGAATGAGGCTCGCGCACAGGTCGATCAGCGGGTTGGCTTCGGGCGCCGGTTCGTCCGCGTCAGGCAGGTCGCTAACGAGCGCGAAGTGAATGTTGCGGTCGTGATTGCCCAGGAAGCGAACCTCCAGGTCTTCGACCAGACCGCGCACCTGCTTCTCGTTCAGCAGGAGGGTCGGAATCGCCACCAGGGTCACACAATCGTCAGGGACACCCTCGGAACAGTCGAGCTTCGGTAGAATCTCCGCCGGTAGCAGCGCCGAGACCAGGTAGTTCATGAGTTGCACGGCAGACTGCGAACACGGCACCAGCAGTATCAAAATGGAGAGCACCAGCAACTCAGGCGGACTGCTGGGGGAAGTCAGCAACAGCAGGATTCCCGTGATGGTGGCGAAAGTGAGGATCGCGATTCCGGGAAGAAAGAATTCATCAGGATGGCGACGCAGTTGTGCGCGCAGGCTTTGGACAAAGTCTGGCCTGTAGCCAACTTTCTGACGAAGCATCTCCTGGCCTTCGCCGACGAGGTAATAGCCAATATGAGACTGCCGCAGCTTGGAGCGGGGGTCGCGGTAGGTTCTTGCCTGTGCCTGTTGCGCCAGCAGCAGCGCTTCACGGGCAACCTCCATCTCCGACAAGTCCGACCGGCGAGCTATGTTCGACAATTTCTTCTGATAGAAATGCCGGCTTTCGAAGTCCATTCTTGCGTACGCTCCTGCAGGATCGCGCCGAAGAATCGCTTCGAAGCAAATCAGCGGTTCGAGAACGCTCTTCCAGGAAGTGTGCGTGATATCGCGCAAACTACGCACGCAAACGCTCAAGCCATTGGATTGATTCGTGGGATCTTGGAGCAGGCAACGGCAACGGGCCACGATCCGTTCCAACAGGACAAGTTTCAGGGCGGGAACTGCCGCCCATACCTCGCGCAACTCCAGGACCGTGCCCTCCTGAAATGCCTGGAGGAACGTGGTGAACGCTGCCTCGCGGAAATGATTTCCGGTGAGATCGAGAAAGGCTTGCGCGAGCGCCAGTACCCTGGGCACAACTTCGCCTTTCCGCCCGCGCGCGTGGGGAAGTTGCTTCAGTGGCTTAAGCTCACCGGCAACGCTTCTCAATTCTGCATAGATCAACTGATCATTGTCGGAAAACCAGCGTAGATCGTCCGATTCTTGGTTGAGCCTTCTTGCCACTTCAACCTTGGCGAATAAGGGCTGGAGTGCGGCCTTGAGCTTGCGGCAGCGGCGGGAGAATGTTTTCGAAGTGCGAACCCCCGGCAGCCAGCCCAACCGCGAAGCGAATTCTTTCGCCGCGGTGCGCAAGATGGGAAGATCCGACGGTTCGCTCGCCGCTTCGTGATGGCTCTCAGCTTCGGCGATGCTCCCGGCTTGTGAGTTACGAACCATCTTTATCCTTTGACCTAACGATAGCTTGCGGCCTGCAGCTCAAACATCTCCGCGTAGCGGCCGCCCAAATGAGTCAACTGTTCGTGATCTCCATCTTCGGCGATGCGGCCGTTCTCGAGCACAACGATTCGGTCGGCCATGCGCACCGTGGAGAATCGATGCGAAATAAACAAAGCCATTTTCCCGGCGGTCAGCTCGGCGAAGCGCTGGAAAACCTCATATTCGCTGCGCGCATCCAGCGCCGCGGTGGGTTCATCGAGAATCAGGATCTGTGCGTCACGCAGATAGGCTCGAGCCAGCGCGACTTTCTGCCATTCTCCGCCTGAGAGATCGACCCCACCATCGAAGCGCCGGCCCAGCATTTGGTCGTATCCGTGTGCAAGCCTGCCGATTACCTCGTCGGCCATGCTTTTCTGAGCGGACTGGTGGATATGGGGAACATCATCGATTTGCTCAATACGGCCCACAGCAATGTTCTCGCGTGCCGTCATTTCGTATCGCATGAAATCCTGAAAAATAACGCCGATCTCCCGGTAGAGATCGTCGAGGTTGTATTCTCGAAGGTCGATTCCATCCAGCAGCACCTGACCTTCGAGAGGGTCGTAAAGCCGGGTAAGCAGCTTGACGATAGTTGTTTTTCCCTCGCCGTTTTCTCCAATCAGCGCGATCCGTTCGCCGCGACGGAATTGAAAATTCAATCCATCAAGAACCAGGCGTGAGCTTCCGGGATAGCGGAAAGTAACGTTGCGGAATTCGAATCCGCGAGTAATCGGTCGAGGCGCTGGCAGGGCATTTGGTTTCGTCGCTATCGCGGGCCGCATCTCGAAAAAGGCGATCAGGTCGGTCAAGAACAAGGCTTGATCCGCGATCGAAGAAACCGTCGAAAAAATCTGCTGGATATTCGAGCTGGCCTGCTGAATAGCACCGGCCAGGAAGGTAAATGCACCGATACTCAGCACTCCAGCCACTGTCCGCCAGATCACGAATACATAGGCCAGATAGTAGCCGGCAGTGCTGATCATGGACAAAAACGAACCCGCCACCAGCCGGCTTCGGGCCAGGCCGACATCCTCGTTATAGATTTGGTTAGAGAGCCGGCTGAACCGTTCCGTAAGAAAGGGCGCCAGCCCGAAGAGCTTGAGTTCCTTGGCCGCTTCCTTGCTGCCGCCCAACACTCGCAAGTAGTCGAGTTGCCGGCGGATGGGAGTCTGGCGGAAGTTTTTGGCATATCCCAGAAAGGCAAAATGGCTCTCTCCCAGAAAGGCTGGAATCACGCAGGCAACCAGCATGAGCAGAAGCCACGGCGAAAACAGCATGATCGCAACGGACAGAGAGATCGTGGTAATAACCTGCTGAACCAGCCGTCCAATCGACTGAATCATCCCCAGGCGGTCTGTGGCCTGGACACGGGCGCGCTCCAGGCGATCATAGAAAACCGGGTCCTCGTAGGCCGCGAGGTCGAGCTGCGCGGCGTGTTTCATCACCAGCACACTGACGTGCCGCGTGTACTTGTCGGCCAGCAGCGCGTCGAGAAAATCGACACCTCGGCTCAAGACGCTGCCGAAAACGGCTAGCGAGAATTCCGCCGCCACCAGCCACCATAGCCATGTGCCGACAGCCTGGTGGGAGGTGCGGGCCCGCACAAGGATGTCGATGATCAGCTTGGTAATCCAGAGGAGACCGAGGGGCAGAACAGAAGCGACTACACGAAAAACAACACCTAGCACCACAACCGTGCGGCCTGAAGCCCAAACGATTCGCAGGACCGCTGGCACGTTCTTCAGCGCAGAGAGGCGCTCGCGCCATCCATTCCAAGAGTCCTGTTTGCCGGCCATGGGGAGTCCTAAGGGGTGTTTGCCCTGGTAGTCTTAGTCGACCACCCAAGCAACGCGAACCTGCGTCAGACCACGCAGCACCCCGATTTTATGAGTGTAGTCCAATGACCGCAAGGCGACAAGATCAGAGCACACTGCCCCGTCACGAGCATGCATTGGATGAGAGGTATGGCCGCCAAGGTTGACGCGTAACCTCACAAAAACTAAGGCATTAAGGGGCACAAAGGTTCGGCAGGGCTAGTACTTGTCCAGGCCGGCCCGCCGCATGCCACGCTGGGCTTCGGCGGTCTTCATGAAGGTGTTCCAGACAAAGCCGGTGCGGAGGTTCTCCGCCATCAGCATCGTAATACCGGTGTCGATTCCGATCGCATCGGAGTCGTACCAGTTCGTAAGAGGGTTGAATGCATTCACGAATCCATACTTACTCCAGGCCGCACCGTAACGGGTCCGAATCGTCTTCAGGACGCGTAAAGTGGCCTGCGGTTGGAAGGGCAGCGACCCGCCCGCCGCGCTCGGCACAACCGTACCGTCGATCGGCCCCGTGGCTGGCGGCCCACCCCAGATCACGTAACCGTGGTTCGAGTCCGAAGCCGTGATTCCCCATAAATCATCGCTGTAGTCGGGATATTGTTTCCCGAGCTCCAAACAGAAACGCCGGTGGACCTCGGTAGCAATTACGGAATTCTGGAAGTAGTCGGCGAACTTGTCTCGCCTCCCACGAAAATCGAACCATGCCTGGGAATATTGATGCACGAACAGGGGAGCGAACGAACCGATGTAGCGCAAGCCATCGTATTCAAAGGTCAAGCGCTTCCATGCGGTCCACGTTTCTTCCTTTAAAGGATGGGTCGACGATCCCAGGCCAAGAAGATACATCATCATCAGTTCGCTATAGTAGTCCCAGCGCGAAGGCAGAAAGCCAAATTCGGGCGTCCAGCCGTGGGGCAGCAACGAAGTGTCTTCCGAGAGCCAGGTCCAATCCACGCGGCCGAAGATCAAGTCTGCAAGCTCCGTGACCTCGGGATGGCGAAAGTGTTCGCGGCAGGTGAGGATTCCGCACAGCAAAATCGCCGTGTCGACGGAGGAGACTTCGGAATCCCAAACTCTTTCTCCGGTATTAATGTTGGCGAAGTGGTAGAAGAATCCGCGATGGTTCGGCAGCTTCTTCCAAAGGAACCGGAGCGCGGTGAAAACGCGTTCCAGCGCAGCACTGCTGGCAACCAGGCCTCGCTGTTCTCCGATGCAGAGAGCAGTCAAACCAAAGCCGGTGGCGGCAATGCTGGCCACGATTCCTTCGTCATTGCCGTTGACGTGGCATCGGTCTTTCACCATCCCCGTCTTGGGGCTGGCCTGGTCCCAAAAATAACTGAGGTTGGCGATTTCCAGCTCGTTTAGAAATTCGTCGTCTTCGGGCGACAGAACCGGCAGACCTGAGGAAGTAGTTGGCGCCCCCGAGGGGTGCTGGACCAAGGAGAGGGCCCGCATCAGGCTGGGGATAGACAGGCATCCCCCTGCGCCCAGGATTTGGCGCATAACCTCCCGGCGGGAGAAAAGAGTGGATCGCACATCTCGCATTCGCGTACTTACATCGATCTTAGACGAACTCGCGCCAGGAAGAAATTACCAGGAGGATAACTCCCGGGGGACCTCGCAGATTCGTACTCTCAGCATCCCAGCCCTCGTCGTAGAATGTTAGAGATATTGTGGGCATGACCCGTGCACATAGAACAGAACTCTGGATCGCCTCGACGATCATCCTGATGATCGTTGCCACTCTGCTCCTGCTTCGCTGGCGCACTCAGCGGCCGCTTTCGCTTCGGGGAGCAGTCACCGTCGAAGACACGGACAGCCGAAAGGAACAGCCCATTGCCGGCGTCGAGGTGACGGCTGATCTGGCCACAGGAGCGGCGAGGTCCGACTCGACCGGCTTTTTTTCCCTTGAGTTGCGCCGATTCGTGCGCCGGGGCCATCCAGTTGTCCTTCATTTCCGACAGCCCCAGTACCGTCCTCTCGACGTAGAGGATTTTGTCGGCGACAAGCTTTATGTAGTCCACATGCTCCCTCTTGCCAGTGCTGCGAATTCCACCGGTCGGCCTGCGGTGAAGGTCGCGAACGTTCGCGTCAGATACTCCGGCCGCGCGATGACTGAGTTCAATGTAGGAAGTGCAGTAAAGACTTTTCAGATCGAAAATAAAGGTAACGTGCCTTGCAAGGGCCAGCGCCCATGCTCACCCGACGGAAAATGGCGGGCGGCCATGGGCTCCGGATCCCTCGATGCTGGAACAGGCAACGAGTTCCGGAACGCCCGAGCGTCGTGCATCGCCGGCCCATGTCCGTTCACCAGAATCGAAGCAGACCATTTCTCGCAGGGCGGACAGACCATCATGGTCTCGTTCCGCGACTGGTCCGACACCGCAACTTTCCTGCTGGAAGCCGAAGTTACCCACCCCATGGTGAGCCAGATTGTTCATGAGTCCTACCCGGTCATCTTTGGAGAGGGTTTGAACTTCATTCTTCCCTCGACCGCCGAAGGCATCAGCATTGAGGCGGAATTGGATGGGCAGATGATTATCTTTCCGCTCGGCCCCGCGCTGTTTTTGAGTTGGGCGAATTGCAACGCCCGGGTGAATCCCGATCAAACCAAGGTGTACCGCTGCGACCTGAAGCCGGGATACAGTTTTCAGTGAGGGTTGTCCAAAATGAACATCGCTGTTTCGCGTAGTGCGTTATTCTCGCTAAGGATAGCCCTGCTGAGGATGATTCTCGGTTCGCTGGCTCTGCTTGTTCTGTCTGGCGGCGCTCTGGCCCAGACCTCGGAAATAATCGTGGTCGACGGAGCCGCCCCCGCGCACGCTTTCCCCCATTTCTGGGAACAGATGTTCGGCTCTGGCCGCGCCATTTTGACCCTGCGCGACAGTTACCGCCAGGATTTGGAGGCGGTGAAGCGGGTCACTGGCGTCCGCTATGTCCGCTTCCACGCCATCTTTCATGATGAGGTAGGCGTCTACGACGAAGACAAGCAAGGGCAGCCAGTCTTCAATTTCTCCTACGTCGATCAGATTTATGACGGCCTGCTGGCCAACGGCGTGAGGCCATTTGTCGAATTGAGCTTCATGCCCAACAAGCTGGCGGCCAAACCAATCATGCATGCCTTCTGGTACAAGCCCGATATCGCACCTCCGAAAGATTGGGCGAAATGGGACGCCTTGATCACCCAGTTCACCTCCCATCTGATTGATCGTTACGGCGTCGACGAAGTCAGCCAGTGGTACTTCGAAGTTTGGAATGAACCCAACCTCGACTTCTGGGGAGGCGATCCCAAGCAGGCGACCTACTGGGATCTCTACGATCACACTGCGCGCGCCGTCAAAGCGGTAAACCCTCGCTTGCGAATTGGCGGACCGGCGACCGCGCAGGCAGCCTGGGCCGATGCTTTCATCCAGCATTGCGCAGCCAACCATGTCCCCGTCGATTTCGTTTCCAGCCACGTCTATGGCAACGACCTCGCAAAGGATGTTTTCTCCACCGACGAAACTATTCCTCGCGACAAGATGGTCTGCCGCGCGGTGAAGAAGGTTCATGACCAGATCGCAGCGTCCGCCATGTCCAACCTGCCTTTGATCTGGAGCGAGTTCAATGCCAGTTATTTCAATGAGCCGGCGGTTACGGATGCGTCCTTCATGGGCCCCTGGCTGGCAGATACAGTCCGTCAATGTGATGGCCTCGTCGATGTGATGAGCTATTGGACGTTCTCTGACGTATTCGAGGAGCAGGGCGTGGTGAAGACGCCGTTCTACGGAGGCTTCGGTCTGCTGGCTGAAGGTGGGATTCCAAAGCTGGCCTTCAATGCTTTCAAACTGCTGCACCGCCTGGGCGAAGAGCGAATTGCCATCGACTCAGACTCAGCGCTGCTCACCAAGAAGAGGGATGGGAGTCTGGTGATCGCCGTCTGGAACTACGCCCCGCCGGAGCACGCCAGCGCGACCAAAACGGTTACTCTGCACTTCCAGGGCGGACGCTACAAGCGCGCCTTGGTTTCGACGGTTGACCCCGATCACGGCGACGTTCACTCAACGTACGAAAAAATGGGATCACCGCGCTATCTTTCACAGGCACAGATTCGACAACTCAAGCAAGCCGCGGAGATTCCCCCGGCTGCGGAACACAACCTGAAACACGGAAACTTGACCCTAACTTTGCCGTCGTACGCCCTCGCCGTGGTCGAAGTCAAATAGATTCATAGGTCAAGTGGCAACGGAGAGAACGGTGGAACCGGCTTGCTTCGTGGTGCTGATGCTGGAGGCTGGCCGCTGGATGGGCTCCCCGAAATCGTGCGCAGCACTAATCGTCGAAGCGGCCGCCACCACTCGACGGAACATCCGGTTTCGGCTCCTTATCTCCGTCCTTTTTCTCGTCTTCGCTGCAGCTAACGCATTGGCCCAGGGCGGACCGCCCTACTACACCAATGATCCGGGCACTCCCGGCCCGCTTAATTGGGAAATCAACATTGGCTATATGCCCTTCCTCTACAGCGATCAGTCCGTCTCTCACACTCTCGACGTCGACATCAATTTCGGAGTCGGCGAACGGCTCCAGCTTACTTACGAAAATGCCTGGTTGCGCGTCAAGAATCCTTCAATGCCAACCGAGTATGGGATGGGGCAATCGAATCCCGGGGTCAAGTGGCGCTTCTATGATGCCGGGGAGTCTGGCCTCTCAGTCTCTGTTTTTCCCCAACTCTTCGTGAATAACCCCAACGATGCGGTGCGCCGCGGGATAACTCCACCGAGCGAAGCTTTTCTACTCCCAGTGGAATTCTCCAGGAAATTTGGGCCAACACTCGATGTCGATTACGAAATCGGTTATCAGTTCGTCCACAAAGGGCGGGACGGCTGGCTCACAGGCCTTGTAGTCGGCCATGAGTTCGCAGCCTTGAAGCGACTCGAAGCAATCAGTCCTATTTCCTCGGTTATTTTGGTGTTCAATTTCTGCTGTCGTCCAAATCCCACAAATCCAACTGACACGCCTTCCGTCATTTACCAATTTCGAGACGCGAGTGATACCCTTTGGCGAGCCTGGTGGAGGCTCCAAGGGTTATGAGAATCCTGCTGGCTGAGGACTCGGCTGTCTATCGACATTTGATCGTTGGCCATATGAAGGACTGGGGCTTCGATCTCGTTATCGCAAAGGATGGGGCCGAAGCTTGGAAATTGCTACAGGAGCCAGAGCCGCCAACCCTAGTTCTGCTCGACTGGGTTCTTCCGGAGATTGATGGCATCGAACTCTGCCGCAGGGTACGGCTAGCCGCCCTTCCCGGCGGCTATACTTACATGATTTTGCTCACCGGTAAGGATGGAAAAAGTGATCTGGTCGAAGGGATGCACGCCGGCGCAGATGACTATCTCGTAAAACCGTTTGAGCCTTTGGAATTGAAGGCACGTTTGTTGGCAGGTCAGAGAATCCTTAACCTGCAGCGAGAATTAGTAGAGGCGCGCGAGTCGCTTCGGATGGCAGCAACCTACGATTTCCTGACCCGGCTCCTGAATCGTGGAGAAATCGTAGCGCTCCTCGATCGGGAACTGTGCCGCGGCAGGCGCGAAAGCAAGCCGGTCGGAATTATCTTGGCGGATATTGACCACTTCAAGAGTATTAATGATGCCTTTGGACACTTGGCGGGAGACGTCGTGTTGATAGAAGTAGCCAAGAGATTGAAGTCGGATCTCCGAGCCTACGACGGCGCAGGTCGATACGGTGGTGAAGAATTCTTGCTGATTCTGCCGGGCTGTGATCTGGCCACAACCATCCGGCGGGCGGAAGCAATCAGACAATCGGTTTCCACTGATGGCATCATGATCGGCGAGGAAGCGAAGCAGGTCACAGTCAGTATGGGGGTCACAGTTGCTGAGCCTGCCAGAAAGGCGAGTATTGAAGCTCTGCTTGCCGAAGCAGACGCTGCCTTATACCGTGCGAAGGAAAACGGGAGAAACCGCGTAGAAGGGCGGACATCAAAACTCGTATCACCCTAAGCCAAGTGTGACTTCAATTAAGTGCCATGGTTCCCCCGATTGTGGGCATCACAGCGATGGTCGGGTCTCGACTGACTTTGGTAACTTTCTGTCGATTTTTCCTCGTCTAGAATCTAAATCATCCCCAGAATTTCAATCGTTCAAGAGAGGGAACAGGCGGGCTCGCAGTGAGTACAAAGTTTCTGTCCGTGGGCACGAAGCGCTCTGCTCTGCGCATGCGCCGAGTCGAAGGCCGGGAGTGGTGGCTTTGGGGTTCCGCCGTAGCCGTCACCTTGGTCTTGACCTTAGGTATTCTTTCTTTAACCTTTCCTGGTTTTCACTTACCTGCGGATAGTGCCTACACACTGAATCTTAGAGAATGGGTTCGCGGGCTCGCTGCCCTGGTGTTGATGTTCGACATTTACACTCTCTACCAGCAGCGCGAGTTGCAGCGAATCCGCCGCCAATTGGCTGAACGCGAGCACCTTTTTCAGTTGATTACGGAAAATGCCGCGGACATGATTGCGGTAATCGACCGCAACGGACAACGCCTCTATAACAGTCCTGCATATCAAACAATTCTGGGGTATGGCCCCGAAGAGCTGGCGGCAACTTCTTCGATGGAGCAGATCCATCCTGACGATCGCGCGCGTGTGCTCGAAGCTGCGGAAAAAGCTCGTAACACCGGAAGAGGTGAAAGGCTCGAATATCGCATCCGTCACAAAGACGGTTCTTGGCGTTTTATCGAGTCCACCGCTAGCGCCATTCGCAGCGAGGAAGGCGAGAGCGAGGGGCTGGTCATCGTAAATCGCGACATCACTCAGAGGAAGCGAGCTGAGGAACAGCTGGCCCACCAGTCCTTTCACGACGGCTTGACCAACCTCCCGAATCGCGCGCTTTTTCTCGACCGGTTGCAACGGGCGGTTACTCTTTCCCGCCGCCACCTGGACTTCAGATTCGCGGTGCTGTTCATCGACATTGACGAGTTCAAAGTCTTCAACGATAGCCTGGGTCATCCCGCGGGTGATGCCTTACTGGTCCAGATCGCGGAGCGTTTGACCGCGAGCCTCCGCTGCGCCGATGTTGTTTCACGTCCGCGGCCGGGTGAAACTGCAGAACCCACGGTAGGCGAAAGTACGCTGGCCCGGCCCGGAGGGGACGAGTTCACGGTGCTGCTCGAGGAACTCCATGACCCCAGCGACACCATGCGCGTTGCCGAGCGCATTCAGCAGAGACTAGCTATCCCCTTCGACTTGAATGGTCAGAAGATCGTGTTGACCGTAAGCATCGGGATCGCTTTCAGCGGCAATGCCGGGGCCGAAGCACAGGACGTCCTCCGTGACGCCGAGATTGCCATGTATCGCGCCAAGAGCACGGGCAAAGCCCGCTGCGAAGTGTTCGACCATGCTATGCATGCGGGCGCCATCAAACGCTTGCAGCTCGAGACCGACTTGCGCAAAGCCCTCGAGTTGAACCAGTTCCGCGTTTACTACCAACCCATCGTTTCCTTGCACAATGGCCAGATCGTAGGGTTCGAAGCGCTCAGTCGCTGGCAGCTTCCCGACCGTCTGGTGATGCCTGGAGAATTCATCGCAGTGGCCGATGAGATCGGAATCATCTTGCCCATCAACCGCCAACTGCTTTACGACGCCTGCCGGCAAATCCGTTCCTGGCAAGCGCTTTATCCCTCTGATCCGCCCCTCACCATCAACGTGAACATTACACCCAAACAGTTCGCGCAACCCGATCTGGCCTCCCAGATCGGCAAGATTTTGAAGGAGACAGGACTAGATCCCTGCTGTGTCAACTTGGAGATCACGGAAACGATCGCCATGTCTGATGCGGCGCGGTCTGCCGTTGTGCTCTCCGAGCTGAAGGCACTCGGGGTTCGTCTGGACATCGACGACTTCGGCACCGGCTACTCCTCCCTTAGCCGCCTGCAGCGCTTCCCCGTGGACGCGCTAAAAATCGACCGCGCTTTCATCTCGCGTATAGACACGAATGCTGCGACCTACCAGATCGTTCGTATCATCGTCATGCTCGCCCATGGTCTCCACCTGAAGGTCGTCGCAGAGGGAGTCGAAACGCAAGCGCAGGTGGATATGCTCAAGGATATTGGATGCGAACTAGCCCAAGGGTATCTCTACTCGAAGCCAGCCGCTGTCGATGACATCGAGCAACTTCTAAGCAGGAACAGGGCTGCAAACGTTTCGGTCCCGCGAGCGAAGGCGTCTACTTCCACGTTGGCATGAAACCAACGCCGCTCCCTTCGCCGCTTGACGGTGCGAGTGAAGTTGCTGGCTGAAGCATTCTTTTTCTGCTTGTCCCAGTTGGCTAATGGCTGGTGGCTCCGCTGTCGTTACTGACAATGAGGCTCGAAACGTTCACCGGTTCGAAGTCTGATAGCGTGAGACTTGTAAGGCACGAAAGGTCGTTATCGCTCCAGCGAGCGTCGGGTGTGCCGATTAGCCCTCCGCTGTCTCCGTTGTCAGAGAGGATGATGCCATAGTTGCGGAATCCGGTGATGATAATGGCCGCTTGTGGGCTCGTGGAGGCACAAGCGGGAGTCGCCACTGAAGCCTTCAGTCGATAGATCTCGCCGGCAGGTCCGGACATGGTGCAGCTTTCGGGAGGAGAAGATTGCGAAATTTCCGACTCTGTGGGAATCGGATTGCCTCCGGAATCCTTGCAACTCCCCACCCCCGCTGTCTCCGTAGCGGGCCAGACCCAGTAGTTCACCATGTGGTTGAGTGTGAATCGGATGGGATGCTGAATGGTGCCTTTCGGCGCGCTGGGGGTGCCGGCGCCGATTACCCGAAGAATGGCTTAACTGTCGCTGACAAGTAGCCACTATACATAGGCGCTGCCGGGGAAGTATCCACGGGCAAGCTGGTCGTGGCAACGTCCACTCGATGATGAAAGATGCATGTTGACGGAAAGATACTTGCCAGGAATGCGTTGTTGCCATTGAGCGAGAGGTTGATGCTCTGAGTCGCCTGCGCACTTGCTGAGTCTGTAGCTATAAATTCGGGCGTGTAGGTACCCTGTCCACCGATCAATGCATTATGAAAGAGCGCCCCGCTTCAGAGCTCGAAGCCGGATGAGGCGCCGCCTCCGTTGCGCTGTGCCGGGGCTTCGCTCCGCTACGGCGGCGCTCAGGGGAGTAACTGCTGCGGTGTACGCGGTGGGAAGAATTGCAGAAGGACATAGGCAAATCGGCTGGAGAATGGCATTTTTACCTTGAGGGGAAAGACAAGCGTTAGCACGAAT
>Ga0182024_10013552_pt1 | contig 15890 bp, 13 predicted proteins | sample P32metaG_FD_120480 | JGI IMG/M metagenome (GOLD analysis project Ga0182024, IMG submission 120480) | Permafrost microbial communities from Stordalen Mire, Sweden - P3-2 metaG (Illumina Assembly) | ecosystem: Environmental > Terrestrial > Soil > Wetlands > Permafrost | place: Sweden: Stordalen... | reverse complement strand
GTTCGTCACCGAGGCCTCGGCGCTGTCGACGGAGGCCTCCGCGGAGGCGACGTTCGCGGCCTTGGCGGTCGGAGTCTCCTCGCTCGAGGCGCTCGAGCCCGAGGCGCTCGAGCCCGAGGTGCTCGAGCCCGAGGTGTTCGATCCCGAGGAGCCCGATCCCGAGGAGCCGCTCGAACCCGTGCCGGAGCCCGAGCGGGAACCCGAGCCCGAGGAGCCCGAGCCCGAAGACGACCCGGATCCCGATGAAGAACCGGAGGAGCCCGATCGCGACGAGCCGCTGGCGCCCGAGGTCCCGGAGGGTGTCGTGGCGCTCTGGGTGCTGCTCGTGGTCGTCGTCGAGGGCGCGGTCGAGGTCTGGGTGGTGCTCGTGCTCGTCGTCGGCGTGTAGGAGACGAGCTCAGTGGCGCCGGAGTCCGGTTCGACGCTCGTGTCGGCGGTCGACGTCTTGGCGTCCTCGGCGCTGGTCAGGTTGTCCTCGGCCGAGGTCAGGTTGTCCTCTGCCTGGGAGAGCGTGAGCTCGGCCGCGGTCGGATCCAGGGTGGCCAGCAGCTGGCCCTTGACCACATGGTCGCCGACGCCGACATACAGGTGCTGGAGCGTGCCGCTGGCCTGGAAGTTGGCCTCGACATCGGTGCCGGGCTCGACGTTGCCGGTTCCCGACACCGTGGACTGCACGACCCCCTTCTCGGCCGTGACCACCTCGCGGGCCGTCCGCGCCGAGCTCGTGGGCGTCCCGATCTCCAGCACGCCGGCGACGATCAGCGCGGCGACCAGCAGACCGAGCGCGAACAGGTACCAAGAGCCGCGCAGTTTCACGCAGGGGTCCTCGTCGGCCGTGAGATGCTCATCGGGGGCTCAATGTGCGCGATCGGGATAAGAGTCCACCGTGAGGAGGCTGAGACTTTCCTGAGAGGCCGCCGGCGCAGCCACCGGTGCCAGGGGCAGTATGACCACGAACCGGGCCCCGCCCCCGGGGTCGTTCGCGGCGCTCACCGTGCCGTGGTGGGCGGTGACGATCGCCCGGACGATGGCCAGCCCCAGGCCGGCTCCGGCGCGACCCCGGCGGCGACCCCCCTCGGTCCGCCAGAACCGCTCGAACAGCTGCTCCGGGGCGCCCGGGGGCAGCCCGGGACCGTGATCGCGGACCGAGAGCCGGGCCTGATCGCCGTCGTGATCGAGCGCGAGCTCGATCGAGGTCCCCGGGGGCGTGTGGATCACCGCGTTGCGGGTCAGGTTGGTGACCAGCTGGCGCAGCTGATCGGGATCTCCGAGCACGGCCGTGGGCTCGCCGTCCTGCAGGGTGATCCGGTGCTCGGGCGCGATCACATGAGTGTCCTGGATCGTGTGGCTGACCAGCTCCAGCAGGTCCACGGGAACCCGGCGCGGCTCCGGCGCCTGATCGAGCTGGGCCAGCAGAAGCAGGTCCTCGACCAGGACGCCCATGCGTGCCGCCTCGGCTTCGATCCGGGTCATCGCCCGCTCTAGCGTCTCCCGGTCATCGGCCGCCCCGATGCGAAACAGCTCGGCGTATCCGCGGATCGCGGCCAGCGGGGTTCTGAGCTCGTGTGAGGCGTCGGCCAGAAAGCGCCGCAGGCGGTCCTCGCTCTGCCGGCGATCGCCGAAGGCCCGCTCGATCTGGCCCAGCATCTCGTTGAGCGACAGGCCCAGACGCCCAACCTCGGTGCGCGACTCGGCGGGACTGACCCGGCGCGAGAGGTCGCCACCCGCGATCTCCGAAGCCACGCGCCCGATCCGCTCCAGCGGCCGGAGCCCGATCCTGATCACCACCCAGCCGAGCAGGATGAGCGCGATGATCACGCCGCCGCCGACCAGCGCTTCGACCACGATCAGGCGGTGCAGGGTCTGATCGACCTCGCGCAGCGGGACGGCGACGATCGCCGTGTCCCCGGCGTCGGCAAACGCCATGGCCCGGTACCGCAGACCGGAGTCGGTGGTGGAGCCCACGGTGAAGAACCGCGGCTTCTGGACGGTGCGGCTCAGTGGAGGGTGGGCGGGCAGCTTGGGGGTCGCCGTCTCCTTCTCGCCGTAACTGAACGTCCGCCGGCGCAGGACCTGGCCGCTTGGGCCCAGCACCTCGCCGAAGGTCCCGGGCGGCAGCACCGCCGCGTCCCCGATCCCCGGCGGCCGCCGGCGCGCCGCCAGACCGGCCCCGAACCGGTCCGATCGAGCCGCCGAGCCGCCGGCGCCCCGGCCGGCGGCACCCGATAGTCGCAGCTGGAACGAGATCGGCCCCACGCCCGACTCGACCTGTTGATCGACGCGATTGAGCAGGAACGAGCGCTGCTCCTCGTAGGTGACCACCGCAGCCACGGCGAGCCCGGTCGCGACCAGGACGACCATGCCAACGAGCAGCCGGGCGCGCAGCGACACGATCACTCCCGCGGCAGGCGGAGCACGTAACCGACCCCCCGGACGGTGTGCAGGAGCGGTGGACCGTGCACGTCGATCTTCTTGCGCAGGTAGCTCACGTAGGTTTCGAGCACGCGGGCGTCGCCGCCGAAGTCATAGCTCCACACGTGGTCGAGGAGCTGGGCGCGGGTCAGGACACGGCGCGGATTGAGCAGCAGGTAGCGCAGCAGGCGGTACTCGGTGGCCGTGAGCTCGATGGGGTGACCGCCGCGGCTGACCTCTCGCGCGTCCTCGTCGAGCTTGAGGTCGGCGAACTCCAGCCGGCTGGAGGGCTCCTCGAAGGCCCCGCTGCGCCGGAGGATGTTGCGCACCCGGGCGATCAGCTCCTCGAGGCTGAAGGGCTTGGTGACGTAGTCGTCTCCGCCCGTGGTCAGTCCCCGGATCTTGTCCGAGGTATTGTCGCGCGCGCTCAGGAACAGGATCGGGACCGGCGAGCGCTGAGCCGACAACCGGCGCGCCACCTCGAAGCCCTCCATGTCGGGCAGCATCACGTCGAGCACCATGGCGTGGGGGCGCCAGTCGCGGACCTCGGCCAGCGCCCGGGCGCCGGTGTCGGCGCAGGCCACGTCGTACCCGTGGTGGCGCAGCGCCATCGAGACGACGTCGACGATGCTCGGCTCATCGTCGACGACGAGCACGCGCAGCCGCTCGGGTTCCTCGGTCACGAAGACATCGTCCTACCAAAACCTGGGAGTTTTGTGAGCGTTGGATCAGAAAAGTGTGTGAATTCGAGTCTCTTGGTTGAGGGTGCGTGGTCGGGGGTACGAACGTTGCGATGAGCGCCGTTCGCGAGACCGCCTCTAAGCGCCGGCCCGACCAGATGGCCGTCGGGGCCGCTCGTATGGACACCGTTGAGCTGTTCGAGCGGTGGCAGCGGGGCGGCGACCGCCACGCTCGTGACGAGCTCGTGCGGCGCTTCCTGCCGCTCGCCCGCAAGCTCGCCCGGCGCTACAGCGGCGCCCGGGAGCCCTTCGAAGATCTGCTCCAGGTGGCCAGCCTGGGCCTGGTCAAGGCCGTCGACCGTTACGACAGTAGCCGGGGGACGGCGTTTTCGTCGTTCGCGGTGCCGACCATCCTGGGCGAGCTGAAACGCTACTTCCGTGACCTGGGCTGGGCGGTCCACGTGCCCCGCGGAGCCCAGGAGCGCGCCATGAAGGTCGAGGAGACCCGCCAGCAGCTGAGTGCCAAGACCGGGCATGCTCCCACGGTCGCAGAGTTGGCGGAGTACCTCGAGTACAGCATCGAGGACGTGCTCGATGCTCTGGAGACCACCCGGGCCCACCACGCTTCTTCGCTGGACGCGCCCTACGACGACGGAGAAGGCGACGGCGGAACCGTGGTCGAGTCCTTCGGCGGCGAGGATCCCAGCCTGCGTCTCGCCGACGAGCGCGTGACGGTGGCCGCGGCCGCCCGTCACCTGTCGGTACGCGAGCGCCAGGTGCTGCTGCTGCGCTTCGGCCGTGATCTGACTCAGACACAGATCGCGGACTGTGTGGGCGTCTCGCAGATGCAGGTCTCGCGGATCCTGAGGCGCGCCACCGCGCGCCTGTCAGAGCTCACCGAGGCCGGAACTCCGCGCGCCTAGCGGGCGCGAGGTCCGGCGGGGGTTTAGCCGGCATCGACGTCGGGAATTTCGTGAAGGCCCAGGTGATCACCGATGCCCCCACCGTGCGTCTGCAACTCGAGAGCAGGCCGCAGACCCTCACCATCGTTCGTGGGATGCTGGGCGGCGTCGCCGAACTGCTGGCCATCGATCCCGAGCTGCTCGATGACCTCAAGACCGCGGTCAGCGAAGCCTGCAACAACGTCGTCCTGCATGCCTACGGGGGCGAGCCCGGACCCATGGGGGTCCGTCTGTTCGTCGATGACCACCGCCTGCGGGTCACGGTCGAGGACGAGGGCATCGGGCTGCCCGACACATCTCCGGACCCGGCTCACGGGATCGGGGTGTCGGTGATCCGTGCGCTGACCGAGGACGTCCGGTTCCGGGCGCGCCCGGGAGGGGGCACCGAGGTCGAGATGGAGTTCTCGGCGCACCGTCAGGAGCAGCCGCTGCTCCAGATCCCCGCCGCCGCCGCCCCCGACGACGATCTTCTGCCCGAGCGGGACGGGGAGCTCGTGATCTCGCTCTCGCCGGTGACCCTCCTGGCCGGGGTGCTCGGACGCCTGGCCCGCACCCTGGCCGCGACCGCTCATTTCTCGCTGGACCGCTTCTCCGACATCTACCTGGTCACCGACGCGCTCGCCGCCCACGCCATCCGGGCGGCCGCCCGCCCTCGGATAGGCGCCCGCCTGCTGGCGGCCGAACGCCGCCTCGAGCTCGTGCTGGGCCCGTTCGTGAACGGGAGCGGCGCTCCGCTGGTCCAGGCCACGGGCGAGCGATCGGCTTCGCCGCTGCTGCTGGTCTCAGACCAGGTCGAGGTCCGCCCGAGCGACCTGGGCGAGTTCCTGCGGGTGGTGGTGATCGACCACCGCCGTTAGGGCCGCGGCCGGCGCCGGTCAGCGCCGCGCTCAGGCCCCCACCGGTCAGTGCTGCTGGATGAGCTCTTCGGGCTCGTCGACGAGCTTCAGCCGCTCGGCCACCCCGGTGAGATCGAGCAGCCGCTGGACCTGGGGTGATCCCTTGACCAGCCCCATCTCGCACCCTTCCTCGGCGAGGCGCTGGTAGGTGCGGACGAGGATGCTCAGCCCGGTCGAGTCCATGAAATCGAGCTTTCTGAGGTCGACGACGAGCAGCTGGGTCTCCGGACCGGAGATGCGCTCCAGCTCGGTCTCCAGCTCCGGACCCGAGGCGAGATCGAGCTCGCCGGTGACCGCGATCACCGTAGTTTGGCCCTCGGTGTGGCTCTCTACTCGAAACTCTCCTTGCACGCTGGGGGCGAGCCTATCGATCTACGCGGCAATGTGTGGCCCATGTGGGCAATGAACCGGGGTTTGGAAGTCCCGGTGACCGGTAACGGTAAGGGTCAAGACAGGAGCCTTCCGCTGAACACCGACTCACCCACCCGGGACGACAAGCCGCCGGCGCTGACCCACAGGGCGCTGCTCTATCGTGACCGCGAACAGCTCGAGCGTGCCGTCCGTGACTTCGTGCAGAGCGCCGTGCAGGCCCGGGAGCCGGTCTTGGCGCTGCTGCCCAGGGTCAACCTGGAGTGGCTGCCGTCCGCGCTGGGCGAGCTGGCGTCGAACGTGCGCTTCGAGGACATGAGCCTGGCCGGGCGCAACCCCAACCTGCTGCTGTCCTTGATCCAGGAATGGATCGACGAGCATGACGGCCGCGCTCGGATCATCTCTGAGTCCGTGTGGCCGGGTCGCAGCTACGCGGAGGTAACCGAGGGCCTGCGCCACGAAGCGCTCCTCAATCTCGTCCTCGAGAGCCGCCCCACGATCATCCTGTGTCCGTATGACGCAGAGAACCTCGATCCCGAGGCCGTGCGGGGCGCGGAGCTGACCCACCCGCAGGTGATCTACGGCGAGGGCACGCCCTGCCCCAGCCGCCACTACGGCGATCCCGAGCAGCTGCTCGTGGGCCGGCGCTGGCCGCTTCAGGCCCCGCCGGGATCGGCGTCCGAGCATCCCTTCGAGGGCGACCTGGCCGCGCTGCGCCGCTCGGTGGAGCGGGACCCGGCGCTCCGGGACCTGAGCTCTGAGCGGCGGTATGACCTGGTGTTTGCGATCAACGAGGCCGTGACCAACGCCGTCGTGCACAGCGACGGAAAATGCCGGACGAGGATCTGGAGCGACGACGGCATGGTGGTCTCGGAGGTCAATTCGGCGGCGAGCCTGTCCGACAACCTGGCCGGCCGGCGACGCCCCCCGCTCGACGCCACCGCCGGCCGGGGTCTGTGGCTGATCAACCAGGTCTGCGATCTGGTGGAGCTGCGCAGCGGCGAGGACGGGACGACGCTGCGTATGCATGTCCGCGTCTGACCGTTCGCCCGCGGCCGGTTTGGCCGCGGCTGGTTTGGCCGCGGCTGGTTTGGCCGCGGCCGGTGCGGGTATCTGGCTCGCGTGACCGATCTAGCGTTCCTGGGTACCGGCGTCATGGGCTTCCCCATGGCAGGCAACCTCCAGAGTGCCGGCTTTGCGGTGCACGCCTGGAACCGATCCCCGGAGCGGGCCCAGCCGCTCGCCGACGAGGGCGCGCAGGTCTTCGAGGACCCGCGCTCCGCCGCGGAGGGGACCACGGTGCTGGTCACGATGCTCTCCGACGCCGACACCGTGCTGGAGGTGGCGGGTCAGGCGCTCGAGGCCCTCGAGCCCGGCGCCACCTGGATCCAGATGAGCACCATCGGGATCGAGGGGACCGATCGCTGCGCGCAGCTCGCCGCCGAGCACGACGTCAGCTTCGTCGATGCCCCGGTTCTGGGCACCCGAGCCCCGGCTCAGGAGGGAAAGCTGGTCATCCTCGCCTCCGGGCCCGACTCCGCGCATGAGACCTGCGCGGGAGTGTTCGAGGCCGTCGGCGTCCGGACCATCTGGCTCGGGGAGGCGGGCACGGCCAGCCGGGCCAAGGTGATGATCAACACCTGGATCGTCGGTGTAGTCGGAGTCCTGGCTGAGACGGTCACGCTCGGGGAGGCCCTCGGAGTCGACCCGAAGGTGTTCTTCGAAGCGGTCGAGGGCGGACCGCTGGACCTGCCCTACGCTCAGCTCAAGGGCAACGCGATGATCGAGCGCTCCTTCGACGACGTGTCCTTCCGCCTGTCGCTCTCGCGCAAGGACGCCGAGCTGGCGCTCGCCGCCGCCCGCGACGCCGGGCTGGAGCTGCCGGTCACCGAGGGCGCTCTGGCGCGGCTGCGCGCCGCCGAGGCGGCGGGCCACGGTGACAAGGACATGGCGGCTACCTACTTCGCGAGTTCCTCCAACGGTGACCAGCCGTCCGCATCGGGCTGAGCGCGACCATGGCCGAGTCAGAGCAGGAATTCGAACGTGGGCAGGAGGACGCCGCGGCCGCCGAGGCGGGCGCGATCGGAGGCCAGGTCAGCTCCGAGCCCCCACGCCAGGACGACGAGAAGCGAGACCCCGCCCAGCAGCCGCTGGTCGAGGCCGGGCAGGGTGTGGCCGAAGGCTTTGAGCAGGCCGAGCGCGAGCTCGAGGAGCACGCCAGCCACGGCGACCAGCACGCCGCTCGTCGGGTGCTCGAGGACGCCGCCTCGCTCGCGGACAAGGGCGACGGCCGACGCTAGGAGCCGGGCGCCGGCGAGTCCTGGGTGACGAGCTCGCGCAGGCGCTTGACCGACTTGCGCAGGAGCCGCGAGACCTGCATCTGCGACACGCCGACCTGCTCGGCGATCTCGGCCTGGGTCAGGTCCTCGCCGAAGCGCAGATACAGAATCCGCCGTTCTCGCTCGGGGAGTAGCGCCGCGGCCGCAAACACCGTCGTCTGGTCATCGACCATCTGGAGGCGCCCGTCCTCGTCTCCGAGGGCGTCAAGCCGCTTCTCGGTCTCGCCGTCGCGCGATCGGGGGGCATCGAGGGACACCGTGTCGAAGGCCTCGCTCGTCTGCAGTCCGTCGAGCACCTCCTCGTCGGAGAGCTCCAGATACTCGGCGAGCTCGCCCACGGTGGGCGATCGGCCCAGGCTGGTGCCGACCTCGCGGCGAGCGTCGGTGATCCTGCGCGCCAGCTCTTGGGCGCTTCGGTCGACGTGCAGAGCCCACGAGCTGTCTCGGAAGTAGCGCTTGAGCTCGCCCACGATCGTGGGGACTGCGAACGAGGTGAAGGCGAAGCCCCGGGTCGGGTCAAACCGCTCCACCGCCTTGACCAATCCCAGGCTGGCGACCTGGACGAGGTCGTCGTAAGGCTCGCTGGACCCCGTGTAGCGGCGCGCGAACTTACGCGCGAGCGGAAGGAACCTCTCAATCAACGCATCCCGCGCCCGAAAATCACGCTCGTGAAACCACTGATCGAACAGCGCCGCGGACCCGGCGGATGTTTCCGCCGATGGTGTGACCGCCATCATCGACCTCCCAAAGTCGCAGACCAATGCGTTCTATCACAGGGCCGCGTGAGCCCGAAAACTCCTCGACTTCTGCACAGCTTGGCGGCGGAAGCATTCTCAGCGTTGATTACCGCTTTATTAGTGCGCCAGCGGGGACTGGCCGGCGGGCGTCTGCACCGGCTTTCCGGCCATATGTTCCGGTTTCCCGGTGCAGTCGAAGGTCGGGGCCGGCGGGCGGCCGACCACCGATGGCTTCGGTTCTGACCTTGCCCGGCCATCGGCTGGCCGCCCGTGCTCACGGCCTTGCGCCTGGACACTGCGGATGATGGTCGCAGAAGCTCCAATAGGCTTCGGCCAATGTGCCGCCTGTTCGGGATGAACGCCGGAGATGAGGCCGTGCAGGCGACGTTCTGGCTGCTCGATGCGCCAGACAGCCTGCTCATTCAAAGCCATCTCAACGCAGACGGGGCCGGCATCGGCTATTTCGACCCGGACGGCACGCCTCATGTCGAGAAGGAGCCGATCGCTGCCTTCGAGGACCGCAGTTTCGCGTCTGAGGCGCGCCACATCTGGTCGCGGACCTGGGTCGCCCACATCCGGCACGCCACGACCGGCGGGCTGACCATGGCGAACACCCATCCCTTCTCCCAGCACGATCGGCTATTCGCCCACAATGGGGAGATCGGGGACCTCCCCAAGCTCGAACGGCACCTCGGCGAGGAACGGAGACTTCTCGCCGGGGAGAGCGACTCCGAGCGCTTCTTCGCCCTGATCACGGGCGAGATCGACCGGCACGGCGGAAGCGTCGACGCCGGCATTCGGGCCGCGGTTCGCTGGATAGTGCAGATGCTGCCCGTCGTATCGATCAACTTCGTGCTGGTTACCGCGACCGATCTGTGGACTCTGCGCTACCCCGAGACCAACACCCTGTTCGTACTTGAGCGTTCGGCGGGAGGCGGCGAGGGGGCTGCTGCCCCGCTTGACCAGGCCAGCAGCTACGGCACGCGCGTGCGCTGCGAACCTGCCCGCGGTCGTCCGGTGGTCGTGGTGGCCAGCGAGCGGATGGACCAGGATCCCGGCTGGCGCGAGGTGCGCAGCGGGGAACTGCTGCACGTCGGTCCCTCGCTCAAGCTCGAAACCGACCAGCTGTTTGACCGTTCACCGAACCGCGCACCCTACGTGTAAGTCCCGAGCAGGTGCATCGCGCCGCAACCGCCGGCTGCGGGAGTGCCCGGCGGCGCCAATCTCCCCGAGGAGCTCGTGGCACCGCGTCGCCGCCGGTCGGGACGTCGGCGCGCAAATCGCGTCATCATCCGGTCGATCACTTTCGATCCTGCGCATCCGCGTTGCAGCTCCTCCTCTGCTTGGAGCACCTCGTAGCTGGTGCGGCACTGGCCGCGATCGTCGGAGGCGGAGGGCACGGGTGCCCCTGCCCCAAGCGGCTTGCAAGCCAACACGCGCCCCTTAGAACATCAAAACCAAGGGGAGCAAACAGATGGCTGACATCGACAAACTGATCGATGACCTCGAGCCCAGGGAACATGTTGAGGTACTGATCGCCGGTGCCGGCGTGGCGGGTCTCGAGGCGGCGTTCGCGCTGCGCGAGCTCGCCGGAGACCGGGTTGGCGTGACCCTGGTGGCGCCAACCGACGAGTTCGTCTACCGGCCGATGGCGGTCGCGGAGCCGTTGACGTCCGGATGGGCGCACCATAACCCGCTTGCCCAGCTTGCCGCCGAGGCAGGCGCCGAGCTGCGGCACGACGTTGTGAGGGAGGTCGACGCCGAGAATCGAGTTGTCCGCACCGACGGTGGCTCCGAGCTCCGTTATGACGCGTTGGTGGTATGTCTGGGGACGAGCATGCACGCGCGCTACGAGCACGCCATAACGGTGGACGACGCGCGGATGGAAGAGTTGCTGCACGGTCTGGTGCAGGATGTCGAGGAGGGACATGTCAGGCGACTGGCGGTGGTCATCCCAGCGCCGATGCCCTGGCCGCTGCCTGCCTATGAGCTGGCGCTGATGTGCTCCGAGCGCGCGCGGGACATGCAGACCCAGCTCACAGTGACCGTTCTCACCCCGGAGGAGTCGCCGTTGTCAGGGTTCGACAGCGAGGCCAGCCTCGCGCTGTCCCGGCTGCTCACCGAGCGCCGAATCGACGTTGTGACCTCCGCCCACTGCGAGGTGCCGACGGCCAAGACGGTCATGGGCCACCAGGGCGGGAGGTCGCTCGCGTTTGACCGCGTGGTGGCGTTGCCCGAGCTGCGCGGCCCGGGACTTCGCGGTCTGCCGCATGATCGGAAGGGGTTCATCCCGATCGACGGGTACGGCCAGGTCAGGGGTGTGGACCGGGTGTGGGCGGCTGGCGACGCCACGGATTACCCGGTCAAGCACGGTGGCGTATCCGCGCAGTTGGCTGACACTGTCTCACGGTCGGTTGCAGCGCTGACCGGGGCGTGCTCCGCGCCGCCGACTTTCGAGCCCGTGCTCGAGGGTGTTCTGCTGACCGGCGGGACCCCGCGCTATGTGCGGGGCCGGGCAACCGGTGGGCACGGCGCCGAGTCTGAGCTGATCGAGGTCAGCCGCAGAGCTGCGCCAATGAAGATCGCGGCGAGGTATCTCACCCCCCATCTCGTTGCGCCGGGAAGCTCTCAGACCGGGGCGCCGGCCTGAATCCACCCCGCCTCGTTGGACCGGCTGCTTCATGAATAACGACGTTCCATGGTCAAAGAGCCTCGCCGTGGACACCGCCTCAGGACGCGGCCTCACCCTGATCGCCGCCGTGGATTCCCGCGGTCTTCTTCACAGTCTCCAGTGAAAGCCGACGTGGGATGCGGCTCGGCCGGTGAAGACGTCGGGCGCAGTAGAGTCCGCCGGCTCATCGCCGGCAAGTGCCTCCATCGTGGCGCACACCGACGCGGCGAGCGTGTCGAGCGTGTATCCACCCTCGAGGACGGCTCCGACCGGCGCGCCGGTCCGCTCTCCCAGCCCCCGGATGTATCGCGCCATCTCAGCGAAGGAGGATGCCTCGAGCTCGCAGCCGCCCTGGTCGTCATCGCGGTGGGCGTCGTACCCAGCCGAGATCAGCACCAGGTCCGGCTGGAACTCCTCAGCGGCGGGGATCACGACGTACTCGAGCAGCGAGAACCAAGCGTCCTCGTACGATCCTTTCTCCACCGGCAGGTTGATCGAATAGCCCTCGCCCGCACGCACTCCCGCGTCGGCTATGGAACCGGTGCCAGGGAAGATCCGGGACTGGTGGATGCTGGCGAACAGCACGGCGTCCGTGTCGCGGAAGATGTCGTTGGTCCCATCGCCGTGGTGCACGTCCCAGTCGAAGATGAACACGCGTCGCACGCCCAGCGAGTCCAGCGCATGACGACTGGCCACCGCGACATGGTTGAACAGGCAGAATCCGGACGTTGTGTCGACGCGCGCGTGGTGTCCGGGCGGCCTGGTTGCGCAGAAGCCCACGTTCGCCTCTCCCGACAGCAGCGCCTCGACCATTGCGCACGCAGCGCCGGATGCGTGTGCTGCGGCGCTGTAGGAACCCCGGCTTACCATGTTCTCTCGGTCGAAAGCGGCTCCCCCGCTCTCGCTGATTGAGCGCACCGCGTCCACGTACTCGGCGGAATGCACCGCAACGAGCATCTCGCGGGACGCCGGTGGCGCCTGCCGGACTTCGTAGCCGAGCCACCCGCGCTCGGCGAGCGAGGATTCGATGGCAGTGATGCGGGCCGGCCGCTCCGGATGCCCCGGGGGCGTTTCGTGCTCGAGGCAGGCGGGATCCGAGAAATACAGCGGGGGTCCCACTAGCAAGCCAGTGGCTGAGGCGCAGCCGCCGAAGCGATCATCACTTCAATCTAGATTGCCAGTAGGGGCGGCGATGCATCGGTGCCGGGCGGCGCCGTGGCATCGGAAACCCACGGCCCGGGCCGAAGCCGAAATTTCCGGCGGGGACTTGGAGACGGTGTAGCATCTGACGTGGCCCTGCCTCAAAGCTCGGCGGGCCCGGTCGTTTTCCGGCTCCAGAGATTCGGCCGGCCTGTGCGTGACCTTCACCGGTCATCGCCTTATCCCCCGTTAGGAGCCAAGTCCATGCATCGTTCACGGCAAGCGCCTGATCAGGTGATCTGTCGGGCTGCGCGGCCCAGTCAGTTGACGCGGTTGAGGCCATGACGGCTGCGATCTTCAACCTCGACTGTCCAGCGCACACCGCGCGGGCAACTCCTCGCGGATCAACGACGGGTCTGCGGCAATCCTCGTGATGTGGGCCAGCAACTCCAGGGCACGGAAGCTACAGAGGCACCTGTTCGACCTCAACGAGGCGTCGCGGCACAGTCGCTCGCCGTGCTCAGGGAACTGGGCATCCAGCCGAAACGCATCAAGCCCCATAGCGGCGCGCTCGGCCACCCGATCGGAGCCAGCGGGGGCCGGATCCTCATCACCCTCTTGCACGAGACGCGCCGCCGAGACTCAGCACGCGGCGTTGCCGCGCTCTGCGTGGGCGGGCAGGGGTAAGCCGCGATCATCCGCAACGGCGCCCCCCAATTAGACCCGCGGGAACGAACTGGAGCTACCGATGGCCATTGTGACTGACGATAAGACTGCCGACACCGCCGACACCGCCGACACCGCCGACACCGCCGACACCGCCGACACCGCCAGTCGGCTGGACGGCTACGTGCAGCGCGCTAGCGACGCTGCCGTTGCGCTGCGAGCCCTCGACCAGGAGGCCGTCGACCGGATCGTCAAGGCGATGACCATTGCCGGGCTCGAGAACGCGATCGATCTCGCCGAACTGGCCATGGAGGAAACACAGTTCGGGGTGCTCGAGGATAAGGTCATCAAGAACTACATCGCCACCGAGTTCCTGTACGACTACCTCAAGGACAAGAAGTCAGTTGGGGTCATCGAGGAGGATCGCGAACGCGCAATCCAGTACATCGCCGAACCGATCGGCGTGGTGCTCGCGCTGCTGCCGATCACCAATCCGACCTCAACCGCGCTGTTCAAGTCGATCGTCTCGGCGAAGACGCGCAACGCGCTGATCATGAGACCGTCGGCTCGCGCCGCCCGCTGCGCAAGCCGCGCCGCTGAACTACTGCAACAGGCGGGCGAAGCCGCCGGGCTCCCGCCCAACGCGCTGCAGGTGATCCCGGACCCGTCGCTCGAGGTGTCCCAGTATCTCTTCCATCATCCCGGCGTCGACTTCATCTGGACGACCGGCGGCCCGAAGGCGGTTGCCGCCGCCAACGCGGCCGGCAAGCCCTGCCTCAGTGTCGGCTCGGGCAACGCGCCCGTGTACCTGCACCGGAGCGCCGACGTGAGCATGGCGGTGGTCGACATACTGGTCTCAAAGACGTTCGACTCGTCGGTCATCTGCCCCGCCGAACAGACGTGCGTGATCGACGAGCCGATCTACGATGCCGTGATCGACGAATTCCAGCGGATGGGGGCACGGCTGCTGAACGACGATGAGACCAGCGCGCTGGCGCGAAAGTCGTTCGGCGATGACGGCCGAATCGAGTTCAGTGTGCTCGGCCAGTCCTGCTCCGCGCTGGCGGCACTGGCTGGCTTTAGGGCCGACGACGCCGACAAGGTGCTGCTCGCGCCGCTGCCCGCAGACCTCGACGCGCTCGCAGCCCACCCCTTCATCGCCGAGAAGTTGATGCCCGTGCTGGGTGTCGTCCGCTCACCGTCAGTCGAGCACGCGATCGCCGCCTGCGAGCTGGTCACCGAGCATGACGGGCTTGGCCACACCTCCGCCGTGTACGCCACCGACGACTCCGTCATCGATCAGTTCGCGCTCGCGATCCGCACTGGCCGGATCCTCGTCAACGCCCCCACGGCAGTCGGGGCGTTGGGCGGCATCTACAACGCGATGCCGCCGACCTTCTCGCTCGGCTGCGGCACCTGGGGGGGATCGAACACAACCGACAACGTCAATTACCGAAACCTGCTGAATGTCAAGGCCGTCTCTCGCCGCCAAGCACCCCCGCAGTGGTTCCGCGTTCCGTCGGACACATATTTCAACCCCGGCGCCTTGGAGAACCTGAGGCAGCTAGGAGCCCGCCGGCCGATGATCGTGACCGACGGACCGAGCGAGGCTCGGGGAGTCGCCGAACAGGTGCGCGGTTATCTGCTCAACGACTCGGTGCACGTCTTCTCCGCGGTCGAGCCGGAACCGACCGAGTCCCAGATCCGCGCCGGGGTAGAGGAGCTCGACCGAGTGGACGCTGACGTGATCATCGCCGTCGGCGGAGGCTCGGTGATGGACGCCGCCAAGGCGATGCGGCTCTTCCACGAGAGCCCCGAGTTGAACGTTCATGAGCTCTCGCTGCCGTTCCTCGATGCGCGCAAGCGGATCGCGTCATTCCCCCAGCTCGAGCACTCGATCCGGTTGGTCGCGGTGCCGACGACTGCCGGGACGGGCTCTGAGGTCTCCCCGGCCGCCGTCGTCAGCGTCGGCAACCGGAAGGTTACGTTGGTCGATTATTCACTCGTGCCCGACGTCGCCGTGGTCGACCCGACCCTGACCCTTTCGATGCCACAGGAGATCACCGCCGACACCGGAATCGACGCGCTTACCCACGCGCTGGAGGCGGCCGTGTCCATCTTCGCCTCGCCGTTCACCGACGCGTTCTGCATGCAAGCCGTCAACCTGATCCTCGACGCGCTCCCACGCGCCTACCATGACGGCTCGGACCTGAAGGCACGCTCGGCGATGGCCAACGCCGCCACGATCGCCGGGCTCGCGTTCTCCAACGCGTTCGTCGGTCTCAACCATGCCCTGGCTCACGCCGTCGGTGCCCGCTTTGGGATCGCCCACGGTCGCGCCAACGCGATCTTCCTTCCCCACGTCCTGCGCTACAACGCGTCGTTGCCGACCAAGTTCATGCCTGCGCCGGGCTATTCCGCCTACGTTGCGCCTCAGAAGTACGCGCAGATCGCCTGGATCCTCGGCGACGGCGGCAGCTCCGAGTCCGACCGGCGAGACCGGCTGTTTGAGCGCGTGCAGCTGCTGCTGGAGGAGGTCGGCGAGCCCGCATCCCTGGCGCAGCTGGGCATTGCCCGCGCGGAATTCGAGGACTCCCTGCCCGAGCTTGCCAAGGCGGCGTTCACCGACCCGAGCATGCGCACCAATCCGCGGATCCCGCTCATAAGCGAGATCATCGAGCTGCTTCGGATCGGCTTCGCCGGCTGACGGCGTTGCCACCCAGAGCGCTCAACGAGGCGATAGCCGTCGTGGCGGTAAACGACAACTGCGCGCCCCGCGTCAGCGGGGGCGCCGATACTGCAAGATCCGGCTAGCCCGAAGTTCCCTCTGGTGAGGTGGCCGGATCCTGCGGATTCCTTGGCTTTTCGGGGGGGTTTGGGGTGTTCGGGTCGTGTCTACCGAATAACCACGAGGGGGGCGTGTTCGACAAGTTCGAGCGCTTCGGCTTGGAGAGCGGTCGGCTGGGTGAGCTTCTCGAAGGTGGCGGTGTGGCCGTGCAGGCGGGTGGTGTTCCGGGT
>Ga0182024_10013551_pt1 | contig 15890 bp, 16 predicted proteins | sample P32metaG_FD_120480 | JGI IMG/M metagenome (GOLD analysis project Ga0182024, IMG submission 120480) | Permafrost microbial communities from Stordalen Mire, Sweden - P3-2 metaG (Illumina Assembly) | ecosystem: Environmental > Terrestrial > Soil > Wetlands > Permafrost | place: Sweden: Stordalen... | reverse complement strand
TGACAACGTGCCGATCCCGAATCCACGCTTTGCGCGGCGAGCCGAGAAGGAACTGCGCCGCCGGCAGCGCGCGCTATCCCGCTGCCAGCGAGGCAGTCATCGCCGCCATAAAGTGCGTGCGCAGGTGGCCAGAGTGCACCGTACGATCACCAATACCCGCAATAGCTGGCTTCATAAGGAATCGGCCGGGCTCGTCAAGCGAGCCGATCTTATCGTCGTAGAGGATTTGAAAGTCGCGAACATGATTCGTTATCCGACCCTGGCGCGTTCGATTGCGGACGCATCATGGTCGCGGTTTGTCTCGATGCTCAGCTACAAAGTTGAAAAGACTGGTGGCCATCTCACTCGAGTCAACCCGAGATATACCCGTCAGGAATGCTCACGCTGCCATGAACTCGTACCGAAGTCGCTCGCCGTACGCACACATCAGTGTCCAGCGTGCGGCTTGGTCATCCACCGGGATTACAATGGGAGTTTGAACATTCGTCGCGCCGGGATTGGCGCGAGGGCGCTTAACGTGATCGGTAGCGATGAGCGTGCGTCCGGAAACATGTGCTGACCTCCCGCGAGGGAGTTAGGTATATAAATCCCCTTATAATCCGCCGTGGCCTGATCACGACGGAGTTTTGATGCCGAACTGGCGCGACATCTGGGACATCCAGTTTCTGAGCAACAGCGTCGCGGCGTGGGCGATCGCTCTCGCCGCTTTTCTCTTGACCTTCACAGCGCTGCCGCTCATCAAGCGGTTCATCGCCGCGCGCCGCCGCAAGTGGCAGGAGGCGGGTCACACCCATCCGCTCGCCGTCGAGATGACTGCGCTTCTGGTCGCGCGCACCAATCGTGTGTTTCTGTGGATGGTCGCGCTGTGGTTTTCCTCGACGCTTCTCTACCTTCCGAACCGCGTCGACCGGATCATCTACATCATCATTGTCTTCAGCTTCTGGTTTCAGGTGGGGCTCTGGGGCATGGCGGCGGCGCGCTATGCGATCGAGCGGCGCGGACGCCGCGCCGGCGCTGCCAGCGCCACCCCGGTCCAGTCCGGCTCCATCGACATCATCGTCTTCATCGCGGGGCTCACGATTTGGACGCTGGCCTTTCTCCTCGCGCTCGACAATCTGGGCGTGCAGATCAAGCCCCTGCTCACGGGATTGGGCATTGGCGGCGTCGCGGTGGCGCTTGCCGTACAGAGCGTACTCGGGGATGTCCTCGCCTCGATGTCGATTGCGCTCGATAAACCCTTCGGCATTGGCGACTCGCTCGTCGTCGACGACGTGCAGGGCACCGTGGAGCATATCGGCGTCAAAAGCACGCGTCTACGCAGCATCTCCGGCGAGCAGATTATCCTGGCGAATGCCGATGTTCTGAAAGCCCGGGTGCGCAACTACGGGCGCATGCGCGAGCGCCGCTCGGCCTTCCGCCTGAACGTCACCTACGACACGCCTCCGGAGAAGCTGCGCGCCGTTCCGGCGGCGGTGCGCGCAGTGATCGAAGCGCAGCCGCAGACGCGCTTTGACCGCTGTCACTTTCTCGCCTTCGGCGACTGGTCGCTGCAGTTCGAGGTCGTCTACTACGTGACGGTGTCGGACTACAAGACCTACGCCGATCTGCAACAGACGATCAATCTTGGAATTCTGGAGAGCTTCGCGGCATTGGACGTCGACCTTGCCTTTGTGAGCCATTCCCTGCACACGCTGCCGCCGGCGAAGAAGCAGCTCTCCGGAACCTAGAGGAGCTGCGACTGCCTAAAATGCGAAACACCGGCGGAGTGATGGCGAGTAGCGAGCCAGCTGCCCCGGGTTCAGGACGTGTTTGGACCACCAATTTCGTTATCAGGCACCTAGGTTCGCCGTTATAAACGCCACGGGCGTAGGCGCAATTTTTGGCGCGCCTTATAATCGATTTGCAGATAGAAATCTTGCCTGACCGTGCACACCTTTGAGTTGGTATTTGCAAGCTCTAGCCGAGGGCTCTTATGAAAGAACCTATGACCCAGCAAGACGGTGGCTGCCTATGCGGCGCGTTGCGATTTCGCGTGACAGCAGTGCCGCTTGACAGTGGTTACTGCCATTGCCGCATGTGTCAAAGGAACTCGGGTGCGCCCGTCGTTGCGTGGGTAACATTTCCCGCAGCGAGTTTTTCCTGGATTGCGGGCGTGCCCGGCACTTTTGCCTCCTCACCGCACGCCAAACGCCACTATTGCGCACGCTGCGGCAGCTATTTGGTGTTCCTGAGCGCCAATTCGCCTGCAGAGATCAGCGTCAACACCGCATCCTTCGACAATCCGGCGGCGTACCCGCCGAAGAAGCACATTTATTCGCTAAGCCGAATCCCGTGGTTCCATACAGATGACCACCTGCCGAGCCATCCCGGCAACGAATCAACGCCGCCGCTGGACACTCGCAACCAGATCAGTTGACGCATCCTGGGGCGCCCAAGCGAAACTCCCGTGCATGAAAGGGGCGGCTCTGGACTCATTCTGGCAGGCGCGGACTTCAAAGGCGGCAATATCGAGTAGGGCGGGGCCTACTAGAAGCTCGCCTGGAGGGAAACATACAAACCCCGCTGATGCGGGTGCGTTGCGATGTTGCCGAGATCCACGCAGGCGGCCGTCACCGAAAAATTCTTAATGGCGCAGTGCCTGCGCCATAGTCGGGCGCCGGAGACTCGTTAGCCCGATATGGCGCAGTCCTTAATCTCGGCACTCGTATTGAGCGTGCCCACGAGGGTTGCGACGTTCGCAAAACCATGTTCCTTCAGGTACTCAGCAATGCCCTGGTTGATCTTCTTGCAGATCATCGGGTCATAGAAAAGGGACGTGCCGATGCCGACGGCGCTGGCACCGGCAATGAGAAACTCAAGTGCATCCTTCACCGTCGTGATCCCGCCCTGGCCAATGATCGGCACGCGGTGTCGGTGCGCGATCTCATATACCTGGTGCACTTTGAGAAGCGCGATCGGCTTGATGGCGGGGCCCGACAGTCCTCCCTGCACGTTACCGATGACAGGGCGGCGTGTCTCCACGTCGACCGCCATGCCCATGATCGTGTTGATGACTGCGAGCGCATCCGTTCCGGCCTCGATGCAGCGGCGCGCGTTCTCCCGTATGTCCGTTTGATTGGGTGAGAGCTTGGTAATGAGCGGCTTGCGGGTGACCGCACGGCAAGCCGCGACCACCCGCGCAGAGGATTCGGGATAATTGCCGAAGGCAACGCCGCCTTCCTTGACGTTCGGGCAGGAGATGTTGATTTCGATCGCATCGATCGCCGACTGATCGAAGCGCTGTGTGACCTCGACGTATTCCTCGATCGTTGAGCCGCAGACATTGGCGATGAAGCGTGTCTCGGTGAAATCAAGCTGCGGCAGCACCTTGCGCACCACGTGATCGGCGCCCGGGTTCTGCAGGCCGATGGCATTCAACATTCCGGCGGGCGTTTCGAACACGCGGTGCGGCGCGTTGCCCAGCCGGGGATTGAGCGTGGTTCCCTTCAGCACCACCGCGCCGGCGTCTTTGTTTGAAAAGCCCTCGACCCGCGTGTATTCCTCGCCAAACCCGACACATCCGGACAAGAGAACAATCGGCGAGGCGAAGGCGAGTCCGCAGAAGGAAAATCCCAAGGGATTCTTGACTTCGCGGTGGACGGCGTTCATACGGAGCATTATTCCCGAATCCCTGCGAATAGACGAATCCTAAGCTTGTTTCACATTCTCCTCCTGCAGCCGGAGATTCCGCCGAACACTGGCAACATCATCCGTCTCTGCGCCAATACCGGCTGCACCTTGCACCTGATCAAGCCTTGCAGCTTCGACTTGAGCCACAAGAGAGTGCGCCGCGCGGGCCTCGATTACGCCGAGCTCGCCGCCGTCAGCGTGCACGCCAATCTCGATGCCTGCCTTGCGGCGTTGCCGGGCGTTCGCGTGTTCAGCGTGGAGACCGGCGCTGCGCAGCGCTACAGCGATGCTCAGTTCCGACCCGGCGATGCGCTGCTCTTTGGCTCGGAAACTCGTGGCCTGCCCGCGTCGGTGCTCAATGATATTGGGCTTGAGCGGCGGCTGACAATTCCCATGCGCGCCGGCAACCGCAGCTTGAACCTTGCAAATGCCGTCGCGCTCGTCGTGTACGAGGCATGGCGCCAGAATGGATTTGCCTAGAGCGCGCGGACGTTGATGCCAAACGTATGCGTTTGATCAGCCGGAAGGCTCATCCCCGGAGAAACGGACGGGTGTGGCCCCCGTGATCGGACCGATGGTCGCGCGGTCACTGACATAGAGCCGCACCGGGCGCTCAAAGCGAAGGCTGCCCGCAACGCTCACGCCCGGTCCAATCACGATGCGCGGCCCGCTCGTCTCCCAATGGAACAAGCTGAACTCGGGCTTGCGCACCAGTATGCCGCCATCGATGCGCGAAGTGCCGCGCAGAGTAATGTCGCCGTTCACGGTCTCCAAGCCGCCGGCCACGTGCGCCGCAGTCAGCGCGATGCTGCCGTTTACGCTCTTGACTACGCCTGCCACTTGCGCGTCGTCATGCAGCGCGAGCGAGCCGTTGACCGTGGTGAGGGTCGCGTTCACGCGCGCGCCAGCGCCGAGCGTGATCGAACCATTGACGGTATGCAAGGAGTCGGTCGTTGCGTGCGCACCGACGCGGATGTCGCCGTTGACCGTATGCGCGCGGGACACGATGGCGTCATCGCCGACGCGAATCGAACCGTTCACCGTGGTGAGTTCGCCGCGTTTGGCGCCGTCAGGCACATGAATCGAGCCGTTGACGCTGTGAGTATCGCCGTCGCTCGCTTCAACATCGGCATTGCCAGCGGCGCTGTCACCCGCTGCATTGACGCATCCTGCCGCGCCGAGGAGTGCGAGCAGGACAACGGGCAGATAGCGACGCATACAGTTGTCTCTCATGAAGGCTGGGCGGATAGCCTGACAGATTGACTGCACTCATTGGCATGCGCCTGCGACCAAGCGAGCGCCTGTCGCGACCGACTCCGGCGAGCTAGAGCTGATCAGGCGCTACTCGGTCTCGGCCTTGATCGGACGGCTCATGAGACCGCGCACGACTTCCATCACCGGCAGGCGCTCGTAGAGGACTTGATAGACCGCTTCGCACAGCGGCATGTTGACGTCCAGACGCTGCGCGACCTCGCGTGTCGCTTTGGCGGCAACGTAGCCTTCAACAATCTGGCCGATTTGCGCAAGCGCCGCTTCCGGTGTGTTGTTCTTGGCGAGCAGCAGGCCAAACCGGCGGTTGCGTGATTGATCGTCCGTACACGTGAGAACGAGATCGCCCAGGCCCGCAAGCCCCATGAACGTCTCGCGCTGGGCGCCGAGCGCGACCCCGAGACGTGTCATCTCCACAAGTCCCCGAGTGATGAGGGCGACGCGGGTGTTGGCGCCGAACTTTGAACCATCGGAGAAGCCCGTCGCGACCGCGAGCACGTTCTTCACGGCGCCGCCGACTTCCACGCCGATGATATCGGGCGAGGTGTAGGCGCGAAAATTTCCGACCGACAGATCATAGGCGAGGGCGGTCGCGAACTCTGCATCGGGAGAGGCAATCGTCATCGCGCTCGGCAGCCCCGCGCCTACTTCGTGTGCGAAGGTCGGACCGGAGAGGACCGCGATCGAGCGGCCGGCACCGAGCTCCTCGTGCGCAACTTGATGCGGCAATTGACTCGTCGTGAGCTCGAATCCTTTGGAGGCGAGCGCGAGGCGCATGCCCGGCGCCAGGCGCGGCGCGATGGTGCGCAGCACGCTGCGCAACGCGTGACTCGGCACGGCGACCAGCACGTCGAGAGCGCCATCGAGGGCCGCGCCGACGTCAGTGACCACGCTCAATGCCGCGGGGAACTCGGCGCCTGGCAGATAACGCAGATTGCGCCGCTCGCGCGCCATGGCATGCATCTGCGGCGCGTCGCGTCCCCACAGCCGCGTGCGCTTGCCGCCGCGCGCAAACTGAATGGCGAGCGCAGTTCCCCATGAGCCGGCGCCGAGGACGGCGATCGGTGCCTGGGGTTCGCTCTCGCTCAATTCTTGGTCACCGCCCCGTTTGCGTCGCCGCGCGTCTGCAACGCATCAAAATTCACGGGGGGCAGAAGAAACTGCGGAAAGCCGCCCTGCGTCACAAGGTTTGAGACGGCGGCGCGCGCGTAGGGAAAGAGGACGCTCGGGCAGATGCTGCCGAAGGCGCGGGCGAGCTCGATCTCCGAGAGATTGCGCATCATGAAGATTCCCGCCTGCTTCACTTCAACTAAGAAGACGGTCACGTCTGCATGCTTGGCAGATACGGTGACGGTAAGGATCACCTCGCGCAGCTCGGTCGTGATCGCGTTGACCGTGGTATTCAGATCGAGACTGATCTGCGGATTCCACGTGCCGTCAATGCGCGGGCCGTTAGGCGCCTCGTACGAGCAGTCTTTCAGGTAGACACTCTGCAGCGCGAGCTGTGGCCCGGTGATGGCGTCGCGCACGTCGGCGGCGCTTGGGTCGCCTGTTGTTTCCTTGGTCGTCATGATTCTTTCCTGGGGTTGATGATTGGGTCCAGAGTGCCGGCGGCGTCGCGTGCCAAGAGCTCATCGCAGCCGCCGATATGAACATCGTCGATGAAGATTTGCGGAACCTTGTAGCGGCCGCTGCGCGCTACCATCTGCGCGCGTGCCTCAGGCTGCGCATCGACGTCAATTTCCTCGAATGGCACGCCTTTTTCTTGCATCAGACGCCGCGCGCGCCTGCAGTACGGGCACCAGTCGGCGGCATACATTTGTATTTTCGGCGTGCTCATCCACGTGGTCTTTGGGACGGACTGTCAGCCCTTGGCTAGAGGCAGATTGTCCGTGCGCCACGCGGACAGACCCCCGCGCAGGCTGAAGACTTTCGTGAATCCCTGGGCGACGAGCGCGCGCACGGCGGACGCTGCGACCGGACCGGATTCGCAGTACACGACGATGGGCTCGTCCTTCTGCTTTTTCAGCGTCTCGCCCGCCTTGGCAATCTGGTCGGACGGCATATGGCGCGCGCCTGTGAGATGGCCCGCCGCGAAGGCCTCCTGCGGCCGGATGTCCAGAACGAGCGCGTTCTGGTTCATGAGCCGGATGACATCCTGCGGTGAAGCGGCGGCGAAGGTCTGCGCGCGCGTGCGCAGCTCGTAGCCGATGATGACGAGCGCCATGAGCACTGCCGCGGCTGCGAGAAACGAATGATGTCCGGCGTATTCGATGAGGCGGTCCATTCCACCATTATAAAGCGTAGTGGACCGGGTGCGGGGAGGTTAGGCTTCGGCTTCTGGGCCATATGACGAGCAGCCGATTGATTCACGCAGTTCCGCCGCGCCCTCGCCTGGGCGCGCCGCGGCTGCCACTTCGCCGTGCCTGGATATTCTGCGCCCTTACGGCGCTCCTCTACGGCTCGGTGAGCGCCGCTCCACAGCCGGACCGGAAGAAGGCCGAGGCCGACCTGCAAGCCATCAAGGCGCAGATCGAGCGTATCGCAGGCCAGGTCAACCGGGATCAGCTCGAGCGCGACCGCCTCGCCCGCGAGCTGCGTGCGGCTGAAATGTCCGTGGGCAGCGCACGCGAGGGTCTGGAGCGAGTGAAGAGTGAGCACGCGCAACGCACGGCGCGGCGTGCCGCGCTCGCACAGGAGCAGCACCGCCACGAGGCGGATCTGGCAAGCGCCCGCCAGGACCTCGCGAGCGAGCTGCGCGCCGCCTATCTCATCAGTACCGTTGAGCCCCTGAAGCTCCTTCTCAATCAGCAGGATCCGGCGCGCGCTGGCCGCCTGTTCGTCTACTACAGCTATTTCACCCGCGCGCACGCGCGCGAGATCGATCGCGTCAATACCGAGCTCGCTGCAATCGGGCGCTTGGACCAGGAGCTTGCCGCCGAAGAGGCGCATCTGCAGGAGCTGGAAAGCCAGCGTCACGCGCAGCTATCCGAGCTCGAGCAGGCGCGGCTGCAGCGCAGCCAGGTGCTCGCCAATCTGCAGGTCGAGTCGCGCAACCGCGTGCAAAACCTCGAGCGGCTGCAACGCCAGAAAGCGGGGCTGGAGAAGCTGCTGCACGATCTTGAGCGGGTGGTCCCGAGCTACCCGACCAATGGCCAGGATGCGTTTTCCCGGCTGCGCGGCAAGCTCGCCTGGCCCGTAAGCGGCCGCGTCGTTGCGCATTTCGGCGATACCCGGGCGGGCGGCATCAAATGGGACGGTGTGCGCATTGCAACCGAACGCGGTTCACCGGTGCGCGCGGTCTCCGACGGCCGCGTCATCTATGCCGATTGGCTCGCGGGCCTCGGGCTCCTCGCCATTGTCGACCATGGCAACGGCTACTTGAGCCTGTACGGGCACAACGAGCGGCTCCTGAAAGGGGCCGGCGACCATGTGGCGGCGGGGGAGCCGATCGCCGCGGCGGGGGACAGCGGCGGGGAGGACAGCCCCGAGCTTTACTTCGAGATCCGCAGGGGCGGAAAGCCTGTGGATCCGCGGCCCTGGTTCACAACACCGGATCCGCATCCCTAGCTAGATTTTCGGCACACCGGATTAAGTTTAATCGCAGGCAGTTTTCCGGGGCCGGCGCCCATTTGACGAAAGCGCCAACTCGTTCAACGATTCCGGGGCTGCCCCTCTCCTATCGTGCGCTCGCCCTTCCTGGCCAATGACCTCTTGCGCATGAGTGCTGACGGCAAAAAATCGGGAGATACGAACCATTGGGGTTCTTTCGAGCCCTACGCTCAGCTCGTCATTTCGCAATTGCCGCGCGCGGCAAGCGTGACCCTTTTCGATGCGAAGGGGGAGCTGCGCTGGTCGACGGATCCTACGACGGGGCCGGATCTCGTGTCGCTCATCGAGGAAACCCTCGGGGTCGCGGACAGCGGATCTGAAAGTCACGGCGAACTTAAGATGCTCGCCGGTAATTTGCCGGTGTATGTGTGCTGGCTGCGTAGCGACGCCGGCAATCCCATCGCCATTCTCGCCATCATGTGCCGCGCCGCGGACACCGAAGCGCGCAGTTTCGCTCTGGTGCACGCTCTGTTGCGGCCCGCACTTGAATGCCTGCGCCGCGATCTCCTGGCGCGCGCCGCCATCTTCGATCTTGGGCACAGGGTCAATTCGCTCGACAAGGATCTTGAGCTCTTGCTGACGGATCCCTTTACGAAAGGCGAGTCCGGCGGAGACGACTCCGATGAGCTGAAGGGAATTCTGCAGCAGTCGAACGATTATCTGCGCTGTGTCATGAGCGCACTCTTTGTTCCGGACAAGGGCATCGTGCTCATCCGCTCGACGAGCGGCAAGCCGCCCGACAGCCAGATGGTCACACGCACGCACCGGCAGCTCCTGTCGATGGCTCAAATACGCCGCGAGCCCGTGATCATCAATCAATTGGCTGCCGGAAACGGCGCGGTGCCGTATCGTATCCTCTCCTGCCCGCTCAAACACGCGAGCGGCCGCGCGACCGGCGTGCTCGCACTGTTCCGCGACGCGTCGGCCGAGGAGTTTGTGGACCGCGACGCGCGCCTGGGAGACGTGCTTGCACGCAAGGCGGCCAGCGTCATCGAGAGCAGCTTCGATGCGATGAGTGGTCTATATACGCGGCAGGCGTTCGAGCATCGCGTGCGCGCCGTCGTGAGCGAGCCCAACCGCGCCAATGCCTGGAGCGCTCTGTACATCGATTCGGACCAGCTGCACGTCATCAATGACAATTTCGGCATGCACGTGGGCGACGGCATTATCACCCAGATAGGCGAGCTGTTGCGCCGGCGGCTGCCGCGCAGCGCCTTCGCGGCGCGCATCTCCGGCGACCGCTTTGCGGTGCTCTTGCCGACCGGGCTCGAGGATGCGGCGCAGTTCGCCGAGTCGCTGCGCGACGGCGCCGAGCAATTGGGCACCTTGCGCGGCGACGCGCGCCTGCACGTATCGATCAGCATCGGCGTTGCGCCGTTCGAGCGCGAAGCGCGCGAGCTCATGCATTCACTGGCCGCGGCCGAGACTGCCTGCAAGGCCGCCAAGGATCGCGGCCGCAACCGCGTGGCGGTGTATGAGCCCAACGATGCGAGCATCGTGCGGCGCTTCACCGACATCAACATCGCTTCGCGCGTGCGCGAAGCCATCGAAGCGGACCGGCTGCGCTTTGATGCGCAGCTCATCCTGCCGTTCGGCGGTTCCGAGCACTCGCGCCCGCACTACGAACTGTTGCTGCGCATGATCGACGAGGACGGCAAGACGGTCGGACCGGATCGCTTTCTCTCCGCCGCCAATCGTTACCAGCTCATGCCGACGATCGATCGCTGGGTGGTGCAAAAGGCCATCACGCTCTTGAAGCCGCACGCCGCGCTCCTCGCCGCGCGCCCCTGCGTGTTCGCGATCAACTTCTCGGGCCAATCATTGAACGACGACGGCTTCGGCGACTTTCTTCTCGAGCAGATTGAATCGAGCGGCCTGAATCCGGCGATCTTCTGCTTCGAGTTGACGGAGAATGCGACCGTCGCCAGCATCTCGCGCGCCGAAGTGCTGATGCGCCGCCTGCGCAGACTCGGTTGCGGCGTCGCACTCGATGACTTCGGCACCGGCCTGTCCTCGCTTTCCTACCTGCGGCAGCTGCCCGTCACGATGCTCAAGATCGACGGCAGCTTCGTGCGTGACATCCTGAAGGATGCGCGCGCGGAATCCATGGTGCGCGCCATCGCACAGCTCTCGCGCAGCATGGGCATCGGTACTGTCGCCGAGTACGTCGAGACCGAGGAAATCCGCGCCCGCGTCGCATCGCTCGGTGTCGACTACGGCCAGGGTTTCGCCATCGGTCAGCCGGCGCCCTTCGTCGATCTGTTGGCGATTGAGCTGCCGCTGTTGGCGGCGGCCGCGACCGTGGACTGCACCACGGAAGAGAGAATGCCCGAGGCGTTAGCGGCCAACATGTAGTTGCCCGCCCTAACAGAAATTGGGTTGACCCGCGCCGCGCGGCTGTAGTATCGGTGCTGCGAAATCAGACGCGGAGTTTTTTTAGCATGTTGATGCGGTCGCGAACCCTGGTCACGCTGGGCGCGGGAATCATTCTGGGGATTGCGGCGGCGCTTGCCGGCAACGCAATAGCAGGACGACAGAGCGATGCGGCGCAAGCTCCCCCTCCCGCGACACTTCCGTGGGAGGAGGCGCGCCTCTTTGCCGAAGTTTACGAGCGCATCAAGCGCGAATACGTCGATGAAGTCGACGATCACGAACTCATGGAGAAAGCGGTGCGCGGCATGGTGGCGGCGCTTGACCCGCATTCAGCCTTTTTGGACAGCGAGGAATTTGAGGAGATCCGCCTGTCCACGATGGGCTCCTATCCCGGTGTGGGGATTGAAGTCGTGGCCGAGGACGCAGGGGTGAAGGTATTGCGCCCCATCGAAGGCTCGCCGGCAGAAGCCGCCGGCATGCTCTCCGGCGATTACATCGTGAAAATCGACGGCGTGGATGTGGGTTCTGATCTCGCCGGCGCCATCAATCGCATGCGTGGCCCCGCCGGCAGCACCGTGCATCTGACCGTACGCCGTCCGGGGCGCAGCGAGCTCCTCAATTTTTCCGTGCGCCGTGCCAAGGTCGACGTGCGCAGCGTTGCCCAGCAGAATCTCGAGCCGGGGTATGGATATGTGCGCATCACCGGCTTCAGTGAGACCACCGCGGATGACGTTGCGCATGCGCTTGCGCGCCTGAAGCGTGATAACCCGCACGGGCTGAAAGGGCTCGTCATCGACCTGCGCAATAATCCGGGCGGTGTGCTGGAAGCCTCCGTCGCCGTGGCCGACGCATTCCTGGATCACGGTCTCATCGTGTCCGCTGACGGGCGCACTGCAGACTCCCAGTTTCGCATGGACGCAACACCTGGGGATCTCATCGACGGGGCACCCATCGTCGTGCTCGTCAATGGCGGCTCGGCCTCGGCTGCAGAAATATTGGCGGGGGCGCTCAAAGACCATGGCAGAGCCGAGCTCGTGGGCCACAAGACCTACGGCAAAGGATCGGTGCAAACCGTGATGCCGCTGTCGCATGGCGGCGCGCTCAAGCTCACGACCTCACGTTACTTCACGCCCTCAGGCGTATCTATTCACGAGAAGGGCATCTTGCCGGACGTTGTCGTCGATGGACCCGAAGAGCCACCCGCTGATCTCGACGTGGCCTCCGCCGTCCCCCTGACGACGCGCGATCCGGAGGTGCGTTTGGCGCTCGAGGAATTGAAAGCCCACGCGCGCCTTGCGCAAAAGCGCGTCGCGCTCGCCACGGTGCAGTAGGAAGCCTGCCTTGGAGACTCTGCATTGGGCGGTCAATTTTGTGCTGCACATCGACCGGCATCTCGTCGAGATGCTTGCCCTGTACGGCGCGTGGATCTATGGAATTCTGTTTGTCGTCATCTTTGCAGAAACGGGCCTGGTCGTGACGCCGTTCCTGCCGGGAGACTCCTTGCTGTTCGCGGTCGGCGCGCTCGCGGCGGTCGATACGCACGGCACGCTGACCGCGCCGTTTGCTTCGCTCCTGTTGGCGACGGCGGCCATTCTCGGTAACACGGTCAACTATACGATCGGGCGCATCATCGGGCCCGCGGCGTTCAGCGGACGCTATCGCCTGTTGAAACAGGAATATCTCAAGCGCACCGAGGAGTTCTTCGCGCGCTACGGCGCCATGGCGGTCTTTCTGTCGCGCTTCATGCCGATCATCCGCACCTTTGCGCCCTTCGTCGCGGGCGTCGGCCGGATGCCGGCCGCCCGCTTCCTCGCCTACAACCTCGCCGGGGCGCTCTGCTGGGTGTTGCTCTTCATCTGGGGCGGCTATTTGTTCGGCAACATTCCATCGTCAAGGACAACTTCGGACTCGTGACGATCGGCATCATCTTCCTATCCCTGCTGCCCATCGCCGGCGTGTTCCTGCGGCGGCGCGTCGCTACCTGAAGAGGCACAGCACGGCGCCGATCAGGCCGCCCAGCAGGAGGATGAGGACGGGCAGGAACGACAGCCCGAATGCCGCGGTCCTCTTGCTTGGATCGCGCACGTACTGGCTAAAGTACCAGGCCCGCCCGATCAAGAAGAACACCCCGACCACTGCGGCAACGCGCGGCTCGATATAGTGCGCGAACAGGACGATGCCCGGTATGAACACGATGAGCTGCTCCAGAGTGTTCATCTGGACGCGGTAGTAGCGTTCAAACATCTCATTTCCGGTCGTCGCCGGTGCCTTTACGCCGTATTTCTCGCGTGCCCGGCCAACGGCAAAGCCAAAGTACAAGAATTCCAGCAGAGCGACCCCGATCACGATATGTACGAAGATCATGCTTCCCTCTTTGCACGCGAACGAGCGGTGACTTTTTGGTGTTGCGGCTGCGCGTGGCACAATGGGGGATGGCCCAAAGACTGCGCGGCTACGCGCATCGTACCGACATTGCCGCCAGTGTGCAGAGCGTTTGGCGCGCCCTGACGGAGGCTGAGAGTCTGGCGCGCTGGTGCTCTCCGGACGCATGGATCCGAGCCAAGACAGGGGGTCTGTTTCGCGCCACCGTCGATCGGGTCACGCAGCTGGAGGCGCATATCGATGTATGCGAGCCGGGGCGCCGCCTGCGGCTCATCTATTTGCCCTGTGCGGTATTGCCTGAGGACGAGGCGGTCACGGACGACTTCATGCTCGCATCCGATCCGCGCGGCACGATCGTGCGGCTCATCGGTTCGGGCTTTGTCGCATCCGAGCTCGGGGACGTGCAATATCGGCGCATGCGGACCGGCTGGGAGCGCGCGCTCGCGCGCCTCAAGGTTTTCGTCGAACAGGTCGAGCGGAAGGCATCCTGATGGGATTTCTGATTCGTGCGCTGATTGCGGCCCTTGGCCTGTGGCTCGCCACACGCTGGGTGGGCGGGATCACGGTCGATGATGCAGGCACGCTGGTGCTGGCGGGCCTGCTGCTCGGCCTCGTAAACGCCATCGTGCGGCCGATCGCCATCCTCATCACGATTCCCATTACGATCGTGACCCTCGGATTCTTTCTGCTCGTCATCAATGCCGCCATGCTGGCTCTGGTTGCAGCTCTCCTGCCGGGACTGCACATCGCGGGATTCGGCGCGGCGCTTCTGGGAGCGCTCATCGTCAGCATCACGGGGTGGATTGGCTCGTTTTTTGTGGGTTCGCGAGCGCGGGTAGAGTTCTACTCGCACCGCAAGCTCTAGGATTGCAGCCCTATCACGCGGCGGCGGTCGCAGTTACGCGTGCGCGCTCTTGCCGGACTTTCCGATGGCCGCGCGATACAGAAGATAGCCGAGAGCGGCGAGGAGCACGAGTCCCGTCGGGCCGCCGAACTGCAGCGCCGCCGGCAATGCAAACACATCATCACGATGCGTGACCACGATCGGAATGGCGATCAGCACGCCCACGAGAGACTCTCCCGTGATGAGGCCCGCGGCGAACAGCATGCCCTGCTGATTTTCAGGATCGCCCTGCTTGCGTGCTACGAACGCGGCGAGCACGCCGCCTAAGAATATAGGCACCGACAGCTCAAGGGGCAGGTAGATGCCCACCGCAGCGGCCAGCACTGGAGCGCGGAACGCAGCCTTGCGCCATTTGAGTATCTCATCGCAGATGATGATCACGATGCCGATGCCGACGCCGATGATCACCATGGTCCAGGGCAACTTGCCGCCAAACATGCCGCGCGACACCGCCTCCATGAGCGTCGCCTGCGCCGCCTGCAGCGATTGCGGATGTGCGCTCGTCGCCGGGCCCATCCCGTAGGCCTGCAGCAGCAGATTCAGCACCGGCGCCATGACGAGCGCGCTCGCGAGCGCTCCGATGCCCAGCATCAGTTGCTGCCGCCAGGGCGATGCGCCGATCAGGTAGCCGCATTTCAGGTCCTGAAGATTGTCGCCCGCGATGGAGGCGGCGCAGCACACCACGGCTCCGATCATGATCGTGGCCACGGGTCCAGCAGAGGCATGGCGTCCCATCAAGAGCGCGAGTATCAATGAGGCGAACAGGATCGTGCAGATCGTGATGCCGGATACGGGGCTGTTCGATGAGCCGACGAGGCCGGCCATATAGGCCGACACGGAGCAAAACACGAATCCGGCCACAATCATGATCACCGTCATCGTCACCGCCACACCCAAATCCCCCACGATGGCCTGATAGAGGGCTGCCAGCGGCAGCGTGAAGGCCACAATTCCGATCAGTACGTACTTCATCGGCAGGTCGCGATCCGTCGGCAGCAAAGCCGCCGCGACGTTGGCGCGCGTCGCCGCAAGGCCGCTTTTGATCCCGGACAGAATCGACTTCCTGATGGAGATGAGCGCCCACACGCCGCCTATGAGCATGGCGCCGACACCGAGATAACGGATCTGTACGCCGCGAATAGCTTCCGCCGCATCCGTTGCCGACATATGCGCAACCGCGGCGGCCAGCGAAGAGTCGGTATTGAGGAAGTAAGCGGCATAGATCGGAATGGCGATGTTCCAGGCGATCACGCCCCCGAGGAGCATGACTGTGCCTATGTTGAAGCCGACGATGTAGCCGACGCCCAGGAGCGCTGGAGACAGGTTGGTGCCAAAGTAGGCAATCCCCCGGCCCACATAGGTTGCGTACTGCGCCGTGTCGGGAATGAGGCGCAGCCCGCTCGCCGCAGCGAATTTCATGGCGCCGCCGGCGAGCGCAGATACCGCGAGGATCTTGGCACCCCGCGCGGGATCCGCTCCGGCTTTCAGGACTTCCGCAGCCGCCTGGCCTTCGGGAAAGCTCATCTTTTGCTCGACCACGAGCGAGCGGCGCAGCGGTACCGAGAAGAGCAGCCCCAAAAGGCCGCCCAGGCCTGCGATCGCGAACACCCACCAGTAATGAAATTCCTGCCACGCGCCCAGGAAGATGAGCGCGGGCAGAGTGAATATCACTCCCGAGGCG
>Ga0182024_10013550_pt1 | contig 15891 bp, 14 predicted proteins | sample P32metaG_FD_120480 | JGI IMG/M metagenome (GOLD analysis project Ga0182024, IMG submission 120480) | Permafrost microbial communities from Stordalen Mire, Sweden - P3-2 metaG (Illumina Assembly) | ecosystem: Environmental > Terrestrial > Soil > Wetlands > Permafrost | place: Sweden: Stordalen... | reverse complement strand
TGACGACATCGTTGATAAAGCCTGCGACGCATGGAACTTCTTTGAACAAGATCCAAAGCGCATCGCGTCAATCACCACACGAATATGGGCAACAGTCAATAATTAGGGCCGTTGGTATGAGACCTCATCCTGAGGAGCATCGCGAAGCGATGCGTCTCGAAGGATGAAGCCATTGAGGTGGAAATTGCGCTATTCATCGGTCGGCCGCATGGTCGAGGTCCGGGAATCGAGTCCGCAAACCGGCTTTCGACGACCAGGCCGCTATACCGCCTTGGTCAGCGCGCCATCGATGATGAGGTTGGTGCCGGAAATACGGCTCGCCACTGGGCTTGCCAGGAACACCACGCCGGCTGCAACTTCTTGCGGCGTCCCCATCCGGCCGGTCGGATTGAGCGACATCGCGGTCTTGAACAAATCGGGCATTCCCTGCTCAATATTCTGCCAGATCCCGCCCTCGAAATAGGTATTGCCCGGCGACACCGCGTTGACGCGGATGCCTTTTGCAATGAGCTGACTGCTGAGGCCCTTGGCGTAGTGAATCAGGGCCGCCTTGAAGGCACCGTAGGATCCGGCGGCAAAATCGACCTCGATGCCGGACACGCTTGAAACGATGGTGATCGATGCCGATTTGGATTTCTCCAGATAGGGAACGGCGGCAGCCACCGAATTCACGGTGTGCATCATATCGGTGCGGAACGACTTCTCCCAGGTTTCGGCAGTGTCGCCGACCGCCAGTGCGCTGACGTTGCAAACGATGCTGTCGATACCGCCGAATTCGCCGGCCGCGCCTTCGATCCAGCCCTTCAGCGCGGCCGGGTCGGCGACGTCGACCGCCTTGCCCCAGGACTTGACGCCCTTTGCCGCCAGGCCCTTCACCGCCTTCTTGACCTGATCGGCGTTGCGGGCGCAGATCGCCACGTTGGCGCCTTCGGCCGCGAACAGTTCGGCGATCGCAAGGCCGATTCCCTTGCTCGCGCCAGTGACCAGCACACTCTTTCCTTTTAGTCCGAGATCCATCGTCGCCTCCAGGGTTGATGCGGCGGCGCGCCTCTGTCGGCAGGCCGCGCTGTCGAATTACATCTTGGTCCAGTCGCCGGCGCCTTCGAACGCGGCGGCGGCCCGATAGATGGTGGGCTCGTCGAAATACTTGCCGATCAGCATCAATCCGATCGGCAGGCCGGCGCTCATTCCGCAGGGCAGGCTCATCGCCGGATGTCCCGTGGCGTTGAACGGCGCGGTATTGGGGACCATTTCAAACGCCCGCTGGATATAGAGTTCGCGCGGTGCATCGGGCGGCGGCAGCGGCGTCGCCTTCATCGGCAATGTCGGCATCAGCAGCAGGTCGTATTTGCCGAGCGCCGCATCGTAGGCGGCGCGCAGTTTGCGGTTCAGGTTCTGTGCCTTGGCGTAAAAGTGGCCGCGATAGTGCTTGGTGAAGTATTGACCGAGCAGCATGGTGATCTTGAGGCTGTCGGACAGTTCGTCGGCGCGGTAACGCCAGCCGGAATGGGCGTCGAGCAGGGTGGTGTTGTAAAGACCTCGCCAATTGGTCCCCATGCCGTTGCCCTTCATCATGAACTCGGTGGCGCCTTCCGCGGCGATCGGCAGCCAGATCGCCGGCGCCAGCAGATGCATCGGCACCGAAACCTCATCGACGGTGGCGCCGAGCTTCCTGAAAAGGTCGGCACCGGCCTTGACCTTGCTGTCGACATCGGCTTCCGAACTCGGATGCCCGAAGCCTTCCTTGACGACGCCGATCCGCAAGCCCTTGGCGCCGCCGCCAAGGGCTTCGGTATAGTTCGAGACCTTCGGCGTGCCTTGCCGGGGATCCAACCCGTCCGCTCCGGCCAGCACTTCCAGCAGAAGTGCGTTGTCGCGGACGTTGCGTGTCATCGGTCCGGTGTGGTCGATGGTCACTTCGATCGGCATCACCCCGGTGTAGGGAACAAGGCCATGCGTGCCCTTCATTCCGTAGATGCCGCTGAAGGAAGCGGGGATGCGGATCGATCCGCCCTGGTCGCCGCCAATCGCCATATCGGCCTCGCCGGTCGCCACCACGACGGCGCTTCCCGACGACGAGCCGCCGCAGGAATAGCCCATCTTGTGCGGATTGTGGACGGCGCCGGCCGCGCAGGTGTGGCTGCCGCCGGAGAAACAGAAATATTCGCAGTGCGTCTTGCCGATGATGGTCCCACCCGCGTCGAGGATGCGGGTAACGATGGTGGCGTCGATATCGGGCGTGTAACCTTCCAGTGTCGAGGCGCCGTTCATCATCGGCACGCCGGCCAGGCAGACATTGTCCTTCAGCGCGATCTTCTTGCCAGCGAGCTTGCCGCTTGACGCTCCCTTGATCTCGGTCTTGACGTACCAGGCGTTGTATTTGTTCTCCTCGCCTTCGGGACGATAGCCGGGCGTCCGCGGATATTTCACGGCAGGGACGTAATCCGGCATGGCATCCACCGCGTCGTAGGCGGCATAGTTCGCCTGCATCAGCGCGTCGTAGGATTTGAGCTCCTCGTCGCCCATATGCATCCCGAGGTCTTCGGCTACGCTGCGCAATTGCTCGAGAGTGGGTCTCCTGACGGCCATGGCTTGGTCTCCCTGTGATCGCCCGTGAGATCGGGCTTAGGTTGCGATTCCGACAAATTCTCCGACAAGGCTTGCATCGCCGAGAGCTCCGGGCTGAACCTCCCGGGTGATCGCTCCCTTCTGGATAATGAGAATCCGCTGCGACAGCGCCGCGATGAAATCGAGATTCTGCTCGACCAGGATCATGGTGAGCCCGCTATTGGCGCGCAGCCGCTGCAGGGTCTCGATGATCTCGTCGATGATCGAGGGCTGAATGCCTTCGGTCGGTTCGTCGAGCAGCACCAGCCGCGGCTGGCCGCAAAGGCAACGCGCGATCGCCAGCAATTGCTGTTCGCCGCCCGACAGCGCGCCGCCAGCCCGATCAAGCAGCGTCCCGAGGCGGGGGAACTCCTGCAGCACCGCGGCGATGATGTCCTGTTCACGGCCGCCCGGCTTGCTGCAGCCCATGCGCAGATTGTCGTAAACCGTCAGCCCCGGGAAAATCTCTCGCCCCTGCGGCACATAGCCGAGCCCGAGGCGCGCGCGGCGATAGGGTTCGGCCGTCGTGACGTCCTCTTGACCGAACAGCACGCGCCCGGCGGTGGCCGGCAGAAAGCCCATCAATGCCTTGAGCAGCGTCGTCTTGCCCATGCCGTTGTGGCCGAGAATGCCGACGAATTCACCCTCGGCGACGCTGAAGCTGACCCCGTTGAGGATCGGAATGCGGCCGTAACTGGTTCGCAGCGCCTGCACATCGAGCATCATGCGGCCGCCTGTTTGCCAAGATAGATGTCGCGCACCATCGGGTTGCGCAGGATATTCTCCACGGCGTCCTCGACCAGCACGCTGCCCTGGTTGAATACGGTGACCTGTTTGGCGATCATGCGGATGAACTGCATGTCGTGCTCGACCACGATAAGGGCCTTGCTGCGGTTGATCTCGCGCACCAGCTCGGCGGTCTTGTAGACTTCGTCATGGGTCATGCCGGCGGCCGGTTCATCCAGCAGGATCAGCTCGGGATCGGTCGACAGCACGAGGCCGAGTTCGACCCATTGCCGCTGGCCATGCGCGAGCTGGCCGACCAGCCGTTGCGCGAGGCCGGTGAGCCCGATCCGCTCCAGCATCTCGTCGACCACGTTGTTGGCGCGGTCGCCGGAATGCAGGCGGCTCGCCGCAAGCCAGATATTCTCGCGCACCGTGAGCCCGTCGAACACGCTCGGCACCTGGGTCTTGATGCCGATGCCGAGGCGCGCGATCTGGTGGGCGTAAGCGTGCGAGATATCGTTGCCGCGGAACAGCACCTGGCCCTGACTCGGCTCGAGCTGTCCGGTCAGCATCTTGAAGAAGGTGCTTTTTCCGGCACCGTTCGGGCCGATCAGACAGCGCAGCTCGCCCTCGGCCAGCGAGAAGTTGACGTTGCGGACGGCGTGGACGCCGCCGAAATTCATGCTGAGGTCGCGTGTCTGGAGCAGCGGTTCGGCCATCAGCCTTCCCCCGCTCGTTTGGGCTCCATCGCCGGCTCGGCGCGCCGGGCACGCAAACGCAGCAGCGATTGGCCCCAATCGCCAAGCGTCGGCACCAGCCCTTTCGGCACCAGCAGCACGAATGCCACCAGGATGGTTCCGAGCACCAGCGGCGCATTGGCGAATATTTTCGCCCACCAGTCCGAATTTCCGCTGGGCTGGTTCGCCCCCAGCGCGGTGTTGAGCCATTGGATACCGATGCAGCCGACGATCGGGCCGATCAGCGTGCCGCGCCCGCCGACAATGACCCAGATGATGATCTGCGCCGATTGCGCCAGCCCGAAGATCGTCGGGCTGACAAAGCTTCCCCAATTGGCGAACAGACAGCCGGCAAAGCCGGCCAGCGCGCCGCCGATGGTGAAGGTGGCAAGCTTGTAGGCGCGGGGGTCGTAGCCGAGCAGTTCGGCGCGGCGTTCGTTTTCCCGGATGCCGACGATGATACGGCCGAAACGGCTGGCCAGCAGCAGCCGCAATCCGAAATAGGTCGCGAGCAGCGAGGCCGTTGCAAGATAGAACATGCCTTCGAGATCGATCGGCGAGGCCACCTTGCCAGGGACATTTAGCGACGGAATTCCCGGAATGCCGTTGAAGCCGCCGAGTCTTGCCACGCCGATATGAAACTCGGGGCCCGCGGTGGAATTGACCGAATTGAACAGGATCAGCGTCACCGTCAGCGTGATGACGCCGAGATAGACGTCGCTGATCCGGCCGTAGAACATGAAATAGCCGAGCAGTGTGGCGAAGCCCGCCGGCAGAATGATGGCGAGCAGCAGCGGGATGGTGCTCTCGCCGATGTTGAACATGGCGATTGCATAGGTATAGGCGCCGAGCCCGAAGAAGGCCGATTGGCCGAAACAGAGAATACCGCCATAGCCCCAGATCAGCGCGAGGCTGAGCGCCAGGATCGCCATGATCATATAGACCGTGAGCTCGAGAACGGTGTCGAGCTCGGCAAAACGCGGCGTCAGCACCAGGAAGGCGATGCCGACGATGCCAACCAGCGCCAGGCCCGCGATATTGAGCGCGCGTCCGTTCACAGGCCTCTCCGGAAGAAGCGGCCGGTAATGCCTTGGGGCAACAGGCGGATCAGAACGATGGCCGCACCAAGCAGGGCCACTTCGCCAAATACCGGCGTGGTGGCGAAGGTGGCGATCTGGTTGATGGTGCCGAACAGCGCGGCGGCCGATATCGTGCCGCTGAGAATGGCGGCGCCGCCGCCGATCACGGTGATGAAGGATTTCGCGACATAGGCGACGCCGATGGTGGGGAAGACGCCGGAGACCGGCGCCAGCACCGCGCCGGCGAGCCCCGACAGCGCGGCGCCGATACCGAAGGTGATGGCGTAAACGCGCGGCGGATTGACGCCGAGCGCCGCCGCCATGTTGGCGTTCTGCATGGTGCCGCGCGCAATCAGGCCGAGCCGTGTCCAGCGCATGGTCGCGAAGATCGCCGCCAGCACCACCAACGCCACCGCGATCACGAACAGCGTATAGGCGCTGGTCCGGTAGGCGCCGATCTGGAAGCTGCCGAGCGGGGCGGAGATGCCGACCGTAGTATTGCCGAAGATGGCGGTGGTCAGTCCGACCAGCAACAGGCTCAGGCCCCAGGTCGCCAGCATGGTGTCGATCATGCGGCCGTAGAGGAAGCGGATGATCGTGCGCTCGATGATCAGGCCGATGATGCCGACCACGACCGGCGCGACCACCAGCATCGACAGCCAGATGTTGATACCGTATCCGGTGGCGACGATCGCGGCATAGCCGCCAAGCATCAGGAATTCGCCATGAGCGAGATTGATGACCCGCATCATGCCGAAGATAATCGCCAGCCCGATGCTGATCAGCGCCAGGCTGGCTATCGCGTAAAGGACCTGGACTGCCAGGAGAGCAACGAGATCCACGTTCACCTTTCCCAAGCAGGATTTGACAGCCCGCGGGCCGTCAGATCTTGATCACATATTGCTGGTTGTCGTTCGGATTCTTGATCAGATTGCATACCGCGGCGGTGTCGGCGGGCTTCTGCTGGGCGAAATCCTCCAGCACATTGAGTTTCTTGTCGCTGACTTCGGCGATATGAACGTCGAGGATACAATGATGTGTCGGCGGATCGATCGTGACCTTGCCGGAGGGGGCATCGATTCTGATCCCGGTTTCCAGCGCGTCGATGACCTTGAGGCGGTCGATACTGCCTGCCTTCTTGACCCCTTCCGCCCACAGGCGGAAGCCCTGATAGGTTCCCATCGCGAGCTCGGTGATGTTGGGATAGTCGGCGCCGAAGCGTTTATGGAAGTTGGCCACGAACGCCGCGTTGACCGGGTTCTTCAGATCCTGGAAGTAGTTGTAGCAAATCAGCATGCCGTTGCACTCTTCGGGCGATAGCACGATGTGCTCGTTGCCGACGGCAAAGGTGGTCGACGCCATCGGGATGCTCTTGTGCATGCCGGCTGCGGCCCACTGGCGATAGAAGGAAATATGGGCTCCGCCGACCAGCGCCGACCACACGAAGTCCGGCTTCGCCGCCTGGATCTTGGAAACGGTCGGACCGAAATTGGTGACGTCGAGCGGGAAAAAGTCGATCGACGAAACCTCGCCGCCGTTTTCGGTGACGTATTTCTTCACCCATTGCGAAGTAATCTGGCCGTAATTGTAGTCGGCCGCGACGACATAGACTTTCTTGCCCCACTTCTTCATGGCGTAAGGCACGAGTTTTTCGACCGTCTGCGCCGGAGTGACGCCGGTGTCGAACTGATCGCGGTCGCAGACGCCGCCTTCATACTGGGTGTTGTAGAAATAGAGCGTCTTGAAGCGGTCGAGCACCGGCCGGATGACCTCGCGCGAGGCCGAGGTGATGCCGCCATGAACCACCGCGACCTTGTCCTTCAGCGCCGCCTGCTGCGCGAACTGGGTATAGAGCTGCATGTTCGACTGGGTGTCGTAATTGATCAGCTTGATCTGCCGCCCGAGCAGGCCGCCCGCGGCGTTGGCTTCCTCGACCGCAAGCGTGATCGCGTCGACCATCGGCTTGCCGTAGATGTCGAGGCCGCCCGACAGGTCATGGATGCTCGCCACGCCGATCGGATCGTCCGCCCAGGCCGGCGACCCGAACATGCCAGCAGCGGCGGTAGCGGCAGTACTCTGCAAGAACTTTCTGCGATTGACCTTCATTGCCGTAGCCCTCCTCGTTGTTGCCGATTCATCATGCGACCAGGTATTTCTTCAGGATCGACGCGCCCATCGTGTATTTCGGATCGACCATGTTGCCGAGCCGGACCCGTCCGGCCTGGCTCAGCAGCATGTAGGCGTCGATCTCGTCGAAGCCGTATTCGGCGCTCATCCAGCGCACCAGCTCGCGATAGGCGATGCGGGCGGCGTCCTCCAGCGGCCGGGCGCTGCCGATGGTCATCAGGAAATTCTCCGTCTCGAGCCGCGGCCAGGCAAAGCTCCAGCCCTTGATGACGTCGATCTGCATCGTGACGGTCGCGCGCTGCTCGATGGCGACGCCGGACAGCTCGCCGTCGCCCTGCGCGGCATGGCAGTCGCCGACATACAGCAGCCCGCCTTTGACATGAACCGGAAAGTAGAGGATCGAGCCCGGAGCGACATCCGGCAAATCCATGTTGCCGCCGTGGTAATCCGGTTGCAGCGACGAGATCGCCTCGATCTCGGGTGAAATGCCGATGGTGCCGATGAATGGCTGATAGGGCAGCGTGATCTTGTCGCTCCAGCGCACGCCGTCGCGGTCGACGTGCATTTTCCTCACCCGCTCCGGCAATGGCGGGTTGAGCATCGCGGTCGACGCGGTTCCGACCAGGCCGCCGAATTCCGGAATGATGCAGGTGGTGCCGGCGGGCTGCGCGCCCCGCGTCTCCACGGCATGGATGTGGACCGCCAGACAATCGCCCTTCTCGATGCCGTTCACGGCGATCGGACCGCATTGCGGATTGAGAAAGGGAAACCGCAGTTTCGCGGTCGGACTATCCTGCTCGCTGGTGATGACGCCGCCAAACGCGTCCTCGGTCTCCACCGCGACGACATCGCCGGGATCAATGGTGAGAACGGGTTTTGCATAGGGCCCATAGACATAATGGTAGTCGCCCTGCGCCGCGATCGAGAGCGCGTGGCGCTTTCCCGTGCGGCCTTTGGCCAGGCCGCGCTTGGCCATGATCGAGGTCTTGAGCCAGGGATCGTCGGTCATCGCGATATCCTCAAAGCTGGGCGCCGGTGCAAATCCCGCGCCAGTAGCATTGCCTCACCGTTCCTAGTTCAGCTTCCAGTCTCCGCCGGCTTCGATCGCCGACGCCAGCCTGATCAATGTGGTTTCCTCAAAGTGGCGGCCGACCAGCATCAGGCCGACCGGCAAACCATTGACGCGGCCACATGGCACGGTGAAGGCAGGATGACCGGAAACGTCGAACGAGCAGGTATTGGCCTGCATGTTGAGGGCCGCATCGATCGCGACGCCGAGCGGTGCGTCAGCCGGCGGAATCGGGGTTGCCGTGAATGGGATGGTCGGCATCGCCAGCACATCGAATTTCTCCAGCGCATCGTCATAGGCGCGGCGCAGCAGCCCGCGCAGGTTTTGCGCCTTGGAATGATAGCGCCCATGGTAGTTGCGGTGCATGTATTCGCCGAGCATCAGCACCAGCTTCACGGTTGGCGACACGTCATTGATCCGCGTCCCCATGCCGCGGGCAAAGGCCTCCTGCATCGACAGCGGATAATAGCCGTGGATGTTGTTGCCGACGCCATATCCCTTCAGCATCATCTCGGCGGCGCCTTCCAGAATGATCCCGCTCCAGACATGCGGCCCATCGAGATGCCAGGGGATCGAGACAGGCTCGCTTTCGACGCCGGCTTTTCCCAGCGCTTCAATGGCTTGCCGCACCTTGTCATTGACCGCCGGGTCGCTTTCCGGATGGCCAAAGCCCTCGCCCAGGATGCCGATGCGCACGCCCTTCGCCGGCTTGCCGAGCGCCGCCATATAGTCGCCGGTGCGCGCGGCGATGGTTCTGGTGTCCCAGCCGTCATGGCCGGCAATCACCGTCAGCAGGCGTGCCACATCCTCGACCGACGCACACATCGGACCACAATGATCGACGGAATAGCTGATCGGCATCGACCCCGTGGTCGGCACCAGCCCCCAGGTCGGCTTCAGGCCATAGACACCGCACCAGCTTGAGGGTGTGCGGATCGATCCACCCTGGTCACCGCCGAGCGCCATCGGCACCTCGCCGGAGGCGACCAGCGCCGCGCTGCCACCCGAAGAACCGCCGGCGCTATGGGCCGGATTGTGAGGATTGCGGATCACGCCTCCGGCACAAGTGTGGCTCGCGCCCGAGAAGCAGAGGTCTTCGCAGGCCGCCTTGCCGGCGATGGTGCCGCCGGCGTCGAGAATCCGCGTCACCACGGTGGCGTCGAGTTCGGGAACGTAGCCTTCGAGCAATGCCGAGCCGTTCATCATCGGCACGCCGGCCACGCAGATGTTGTCCTTGATCGCGACTTTTTTGCCGCTCAACAATCCTTCGCCGCCGGTTTTGATATTCGTCTTCCAATACCAGGCCCCATAGGGATTTTCCGACGCGGAAGGCCGGTAACCGGGCGAGCGCGGCGCGACAGGTGCCAGGGCAGGCGGCACCAGCTCTTCAAGCCGGCCATAAGAGGCCAGCGGCCCCTTGAAGGCCTGCTGAAACGCCGCGACTTCGTCGGCAGAGAGAACGAGACCGAAATCCGATCCCAAATGATCGATTTGCTCCAGCGTCGGAAGGCGCACTACCATGCTTCACCTGCTCTTCGTCCCGGCCGCCAAACGAAAAAAGCCATCCGTGGCCCGAGAAGGCCTCGAATGGCATCAATGCCGTTGCTATCGATGGTCGCGTAGGGCTTACGATGCAGAACGAAACTCGGAAGTGGTCACCCAGACGTCATCGGCTGCGCGAGAACTGTTTCGCCCTGAACGTATTCACGTACGAAGGACGAGGATTGTGTCTTAGCGCCGACGGGCTTGTCAATCAGAGGCCGGCACTTTTTTATGCCAGACCGCCCAAATGACGCGCAATCCCGCTCGGCGATAACAGGTGACAGATCAATCTTATTGCGGTGAGATGAGCGGAACCACAACGCCCGAGCTTCGCCGATGACCAAGCCGTCGATCTCTCTCGGTCTCGTTTTTTCCCGAACCGGCCCCTACGCCATGATGTCGGGCGAGATGCAAAAGAGCGCGTTGATGGCGGTCGATGAGGTCAATCAAAGCGAGGAGTTCGATTTCAGCTTTGCTCCGCATTTGCGCGATCCCGGCGGCGTTGTCGCCGCCTATCACACCGCATGCGACGAGCTCATTCGCGAAGATCAGGTCGGGCATATCGTCGGCTGCTACACCTCGGCGTCGCGCAAGCAGGTCATCCCCATCGTCGAACGCACCGAACGGCTGCTGTGGCATCCGGCGCGATATGAAGGGTTCGAAAGCAGCGACAACGTGATCTATGTCGGCGCCGCGCCCAATCATACCGTTGTGCCGCTGGCGCGGCATATGCTCGAGCACATTGCCAGCGACGTGTTCTGCATCGGATCCAATTATGTCTGGACCTGGGAGACCAACCGGGTCATCCGCGAAATCGTCACCAGCGCGGGTGGTCGTGTTCTCGCCGAACGGCTGCTGGAACTTGGCGAGACCTCGGTCGATCACATCGTCAACGAGATCATCGAGCGCAAGCCCCCCGTGGTATTCAACACGCTGGTCGGACGGTCGAGCTATGTTTTCATGCGTGCGCTCCACCGGGCGACCGCGCGGGCGGGGCTGACGATCCCGGTATTGAGCTGCAGCCTGTGCGAGCCCGAACTCAAGCTGATCGGATCGGAAGCCTCCGCCGGATGCATCACTTCGTCAGCCTATTTCGAGGCCATCGCCCGCCCCGAAAATTGCGCCTTCGTCGCCCGCTGGAAAGCTCGCCACGGCGAGGACAGCCGTCCTTCGGTCGACGGGCAATCGACCTATGTCTGCGTCATGCTGCTGGCCCGTGCCATTCGCCGCGCCGGCAGCGCCGACGTCAATGCCGTCCGTCGTGCTGCGGCAAATCATCGCTACGATTCTCCGCAGGGCCCGGTCTGGGTGGATCCGGACAACAATCACTGCTTCCTGACCCCCCGTCTGGCGCGCGCCGCACCGGACGGTCAGTTCAGGATCTTCTGGGAAGCGGATGCCCCGGAGCGGCCCGACCCCTATCTTTCGAACCTCGATCTGGCGGCGATTGGCGCGAGGCTCGAAAGCGGCGATGGTCCGAGACGGTCAAACCATCTGCGTGTCGTGAAATGACCAAATCATCGCCCTTCTCCGTTCGTGGCCGTCGCGCTCTGCTGGTGATGCGGGACGAGCGCGAGATCGGCCTCCTGCGTCGTCAGCTCGATCGGTTGGGCATGACGGTCCTGGAAACCGACCCGGGTCTGATCACATCTGCGGATCGGCCCGTCGACGTCATCGTGCTGGACGCCGACAGCATTCCGATCAAGAGCGGCCCGGCGTCGACATCGAAGATCAATGCCCCGATCGTCGCGTTGATCGGAACCGAGACGCCCAGCCGCTTGAAATGGCTGCTCGATCTGCAGCCGGCTTCATTTCTGGTCAAGCCGTTGCGCTCGTCGGGACTTTACACCGCGCTGGTGGTCGCCTTCGATGCGGCGCAGCGGCGCAGCGACGAAGCTGCCCACATCGAGCGGCTCGAGGACCGCATTCGTTCCCGCCGTGTCGTGTTCGCCGCGGTGCTTCGTGTCATGCGCAGCCATGCGCTTTGCGAAGAGGACGCATTTGCGCTGATCCGGCAGACGGCGATGCGATATCGCACGACCATCGAGCAGTTGAGCGCGGAAATCATCGCGCTCGGCGGCATGCCGAAGCGCAGCTCGCGGACCGCGTGACCGTTTCAGGTCAGATCGCCGACGCGCTGGACGCCGGCGGCGGTCATCGCCTGGTGGGCGGCTTCGAGCGACCCCGCCAGATCGATCGCCCTGCAGCCCGCCTCGAGCAACACCACATCGAAGCCAAGCCGACGGGCGTCGATCGCGGAATAATGGACACAGAAATCGGTGGCCAGCCCGGCTAGAAAAATCCGCCGCATGCCGCGTTCGCGCAGATAGCCCGATAGGCCTGTCGGTGTGCGCCGGTCATTTTCGTAAAACGCGGAATAGGAATCGATTTCCGGCCGGAAACCCTTGCGGATCACCAGCTCCGCCCGGTCGGTCTTCAACATCGGATGAAAGCCGGCGTCCGATGTCCCCTGCACGCAATGGTCGGGCCACAGCGTCTGCTGGCCATAGGGCATGGTTACGCTTTGAAACGGAGCCGAACCCGGATGGCTGGTGGCAAAGGAGCTGTGCCCCGCCGGATGCCAATCCTGGGTCAGCACCACATGGTCGAAGCGCTCCGAAACCCGGTTGATGACCGGGACGACGGCGTCGCCGGCGGCAACCGCGAGCGCGCCCCCCGGACAAAAATCGTTTTGAACATCGATAATGAGCAGCACATCGTCGCTGGGGCTGGTCTGCATCTGCACCTGCGTCAGGTTCTACTGTGGCGCCGGTCCAGGTTTCGATCGGCTGCACGTCCATACCAAACGAGCCGATCGATGGCAAAAGCCGGTTCCGGAGGCGGAACGATACTGTTTTCAATTCCCGTCGGGGGTGATAAAGCGCGCTTTATCCGAAATCACGCCTTCTTCCGGGCTATCAACAAGGACAGCCGACTGTGTACGAAGCCCCCGCCATTATCGGTAGCTGCATCAACTGCATTGCGCCGGGAAGCCTGAGCGCGACGCTCGCGCTCATCCTGATCGGAGCCAGCGTCGCGCTGGTCGCAGAACGGCGCAGGCTGATCCGCGCGCGTCGATAAGGGACCGCGAAAACAGACGCCGCCAGGGCGGCAATCGCCCCTGCCTTCAGCGACTCAGGCAGGTTGCAGACCGAGGACGAGCGCTTCCGAAGGGTCCGCATGGTCCAGCTGATCCAATCGCTTCGACAGCGCGGAGATCGTCGCGTTCAGATTGTGCTTCCGTAGATCCATGGCTCTCGCCGTGGTCGGATAGGCGTAATGCCGGGGATCGCGAACCCGGGAGGTTTGCAGCTCGGCTGTGATGTTGGCGTCGAGACTTGCGACCTCACGATTGAGCGAGGCGATCATCGATCGGATTTGTGCGGCCTCGCGCCAGCGGGATTCGATCGCCTTCAGCTCACGGCGAATATCACGAATGGGGCGGGGCCGGTCCTGCGACCGCCCGGGGCGGCGGTTTGTGCGTTGTGTCGTCTCAAAATAGTACTGTTCGGTCATGGTTTGCTCCGCTCTGGTACAGCGATGGGCCCTATTCGGGTTACTTGACGGAGCAGCAGCAAGAAGTCTGCCAGCCGCAGCGGCGCATGAGCCGCCCCGGCGTAATCCGCATCATTATCGTTTCAGCACGAAAATCTAACAGATCAGCACAACCCATTGTTCAGCCCTTTCGGCTGTCCGCCGCATCGGACATAAGCGGTGCCGCGTGAGGTCGCCGGCACGCATGGGCTGGCACGCATGGAATGTGGTCAACACTAATTACAGAGCGCGACCTTTGTGATGATCTGCCACCACAGCTATCCCGCGCAAGACGGCCTCGGCGATCCCAGCGGTGCGGGCCATCCTGCGCTGCCCCGTTTCGGCTCATGACGTCCCGCACGCCAGCCTCCGCGGGCCGGGCAATTGCGGCCGGGGACGTCAAGGTCCTGCGCCGCCGTTACCAGGACATTGAAGTGCAAGCGGCGAGTATTGCGGGACACCGACAGACCTATACCCAGCTGACGCGAGGGCAGTTTGAAGGCCGGCTGGAATCCTATGTCGTTTCGGATCGAACGGCCTTCTTTGTGGAAACGGCGAACCAAAGCATCCGCAAGCAATTTGAGGTCCTGCCAGGCCATCTGCGCGTCGGCTTCCTGCTTGGAGAGTTTACCTGCCACGGCAATGGCGTACCGCTGTTTACCGGTGACACCAGCGTCAACCTGCCGTCGACCCCGCTCGATCTGCATTTTGGCGAAACCTATCGCGGCTGCTGGGTCACGCTTGTCGAGGCCGAGGTTGCCGCGATGACGCCGCCAGGCACGGAGCTGTGGACGCTGGCGAAAGCAGGGCGCTCACAGGTCAGGGGGGGAGGCGGGGGCCCTGTTCCAGCAAACCATCGCGACCGCGCGGGAAGCGCTGTTCAAGCCGGATTTGCCCGCTCCCGGCCCGGAAGTCGTCGGGGCCATTGAAAGGTCGATTGTATCGGCAGCGGCCTGGGCGGTGGCGACGGCGTTCGATCTCGAAGCCGAGCCGAGGCGCAGCTGTGCGTCGCATCGCACCCATTTGCTGCGGCGGGCCTGCGAAGTGATCGATGCAAAACTTGCCTGCGGGCTGACCATGTCGAAGCTGTGTTCGATCGTCGGCACCAGCCGCCGTACCCTGGAAAATATCTTCATGGAAGCGTTCGGGGTCTCGCCCTATCAATATGTGCGCGCGGTCCGTCTCAACGCGATCCGCCGGGAATTGCTGTCCGAGAACAATGCCGGGGTTTCGGTCGGTGACATCGCGGCAAGATGGGGTATCTGGCATTTCAGTCGGTTTGCCACCGACTATCGCAACATGTTTGGCAAGCTGTCCGCGACGGCTTCCAGCTCGCGATTGACATTGCTGGCGGCAAACTCGGCGGCGTCCCGGTTCAGGTCGTGGTCGAGGATGACGGGGCCAAGCCCGGGCAGGGCAAGCAGATCGCCGATCGCCTGCTGCAAAACCAGAATATCAAGCTGTTCACCGGCATCGTATTCTCGAACGTCGCGGGTGCGACGGTGCCCGACATCCTCGACGCCGGGGCGATCTATGTCAGCCCCAACGCCGGGCCGTCGACATTTGCCGGCAAGGGATGCAACGCCAATTATTTCGTGGTGTCGTGGCAAAACGACTCGCTGCACGAAGCCGCTGGCCAGCTCGCCAACCAGCTCGGCTACAAAACCGTCTATCTGGTCGCTGCGAACTATCAGGCCGGCAAGGACGCGCTCGAAGGCTTCCAGCGCTATTATAAAGGCAAGGTCGTTGGCGAGAGCTACACCAGGCTGGACCAGACCGATTTTGCGGCCGAGTTCGCCGAGATTCGCAGTGCCGCGCCCGAAGCCATCTTCCAGTTCGAGCCCGGTGGATTGGGGATCGCATTCCTGCGGCAATATGAGCAGGCCGGTCTCAAGGACAAGATCCCGATGGTGGTGGCGGCGCCGTCGCTTGACGCCGTGACGCTGGCGGCGGTGGGCGAGGCCGCGCTTGGCATCAATGTCACCTCGCACTGGAATTCCGATTTCGACAATCCCGCCAACAAGGCGTTCATGGCGGCATGGGACAAGGCCTATCACCGGCCAGCCACCTATTATTCAAGCCAGGGCTACGATACCGCGCTCGCGATCGGTGCGGCGCTGAAGGGCGTGGCCGGCAAGCTCGACGACATCGGCGCGTTCCGGAAGGCGATGCTGAAAGCAGATTTTCAATCGACCCGCGGCGCCTTCCGGTTCGGGCCCAATCAGCACCCGGTTCAGGACTGGTGGGGCCTGAAGGTGGAAAAGGACAGCGATGGCAAGCTGGTGCTGCGTACCATAGCCAAAATCTTTTCCAACCATGGCATGCCTATGCCAAGGACTGCAAGCTCTAGCGCAATTTCGACCGCAATGGCTTCATCCTTCGAGACGCATCGCTTCGCGATGCTCCTCAGGATGGGGTCTCGAACCCTCATGGTGAGGAGCGCGGCTTCGCGCGTCTCGAACCACGAGGC
>Ga0182024_10013549_pt1 | contig 15891 bp, 12 predicted proteins | sample P32metaG_FD_120480 | JGI IMG/M metagenome (GOLD analysis project Ga0182024, IMG submission 120480) | Permafrost microbial communities from Stordalen Mire, Sweden - P3-2 metaG (Illumina Assembly) | ecosystem: Environmental > Terrestrial > Soil > Wetlands > Permafrost | place: Sweden: Stordalen... | reverse complement strand
CGCCGCGGCGGGTCGTCATCAACGATCTGGTCTGCGAGGGGTGCGGCGATTGCTCGGCGACCTCGAACTGCCTGTCGGTGGTGCCGGTGGAGACCGAGTTCGGCCGCAAGCGGGCGATCGACCAGTCGAGCTGCAACAAGGATTTTTCCTGCCTCAAAGGTTTCTGCCCGAGCTTTGTCACCGTCGAGGGCGGCACCCTGAAGAAGCGCGCGGCCGGTGATCTCGCCGAGGATGGTCTCCCGGCTTTGCCCGAGCCATCGCTGCCCGGCCTCGCCGAACCCTACGGCATTCTCGTCACCGGGGTCGGCGGCACCGGCGTCGTGACGATCGGCGCCCTCATCGGCATGGCCGCGCATCTCGAGGGTAAGAGCGTGACCGTGCTCGACATGACCGGCCTCGCGCAAAAGGGCGGCGCGGTCTACAGCCATATCCGCATCGCCGAGCGGCCCGAGGCGATCCATGCCGTGCGCATCGCCGCCGGGGCCGCGCGCCTCCTCCTCGGCTGCGATCTGGTGGTGTCGGCGAGCGCGGAAGCGCTCTCCAAGCTCGATCCCGGGCACAGCCGCGCGATCGTCAACAGCCACGAGACGATCACCGGCGACTTCACCCGCAACCCCGACCTGGCGTTTCCCGGACATGAGCTATGCCGCAGCATCGCCGCCGCGGTCGGCCAGGGCGATGCCGAATTCATCGAAGCGACGCGCCTCGCGACCGGGCTCTTCGGCGATTCGATCGCCACCAATTTGTTCATGCTCGGCTATGCCTATCAGGAAGGGCTGGTGCCGGTTTCGGCAGATGCGATCGAGCGGGCCATCGAATTGAACGGCGTCGCCGTCGCCTTCAACCGTGGCGCCTTTCAATGGGGAAGGCGCGCCGCCTTCGACCGCGCCTCGGTCGAAGCCCGCGCTGTCGCCAAGGATGCGTTGCCGGAGAGCCACCGGGTCTCGGAATCGCTCGACGAACTGGTCGGGCGCCGCGTCGAATTCCTCAGCGCCTACCAGAACGCAGCCTATTCAAGGCGCTATTTCGACCGGGTGAGGCGTGTCCGCGAGGCAGAAGCGGCGTGCGGCGGCGGCGCGGCGCTGACCGAGGCCGCCGCCCGCGCGCTCTTCAAGGTGATGGCCTACAAGGACGAGTACGAGGTTGCCCGGCTCTATACCGACAGTGACTTTCTGGCGCGGGTGGCCGGCCAGTTCGAGGGTCCCTACCAGCTGCGCTTTCATCTCGCGCCGCCGCTGCTGGCCGAGCGCGATCCGGCGACCGGGCATCTCAAAAAGCGCGTCTATGGCTCGTGGATGCTGGGGGCGTTCCGCCTCCTCGCCAAACTGCGATTCCTGCGCGGCACGGCGTTCGACGTCTTCGGGTATAGCGCCGAGCGCAAGGGCGAGCGCCGCCTCGTCGTCGAATACGAAGCCCTCCTCGACCAGATCGCCGCCGGGCTATCGCCGGCCAACCACGCGGCCGCAATCGAACTCGCCGCGCTGCCGCTGGAGATTCGCGGCTTTGGTCACATCAAGGAAGCCAATCTCCAGCGCGCCAAGGCAAAGGAAGCCGATCTCCTGGCCCGCTTCCGCTCGCCCACGGCCTCGCACGCTCTCGCTGCGGAATAGCGCTGAGATTTACTCCGCCGCGAGCCGGCGTTGTCCGATACCCAACTCGGCGACCCGGTCGCGCGTGTAGAGGTCGCTCCAGTTCGACAGCGCGAAATCGGTGACCTGGCGCGGATCGTAGGGGCGGTCGGCGATCTTCAGTTCCTTGCCGGCGATATAGACCGCGCGCAGACGCCGCTTGTCCTGCAGCACGCGGATATCGGCGAGCGGCGAGCCGTCGAGCACGATGAAATCGGCGGCGCGGCCTTCTTCGAGGATTCCGATCTGGTCGCCCTCGCTCATGAAGCGAGCGTTGACTTGCGTCGCGGCGCGCAACGCGCCCGCCGGGGTGAAGTCGAGATCGGCGACGAAGAGTTCGAGCTCCTTGGCGTGCCATTCGCCATAGGGGGTGATCGCGAACCCGGAATCGGTGCCGGTCAGGAACGGCACGCCGGCAGCCTTGGCCTTCTTCAGCCGGGCGATGCCGAGCCGGTAGCGCCGCTCGGTCTGCTCGACCCGGCCTTTGAGATAGGCCGGGTCGTGCGGCTGGGTGAAATCGACCATGTTGCGCGGATGCGTCAGGGTCGGGCAAAGCGCGCTGCCGCCCTCGAGCATCGCCGCGATACATTCCTCGTCGAGATCGAAGCCGTGGAAAATCAGGTCGACCCCGGCCCGTGCCGCGTAAAGCGTCGCCTCGCGGCCGACCGAATGCGCGATCGCCTTTCGCCCCAGGCGATGGCTCTCGCGCACGATGATGTCGGTTTCTTCCTGGGTGAACGCCGCGATCAGCTCGCCGTCCGGGCGGCGCTGGATGCCGTCCAATGCGATCTTGATGCAATCGACGCCGTTCTTGACCTGGCGCCGCACTTCCTCGACTGCCTCGTTGATGTTGGTGACGAGCTTGCCGATCGAGGTTTCGGGCGCACCGATCCAGGTCGGGTACCAGTCGGTGAGGCCCTGATGCGTCGTCAAATACGGCCCCGCCGCCATGACCCGCGGCCCGTCGAAGAGGCCGGCGCGGATCGCGTTGCGGATCGACAGCGAGATCTGCCCGGCATCGCCCGGCGAGCAGATCGCGGTATAGCCCGAGGCCGCGACCTTCTGGGCGAAGAACATGCCGCGCAACGCGCGGAACTCCAAGGGGCTGTAGAGGTCGATATCCTCCTCGCTCTTGGCGTTGCCGTAGGCGAGGTGGGTGTGGACATCGATGAGGCCCGGCATCACGAATTGGCCGGAATGGTCGATCAGCCGATCGGCTTTCGTCCGCCGCGGTGCCGCGGCCTCGGGGCCGACAAAGCCGAGCCTTCCCTCGCCGTCGAAGACCAGCATGCCGCCCTTTTGCGCCTCGTCGTCATCGCCGGTGAACAGGCTGCCGCAGCGGACAAAGGTTTTCATGCTCGGCCACTCCAAATCGGTGATCTCGGCGCGCTCCCTCCCCCGCAAGCGGGGGAGGGGTGGGGTGAGGGTTTAGCTAGAATCAGGGCGTCGCGTGGTGCATGAAGCGCTCCGGCGGCGCTTCGCCCCACGGCCCGCCGATCTCGCCGCGGCCCCACAGATTGGCCGGCACGCTGGCGTTGAGGACATCGGTGTCGGCCCAGTGCTCGTGCACCCGGCCCCACGGATCGCCCCAGTAGTCGAACACCTGGCTGCCCAGCGAATGGCGGCCGATGCCCCAGAAGTGCTCGTAGCCCTTCTCCTGCAGGTGCTCGTGGCCGATCATGATGTCGTCCATGTCGGCGGCTTCGTAGGAGAGGTGGTTGAGCCCCGCCTTGTCGCTGCGGATGCAGAAGAAGACATGATGGTCGACATAGTCGTCGCCGCGGTCGAGGCGGTTGAACGAGCCGACGAGGTTGTCCTTCCTATCGGCATAGACTTCGTCCGAGCAGCGGAAGCCGAGCGTGTCGCGATACCAGCCGAGCGTCTTTTCGAACTGCGGCGAGTGCACGACGAAATGGCCGATGCGCTTGACGTGGGAGGGGCCGCGCGTGACCCGATAGAGCGCGTTGCGGCGACGCGTCTTGTCTTCGCCGACATTGACCGCCGGCCGTACCACCGGGATTTTCGGCAGCTGCGCCATGCCGTGCACGATTTCGACCTGGAAGCCGTCGGGGTCGGTCAGCCGCACGCGCTTGCCGCCGCCCGGCTCGTCGATCGCCTCGATCGGCGAGGCGCCCGGAACGCGGGCCAGCTTTTCGAGGTCGTCCGGGCTCCCGGCGTGGAGCGCGATCCCGACGTATTTGGGCGCCCCCAATTCGGTGACATGGATGTGATGCGGCGCATCGCTGCCGCGCATGTAGAGCGCCTTTGGCGTGCGGTCGGCGCGCACCATGCCGAACGCGGTGAGAAACTCCTCCTGCTTGTCGAGATCGGGCGAACGCAGCCGCCCATAGGCAAGATCGACGGCTTTGATCACGGGCATGGCAACCTCCGGGAATTATTCTGGGTCAGGCGAACAGGATACCGCATCGCGGACGCGCCCGCCATGTCCCGTGATATGCCGGGACGATCAGTCGGCGCCGCCGCTCCCGCCCGCAGGCGCTAACTCAACCGTCATTCCGGGGCGCGGCAAAGCCGCGAACCCGGAACCCATGAACATCGGCCTGTGGAATATGGGTTCCGGGCCTGCCGCTTTGCGGCATCCCGGAATGACAACTGAACACACACCACTAGAGCTGGCGCCTATGCGCTCCCGCCGGCATCCCGACACCGGCAAGCGCGGCCATCGGGGGAATGCCGGTTGCGCCAGCCCGGCGCGAGTGGCATTCAGTTGCGATCGCCCGGGAAGGCGATCGACGCGGTCGCGCTGCGCCAGGCGATATCCGGATCGAGGATCGACACAATGAAAAAGCTCCTCTGCGCGCTGATGATCGGCGCTATGGCCGCCGGGGTTGCCGGCATGGCGTTTGCCACCACAAATGCCGTCGGGAACATCGACATCGTCGTAAAAAAGAAGCCCAGCGGGCCGTCCATCCGTGTCGGCCCAACCGGCACCCTGAACGTCTTCCAGGTCCAGATCACCGAGCCCGGGCTCTACGAGATCCAGGTCGTGGTCCCGCCGGGCGGCGCTTCCAGCGCGGTCCCATATCCGGGCGCGACAGAGCCACGGACCGCTCCTCTCGGGGTGGCCCCAGCTCCGGCTCCGGCAGCCGCTCCGAGCCGGCGCTAGCGGAGAGCATCGAACAACACCGCTCCTGAACACCGTCATACCGGCGACGGCCGGTATCCACCGCGAAAGTGGGTCCCGGCCTTCGCCGGGATGACGACAAGGCGACGCTGTGCCGGGGCTGCTCCTTGTAGGACGGGTCGATCCGGTCGAGTTTGCGCAACAATGCCGGCCAGTCGAGCTGAAATGGTAACGCTCTAGCGCCGGCTCGGAGCGGCTCCCGGCGCTGCTGTCGGACCCGGATTTGGCACCACGACCTGGATCTCGTAGAGATGGCCGCTAACCGTGCCGCCCGCCGGCACCGTGATGGCGATCCCGCTATAGGCTTGCTTGATATCCACCACCTTTGGGATCGCCCGCTCGCCTGGGATGTTCGCGGTCATGTCGAGCTTTGCGCTCTGTTCACCGATCTTCTGTTTCTGCAACTCGACCGGCTTGATTATCAGGACGTACTCGCCGGCGGGCAGATTTGCGAAACTGAAATTCCCCGACTTGTCGGTCGTGGTGTGGATCACGTCGGCCGCTGGATTGGGCCTTTTTCCCAATACGACCCCGACGCCACCTATTGGGTCGTTGACGCCGGCAAACGCACCATCGGCCGACATGGCAACCACCGCCAACGCAGCAAATGACGCGCACAACATTGCTGACCGTTTCATTGCGTCCTCCCCGCATCGACAATTCCGGGATTCCCGGGTGCTTGAGTGAGAGCATGGGCATCTTCGAGCCGCCGCGGCAACGAAGTTCGGGCAAAACCGGCACTCGCGCGACAGGTTTCCGGGGGCTACTCCTTGTAGGACGGGTCGATCCGGTCGAGCTTGCGCAGCAATGCCGGCCAGTCGAGTTTGTTCGGATCGTGGCCGCGTGCCGCGCCGGTGCTTGACCTGGCATAGCCGGCGCTGACGACCGCGTCGGAGAGCGGGTTGAACTCGGCGCCCGATTGCTGGAAGGCCAGCTGCATCGCGCAGGCGCGCTCCATCCGGTAGGTCGCGATAAAGGCTTCCGCGATGGTGCGCCCGACGATGAAGAGGCCGTGATTGCGCAGCACCATGATGTGCTTGTCGCCGAAATCGTCGAGGAACCGCGTCCGCTCGTCGAGGCTCCTCCCGGTGCCCTCATAGTCGTGGTAGGCAACATCGCCGATCACCTGGAGGGCATGCTGATTGAGCGGCAGCAGCCCCGCCTTCTGCATCGACACGGCGCAGCCCGCGATCGTGTGGGTGTGAATGACGCAATCGATGTCCGGGCGGGCCCGATGGATCGTGCTGGGGATCGCGAAGCCGCCGCTATTGAGCTCGGCTTCCGACGCCTCGACCTTGTTCCCGTCGGCATCGATTTTGACCAGCGAGGAGGCGGTGATCTCGTCGTACAGCATGCCGAAGGAGTTGATCAGGAAATGATCGGGCGCTCCGGCCTGACCAGAGCCGTGCACGCGCGCCGTAATCCGGGTGTTGATCAGGTCCGACCAGCCGAACAAATCGACCAACCGGTAGCAGGCGGCAAGGTCGACCCGGGTCTGCCATTCGGCCTCGTTCATGCGTGTGGCTCGCATCGCGGTAACGGCCATCGCGGTTCCTCCGATAGGGATGAGAATTCAGCGCATGCGCCCTGCGCCGGTGTCAAGTAAAGGGTCGGGCCATCGGATGGCCGATCCGCGATCTTTGCGTTAGCCAGCGGCGAAAAACCCGGCTATAGCCGCAGTGCGTGCAATCCAGGATTTGGACCGGACCATGGAGCTCCCCGACAGCGTCAAGGCATTTGCCGAGCAAATCGATAATGGCGGAGAGGTCGCGCCGCCGCCCGAGTTCTTCGAGGCTTACGATGTATTCGCCGCCGAGCTGGCGCAGATCTTCACCCGGAAGTGGCTGGCGGTAGACCATGCCAGCCGGCTCGCCGCCGACGGCGATTTTGTGCGCGCCGACATGGGCTCGCGCTCGGTCGTCCTGGTGCGCGAGAGCGCGGACCAGATCCATGCCCTGCGCAACTCCTGCCTGCATGCCGGATACCGCGTCTGCGAGGCGGAAGCCGGCAATGCCACCCATCTCTATTGCGTCTATCACGGCTGGTCCTACGCGCTCGACGGCAGGCTGACCGACCCGATGTTGCGGCCGCAGATCGCCGACCGCTCGCGGTTTCGCCTGCCGCGTTATGCGATGCAGATCAAGCGCGGGCTGATCCTCGTCGATCCGTCCTCGGTCGCACCCGAGCCGCCGCCGGCCGGGCCGGTCGAGCTCGGCGCGGTCCCCGAGGATCTCGCCGATCGCGCGGTCAGCCACCGCCAGCTTTACAAGACCAATTGGAATTGGAAGCGGCTGCGCCAGTTTCTCTGGGCATCGCCCGGTCTGGCGCTCGGCCGTGACGGCTGCGACGAGGTCGTCGAACTCGGCCCCTTAAGCCTCGTCGTGCTCGCCGACGGTGACGCCGCCTTGCTCCGCATCGTTCCGCGCTTTCCCGGCCAGACCGATGTCGAACTCGTGCAGATGCCGGTGCCGGGCGGGTCTCATATCACCAACGGCGGGGCCGATCCCCTCGGCGACGCGTTGCACGAGGCCGGCGACGGCATCGCCGCAGCGCCGCTCGACCGCGACTTCTTTGGCTGGTACTGGTCCTTGATGGCGCCTCTCGCCAACTGACCGGAGCGGTCGCGATGGAGATCCGCAGCCTCGCCGAAGAATTGCAGTTTCCCGAGGGGCCGGTAGCGCTTGACGACGGCTCGGTGCTGCTCGTCGAAATCGCCGGCGGAACGCTGACCCGGGTTGCCCCCGGGGCGAACAGCATCGGCACGAAGAGCATCGCGGCACGAACCGGCGGCGGGCCGAACGGCGCCGCGCTCGGCCCCGGCGGCAGCTGCTACATCGCCAATAATGGCGGCTTCGAATGGCACCGTGAGAATGGCCATATCCGGCCGCTGACGCAGGCCCGCGATTACGCCGGCGGGCGGATCGAGCGGGTCGACCTGAAGACCGGCGCCGTCGAGTGCCTCTATCGCGCCTGCGGCGACGTGCCGTTGAAAGGGCCGAACGACCTCGTTTTCGATGCCCATGGCGGGTTCTATTTCACCGATCTTGGCAAGCGGCGGCCGCGCGAGATGGATATCGGGACCCTGTACTATGCCAAGGCAGACGGGTCCTTCATTAGCGAAGTCGCCTACCCGATGATGACGCCGAACGGGGTCGGCCTGTCGCCTGACGGGACCATCCTCTATGTCGCCGAGACCGAGGCGGCGCGGCTCTGGGCCTTTCCGATCGAGGCGCCGGGCGTGGTCCGGAAGGAACCATGGCCGTCGCCGCACGGCGGGCATCTCGTCGCCGGGATGGGCGGCTATCAGCGGTTCGACTCGCTGGCGGTGCAGGAAGACGGACGGATCTGCGTCGCGACCCTGATCAATGGCGGGATCACCGTCGTTTCGCCCGACGGCAGGCATGTCGAGCACCATCCGATGCCCGACCCGATGACCACCAACATCTGCTTTGGCGGCCCCGACATGAAGACCGCCTACATCACGCTCTCGTGGACCGGGCGCCTCGTCGCGGTGGACTGGCCGATCGCTGGGCTGAAATTGCACCACGCGGGGTGATGCGTCGGCTCAGCCCCCGGTTGCCGGCGAAGGCCGGCGCGATGCCGCCGGACGCCTCAGTAACCGGAGGCGCTCCAACGAGGGTGCCACTGGCGCCCAATCCATCTCAGACGAGCCGGATGTTGACGGTCTCCGGTCCCTTGCCGCCCTCGATCATGTCGACGGCTACCCGCTGGCCTTCCGACAGCTCGGTCAGGCCGGCTCGGGCGAGCGCCGAGGCATGCACGAAAATGTCCTTGCCGCCGCGGTCCCGGACGATGAACCCGAACCCTTTATCGGGGTTGTACCACTTTACTGTACCGATCTCCTCGACGGCGGCTTGATCGGAGGGTTGGTACGGCCGTTCGGGTCGTGGGCGCCGCGGCTGCTCTTGCAGCGCGGTGCTCGCGTCGACGCTCAGGATCTCGGTTATTTGCAAACCCTTCTGGCCCGCCGCCGTCCGAACTTCCAGGGTAGCGCCAGGCGGCACGGTGCTGTTGCCGCTGCGCTCGACCACGCTGACGTGGAGAAAGGCATCGCCGCCGCTTGGCAGCTGGACGAAGCCGAAGCCCTTTTCCGGGTTGTACCACTTCACCGTGGCCGAAACCGAGGGGCCGGTCGGAGCCGCTTCCAAGCGGGGGCTGCTCTCTCGCGGCGCATACCCGAAATTCGCCGGCGGCGAGTAGTTGTCATCATCGAAGCCTCGCCGCTGAGGTCTCCGGGAATCTCGATCTTTGCGCACGCGCCCCTCGGTTGTGCTGGCCAGTGGAGATACTGTCGCGCCCGCATTCTTCGCCGTCAATGTAATAGACCCGTCCGCGCAGGGAAAATCGGCGGGACCGTTACTGACTGCGCTTCAGCGTCCAGGTCCGATCGCGATACCCGACATCGACTTCTTTCCGATCGAGGGTGCGCCGGTGTGGCTTCACCGGGGTCCAAGGCCAATCCAAAATCCCGGCCTCTGCCACTGCAGCAGTAGCCGACACGCTGGCGGCACTCCACGTCAGCTCTGACAGCGGGCCCACGCGCGCGGAGGCGGACGGCCGTCGGAAGGAGAACGGCTACAACGAAGTAGCCGAAAAGAAAGGGCTCGCGGTATCGTTTATGCCATGGTCTCGTGCCTGGTTCTGAACGACGCTGTAAAGGTTGCGATGATCAAATGGCGGGTTATTAACCACGGGGTACAATTCCGAATGATCCCTTGATTTATACGCCGAAGGTAAAGCGGCTACCGGTATTCCAGTCGATCAGCCGGTCGGGCATTTCGACGCGCATTTGGGCGATGAAATTGCGGCCGGTGCAATGCATCGGGATTACCACATCGGGCGCGAGCGCCTTTATCTCCGAGATCGTGTGCTCGATATAATCCGGCGGTGCAGCGCCCAGGTGGAAACCACCGAGCACGGCGTGCAGTCTTTTCACGCCAGAGACCGCCATCGCGGTCCTGATTGCGTTGAGCACGCCGCAATGGCTGCAGGAGGAGATGACCACGAGACCCCGCCCCTGCACGACATAGCACGTGGCATGCTCGTCGGGATGCCGGTCGGGGACAAGTCGCCCGCGCCGCTCCTCCTCGGTGAAGTGATCGACCGGGGTTGGCTCGACCAGCGTGTTGGGTAATACCCGCTCGAATGACTGGCGCGCTATATTGCCGCTGGTAAACGGGCCCTCCAGGACATGTGCGGCATCGCAACAGACAGTCTCGACCCGTGCGGCTTCGAGCGCCGCGCGGTCGAGCGCACCCCAGGAGGCGGGCTCCTCGTCGCGCGAGCCGACCCACTTCTCCCGAAAATTCTCCTTGCCGCCGGCAAAGAGTTGCAAGTCGGCGCGCATACGGTCCCGATAATGGGCGACAAAGCCCGGCAACCCGCCGTAGTGGTCGCGGTGCCCGTGGCTCAGAATGAGCCCGTTGAGCCGCTCGGCCTCGATGCCGAGCAGACTGAAATTCCGTATCAGCACCTCGGGCGTATAGCCGAAGTCGAGGAGGTATTGCCCCGGTGCCCCCGCACTGCGGGATTCGAGATGCAGCGACAGGCCCCACTCGCCAGCCAAGGTCGAGTTCAGATTGTTGCGAATGCGGCCAACGTGCTCAATAGTGACCATCGGATGCGTCGCCTTCGGCATGAACTGGTCGAACACCGAATCGACGACAACCCGCACCGACAGCGATTCAACTAACGGCGCCTTGAACGGTTCGAACGATCTCATCCGACATTCCTCGGTTGCCGCGTAGCGGAGCTATTGCCTTGCCGTCGATGCGAATCAGCCCGGTCGGGTCCTCGCGCCGCAGCGAATGCAAATCGCCGTCATTGTAAAGACAGGCCATACCCGGTGTCAGCGAGTGATGCTTGATGGGCGCGCTTTGCGGGGGCTCTCCCGCGCCCGCGCCTCTACCGCTTCGGCGAGGATGATTTCGCCGAGGTTGCCGCGGCGGCGAAGCGCCACGACAATTGTCCTGAGGGTCGGCGGTCCCGCCGGGATTCCGCCGCGGCGCATAACACCGCATGAGGGAGCAGCATGGCGACGACGAAAGAGGGCGGTGCAGTCCCCGATTTTCTGCGCATGGACCAGCCGGTCAGTTCGGACCCGGCCAACGCCAAGAAAACCGGCAACTGGCATGGCTGGCCAACCAAGGACATCACCCCGGTCACGCTCAAGGACAACGAGGGCCGGACGGTGCGGATCAGGACGCCGGTGATGGATTTGGAGGGGCTCATCACCCCCACCGACCTTCACTATACCGTCCAACATTTCGCCGTGCCGCCGGTCGTAGAGAGCGATTCGTGGCAGCTGAAGATCGTCGGTGAGGTCAAGGAGCCCCTGACCCTCAACTTCGACCAGTTGCGGCGGTTCCCCGGCCGCAGCGTCCGCACCGTCATGGAGTGCTCCGGCAGCGACGCCACGTATTTCGAATACTTCAAGGGCGAGGGCGCCAAGCCGTCGCGCACCCAGGAGGCCATGATCCTCAGCGCCAGCGAGTGGACCGGCGTGCCGCTGGCCGCCGTGCTGAACGAGGCCGGCCTCACCGCCAAATCGCTCTACGTTCGGGCCGAGGGCAACGACCAGGGTGTGCCAGCCACCGCCGCCCCCGGCACCAAACCCTTTTACTACGACAAGGGCCTGCCGATCGAAAAGGCGATGCACCCCGACACCATTCTGGCCTGGGCGCAGAATGGCCAGCTGCTGGAGCATTTGCACGGCGCGCCGGTGCGCCTATTGGTACCCGGCTGGTCAGGCAACTGGTCGGTCAAATGGCTGACCAAGCTCGAGCTGATGGAGCAGGAGCCGGACTGCTGGTACCATTACCAGTTCTATTATTACGGCAACTCGCCCGACGACCCCGACAAAGAGCTGATCACCACGATCGGCGTCAAATCCATCATCACCCAGCCCAACGACGACACCGAAAGTCTGCCGCCCGGCGTGCACATGATCCGCGGCTACGCCTGGAGCGGGGCGGGTGCCATCGACCAGGTCGAAATCAGCGTCGACGGCGGGGAAACCTGGCACGCCGCCCACATCGAGCAGCCGCGCGACCGTTTCATGTGGGTACGCTGGTCGTACCGCTGGGACGCGCGCCGCAGGGGTAGCTATACCATCATGTCCCGGGCGAGCGACGAGGTCGGCCGCGTCCAATCGCACGAACCCAGCTACAACAACATGCGCAAGAACTTCAGCGCCATTGTCGGCTACAAACTCACGGTGGCTTGAGCCGCCACCAGGGAGGCAGCAATTGAGCGACCGAACAAAGCACATCGACCCGCGCGGCTTGAAGGCACAGTTGCACGATGGCGGCGAGATCGCCCTCCTCGATGCGCGTGAGGAGCTGCCGTTCAGCCGGCGGCATCTGTTGCTGGCGTCGTGCGTGCCCTTGGCCCGGCTCGAATTGCTGGTCGACGATCTGGTGCCGCGCCGCAGGGCGCGGGTGGTGTGGTGCGATGACGGCGAGGGCCTCGCTGAGCGTGCCGCCCTGCGCATGAGCGCGCTCGGCTATCGCGACGTCGCGGTTTTGGAGGGCGGCATCGCCGCCTGGGAGGCCGCCGGCTACCGCCTCTATAGCGGCGTGCACGTGCCGAGCAAGGCCTTCGCCGAAGTGGTCGAGCACGAAGCCCGGACGCCGTGGATTTCCGCGCCCGACCTGCAAAAGCTGATCGACAGCGGCGCCGATATCGCGATCTACGACAGCCGCTCCTACGAGGAATACCACAGCAACAGCATCCCGACCGCGATCAGCGTGCCGGGAGCCGAGCTGGTTTATCGCTTTACCGATCTGACCCCGTCGCCCGATACCACGGTCATCGTCAATTGCGGTGGCCGCACCCGCAGCATCATCGGCGCGCAATCGCTGATCAATGCCGGCTTCCGCAATAAGATCATGTCGTTGAAGGACGGCACGATGGCCTGGCACCTGGCCGGGCTCGGGGTTGTACCTGGGGCCGCGCGGCGGCCGCCGGAGGTCTCCGAAGCCGGCCTCGCGGCGGCTCGGGCGGCGGTGGCGCGGGTGGCGGAGCACTGTGCCATTCCGCGCATCGACAAAAGGACGCTCGAGCGGTGGCGCGCCGAAGCCGAGGAGCGGACCCTCTACGTGCTCGATGTCCGCACTCCCGAGGAATATGAAGCCGGGCATCTGCGCGGCGCCCGCCCGGCGCCCGGCGGCCAGCTGGTGCAGGAAACCGACGCGCACGTTGCAATTTGGGGCGGGCGGATCGTCCTGGTCGACGATAACGGCGTGCGCGCGACGATGACCGCGTCTTGGCTGAAGCAGATGGGATGGTCCGATGTTGCCGTCCTGGTCGCCGGTCCGGCCGAGGGCGATTGGGCGGCCGGGCACCACGTGCCGCGCGTGCTCGGTCTCGACGCCGCCGCGGCACCCGGTATCGAGGTGAGCGAACTGAGCCGCGTCCTCGCGGTGGGGAGCGCGGTGGTCGTCGATCTCGCATTGAGCCGGGGCTATGGCCAGGGTCACATTTCCGGCGCCTGGTTCGCGACCCGCACGCGCCTCGCCGACGCCATCGCAACGCTGCCCGCGGCCGAGACCATCGTGCTGACCTCGCCGAATGGCTGGTTGGCGCAGCTCGCGGCGGCCGAGCTGGCCGGTATCGCCGCTGCCCCGGTGTTCAGCTTGATCGGCGGCACGCAGGCATGGGTAGAGGCGGGATTGCCGCTCGAAGAAGGGGCGACCCACATGGCCGACGAGGCCGACGACGTCGTTCTCTCGGCGCGTGAGCGCAACCAGGACCGCGAAGCCGCGATGCGCGAATACCTGGAATGGGAAATCAACCTCGTCCACGACATGGCCAGCGACGACGACCATCGCTTCCGGGTCGTCGTCGACTGAGCCGGTATTCGCCCGAGAGATCGCCGTCGGAGCGCGCTGACGGCTTGAGCCCCGATTTGACCGATCTCTTCGTCCTGCTCCGGCGTGCCGCCGCTCCGGGGTTTCTCCGGGTCCGGGCGGCTGCGGGGGCTTTGCACAAGCCGAAATGGAAAACCCGCGGCTGACCGGCCGATTTCAAAAGTTGGGCGCGATTTCGGCCATGAAGCGCGCCATCTCGTTCTTGACCTGGGCGTGCGGCTTCAACCCGACATTGACGTAGAGGATCACCTCGGCGATCCCGGCGGCCTCGACCTTTTTCAGCACGTCGGTGATTTGCGCGGAGGAACCGAGCAGCACCGAATTCTCGCTCAGATCCTGCGGCCGCACCTTGGTCAGCCGGTCGACGATCTCGACGAAATAGCGATAGCTCGGCGGCGCGGTCGCCGGGTCACCGGGAAAGGCCGCCGTCGCGCATTCGCGGTAATAGCGGATCTGACGGGCCCGGGCCGCCGCCTCTTCTTCGGGCGAGTCGGCGAAATGCAGGAAATAGCTGCACATGAGGCGCCCGCCCCTATGCCCGTGCCGGGCGCAGGTCTCGTCATAGAGATCCCGCACCTGACGCAGCCCGCCAAAGGTCATCGCCGCGGCGAACGGCGCGACGATCAGATTGCAGCCGAGCCGTCCGGCAAGCTCGATCGAGGGCCGCGAGAACGAGGCGACATAGGAAGGGATCGGCCGCTGCACCGGGCGCGGCGTGATCGCGACGTCGTCGAACCGGTAGTGCTTCCCGTGGTGCGAGATCGGCCTCTCCGCCGCCCACAACTGGCGCACCACCTCCATGCCTTCCTCGAAGATAGCCTGGTTGTCGTCGAACGAGACATGGAACGGGGCGTATTCGCGCCGGTCATAACCGCGCCCGGCGGCGAAATCGACGCGGCCGTTGGAAAGGAGATCGAGCGTCGCCCATTGCTCGGCGACCCGGATCGGATGGTGCAACGGCAGCACGGTCACCGCCGGCGCGAGCCGGATGCGCTCGGTCTTCGCCGCGACCTGCGCCAGCAAGAGGTCGGGGCACGACAGGACCCCCAGCGTCGAAAAATGGTGCTCGCCGACCCACGCCGAATGCATCCCGACCTCCTCGGCATAGAGCGCCTCGTCGAGGATGTCGGCGATCAGCTGATTGGCGCCGCGCCGGTTGTCGAGGTAATGGTTGTCGCTCAGCGTGAAATAGCCGAATTGCATCCCCGTCCCCCGCCCGGTTCCCACCTGTTTCACCTGATAATACAGCACAGGCGCCGCGCACCCAGCGGATTGCCGCCGGGCGCCGGCGACAGTCGGATTTATGACCGAGCATACAATATCAATGCGGCTTTTTGGGCGTCGCTGGCGCGGTTGGCGGCGCAAGCTGCTCAGTGAGCCGGATTTCCCCCACACCCCGCCGACGCCTTCGCGCCGATTCCGCCGTTCGACCTACGCGGTAAAGGGTCTGGGGTGCGGGTCACGAGAGGCGGCGCCCGCTCGTTTGTGTTGAACCATCGCATCAAAGCGTTGGGTGCGGCTATACTATTGGCTCATCTCGGATTGGAAGGTGTCCGCCGCCCGCGATGAGGCGAAGCAACTCAAGCGTGAGACCGACTACCTTATTTGCAGCCGGAGGAGCACGGGGGATGCCGACTAGGTAGATCCCGAATCCTACAGTATCATTACCGATACTGTAGGGCGGGGCGGGTGATGGCCCGCCGGCTGGGCTGCGGCCACGGTCGCGCGCAGCCGCGAGGAATGCAGGCTAAGGCCGATCGGAAAGTCTCGGCCGGAAATGCGGCCGGGCGCGGGAAAGGGCACGATGGCGCAGGTGCGTTGGCTGAGCGGGGTCAGCGGCAATTGGATCAAGGATCCGTCAGATTGGAGCACGAGCCTGCCGCCACTGGCCGGCGACGATGTCGAGATCAGCGTTGCGGGGAATTACACGGTCACGATCGGCAGCCAGATCAGTGCGGTGAACTCGCTGACGATTGGCAACGCGTCAGCCACCGTCGTGATCTCCGACCCAGGCATCACCCAGCACATCTCCGGCAATCTGACGAACACCGGGCTCTTGGACATCGAGTCGTCCAATATGAACGGCGTCATCGCCTATCCGGACCAGGATAGCAGCGGCAATCAAAACATCTTCCTGGTCGAGGCCGACGGCACCGGCCCGACTCAGCTGACCTTCGACACCACGACTGACCTGTTGCCTTCGTGGTCGCCCGACGGCGCTCAGCTT
>Ga0182024_10013548_pt1 | contig 15893 bp, 14 predicted proteins | sample P32metaG_FD_120480 | JGI IMG/M metagenome (GOLD analysis project Ga0182024, IMG submission 120480) | Permafrost microbial communities from Stordalen Mire, Sweden - P3-2 metaG (Illumina Assembly) | ecosystem: Environmental > Terrestrial > Soil > Wetlands > Permafrost | place: Sweden: Stordalen... | reverse complement strand
GCGCTGTCGACCTCGACTGGGTCGCCACCGAGCTCAACGACCGACCCCGCAAACGCCTAGGCTTCGCTAAGCCGATCGAGGAGATCGGACCACTACTGTTGCGATGACCGCCCGAATCCGCCGTTCCTCACTGGACATCAGAGACGGCCCTGGCGAACCGAGCGGCGGTCTTGTAGGTCGCCGAAATCAGGCCGCAGGCCGCGCCTATGCGGAGCGACAGCTGCGCCTATGCAGAGCTCATTTCGGAACGTAGGTCATCCGGCCCAATTCGGGCCGCTCAGCACCTCGCCCGCGATCACGGCCGCGGACTTGCGCTTCCCGTTGATAGGAGGCGTCAGCGTCGCCGCGGAAAGCACGCGTGCGGCGTGGCAAGACCGCTGACGATCCCTTCCGCGGCAAGGGAATCGTGCGCCCGGCCGCGATCCGGCGAGCGCATTGCTTTCGAAGGAGTCGTCGCTCCTCGAACCGGTCGACGATGAATGCGATCGCCGGCTTCGTGAGCCAGGGGATCAGCCCGGACGCGCGTCTCAGACGAGCGGATTCACGCGAACACGATCGTCCGGCCTCCCCCGCTTTCGAGAGCGCTCTCGCGGCAGAGCAATCATGAGATCGCCTCACTTCTGAGCTACTCCGCGTCGACTCGTCCGGTGAACTCGAGGATCTCGGTAGCGAGCTGTTCTGGGGCCTCCTGCGCTACGAGATGCCCCACGTTTTGAACGTGCACGGCGGTGATCTCGCCGGCGGCTACTTGGCGGAACGTGTTTTCGGTGAAGGGGTAGCTGGCGCCGTCGACTGCGAGCACCGGGGCTGTGATCGGGTGCGCCTCAGCCAGGGCCTTGGTCGCTCCGTTGTCTGAGAACAGTGCCTGGTAGAGGCCTTCTGTTCCGCGCCAGGCGTTGGGACGGGCGTAAGTGCGCACGAACTCGTCCATGTCGCCGTCGGTGACAGCGTCGTGCGTGCCTGTCATCAGCGGGTACGCCCATCCAGCCAGCAGTTCACGCTCATGGCCCGGGAGGAGCATCGCGGGAATTCCGGGGGCGCCAAGGAATCCGACATGCCAGGAACCGAAGCCGTTTACGTCGGCAAGAGCCTCGAGGCCGAACCCAGCCAGAGTCGTCTCGACCCCGATGAAGCTGACGACGTCATCGGGATGCGTAGCCGCGAACCGGAACCCGGTGCCGCCGCTGACGTCCTGGCAGAGCAGGTGCACAGGACCGGCTCCGATGTGCTCGACCAGACGATGCAGGTCTTCGGCGGCGACCGCCTCGCCGTATTCGGCGTCGGTGCTGCTTGAGTCACCGAAGCCGCGGAGGTCGAGCGCGAAGACACGGTGGGTCTGGGCGAGCAGCGGGATCAGCTTCCGAAAGGCCCACCATGTCTCGGGCCATCCGTGGACGAGCACGATCGGCGAGCCTGAGTCGCCGGCCGTGACGTAGTGCAACTTGGTCCCGTTCACGCTGGCGAGATGGTGCTTGACGCCGGGAATGGTCGCGCCTGGGGGGGGGATCGTGTTCATCAGAAGACTCCTTGATCGACAACTAGGTTGTCTACGACAATAGCCAACCTAGTTGTCTATGTCAACGACCGCGCGTATGCTCGGTGCGTGTCTTCTCGGACCGGCGCCGACTTGGCCCTACTCTTGTTGGCCGGCTTCCGAACACTCGCGGATCAAGCCACCGCCGAACTCGCCCAGCGCGGATACGAGGACGTCCGACCTGTCCACGACTTCGCCCTGCGAGCGATCCTCTCCGGCGCCGATAGCGCGTCAGAGCTCGGCCGCAGGATGTCCGTCACAAAACAAGCGGCCGCCAAAACCATCTCCTTACTCGAGGAACGCCGCTACGTGACGCGCGAGCCCGACTCAACGGATCGCCGCCGGACGAGAATCCGCGTCACCGATCGCGGCCTAGCGATGCTGCAGGCAGGCGAGACCATCTTCGACGAGCTACGCGAGCAATGGGAACAGCAAGTGGGAACCGCATCGCTCTCCTCACTCGAGGAAACACTCCGCGAGCTGCTCGGCGACAAGACAATCCGGCTCGACTCACCCGGCTGGATCATGCGTGACGTCGAGAACTAGCCCGGATTCACCGTGGACACAGCCGAGGCCTGCACGCCCCGAAATCACGCACGCACCCAACGCGCGTGCAAAGGCGAGTCCCCTGTTCGGGCCAGCACCGCGTCTCACAACCGCTTTGCCACGAAGGCACTCGTCGGTCCCGCGCGGCCGGACGAGCGCAATGCGCGAAAAGCACCAGCGGGAGACGGCCGAGACGGAAAGACCACCGCTGGCGCCTTCCGGCCGGCGGGACCATCGGACGCGTCAACCATAGTCCGAGGGAGGACGCATGCCATCCACCGTGCAGTTGGACGCCTGCGGTCGACGTCGATCGCCCGCAACACTGTCGAGCTTCCATGAGGGCCGGCCGCCGCGCAACAAGGGCCAGCGCTACCCAGCCGACCCGCCAACGGTCGAGGAGATCATCGCCGTGATGCACGCCGCCGGCGAAGACAACGACGCGCTTCGCTTGCGCGGCCTGATCGTGGTGCTCTGGCGCGCGGGGCTGCGCATCAGCGAAGCGCTGGCCCTGACTGAGAGCGACCTGGACCTGCACCGCGGCGCGATCCTGGTCCGCCGCGGCAAAGGCGGCAAGCGTCGCGAGGTCGGGATGGATCGCTGGGCGTGGGAGCAGCTGAGCCCGTGGCTTGAGCTGCGTGCCACGCTTCCGGTCGGCGCGTTGTTCTGCGTATTGCGCGGCCCAACCGCCGGCCGTCCATGGGCGCCGGCCGGTGTCCGCTCACAGCTGCACCAGGCGGCCGCTCGAGCGGGAGTGCGACGACGGTTCGCGCCACATCAGCTACCGCTACGCGCCCACCGCGTCGCCGGAACCCGACGCGCTAACTCGTGCTCGAAGTGGTCCCACGGGATCCTTGGCAACACCGCCATATCACCCGCATATCCAACACGCCGACCTCGCGATCACCTCGGTGTATCTGCGTGGGATCGACAACACCGAGATCGTCCACGCGGTCCACGAGCGTCCCGCGCCGATGATCCCGGCTGCTCACGGCTTGTAGACCTACTCGCAACCTGGTGGGCCGTCCTGGTACGACCCACCAGGTCGAGAGCCTCGCTCGCTTCCTCGCGATGCTGCGGCGTCGGCAAGCAGCGCTTTGTCGCCGTTGCGATAGCCCGGCCCATGCGGGCACGAGAACAAAGCACTCGTGCCGAGCCCAGGCCGCACACCCTTGGATCTGGGCGGAAGCACAAGCGGCGAGCGCCTGCAGCTTGATCGGCGCTGCTGGATCCACGCGGAAGCAGTCGCCCGGCCTTTGGACGACGTATCCAGCCGTGGGCGAAGCGGCCGCGACGCGCCGGAGCGGCCGAGGACTTCGGCCTGACAAAAGCAGAAGTGGCGGCTCTCGCGCTGACCGTGGAGTTGGCGCCACCGGATCGTAGGGTCGGCGGGAGGTAAACCCCGGACTAGTCGGCGCAGCCGCGCGCTCCGGGCAAACCTCCCGCCCACCTACCAAGGAGGGGTAGGCGCGGGCCCCGTCGTCCCGACGGCGAGGCGGGCGCAGGGTTCTCGCCTCGCACGGCACGGCCGATGAGCTGCGCCGGCGGGCGGGAGAGGTGCGAGCCGCGGCGAAGCGCGCGGGACGATCGGTCGGGCTGCTGTTCGATCTGCAGGGGCCGAAGCTACGGCTGTCGGCCGACACGCCGATGAGGATGCTGCGGCCGGGCGAGAAGGTCGTCTTCACCGGCCTCGAGGCGGCCGCGGGCAACGATCGGTTGTAGGTGTGGGAAAGAATTGCGTGCTCGGCCCCGATCGCGCCGTGATAGGCGACCATGAACGCCGCGTCGAACGTGGCGTCGAGACCCTCCATCATGTAGAGCGGCTTGTGCCGGCCCGACAGGTAGGACGCGTGGTGGTGCACCTCGCCCGGCCGCAGGTTGTACATCGTGCGATGCGCGTCGCTGACCAGAACGTGGCTGCCCCCCGCCTCCACCGCGCCGTCGATCGCGGCGTTCACCTCGTCGGTGAGCAGCTGCCGGCCGATCTCGTACTCGGGCCCTGACGCGCGCACCTGCTCCCAGTCAACAATCCCGGCCTCCCCTCGATATCACTCGAAATGAACACCTTCATGGCTCGCCGCCGTTCAGGTTCCCAACATCCTCGACCAGGCAGCGTAAGCCGGTGGTCGCGTTGATGCTTTGATGGCGCGACACGCACGGCCACGCGCGTGCTCTCAGCCCGCCGCTTCCTCGTTCCCCTGCTTCAGCTCCGCAACCGACCAAGAGAGGTAGTGACCGATGTCCAGAATCATCGAGGCACGCGTGATCGTCACCTGCCCGGGGCGGAACTTCGTGACGCTGAAGCTCGTGTGCGACGACGGGACGACGGGAGTCGGCGACGCGACCCTGAACGGCCGGGAGCTGGCGGTCGAGGCTTATCTGCGCGAGCACGTGTGCCCGATGCTGATCGGGCGCGAGGCCGGCGCCATCGAGGACACCTGGCGCTACCTCTACAACGGCGCGTACTGGCGGCGCGGCCCGGTCACGATGACAGCGATCGCGGCAGTGGACACCGCCCTTTGGGACATCAAGGGAAAGCGGGCCGGCATGCCCGTGTACGAGCTGCTCGGCGGGCGGTGCCGGACCGGCGTCACGGTGTACGGGCACGCCACCGGGGAGACGGTCGAGGAGGTCCTCGATGCGGTGCAGAGCTACGTGGACCTGGGCTACAGGGCGGTCCGCGTCCAGGCCGGGATCCCGGGGCTCGAGAGCACCTACGGCGTCAGCCGGGGAAAGATGTTCTACGAGCCCGCCGAGGGCGGACTCGCCCCGCGCGAGGAGACCTGGTCGACCCGGCTCTACCTGCGATCGATCGGCGAGGTGTTCAGCGCCGTGCGGGAGCGGTTCGGCTACGAGCTCGAGCTGCTCCACGATGCCCACCACCGCCTCTCGCCGATTGAGGCGGCGCAGCTGGGGCGGCTGCTCGAGCCCTACCAACTGTTCTGGCTCGAGGATCCGGTGCCCGCCGAGCTCCAGGCCAGCCTGCGCGTGGTCCGCCGGCACACCACGACGCCGATCGCCATCGGCGAGGTGTTCAACTCGATCTGGGACTGTGAGCAGCTCCTGCGCGAGCAGCTGATCGACTACCTGCGGATGAGCGTGGTGCATTCGGGCGGCATCACCCACCTGCGCAGGATCCTGCATCTGGCCGAGCTCTATCGCGTGCGCTCCGGGTTCCACGGCGCCACCGACCTCTCGCCCATCTGCATGGCCGCGGCGCTGGCGCTCGACATGGCGATCCCCAACTTCGGCCTGCAGGAGTACATGCGCCACACCCCGGAGACCGACGCAGTGTTCCCCCACGCCTACACCTTCGCCGACGGCTACCTGTTGCCGGGCGATCAGCCGGGACTAGGGGTCGATATCGACGAGGAGCTGGCGGCCCGCCACCCGTACCGGCCGGCGCTGCTGCCGGTGGCGCGACTGCCGGACGGCACCATGCACGATTGGTGAGCGCTCCGATCCGGCTGCGGGGCTGAACTACTCTGTAAACGGTTTCGATCGGACCGGACCAGGAGGAGCTCTGCCCGCCAGCATTCACGATGTCGCCCGCGCCGCCGGCGTGTCGGTGGCGACCGTGTCCCGATCCTTCAGCGCACCGGATTCGGTGGCGACGGCGACCCGCGAGCGCCTACTGGCGGTGGCAGCCGAGCTTCACTACGAACCCAACCGAGCGGCGCGCGGGCTGATCACGGGCCGGACGGGCAACGTCGGCGTGATCGTGCCCGATCTCGGCAACCCCTACTTCCACGGCGTCCTCAAGGGGGCGCAGGCGCGCGCGCGGCGGGCCGACTATGCCGTGTTCGTGGCTGACGGCCAGGAGAGCGCCACCGAGGAGGAGGCGCTCATCAACGCCATGCACAAGCAGGTCGACGGGATCGTGCTCTGCTCCTCGCGTCTGCCCGCCGCCAAGCTGGCGACGCTGGACCACTCCCCGACCGTGGTCCTGCTCAACCGCCGCGTCCCCGATCGCCCCTCGGTGGTGGTGGACAGTGCCGACGGGATGAAGCAGGCCGTGCGGCACCTGGCCGAGCTCGGGCACCGGCGGTGCGTGTTCGTCTCGGGGCCGCGCCGATCCTGGTCAAACCAACAGCGTCAGCAGGGGCTGCGCGCGGCCGCCCGGACGCATGACATCGAGTACGAGATCCTCGGCCCGGTGGCTCCCCAGTTCCAGAGCGGCGTACAGACGGCCGAACAGGTCCTGGAAACCGGTGCCACGGCGGTCCTCGCCTACAACGACCTGGTCGCGGTGGGAATCCTCAGCCGGCTGGCCGAGCTTGGGGTCAGGGTTCCCGACCAGCTCAGCGTGGTTGGCTTCGACGATATTCCGCTGGCCGCGATGGTGATCCCGCCGCTCACCACCGTCTCGCTGCCAACCATGCGGGCCGGTGAGGCGGCGATAGACGTGCTGCTCGAGCGCCTCCAGAGCCGCGGCTCCGTGCAGGCCACCCCTCGCAAGCTCCCGGCCACGCTGATCGTCCGCAGCACCACGGCGCCGCCGGCCCGGCGAACGAAGGGCACGGCCCGGTCCGGTCAGGCGGGCAACGCGGTCCGCCGAAACGGACGGGCGACGTAGCCAGCGGGCGCCACCACCTGACCGCCGCGATGACTCGTCCACCCGGTCCGGGGCTCTGCCAACGGGTGCCGCGGCCGAGCCCTCACGTTCTCGCTGAAAAAGTTTACAGTATCTGCTAAAGGTACAGGGAGATGAACACGCGCACGCTGGTAGCGGCCGGCCTCCAGACGGCCTACATAGACCTTTCGCTGGCCGACCTCGCCCAGGGCGAGGCCCTAGAGCTGGAAGCCGGACCGGAGCGGGCCGCGGTCATCCTCACCGGCCGGGTCGACGCCACCGCGGGCGAGAGCGCCCTGGGCATCGCCGGCGGGCGAAGCTCGGTGTTCGAGGCGCCCGGAGACACCGTCTACACCCCGCCCGGTACGTCCCTGCGCCTGCGGGCCGTGGAAGGTCCCGCCCAGATCGCGGTCGCCGCCGCGCCCGCGGCTACCGACGGCGGAGCGCCGCCACGCATCATCCGTCCCGACGATCAGCGGATCTCCGAGGTGGGGAAGGGCAACTGGTCGCGAACGGTGCGGACGATCCTCGGGCCTGAGCACCCGGCCAGCCGGTTGCTGGTCGGCGAGACGATCAACCCGCCCGGGAACTGGTCCTCGTATCCGCCCCACCGCCACGACCGTCACGACCCACCCCGCGAGGTCAACCTCGAGGAGGTCTATTTGTTCCGGGTAGACCCACCGGGGGGCTTCGGCGTCCAGATCCGCTACGACGAGAACGGCCACGAGGAAGCCTTCCTGGTCCGGGACGACGACATCGCGGCGATCCGGAGCGGCTTTCACCCCGTCTTCGCCGCCTCCGGCTACTCGCTCTACTACCTGTGGGTGATGGCCGGGGAGGGACGCGAGATGATGCCCTACATGGATCCCGCGCACGTATGGGTGCAGGAGAGCTCCTGAGCGAGCCATGGGCGTGCTCGAGCTGACCGGTCCGCTGCTGCTCCTGCATGCGGACGACCCGGTGGCGGTCGCCCGCCACGACCTGGCTGCGGGCGAGCTGCTGGCCGGCGGCGAGCGTCCGCTGCTCGCCCGCGAGTCGATCCCGTCCGGGCACAAGGTCGCGCTGCGGACGCTCGAGGAGGGGCAGGTGGTCCACAAGTACGGGCAGGTGATCGGCGTGACCACCCGCCGGATCATCGCCGGCGAGCACGTCCACGACCACAACCTGATCTCGCCCTCGCGCCGAGGCGCGCTGCCGTCGCCCGGCGCCCCGGCCACGCGACCTGAACCGACTGTTCCGAGCCCGGCCCCTCGGCCGAAATCGACTCGGACGAGCATCCCCGCGCCACCGGCAGGACCGGGTACGGCGCCCACCTTGGCCGGTTTCCGGCGCCCGGACGGCCGGGTGGGGGCCCGCAACTACGTCGCGGTGCTGAGCACGGTCAATTGCTCGGCCACTGTCGTGCGCCGGATCGCCGCGGCCTTCTCGGTCCCCGGGGCGCTCAACGAGTGTCCCGGCGTGGACGGCGTGATCGCCATCACCCACGGCAGCGGTTGCGGGCTGAGTCGCGACGGGGAGGGCTTCGATCTGCTGCGCCGGACGCTCACCGGCTACGTCAACCAGGTGTCCGCCCTGGTCGATCAGTTCGAGCTCGCGCCCGGCATCCCCGTCGAGCGCATGACCATCCAGCATCTGGGCGGCACCGCCGCGACGATCCGGGCCGGGGTGCAGGCGGTGCGGGAGCTGTTGCCGATCGCCGCGAATGTCCGGCGCACCGAGGTGCCGGTGAGCGAGCTCGTCGTGGGGCTCAATTGCGGCGGCTCGGACGCCTGGTCGGGCGTGAGCGCCAATCCCGTGCTGGGGACGGCGGTGGACCGGCTGGTGGCCGCGGGCGGCACCGCCGTGCTCGGCGAGACGCCCGAGATCCACGGCGCCGAGCATCTGCTCACCAGCCGCGCGGTGTCGTCGGAGGTCGCGTCCAAGCTGCTCGACCGGGTGGCCTGGTGGGAGCAGTATGCGGCCGCTGACGGCGGCAACCTGGACAACAATCCCTCGCCGGGCAATCGCGCGGGCGGCGTGACCACGATCGAGGAGAAGTCGCTGGGCGCGGTGGCCAAGGGTGGCTCGAGTCCGCTGACGGCCGTGTACCGCTACGCCGAGCCGGTGACCGAGCGGGGGCTCGTGTTCATGGACACGCCCGGGTATGACCCGGTGTCCGTGACGGGGATCGTGGCCGGCGGCGCCACCGTGGTCTGCTTCACCACCGGACGGGGGTCGGTGTTCGGATGCAAGCCTACGCCGAGCCTCAAGCTGGCCACCACCGAGGAGCTCTACCGGCGCATGCCCGACGACATGGACTTCAATTGCGGCCCCGTCCTCGATGGGCGGGCGAGCATCGACGAGCTCGGTGAGGCGCTGTGGCAGGAGATCATCGAGGTGGCGTCCGGCGGGCTCACCAAGAGTGAGGAACTGGACTTCGGCGACCAGGAGTTCAACCCCTGGCAGCTCGGCTCGGTGCTGTGAGCGACACCGCCAGCCCCACCCGGGCGGCCGGCCGGTTGAACCTGGACGCACTGCGGGACCTGCCGCCCGAGTGTCGGCCGCGGATCGATCCGCGCGGCCTGCCGGTCGGGATCGTGCACCTCGGGATCGGCGCCTTTCATCGCGCACATCAGGCGGTCTATACCGAGGAGGCGATCGCGCAGGCCGGCGGCGATTGGGGCATCTGCGGCGCGACTCAGCGCAGCCGGGACGTGGTCGACGTGCTCGCTCCCCAGGATGGCCTGTACTCGATGGCAGTGCGTGGCGATGGACCTGAACGCCTGCGGGTGGTGGCCAGCGTGCGCGAGGTGCGATGGGCGCTTGAGGACCCTGACGGACTGCTCGAACGCATCGCCGACCCGAGCATCGCGCTGATCACCCTGACCGTCACGGAGAAGGCCTATCACCGCGATCCCGCCACCGACCGCTTGGCGCTCGATGACCCGGATATCGCCGCCGACCTCGAGCACGGCACCAGCCGCACGGTGATCGGGCAGCTCGTGCAGGGGCTGGAACGCCGGCGGCGCGTCGGCGGCGCGCCGATCACGGTGCTCTGCTGCGACAACCTGCCCAGCAACGGTCGGGTCCTGTCCAAGCTCGTGCGCGAGTTCGTCGAGCATCTGACAGCGTCGGAAGCGCTCCAAGAGTGGATCACGGCCGCGGTCCGCTTCCCTGCCACGATGGTCGATCGGATCGTCCCGGCCACCACCGCCGAGGACCGCGTGGCCGCCGCCCGGACGCTCGGCGTGCACGACCGCGGGCTGGTGGTGACCGAGCCCTTCGGCCAGTGGGTGATCGAGGACGACTTTGCCGGCCCGCGGCCATCCTGGGAGCGGGCCGGAGCGCTGATGACCGATGACGTGGCCCCCTACGAGCGGATCAAGCTGCGCCTGCTCAACGGCAGCCACTCGATGCTCGCCTACCTGGGGGAGCTCGCCGACCACGAGTTCGTGTCTGACGCGGTCGGCTCGGACGGCCTGCGGGCGGCCGTCGCCGGGCTGATGGCCACCGACGTCGCTCCCACCATCGCGCCGCCCGCCGGTTTCGATCTCGACTCCTACCAGAGCGACCTGATGCGCCGCTTCGCAAATCCCGCGCTTCGCCATCGGACCTCGCAGATCGCCATGGATGGCAGCCAGAAGCTGCCCCAGCGCCTGCTGGGGACGATCCGCGACCGGCGGCGGGCGGGCGGCGAGCCGACGCTGGCGGTCCTGGCCGTGGCCGCCTGGATGCGCTTCGTCAGCGCCCGGCGCTCGGACAGCGAGCGACCGCTCACCATCGATGACCCAATGGCCGACACCATCGCCACGCAGCTGGGCGGCCGCGACGCGCCGCCCGAGGTCGTCGACGAGCTCTTATCGCTGCGCGCGGTGTTCCCCGAGGATCTGGCGAGCGACCGCGAGCTGCGCGACCTGCTCGTTGAGCTCCTGGCCCGCCTGAGCCGAGACGGGGCCGAGCGCACCGCGGCGAGCGTCGCCCTCGAGCGGGGCCCGGCATGACCGCAAGCGCACCGGCGCGCCCGCCGATCACTCCCCAGCTTGCCGACACGGGGATCGTGGCCATTCTCCGCGCCGACCGCGAGGAGCACCTGCTGGCCGTGACGCGCACCCTGGCCGGGGCGGGGATCCGCTGCCTGGAGCTGACCATGACCACGCCCGGTGCGGTCGAGGCGCTGCGCAGGCTGCGTCCGCAGCTGGACGGCGAGATAGCGCTCGGCATGGGCAGTGTCACCAGCGCCGAGCAGGCCGCCGCGGTGCTCGACGCCGGCGGCGACTTTCTGGTCAGCCCCGGCGTGTGCCCGGCGGTGGCGCGGGCGGCGGTCGCTGCCGGAGTCAGCTGCTATCCCGGCGCATTCACGCCGACCGAGATCCTCAACGCCTGGGAGCTCGGCGCCTCCGCGGTCAAGCTGTTCCCGGCCGCCACTGGCGGGCCGCGCCACCTCCGCGACCTTCGCGGGCCGCTGCCCCAGATCCCGCTCATCCCCACCGGCGGGATAGCGATCGAGCAGATCGACGACTATCTGGCCGCCGGGGCAGCCGCGGTGGGACTGGGTGGCCCGCTCATCGGCGACGCGCTCGACGGCGGCTCGCTGGACGCCCTGCGCGACCGGGCCCGCGCGGCGCTGGCCGCGGTGCGGGGGGCGCGGGCGGGGCGATGAGCGGCTCCGGGTTGATCACCCTCGGCGAGACCATGGGGTTGATCACCCAGGAGGGCGTCGGCCACGTCCACAACGGCGAAGCCATGACCTTCGGGATGGGCGGCTCTGAGTCCAACGTGGCCATCGGCGTCCGCCGGCTCGGAGTGCCATCCACCTGGATCGGCCGGCTCGGGGACGATCCCCCCGGACGGCTCATCCGGCGCGAGCTACGGGCCGAGGGGGTCGAGGCGCTGGCGATCGAGGACCCCGCCGCGACGGGGATCATGATCCGCTGGCGGCCCACTGCCGGCCGGGGCCACGTCATCTACCACCGGCGCGAGAGCGCCGGGTCGCACCTGCAGGCGGGCGATGTGCCCAAGGAGTCGGTCGCCCGCGGCGCCGTGCTGCACGGGACCGGGATCACCCTGGCGCTCGGACCCGGTCCGGCCGGGGCCCTGTCCCGGGCCATCGCCGTGGCCCGCGAGGCGGGCACCACGGTCAGCTTCGACGTCAACTACCGCCGGGCCCTGTGGTCAGAGGCCGACGCCTCCGCGGCCGTTACCGCCGTGCTGGGCGACTGCGACGTGGTGTTCGCCGGCCTCGACGAAGCCCGGATCCTCACCGGCCACGCCGATGCCGAGCGGGCGGCCCGCGCCCTGGAGGCGCTGGGGCCGCGCCAGGTGCTGATCACGCTCGGGGAGCGGGGCTGCCTGGCCCGGATCGACGGAACCGCGTTCGAGGTGCCGGCTGCGGCGGTGACCGTCGTCGACACCGTCGGCGCCGGAGACGCGTTCGTGGCCGGCTACCTGGCCGAGCTGATCGCCGGCGAGCCGCCCGCCCAGCGGCTCGCGACCGCGGTGAGCGCCGGAGCCCTGGCCGTGACCTCGCCAGGGGACTGGGAGGACATGCCCGATCGCGAGGCGCTCGAGCGCTACGCGGCAGACGAGCCGGTGATCCGCTAACGCCGGCGGGAGGGGTTGGCCACCCCGCGGGGTAGCCGCCCCTGCAGGGACCCCTGCCGCCCTCGTGAGCGCGGCGCCGCTACTGAACCGGCGGATAGACGAAGGCCGGGAAGCGACAGGCCGGGATGCGCCCCGGCGCGTGAATCGGGGTCACGATCACATTCGGCCCCGAGGGCACCACGTTGGAGTTGTCGAGCCCGATGCGGGCGTTGGCGGCCGTCTGGGCCGGATCGTCGAGGCGAACGTTCCCCAGGTCGAGGCCGAGGAGGTGATTGGCGTCGTAGCCCTGGAACAGCGAGGTGGTGTTGGCCGGGCTGTCCACGGCGACGATGCCGTTGAGCACGATGTCGTTGAACGTCGGGATGCTCGACCCCCCGGCAGCGTAGAAGGGGTTGAAGTAGAGCGGGTTCTGCACCCCGGTCATGCACACACGGTCGTAGGTGACTTGCTGGGTCACCCCGCAGGCCAGCGCATCGCTCTTGATCCGGATCCCGTTGTTGCTCGTGGAGATGTTGCCCAGGCTGTCGGTGCCGCTGATGGAGTCATCGCGGACGAGGATGTTCGCGATCCCGCCCGCGGTCTGGCTGCCGATCGAGATCCCGTGCGTCCCGTAGCAGTGGGTGTCCTCGACGGTGATGTCGCGCGAGGCAAGGCCCGGATTGGACTTGATCTGCGATGCAGTCATCCCCGTCCTGGACGAAGTCGTCCGCGATCGTCACGTCACTCTCGCTCAGCGGGTCGATGCCGTCGGTGTTGCGCGCGCCGGCCGCTGGGGGGTCGACGACCGTTCCCCACACGGTCAGGCCGTGGCCGTCGGTGATCAGCAGGTGGTACATCGGGGAGTTGGCCAGCTCCACGTGGTAGATGGTCAGGTCATTCGCGCCGTCGCTCTCGATCAGCTTCGGGTTGTTCTCGTTGCCTCCGGACTTTGCCTCCTCGGCCAGCGCCCACCAGGACAGGGTCGAGCCGAGCATGGTCATCTGACCCCGCCCGTCGATCACGCCCAAGCGGCCGCCCGGGCCCGGCGTTCCCATCACCCCTGAGTGCGACCCGGCCAGATCGATGAACGGCCGGCAGCCGTTCCCGTCGCCGCTGATCGTTCCGCAGGTGGTGGAGCCGGGGAGCTGGTAGTCGCTTGGGTTGCGCGAGGCGTAGAGCGTCGTGCCGCCGTCAACGAGGAGCACCTCTCCCTCGCGCACCGTGAGTGGGGCGCTCAGGAACGCGTCCTCGCCCGCACGAGAAGCCAGCTCGACCGCCCGGCCGGTGCAGGCGCACGCGTCGAGTGCGGCCTGGATGCGCTGCGTGTCCGGCGGAGCGCTCTCGTCCTGGGCGCTGAAGCTCCCCGTGCTCGTCGCCAGCCCGGCGAACAACCGCCGGCAGGTCGGCGGGACCCAGGGACGGCGAACGTGACGGAGGTCGCGCGTGGCCAGGCCGCTGCCGGGCGCCTGTGTCGGCCCCGCCGCCCCCAGCACGGCCGTGGTCGAATCGGCGAGCCGGCGACCCGCGCTCGCACCGGCGCTCGCGCTCCACGTCAGGCCTACCCCGGCGAGGGCGCAGGCCGTCGATCCGGCCACGAGCGTGGCCAGCAGGCGGCTCGACATCAGATCCTCCCTTCTCCTCGCGACGGGCGGAAAGCACCTGGGCGGCAGGCGCGGCACAGGACGGCGCGCGCCTGGCCCGGAACTTCGGATGGCACTCTCCCCGGCCGCTGTAAAGGTTTACAGCACGTGAGTCCAACTCTAGGAAGTTGACCGCGAGGTGCCAAGGGGGTACTCGTGCGCCGGCGCCCTATCGTTCCCAGATGCGCTTCAGCGATCAACTTCCTCTCCGCACACGTACGCGACCAGGGCTATGGGTTGCGCTTTGCGATCGAGCCCAAGCCCAACGAGCCGCGCGGGGACATCTTCCTGCCCACGGTCGGGCACGCGCTTCACTTCATCACCATCCTCGATCACCCGGAGATGGTCGGCGTTAACCCGGAGGTGGCGCACGAGACCATGGCCGGGCTCAGCTTCGTTCACGGCGTCTCCCAGGCGCTGTGGGCCGGCAAGCTCTTCCACATCGACCTGAACAGCCAGCGGATCGGTCGCTACGACCAGGACTTCCGCTTCGGCGCCGAGGACCTCAAGGAGGCCTTCCTGCTCGTCCACCTGCTCGAGACCTCCGGCTACGACGGCCCGCGCCACTTCGACGCCCACGCCTACCGCAGCGAGGACCCGGACGGCGTGTGGGACTTCGCCGCCGGCTGCATGCGCACCTACCTGGCGCTGGCTGCGAAGTCACGACAGTTCCTCGCGTCCGACGCGATTCGCGCGGCCCGCGAAGCGTCGCGAGTCGACGAGCTGGCCGAGTCCAGCGTCGGCCCGTACTCAGCTTCGGTGCCTCGGAGTTGCTCGCCGAGGATCACGATCTCGACGCGCTGGCCGGGCACGGCTACGGCGTGGAGCGCCTCGACCAGCTCGTCGTCGAGCTGTTGCTGGGCGCCGGGGCGGCGGAGCGAACCTGACCGATCGTCGAACCGCGGAGGGTGCCGTATCGTCTCGACAGTTGCCCATGAGCGGTCTACCAACCGAGCTTCGCGACCTGATCGGGTCCGGGCCAATGGCGCATCTGAGCACGATCAATCCCGACGGCAGCCCACAGGTGACCGTCATCTGGATCGGGCTGGACGGCGATGAGCTCGTCAGCGGCCACATGGGCTGGTACACGAAGCTGCGCAACATCGAGCGCGACCCCCGCGTCGTCCTCTCCTTCGACGCACCCCGCGAGCCGCAGGTCTTCCTCAACCCGTACGCCGTGCTACGCGCCCGCGCGACAATTGAGTCGAGCGACCACGCGTGGGACCTGCTCAACCGACTGACCAAGGTCTACATGTCCCCCGACGCCGAGTTTCCCGCCCCGCGGGGACCCGGCTACATCGTCCGGTACTCCATCGAGCGCATCGGCGGCGTCCGCCTGTGGGCGCAAGCGAGTCGTTGACATCCCGCCCGCCGGCACCCGCCGCTGTCACGTACAGCTGGCCTTCTTCGAGCTTCAGGCGTCACTGTCGAGGCAGCCGATGACGCGCTTGACGTATCGGTGCGCCGGGATGGAGATGGTGCCGCCGGGACCGGCGGCGGGATAGTCGAAGGCGCCTTCGTCGATCCATCCGCTTCGCTCGTAGAATCGGCGCGCTCGCAGGTTGCCGGCGACGACCGCGAGCCACGCGTCCTCGAAGCCGTTCGCTGCGACCAGGCGCTCGCCCTCGCTCAGAAGCCGAGACGCCACCCCGGTGCCCCGGTGCTCTCGTGCCACGTACACCTGCTCGATTTCGGCGGCGACGACCATAACGAACCCGGCGACGACGCCATCGACGACCGCGACCACGGAGCCGTCAACGCGCTGGGCAGCTCGCAATCGGACCGATTCATGGGTCCGGACCTCGACGAGTTCGGCCGGGACGTGGCCTTCGTGACCGTCACGCCAGCCGTGGAACCAGATCTCGGCGACGACCGGAGTGTCAGCGGGGGTGGCGGAACGAACTGCTACCAATGCCACCCTCGAGCAACCGGTGCGTCCTGGTCAGCGACGGTTAGCTCGTGGCGTGCGCACGGGGACCCGTGGCGGTGCGGTCGATTCGCGCACCACGAGGCTGGTGGCGAGGGCGATTCGGTGACTGATCGG
>Ga0182024_10013547_pt1 | contig 15894 bp, 13 predicted proteins | sample P32metaG_FD_120480 | JGI IMG/M metagenome (GOLD analysis project Ga0182024, IMG submission 120480) | Permafrost microbial communities from Stordalen Mire, Sweden - P3-2 metaG (Illumina Assembly) | ecosystem: Environmental > Terrestrial > Soil > Wetlands > Permafrost | place: Sweden: Stordalen... | reverse complement strand
GCCGCGAGAAGCGGCCGGGCCCGATGCAAGGGTCGGCTGTGAACCGGGTCAGGTCCGAAAGGAAGCAGCCCTAAGCAGACCCGGTCTTGTGCCGTCGTGTGCCCGGTCGCTTCCCGCGGCGTTCTTATGCGGATTTCCCGATCTCCCGCACTTGGCGCTTACTCTCAAATTCCGGTCCGGTGGGCGCGCCGTTCAATCGGAGCCCTCGTCTCATGCAGGCGCGCGTCCTGGTCCCTCACGCCGGGGCAGAGCTTTAGCGCCGCCCCGGATTCCCAGAGCGCGCATGGAGAATCCGGGGCGGCGCTAAAGCTCTGCCCACGGCGTGAGGGGTGAGCAGCGGATCCGGGGCAGCAAACTTGATCGGTGAAAAGGATATGACTCACCGTTCATCCCCCCGTCCCCCCGTCCCCCGGTCCCCGCGTCTCCGCGTCCTCCGCGTCCTCCGCGTCTCCGCGTCTCCGCGTCCTCCCCACCCTCGTCCCTTTCCTTCCCCCGCCCCGTCCGTAGAATCGCTGCCGCATGAAGCGGGTTTTCATTGTCGCCAATGTCAGCAAGCCGGCGGTGGGCCGGGCGCTGGAACAGTGGAAGCCGTGGATTGCCCAGCGCGCCCAAATCGTGACGATCGAAACCGACGGCGAATACAACCTGTCGCGCGTCGAGGCCGACCTGATCCTCGTCCTTGGCGGCGATGGCACGCTGCTGTCGGTGGCACGCCGGCTCCAGGGCCGGCAGATTCCCGTGATGGGCGTCAATTTCGGCCGGCTCGGGTTCCTCGCCAGCTTCACGCCCGAGCAATTCCAATCGCACTTCGAGCAGCACCTCGATCGCGGATTGCCGGTCGATTCTCGCTTGATGCTGGAAGCGTCGGTGGTATCGGCCGAGGTGAGTTGTTGTCTGACCGACCGTGATCAGGTGACCGAGCACCGCCGCTTTGTGGCGACGGCGCTCAACGATGCGGTCATCACTGCTGGCCCGCCGTTCCACATGGTCGAGCTGTCGATCTCCGCCGAGACCGATTCGGGCGTGCGTTACTTCGGCGACGGCGTGATCGTCTCCACCGCCAGCGGGTCCACCGCCTATAACGTCTCGGCCGGCGGCCCAATCATCAGCCCGGACGTCGAGGCCTTTTGCATCACGCCGATCTGCCCGCACTCATTGTCGTTCCGCCCGGTGGTCGTCTCATCGCGCGCGACGTTGCTGATCAACGCGGTGAAGGTGAACGACGGCACCACGCTCTTCTGCGACGGCCAGGAAAGCACGCGGCTCGTCACCGGCGACATGGTGATCGTCCGCCGCAGCGATCACTCGGTCCTCCTGGTCGAGAATCCCGAAGCGCGCGAATGGCGCAGCCTGGCCGAAAAGCTGAACTGGGCCGTCGGGCCGCGCTACAGCGATGCCGACGCGGGTTCGTCTGAAGGATGAATGCGACTGAAAACGCGCCCCTTCTTTCTCCCTCTCCCCCCGGGAGAGGGCCGGGGTGAGGGGAAGCCGGAGAAGACCTCGATTAGCAAAGCATGGCGCTCGCAATTCCCCCTCACCCTAACCCTCTCCCGGAGGGAGAGGGGACAAGATGCGGCGTGCCGGAGTTTTGTTGGTCTCGGTTCTGTAGCGGCAATGGGCGGCGCGGCGCGTTGCTACTAATCCCATTCGCTCATCCAGCACGACGACAACGGCGCTAAACTACTTCATGTGCGCGCGCAGGAAATTAATCGTTTCCGGCCACGCCCCGTCGGCGGCTTTCTGGTTTGCGCCGTTCTGCCCATCCTGGGCGCGCAGGAACCCGTGCCCCGCGCCGTCAAATACGTGCGGCGTGTAGGACTTGCCGAGCTGCTTCATTTGCGCTTCGGTGGGCTTGACGGTGCTGGTCACGCGGGCGTCGCTGCCGCCATAGAGACCCAGAACCGGCGCGGTGATCTTCTCCATCGCGTCCTGCGAAGGCGGGGTGCCATAGTAGACGACGGCGGCGTCGAGCTTCGGCTGCGCGGCCGCGTAGGCGAAGCTCTGCCCGCCGCCCCAGCAGAAGCCGATCGTCGCGGTCTTGCCGCTGGCGGCGGGAAGCTTCAGGCCGTAGTCGCGGACCGCATTGACGTCGTCGATGACTTCCGGCTGCTTCAGCCCGCGGATCGCCTTGGTCACTTCATCGCGTCCGCCCAGTGAATCCGTTCCGCCACCGTCTTTCCCGTGGCCGGAGAGCATGTCCGGCGCGATGGCGATGAACCCGTCCGCCGCAAGCTGATCGGCTACTGAGCGAATCCAATCGCTCTCGCCGAAGATCTCGTGGATGACGATTACCACGGGGGCTTTGTCGGCCCGCTCCGGGTAGACGATGTACGACTTCAAAGGCGTCTTGTGATCGGGGACGGCGATGTCGATCCATTCGCCGTGACGAGGTGATTTTTCGAGCACTGCTTTTGCATCTTTCTCGCCCGGTGGAAGTCCGCCCGGGGTGCCGGGCGCGGCGCCGAGGAGACAGGTTGCAGCGAGCAGCAGCGGCAATGCGACGATCCATTGGGTTTTCACTTGGCTCCTCCTTCGATGAACCTTGAAGACGGGCCTTTGGCCCGACCGGGCCGACACGGCCCGGCTTAAAGGGTTCGCGATGCGCGAGTTTAAAGGGCGCGCGACGCGCGCTTCAGTTTCGTGGGCCTCTCATGCGTGTTTCAATTTGATGGGCATGTCCCGGACGCGCTGGCCTGTGGCGCGAAAGACAGCATTTGCGACGGCCGGCGCGGTTGCGATCAATGGCGTCTCGCCGGCGCCGGCGCTGGGGACTTCCGGGCGATCGATCAAGTCTACCGTAATCTCCGGAACGTCCTCGAACCTTGGCACGCGGTACTCGCCGAAGGATGCGTTTCGGATGACGCCGTTCTCGAAGCGGATTTCCTCGCGCAATGCCGGGCCGAGCGCCATGGTGACCGCGCCCTGAACCTGCGAAAGCAGGTTGCCGGGGTTGAGCACCTTCCCACAATCAAATGCCGCGGCCAGGTGCGTGACGGCCACGGCGCCGTCCTCGATTTTTACCTGGGCGCAGGTTGCCACGTACGATCCCTTTTCCGCGCCGCAGGCGATGCCGATCCCGACGTTTGGCTCCATGGTTTTCGAGCGGCCCGCCCAATCAAATCGCTTGGCGGCGGCCTCCAGAACCGCCTTCATTCGCGGATCTTCCAAGTGGGCCAAGCGAAATTCGAGCGGGTCGGCTCCGGCGAGGGTTGCCAGTTCGTCCATCGCGCATTCGCGGGCGAAGGTATTCGCGGTGGCGGCCAGCCCGCGGTACGAGCCGTGCCGCAGCGGGGGATCGGACTGAACGTACTGGCTGTGGGATTTCGCCACGCGGTAGGGCGTTTCAATGGACGATGGGCCGGAATTGATATTGATGAAGTGCCAGGATGCGAGCTTCGAGTTGCCGTCGAGCGAAGCCTCGACTTCGATCACCCCGGCGGGGCGGAAGTAGGCCCAGGTGAACTCTTCGCTGCGCGTCCATCGCAGCGCCACCGGCCGCCCCGCGGCCTTGGCCAGCCGGGCGGCTTCCACCGCGGCTTCGCCCGAGTGCTTGCCGCCAAATCCTCCGCCAAAGTCCGGCACGATCACGCGCACCGCGTCGGGCGAAAGCCCGAATGCCTTCTCCAATTCCGATCGCACGCCGAATGGATTCTGCGTTCCCGTCCAGACCGTGAGCTTGCCACCCTCCCATTCCGCGGTCGCGGCCCGGGGCTCCAACGGGGCATGCTGGGCGTAAGCGACGGTGTACATCGCGCGAAGGGACTTGGCCGGATCCTCGGCGGCAAACGAATTCTTCGGCACGTTGCGCGCATGTTGCCGAAGGTCATCGAACAACTGCTTGCTGAAAGGCTGCGCCGTGCGATCCCATTTTGCGGTCGCCGCGATCGCATCCAGCGCCTGCTGAGCGCCAAACGCGGTGGGGGCGGCAACGGCGACGAACGAGCCGTCCTGCGTGACAATCACGTCCTTCATCGCCTTGGCCGGAGCCAGATCGATGGAAGCAAGCGTCGCGCCGTATGCGGGCGGCCGGAGCACCTTCCCATGCAGCATGCCCGGGCGCGCGACGTCAGAAGGATATGTATGCTGCCCGGTGACCAAATCGCGCCCGTTGGGCCGGGCGACAGGCGTGCCGAGGACTTTCCATTCCTTGACCGGCGTTACCGTCACATCGCCGGAGGGAGTTTTGGCAAACGCCTTGATCGCGTCTTCATCGGCCGCCAGTTCTCCGTAGGAAATCTGCCGGTTTGAAGCGGGATGCGTGATTGTGCCATCTTCGGAGCGAAGCTGCTCCGGCGTCAGGTTCCACTTTTGTGCCGCCAGCGCAAGCAACGCGAGTCGCGCCGCCGCCGCACCTTGGCGCACGGAGGGAATGGTGGAGGGCGAGGTTCGGCTGCCCGCGGTCATGCCGTCGTCCGGAACGAGGCCCGTGTCGGCCATGATCAGTTGAATCTGATCGGCCGAAACGCGCAGTTCCTCCGCCGCGGCCTGTGTGATTTCGGCGCGAGCGCCCTGCCCGCACTCGACCTTGCCCGTGAGGACAGTGATCGTTCCGTCGCGCGCGATGTGAACGCGGGCAGCGATGCTGACCGGTTTCCCGCCCATGCGTCCGCCCCCGCCCCCGCGGCGTCCGCCGCGCGCCTGCCCGAAGGCCGCGGCATCTGTTGCCGCGATGAGAATCCCGGCCCCGAGAAGCTTCACAAACCCGCGGCGGCTGAGGTCGCGGCTGACATCACGACTGAGATCATGGTGTGGGATCGTTTGCATCGCGCTACCTCCCTCCCGCCGCCGCCCGGCGGACGGCGCTTTGAATCCGAACGTAGCTGCAACAGCGGCACAGGTTCCCGTTCATCCCGTCGCGGATCTGGGCATCCGTCGGATTCGGCTTTTCCTTCAGCAGCGCCGCCGCCGCCACGATCATGCCCGAGGTGCAATAGCCGCACTGAAAGGCTCCCTCGTCCAGAAACGCCTGCTGCACTGGATGCAGAGTGTGGCCGCTGGCCAGTCCCTCGATCGTGATGATCTTTTTCCCGTCCATCTTCGAGGCTGCCGTCTGGCAGGAGAACACGCGTTTCCCGTCCACCAGCACCGAGCACGCCCCGCATTGTCCTTCGCCGCATCCGTAGCGCGTGCCGGTGAGTTGCAGGTCCTCCCGCAGCACGTCCAGCAGCGGCCGCTGCTCGTCAGTGGTGACGGCGTGCGGTTCCCCATTCACGCTAAAATGAAAAGTCGCGTCCATGATCGGATCCCAATGTGGAGTGACGGATGGCTCCAACAGCATAAACTGGTGTTCGGAGGCGTCCAGCAAATAATCCGGGCGAAGACTTCGATCAGAAGAATCGTCAGCAGCCGGGAGCCAGGCTATCGGTGCTGCAGCGGCTCACGCATTTGATGTCCGAGAACGACATGACGTCGGCAGACCTGGGCCGCGTGCTGGGAAGCGCCAGTGCGGCTTCAATGATCCTGCATGGACGCCGGGCGATCAGCAAGGCTCAGGTCAAAAAGCTCTCGGCTCGATTTCGACTGGATGCGCGATTCTTTTTGGAATAGCCTTCATCGATCGTCGGGCAGCCCGAGCGACTCGTAGTCCACCGGCGTGTCGATGTCGCGGGCTGCTTCCGGGCAGTGGAGCCGCGACAAACTCTCGGGATGTTTCATCAGGATCTGCTTCGCGCCGTGGGCGTCTGGCAAGGAAAGCAACTCGCTAAAAAATTCGCGTCCGAGCAGTGCGGGAGGGCCCACCGCATCGCCGAAGCTGGCGGCACACAGAAGCTTTCCCGCCACGCGATGCGAATCGATCAGCGCGCCAAGAATCCGGGCAGAAACTCCCGGTTGATCGCAAAGGGTGATCACCAGGGCGTCGAGATTCGGCTCAAGATCGATCAACCCTTGGACCCCAATTCGGATCGACGATCCCATTCCCCTCGCCCAGTTCGGATTGAGGACGATCGTCACCGGAAGCTCGCGCAATTCCGTTGCCACTTCATCGGCGCTCGCGCCGGTGACGACGACCACCAGCCTGCCGACGGAAAGCGCGGCCTCGGCTGCGCGGCGGACGAGCGTCGTTCCGTTGAATTGCAGCAGTTGCTTGGGCCGGCCCATGCGGCTGGAGCCGCCGGCGGCAAGGACGAGGATGCCGATCGGGCCGGAGGTCATCCGGTCTCTTTAACGCGAGGGTAAATCGGGCCGGGCCGGTCGCGTAGAACGCCGCCGGGGCGGTTGCTCAGCGCTGCCTGAATCTCGGCGACAATCGCCAGGGCGATCAGCTCGGGGTTATCGGCGCCGATGTCCAGGCCGGCCGGATAGAAAGCATTCCAGTTCGCAGCGCCGCTGGCCTTGGCCAGCAGCCGCTCGGTGCGACTGCGCGGCCCAAGAACGCCAAGGTATCGGATCGGCCTCCCCGCGAGCGATTCGAGGATCCCGGCGTCCCGCGAAAAATCATGCGTCATAAGGACGACGGCGGCATCCGTTTCCGGCACGATGCCGGCGGAGGGATCGTCGCGGTCGGCCAGGCGCAGAACGTCCGCCGCCGCAAATCGCTCCCGGCCTCCGATCGCTCCGGCCCCCGCGACGATCGTCACGTGCCATCCGAGCGTCTTTGCCAGCTCGAGGACCGGAACGACATCCGATCCGCCGCCGAAGATCACGATGGATTGTGGGGGTTGAAGGGTTTCCTCGAAAATATCCGCCGACTGCGCTTTGGCGAGGGTGAGGTGGTGCATGGTGCCGTATGCCGAGGTGGCCTCTTGGCGCAGAACGTCGCCAATGGCAGCGGTGAGTTCCGCGTCTGCGTTTGCTTCTCTCAGCAAGATGCAGCCGTTCTCGAGAAACCGCGTACACAATTGCGTTCGGACGCCGCTCGACTTGCGAAGCAGCGTCGCGCATCTCACTGTCGCCCGTTCCCGGACGGCCCGCGCGATTAGCGGCATGGGCCCGGGCCAATCGGGTGAAATGCGTTCGATGAATAGATCGATCACTCCCCGGCAGCCGAGCATCACGCCGGGCGTGCGGCCCAGGTCGAGCAGCGTGCTTCCGTCGTTATCTTCTTCGGGTGTTTCGGTCGTGTCATAACGGCAAAGGATCGGCTCGCCAGTTTCGATCGCGCCGCGTCCGCGGCGGGCGACGTCGCGTTCGAGGCATCCGCCGCTGATCCCACCCCAGGTTCGGCCGTCGGCGGCGATCAGCATCCGCGCGCCCGCCCTGCGGTAGGACGACCCGCCGACCGATACTACCGTGGCCAGCGCCGCCGACTTCCCATCGGCTTGCAGTCGGTCGAAGGCGTCGAGGATCTGCGATAGTTCCCTCATCCGCCCGAATCATAGACGGCGCATCGGGACCTGAGAACGAGCGACCCGGCCACGGGAATCGGTATGATGGGGTAGACAGGAGGCGCCATGTACGTCGTTTGCGTTACCATCTTCGTCAAGCCGCAGTTCGTGCAGCCGTTTATCGAAGCGACGCTCGACAACGCCCGCAACACGCGCCGGGAGCCGGGCAACGTCCGCTTCGACGTTCTGCAAGCCGAGGACGATCCAAATCGATTCTTTCTCTATGAGGCCTACCAGCAGAAGGACGATTTTGCCCGTCATCAGCAGACGGAGCATTACGCGCGCTGGAAGACCGCCGTTGCCGACTGGATGGCCCAGCCGCGGCAGGGGGTGAAGCACAATGCGGTGTCGTAGCTAGAGCGTTTCCCAAGTAGGTGGCGCGGTTTCGTTGCGGCTCTCCCTCTTCCTCCCTCCCCCTCCGGGGGAGGGCGGGGGTGAGGGGAAGTCGCGGTAGACATCGATTGGCAAGGGAACGCGCCACCGGTTTCCCCTCACCCTAACCCTCTCCCGGAGGGAGAGGGGATAAGACGCGTAGTCGCAACCGTTTCGCCGGCGATCCAGCAAAATGGAAACCGCTCTAAATCCAAAAAACAACAGCCGAATGCGGCCACGGATCAATCGGGTTTGTCATTTGTAAATTTGGGGATGGATCAGCCAGCGAAGGTGCCTATGAGCGAGATTCAATCCGCCCGCGGAATGCCGGCATGGGCCAGCGCGACGATCATCGTCGTTGCACTCGCTGCCGGCGCGGGCGCGGTCTATTGGTTCTTCACCTCAGGCCCGGGCGGGAGCGAAAGGATCGTTCTCGACCGCGGCCCCGAAGACGGCATCAAGGGGCCGCCCGGCGGACGAACCTGGAGCGTCATCTCCGGCAACACCAAGATGGTGGTAAGCAAGGGCCCCGGCGATGCGCTGCAGACCAAGTTCGGATATCTCCAATCCGATTTTCTCACGCCCGAGGAATTCGAGGTGCTGAACAAGGGGCGCCGGATTGCGGTCGACGGCGCGATGGCCGAGGCGCTGGGACTCTCATCGGCGCAGACGGATCAGCTTCGCGATCAGGTGCGCCGCGGATTTAACGTCGCGATCCCCGAGGCCGATCAGAAAAAGTTGCTCGATCTCTTCCGCGCCTGGCGCGACGCGCCCGGCGAGAGCCGCGAACTGCCGCTGCTGCGGGCACTGGACGAGGCCGGCGACAAGGCCGCCGGCTCTGCTCGGCAGACCGCCGCCGACGCCGTCGCCCGCATCCGGCAGATCGTGAGCCCCCATCAATGGCAGAAGTTTGATGACATGTCGAAGTGATCCGCGATGGTTTTACGCCCAGTCTTCCCCACGCCGGGGCAGAGCGGCTTTGGTAGAGTTGAAAGATCAACGAACCTCACCGCCGCGCCGCCCCGGATCGGGAGCGCTACCGTTCCCTGATCGTTCACCAAGCCTCGGAATCCGGGGCGGCGCGGCGAGCGGGACCTGAATTCCGCGGCGTTGCTCAAGCCGCTCTGCCCCGGCGTGGGGGGCGATCGAGGTGGAAGCTCGTGTGCGCGGCAAGGATCGCTTACCTTCCAGGAGCTGTCCCTTGCGAGCTAATATTGTCGATGCACGGGCGGTCGCTCGCCCGCTTCCTGTCATGATCCGCTTGGACCCGCAAACCCTCGTAGCGGCTTACGCGCAAGGCGTCTTTCCGATGGCGGACCGCGCCGGGCGGATTCAGTTTTATACCGCCGACCCGCGCGGCATCATTCCGCTGGATCAGTTTCACGTGCCCGGCACGCTCCGGCAGCTCATTCGCAAGCAGCCGCCGGTGTTTGACGTGCGGATCAATTACGACTTTCGCGCCACCATGCGCGGCTGCATGACCGGCCACGAGGGCGGCACCTGGATCAATGACGGATTGATCGACGCCTATGCCGCCCTGCACGAGCTCGGCCTCGCCCATAGCGTCGAGGCGTGGAAGGACAAAGAACTGGTTGGCGGCCTCTATGGCGTCAGCCTGGGCGGGGCGTTCTTCGGCGAATCCATGTTCACCCGCGTTCGCGACGCCAGCAAAGTCTGCCTGGTCCATCTGGTGAATCGCCTGAATGAGCGAGGCTACGAACTGCTCGACACCCAGGCGACAACCGACCACCTCCGCCGTTTCGGCGCTATCGAAATCCCGGCAAGCCGGTATCTGCTGCTCCTGCGAAAAGCGATGACCCGCAAGTGCGAGTTCGCCTGAACGAGCGAATTGGGGCGAGCCTCTCCCTTCGCGTTCTTCCACCTGGGCGCTCAGAAAATTCCATGCTCACGCAGAGGCGCAGAGACGCAGAGAAAACAGCCTCAGTACGACACTATGGGACCTGCGCAGCGCACGACTCATCCGGGGCCGAAACCCGTATCTGGTCTTCTATGCGGGCGCTGCGCCTTTGCGTGAAAAATCCAGGCGGGGGTGTGTCCCCCACGCCGCGAGCAGAGCGGCGTGAGTGGACTCGATGTCAGGAAATGCAATCCCGCCGCGCCGCCCCGGATCTGTCGGCGCTGCTGCGCCCACGAAAGGCGGCGCATCAACGGAATGGAAGCCAGGACGCTACCATGAGGGTCGCGATATCCAAGAACACCTCGGAGGAACAAACGATGACAGTGACGGCAAGGGTACGGATTGGTCTGAGCCTGGCATCGGTCGCGGCTCTCGGGTTTTTGTTGCAGACAGCCGCGGCGCAACCCGCTCCGCCGGCCGCCGCGCAGACGGATTCTGCAAGCCTCACATTGCCCGAGCCCAAGCCGCTGGTTCCGGGGGCGCAGGTAATCACGTTGTGGCCGAAAGGTTCGCCCGCGCTGCGCGCGATGCCCGGGTCTGACAAGCCCGAGCAATTCAACACGGCCAAGGGGAAGCCGGACCGGGTGCAATCGGTGGTGAACATTCACAACCCGTCGATCGAAGTTCATCTTGCGCCGCCGGACAAAGCCAACGGGATGGCCATCATTGTTGCCGCCGGCGGGGGAAACAAAACGTGCAACGTCGGCGGGGAGGGGATCGACATCGCCGACTGGCTCAATGGCCTGGGGATTCACGCATTCGTCGAGCGATATCGCCTGCGCCCGTATGGGTCGGCCACCGACGCGCTGGCCGATACGCAGCGCTCGTTTCGCGTGGTCCGGGCGCACGCCAAAGAGTGGGGCGTCGATCCCAATCGGCTGGGAATCATGGGATTCTCGGCCGGCGGGGAGCAGGCGGCCTGGGTGACGCTGAAGTTCGATCAGGGCAATCCGCAGGCGACTGATCCCATCGAGCGGGAAAGCTGTCGCCCCGATTTCTCGGTGCTGGTGTATGCCGGGTGGCTGCAGATGGATTTGAGCACCGTTCCCAAAAATGCTCCGCCGACGTTCCTGACCAGCGCCGGCATTGACGATGCGTTTCACGCCCGCCAGACCGTTGAATTCTATGACGCGCTATTCAATGCCAAAATCCCGGTCGAGTTGCACATCTACGGCCACGGCGGGCACGGAGGCGGGATCAGCACTCGCAAGGGCATCCCTTTCGGGACATGGAATGTGCGATTTATCGAATGGGCGAAGGATTTGGGCCTGACCGAAAAGAAGCCGGCTGATGCCAAGGCCGGAGTCGGCACGCGGTAAGGCGCTGCACCAATCAGGATGCCCCTTTTCGGGAGGGCGAGGCTCCCGCCGAGCCGCATTTGCCGCGTGGGCTTCGGCTTCCAGGGGGCTCATCCCGCGGGCAGCCCTCTGAGAGGACCGCGGTTTCATTTTTTGGATCGTCCGCGAGTGCCCTGGGCGTACGGCCGTACGCCCCTACCTTCGGAGGGCACACGCCGTGTGCCCCTACATCAGAGGGAGGAAGAGGGAGAGCCGCATCGAAACCGCGCCACCTGCTCGGGGAACGCTTTAGTGAAAGACGGCTCGGCAGGAGCCTCGCCCTCCGATTGCGCGATATGTCAATGCGCTGTCCCCGTGATCGTCGGTCCAGCATTTTCATTGCCCCGCCCGCCGCAGGAGTTTAACATCCTGTCGTCGATGTCGTACGGCATCGAGTCATATCCGATCAGGGTGGTGCCAGCCTATGTCCATGTCGCGTTCCAGACGGTTCGCTTGCGCGTTCACCTTGATCGAGCTTCTGGTTGTCATCGGCATCATCTCGATCCTGATCTCCCTTCTCCTCCCGGCGTTAAATTCCGCGCGGGAACAGGCGAGGGCGGTCGCCTGCCAGAGCAACCAGCGCCAGCTCATGATGGCGTTCCTGATGTTCGCCGGCGAGCACCAGAACCGCCTGCCGGGGAACTATTGGGATTCGATGTATCAACAGAAGACCGACCCGGAGAAGCGCGACTGGCTGCTGGGCGACGACCCGAATCAGGGGAACGGCCCGCTGCAATATCTCGACGCCCCGCAGAACGGCACGGTCTTCCGCTATCTCAAGAACCCGGCCGTCTATCTCTGCCCATCGTACGAGCACGACGGCACGAACATGTCCGCCGGGAGCAACGGCCGATTCGATTATGCCGCGTTCATCGTCTTCTCTGGGGCCAAGCTGACGGAAGTGCGCATGTCGGCCCGCTTTCACTACACCAGCGGCCCGTCCGCGGGGAGCTACGACTACACCGTGTTCACCCCGATCATCTGCGAGGAGGAGCCCGCCGGCGGGGTGAACGGGGGGAACCTGGAAGGGGGCCACTGCAATACCGATCGCATCGGCCACTACCATCGCGGCGGGGGGCACTACGCCACCATCGACGGGTCCGTCCATTGGTTTCTCGAGCCCCTCGACCAAAACTCCATCAATTGGGAATCGCTCGCTCCGAGCGGCAACTACCGCACCCTCGGCTCGGTGCCGATCCCCGGGTGGGGCTATTGGGGAACGCAGTGAACGGCCGCGCCTCACGCCGATGGGCTTGTCGCGGCCAGATGCACCGTTAAGAGCATCCGGCTTTCCTCCCGCGCCACCACGTCGTGCTCGACTCCCGGCGCCAGCGCCAGCAGATGGCCGGCGCGGAGGTCATGCACCTGCCCTTCGGCCGTCACCTGGAGGTGGCCGTCGAGCACGTGAAGCGTGACCACGCCTTTGGCGCGGTGCGGCGCCAGTCGCGTGAGGCGGCCGAACAGGAACAGCGACACCGAAGTCGGCCCGTGCTTATACAACGTCTCCTGCCGGTGCCCGGCCTCGCCGGCCTGGAGTTCCTGCTTGAGTCGCGCCGTTACCTCCGTCAGGTCGAACGCGTGCTGCGGCGCCGCGAACCGGGCGGCGGGCGAGGGCCGCAGTCGATCGGGATTCTGTTCTGCCATCGCAAAAGCCTCCGTCAAATGTCGGCCATCGAGTCGAAAAACTCGTTGTCTTCAGCGTAGCCGCCCTCGCCCTTGTACACGTGCTTCACGTCCGCCGCGAACTCGATGGACTCGATCCATTTCACCATCTTGAACCCGAGTTGGGTTTCGGCGCGCAGCCGGAGTGGCGCGCCATGCACGTCGTTCAATGGCTGATCGTTCATTTCATAAGCGAGCAGTGCCTGCGGGTGGCGCATGTTCTCAATCGGATGACTGTCGTAATACTGCCCGCCTCCAGTGCCTTCGCTGAAAGAATAGAAAAGCACCGCGCGCACGCCCGGCAGCGGACGAACCCGTTTGATCAATTCCGGCATCGGCAGCCCGCCCCATTGGGCGATGCCCGACCAGCCCTGGATGCAGTGATGGAGCGTGATCTGGCTTCTCTTGCCCATTGCCACGATGTCCGCCATCGATAGCTCGACCGGATTCTCCACCAGCCCAAAAACCTTCAGCCGATAGTCCTTGAACCCGCCGGCTGCCAGCGATTTCCATTGCTCCGATGTGGGCATCCTTCCGTTCGGCCAGAAGAAGGGGGAAATGTCGGCCCGCGCATATTCCGACCGCGGCGCGTGGCCGCCGAGCAGGAGCCGGATGGCGGGGTTGACCAGCGCATTGCCCACCCGCTGGATGGTCCGCGGAAACAGCCACGTCGCCCAGTTGGCCATGACATTGAGCAGAAGCAGGATCACCAGCCCGGTGATCCCGATGTACATCCCAAACCTCATCGCGGTGTTGGTGCCGATGACGATGTGATTCATGTTCCGGGCGAAGCCGGTGACGAACACCATCGTGACGTGAGCAATGACAAAGGCGAGATAGGCGCAGAGCAACAGAAAGTGAATGGAGCGGCCCACCTGTCGGTTGCCGGGCAGCTTGTTGTACCAACTGAACCGGTTCACCAGTGCCGGCGACATGGCCGGCCCGGTCAGGATCGACAGCGGCGCCAGGATGAAGATCACCCCGAAGTAACTGAGTTGCTGGAGCGCATTGTATCTGAAAAACCCGTTGGGTTCCGGCGGCAGGTGGAAGGTCACGTAGTGGACAAACACGGCCCATGCATCGGGGAAGATCCGCCAGGACGTCGGGACAATCCGCGACCAGTGACCCGTGGCGAACAGGAGCGAGACGTAGATGGCGCCGTTGATCACCCAGAACAGCGCGCTGACAAAGTGCCAATGCCGGGCCAGTCCCAATGTATGGCGGCCCCCGGGCAGGCCAATCCACGGCGTCAAACATCGTGCGTCGTCCTTGGCGGTATAGAGGCGATCCAACGGCACCTTGACGGGCGTGAAACGAATCCACTCGGTGCCGGGAGTGCAGTGAACGTTCCAATACAGCCGCGGGTGATCCATGAGAATCTGAAGGCCGCTGCGGACTAACAGGACTATGAACAGCAGGTTCACGTAGTGGGTGGTGCGAATCCAAGCCGCAAAACCATACGGCTGAGTCGTCGTCTCCGGGGTGAGATGCTGGCCAGCAGCCACCATCGGCAGCCCAAATACTGCCCACTGCGCATAAGCCGCGATCAGCAACGCCAGGAGAATCGCCGCCGGCGGGAGGAACGTCGAGAGCCGCAGGCGCACCGGAATCCGCATCCGCCTAAGCTCGTCACCCGCCGGCGCGGGCGGCGAGGCAGAACCGTCGGTTTGATGGTCGAAAGTCATCCTGGATCAACCTTCACAAAAGTCCGTTTCTCCGCTGATGCGGCTGCGATCCTCCGCACGGCGGGATTCGCAGCGATCAAACCAGTTCATGGATCTTGTCCGCGAGGACGGTCTTCATGATTTTGGCGGCATCGGGCGTTCCGCGCAGCAGCGATTCACTGAACTTCATCGCCTGTTCGACGGTCGCTTTGGGCGGCATCGGCGGCTCGTGCGGGTCGACCAGCGCCTCGATGATCACCGGCCCGTCGGTCGCCAATGCGCGGTCTAATATTGCTCCGCATTCGGCGGGGTCTTCGATCGCGAACCCGCTGCCGCCGCACGCCTTGGCGAACGCGACAAAGTCGATCGGCTCGAGCTCGCAGGCGAACTCGGGGTTGCCCAGGAACACCATCTGTTCCCAGGCGATCTGGCCGAGCATGTTGTTCTTGACGATGACGATCTTGATCGGCAGCTTGTATTTCACGGCCGTCGAGAATTCGGCCATGAGCATGGAGAACGCGCCGTCGCCTACGAACCCGACACACTGCCTATCCGGATAGGCGACTTGAGCGGCAATCGTGTAGGGCAGGCCGTTGGCCATCGTGGCCAGGTTCCCCGAGAGCGAATGCATCTGCCCTTTCTTCACTGGAATGTGCCGCGCCCACCAGGTGGCGACAGTCCCGCTGTCGCAACTGACGATCGCATCGCTGCGCAGGCGCTTGCCCAATTCGGCGGCCACGACCTGCGGCTTCATGGGCTTGCCGGTGCGGCTGGCGCGTTCGTCCATTAGTTTTCGCCACTTCACCATTCCCGCCTGTGCCGTTTCGAGGAATCCTCGTTTTTCGTTGCGTTTCAGCAGTGGCAGCAGCGCCGCAAGGGTTCCGCGGCTGTCTCCGACCAAGCCCACTTCGACCGGGCAGCGCAGCCCGATCCGCACCGGATCGTGATCGATCTGCACCGCCCGCACCTTCTTCGGATCCGGATAGAACTCCATGTACGGGTTGCAACTGCCGACCAACAGGAGCGTGTCGCAGTCTTCCATCGCGTCTTGTGAGGGCCGCGTGCCGAGCAGGCCGAAGGTGTTGGTGGTATACGGGCTGTCGTCGTGGAGGACTGCCTTTCCGAGAAGCGCCTTCACGACCGGCGCGGCCAGTTTCTCGGCGACAGCTTCCAACTCGTCGGCGCAGCCCAGCGCGCCTCGGCCGGCCAGGATGCACACCTTGTTTCCTTCGTTGAGCAGGTCGGCAGCACGGCGCAGGTCGTCGGACCTGGGGACCGGCGAGTAGTGGGTCGCTACTTCCGACACGTGGTGGGGAATGTTGTGTCCCGTGCGGCCCTTCTGCGAGGTCATTTCCTGGAAGTCCGTCGGGATGGTGATGTGTGATACGCAGCGATAGGCCAGCGCCGTGCGGCAGGCCAGCTCGGTGACGTTTTCGACGTGGGCCGGGCCCATGATCCGCTGGTTGTAGACCGCCACGTTCTCGAAGAGTTTGTCCAAATCGACGTCCTGTTGCGTGTGGGTGCCGATCAAGTCGTGGAATTGCAGGCCGGTAATCGCCAGGACCGGCGCGCCGTCCATTTTGGCGTCGTACAGCCCATTGAGCAGGTGGATCCCG
>Ga0182024_10013546_pt1 | contig 15896 bp, 15 predicted proteins | sample P32metaG_FD_120480 | JGI IMG/M metagenome (GOLD analysis project Ga0182024, IMG submission 120480) | Permafrost microbial communities from Stordalen Mire, Sweden - P3-2 metaG (Illumina Assembly) | ecosystem: Environmental > Terrestrial > Soil > Wetlands > Permafrost | place: Sweden: Stordalen... | reverse complement strand
TTGTGGCAATCGCCGCAGTGCCACGCGGGAATGCGATGGCCCCACCACAGCTGGCGCGAGATGCACCAATCGTGGATATTCGTCATCCACTCGAGGTAGATCTTCTCGTAATTCTCTGGCGTGAAGCGGATGGCCTTGTTGCCGCTGGCATCTGGTTTGACGGCCGCGATGGCCTTCTCGGACATCGAAGAACCACCGCCATCCGGCTTTTTATTGACGGCAATGAACCATTGCGTCGACAGGCGCGGCTCGACCACGGTTTTGCAACGGTCGCAGTGCCCCACGTTGTTGGTGTAATCCTTGATGGCGCCGAGAAGTCCCTGCGCTTCGAGGTCGGCGACAATTCTCTTGCGCGCCACGTAGCGGTCAAGACCTGCATACAGGCCGCCGTTCTCGTTGATGGCTGCGCGGTCATCCATCACGTTGATGGAAGGCAGATGATGCCGCTCGCCGATGGCGAAATCGTTGGGATCGTGCGCGGGCGTCACCTTCACCGCGCCGGTGCCGAACTCGCGGCTCACCCAGGGATCGACCACGATGGGGATTTCGCGATTCATCAGCGGCAGGCGCAGCTTTTTGCCGTGGAGATGCAGGTAGCGCTCGTCCTCGGGATGAATGGCGACGGCCGCGTCGCCGAGCATGGTCTCGGGGCGCGTGGTGGCAACGGTGATGAACTCGCCCGTCTCTTTTCCGCCGTCGCCGAGCACCGGATAGCGAATCTCCCACAGATGGCCCTTCTGCTCCTGGTGGACGACTTCGAGATCGCTGATCGCGGTCTGGCAGCGCGGGCACCAGTTCACGATATATGCGCCGCGATAGATGAGGCCCTGCGCATAGAGGCGCACGAACGCCTCTCTCACCGCAATAGACAGGCGCTCGTCCATCGTGAAGTACTCGCGGCTCCAGTCGACGGAGACGCCGAGGCGCTTCATCTGCTCCAGAATCGCGCCGCCGTAGTGGCGCTTCCACGCCCAAACGCGCTCCACAAAGGCTTCGCGGCCGAGCTTCTGGCGCGAAGTGCCTTCTTCGGTGAGCTGACGCTCCACCATCATCTGCGTAGCAATGCCGGCGTGGTCGGTGCCGGGCACCCACAGGGCGAGTCGGCCACTCATGCGCCGCCAACGGGTCAGAATATCCATCTCCGTCTGGTTGAGCATGTGGCCCATGTGCAGACGGCCCGTAACGTTGGGCGGAGGCAGCAGAATCACAAAGGCCGACTGGGCGTCGGGGGACTGACCGTCAGGCTCGCCGTCCGTGCTCTGGTTTTGCACGGAGGTCGTCGCCGGATCAGGCGTCGGAACGGCGAAAAGATTCTCGCGGACCCAGTAACTGGCCCAGTGATCTTCAATGGCAGTTGGGTCGTACGCTTTGGGCAGATCGTGAGGCATTTTGTCTTTGGTGAGCCCCGGAAGATTTCGGGAAAACACCCATGAATAGAGGGTTTTCAGGCGGTGGGGACCACGTTTCAGGTTAGCAGATGCAGGGATGGCAATTCAGGCGCTGATTTCGCCCGTGAGCATGAACCCGCTAACGCGCAGACCAGCCTTGCTCAGGCACGCTCTCGAGGCGAAATTGCCGATGCTGGTTCGGGCGGCCGGTACACGCCCAGCGAGATAGCACTCCCGCTTCACTTCCTGCAGCAGAAAGCTTCCGATTCCGCAGCGCCGGCAATCTTCGCGAACTTCCATGTAGAGATCGGCGAAAGGAAGATTGTAGTGGAGCATGAAGCCCCCGGTTCCGACGATCTCGCCCTTCAGCTCCGCAACATATTCTCCGACCGGTTCGGCGCTAGAGGAAAGATCTCGTCGCCGTCTTGACGGCGACGAACGAGAACATCGGGAACAACAAGATCGGTGACCGAATGTTCCTCAAAAAGAACCTCGTCGGAAGAAATATTGTGTGCGAATTCAAAGAGCATCGCCGACAGCAACGGGTCATTACTCTGGCATTCGATGAACGCTGGTCGCGCGGCAGCGAGCAGTTGCTGGAAGACACTGCTCGCGCGCCCACGAAACGACGGAATGACGAAGAACTCGAAAACCGTATCGCGGTCGGGAATCTCACGGCCTTTGATTGAGCCGTACCCGACAGGCCCATCGTCCGCGGTGAGCAGCCAGGAATCGGACCAGCCTCGCTCATGCGCGGCGTTGTATCGAACCTGCCGGCTAGCTTCTTCGAGGAAGAGAGCGCGCAGGGGGAGGATCGCCTCGAGGCCGACTTTTTGGAAGGTCGTCATCATCTCAAAGGTGCCCCTACGGCGCGATGAGAGGCACAGTGGGGAAATAGGTGGTGTAGCGCTCGATGTCGCGAGTGAGGATTGAGCAGCCCAGAACTGTCGCGTGTGCGCCAATGAAAAAATCGGCAAGTATGCTTCTCTTCGCCCCTCCTCGCTGCCGATACAGAAAATGAGCTTTGCCGGCAAGAAAGGCCGCAGATCGCGGAATCTCCGCAAAATCCAATTTCAGTTCCTTCAACAACCCATCGACTTTCGCTTGGGATCGATATCTGGGCGTAATTTCCGCGTAGACAACTGCGTTGACCGAAATCCGGTCGAGCTGAACCAGTCGTTGCAACTGAGATCCCGACCAGGCGCACCACTGTGGATCGTTATCGAGGAGATCGAAGATTACGTTCGAATCAACGAGGATCATCAGAATATCCGCGAATCAACTCCATATACTCGTCGGTCGCGCCCTGCCACTTGATCTCGGCGGAGCCAATCACTCGATCCAGGCGGATAGGGCCGGAAGGCGTAGGCCGCCCGGCAGGCCGAATCACCGTCTCTCCCGCCTCGTTGATGTCGAAGATCACTTTGGAACCAGGCTTGAATCCTTTTGCGTCCCGAATTCGCTTAGGAATGGTTACCTGCCCTTTCACTGTGACTGTCGTCGCCATGTGCTCTCCTCTCGGTATATCTGGTATTACTTCGCAATCTATTGTAATACCAAGAAGGCGGGGATCAAATCTCATGAGCAAGGGCCGCCCGGAGGCGGCCCTTGCTCGTCGATAAGTTGCTGATTCTGATGGCTTAGAACGGGTTCAGCTTGCCTAGGCCCTTCTTCTTTTTCTTCTTGCTTGAAGATTCGTCGCTTTGATCGACCTTGGGCTTCTTCGGCTTCCCGTTGGTAACCGCGGGCGCCGCGGGAGTCTCGCCGGGCTTGATGTCGTTCACCTGGTCGGGCGCCTCGGCGGGCGCGTCCGCGGAAGGCAGAGCATTGTTGGCTGGCGCTACAGACTTGACCAGCGCGTTGGGGTCGGGTTGCGTGGGGTTGGCCTGCGCCCCGGCTGGGCTGTTGGGCGCGCTGATGATTTGCACGCCTACCCCGTTGGTTTCACCCGGAGCCTGCATCTGCAGCGGAGCGTTAGAGGGTTGATCGCTGCGCGGCGGCTCATTGGGTCCAGTGGGCGTAACGGCCGTGGCGGGCGCGGGCGGCCTGCCGACGTTCACGGCCGTCTGGAACAGCACCACATTCTGCTTGGTGACATCCGGCGCCAGAACCCGCTTTGGATCGTCGAGCGTGGGGTCGCCCACATGCACCGCCTCCACCACCGTGGGGCCATGCTTGATGAGGTCCATTGTCTTGTCGGTGAAGTGCAGCGGCTGGCGGCTGCGCTCTTCCGCGTCACTCTCGGCAATGGCCGCATTGGTGGGTTCGGGAACAGGGCGGTTCATGGCCACAAGGCGGTCGCGGGCGTCTTCAACGTGCGGCGCCATGGGATAACGCGTGATTACCTTTTGGTAGGCCAGGGCGGCCTTGTCTTCATACATGGTGTGCAGGCGCTCGCGGATCGCGCCGGGCAGGCCGGGAACAATCATCACGCTGTGGGCTTCGCCGGCGTAGGCGTCGCCGATGCCGAGCAGCACCAGGTCGCTCTTGGAGTAAAGCGGATAGGTATCGGCCACCGTCTCAAGGCGCGCAATGGCGGCCACAAAATCATCGCGGCTCTCATAGTAATTGCCAATCTGGAATTCGCGTTCGCCCAGAACCTCCTGCACGTCGCGCAGCTTCTGCTTGGCTTGAGGGACCAGCGTGGAATCCGGGAACATGTTGATCATCTCCCGGTACTCCTTCTCGGCCATTTGTGCGTTGGTAAAGTCGCGGTCGGGCTTCTCCATCTGCTGGTAGTAGATGTCGGCCACCTTCATCTTGGCCTCAGCAGCCTCAGGAGCATTGGGGAAGAAGGTGATGAAGTCCTCGTATTCGGCTTCGGCCTGGGTCAGCGCAGCCGACCCGCCTTCCTTGAACCAGGTGTCGCCCACGGAAAGCTTGGCCCTCATGCGGTATTCCGACTCGGGATAGGTGTTCAGCAGCGTCTGCAGGTCGAGGCGAGCGACATCGTAGCGGCCTTTCTTCATGGCCAACATGGCTTTGTCGTAGAGTTCCTTGTCGGGCTGCTTGGACTGCACGCCGGCCAGCGGGTTGGCGTTCAGATCGTAGGCCTTCTGCTTCTTCTTCCTTTTGAACTTCGGGGACTTGGTGTCGTTCTGGTTTTGGGAGTCGGTCTGGCTCTGGGCTTCGACCGCAACCCCGCCCAGGAACAACACCAACAGTGCAACTGCGAAGATTTTCAGAGACAACCGGTTCATACCACCTCGTTACGGGACAGCTCCCCCGGGAGCGCCCTGTCAACACATGCGTTTTTCACGCACACGCTTTTCAGTGAATTTTACTCTTTCTGCCCACTCCCGTGCTCGCGGATTGAAGCAATTCTGCCTGGCGGGCCGCATCCAGCAGAGTACGCGCATCGCGCTCGGGCTGACCGCCGCCAAAAACGGCGTTGCCCGCGACCAGCAGCTCCGCGCCAGCTTGGACGATGGCCGCGACTGTGTCGTGAGCCACGCCGCCATCCACTTCAATTTTAAAGGTCAGCTCCAATTCGCGGCGGATAGCGGCCAGGCGGCGGATTTTGTCGAGGGAAAAGGGAATAAACTCCTGGCCGCCAAAGCCGGGATTCACGCTCATGATCAGGACGTGATGCACCATGGGCAGAATTTCGAGGATCAGGTCGACGCGCGTGGCCGGATTCACCACTACCCCCGCCTTCATGTCGTGGTGCAAAATCAATTCCAAGGTGCGATGCAGATGGGGACAGGCCTCGTAATGGACGCTAACCCAATCGGCGCCGGCATCGGCAAATGCCGCAATGAAATCGTTGGGGTTATCGATCATCAGGTGGCAGTCGAGCGGCAGCTTTGTGGCTTTGCGCAAACTGGCTACGACAGGCGGCCCGATGGTGATGTTGGGCACGAAATGGCCGTCCATCACGTCCACGTGGATGGCCGTGCCGCCGCCGCGCTCGGCCGCCGCAATCTGGTCGGCCAGGCGGGCAAAATCCGCGGATAATATCGAAGGCAGAAGTTCAATCATCGTAAGACCGGCAGCAGCTCAACCACGCCATTGGGGCATGGAATTCGTCGAGAACCCCTTGCGGGGACAGTGTATCAGTCCGCCAGCCGCGTCTCCGACCCGGATCAACGAAACACAGCACAGTGAGTTTGGCCCCGGAGGGGCCGATCGAGAATAGCCCAGGGTGGACCCTGAGTTCGCCCTGGCGAACGAAGGGGAAACTCTGGGCCAAGGCGCCAAATTGATCCTTCCGCCCCGTAGGGGCGGTCGAACATTAGCGTTTTGTTTCTTATCAGGTGGTGAGCGGCGGCCTCACTCGAATCTGATCTCGATCGAAACCGGCTCAACGGAGTTGGCAAAGTGCAGCAGAATCGTGTCGCCGTCCACCTGATAGGCGCCGGGCGCGAGCAACTGGCCGGCGATAGAGACGCTGACGGGTTTGCGGCGCGTCTGAATGCGCACAGCGGCCGTGGTGTCGATTTGTCCGGTTGCGGTAAAGCTGAGCTGGTGCGGCGTGGCGTGAATGTTGCGCACGGCGCAGGCAGCAGCGGCGACGCGCGGAGCGGCTCCGGCGGCGTAGCTCAGGTCGAAGAGCAGATCGCGGACGCCCGGCGCGAGCGTGACGCTCGGCAGTACGGGCAGATTTGCGTCAAAGATATCGACGAAGCGGCCGTGCAGCGTGGCGGGCTGGACATTGGGAATCGAATCGTCGAGGCCGGCGGCGATCGTGTACGGCCCGCGCCGCAGAACCAGCGCGCTTGTCTCGCTCCACGGCAAATGGATGGCCGCGGCGGCCTGGCGGGCGTAGCCGCGCACCGTTTCGCCGCCGTCGGCCTGGTAGCTGAGGGCCGCGGTCGAAACGCGCTCTGATAGAACGACGCCACGGCCCACGTGAAATAGGCCCGATGCGTCGGCAGCGATGCCGAGCTGCGCGAACAGATGCTGGCGCGGCGTGGAGTACGCGTTCGGTGCCGTGTTCCACCATTCGCGGACGGAGTTGTAAGGATCATCGTCGTTATCGACCACCACCAGTGCGCCGCCCGCGCGCACCCAGCGGGCGAGTGCCAAGTGCAATGCGGGCGTGGGCGGCTTTTGGCCCTCGTAGGTGAGCAGCAGCAGCCGGTAGCGGCTCAGAAATCCGGGCCCCGATCCTGGCCCAGACCCTGGCGTCGCCGCGCTTTCGATCTGCACCGGCTCCACGGGAACGCCGCGCATGACCAGCGGCAGCGCCAATCCATAAAACGACCCTAGGTACTGGTCGGAAGGTTGTGGATCGGCGCGTTCGAACATCATGGTGTCTGAAACAAGGATGCCCACATGGCGCGTGCCCGCAATTTGCCAGCGCACGTCGGTCTGCTTCATGTCGCCGAGCGCCGCGATCACGGTCTGCAGTTCGGTTTCGTACTCCTTGGGAATCCCCTTCATCGGCACGCTAAGTTTCGGCGCCGGCGTGCCGTTGCTCGCGCCGGTGGGGGTGACGCTCGATCCTCGCCGAAGTCTCTCAGCATCTTCTTCCGTAGCCGGATGCACACCGTTGAAGACGCGTTGCGGCCACGGCATGATCTCGTAGCTCGAGACTTCGGGTTGCAGCAGCGAGGCGGTGAGTGTGCTCTGCCAGTTGCTGCGGTAATCGTCCCAGGTGTTGTTCGGACTGTCCGCGACGGGATCGTTCAAATACCAGATGCGCCGTCCGGACGCGCGCACCAGATTCTGCATGGCGCCGTACTCCAGGAACGCCGTCTCGAAGGTGCGTTCCTTGCGCTGCCCGTCGTAAACGTTCGGCACGCGCGCCGTCCCCGTCCAGATCTGTGCGATGTAGCCGGCCGCGCCCACGCCGATCAATGACGATTCCGGGCTGACGATGCGCCAGTTGGCGTAGTTGATGAGCGAGTGCGTGGCCACGTAGCAGGGAATCGTGCGCCCATGCTCTTTTCCGTATGCGCCGACGTAGTCGAAGACCTGCCCGAGGGCGCGGCGATAGAGGTAGTACTTGAGCTTCGAGGCGCGATACTGCGCATCGGGCGAGGAGTTGGGTGCCTGCCAGTCTTCGTGATAATAGGCCTTCCACTCGCGCTTGAAGTTATCTTCCCATCCGCTGCGCGCCCAGAACTCCGGCTCCTCAAGGTAGACGGCCCCGACGCCGTCGTCGAGCGCACGCTTCACGCCCGTGCTCAGGTAGCGGCCGTAATCCTCGCCCGGCGACATGTACGGCACCATTGGGTTGCCGCCGTGGATGATGCGTTTTCCGTCCACGTCGGTCTGCGCCTGGTCCCAGTGATCGGTGCCGTCGAATTTGCCATTGAGGTAGTCCTGATAGCCGCCCCAGGCCACGCCAGTCATGAGATTGACGATGTAGCCGTGATCGCGCCACGACGCGACAAGTCCCGGAAGTTTGGGTCCGATGCCATACACCATGGCCGCGTCGGCATTCACATTGATGCGCGGCGTCCATGGATCGCCGCTCTGAAAGGTGAGGCGCTCTTCAGCGCGGCGCTTGGCGAGTTCGGCGTCGCTTTGCGACTGGCCAACAACCAGGGAGGGGGTGAGTGAGGAGGCGAGCAGAAGACAAGTGAGCGGAAGGGCTAGTTTCACCGTTATTTTTCTCCTAGATGATGCGACTCACCAGTGTACGAGATACCGGTCTCCCGCGGGGCAATAATTTCGGGGCGTTAATTCTGGAGAGCAATTACGGAGTCGGCAGGAGCGACTTTGCGGCTACGCGGCCGATGCCGCGCAGGATGGCTTTCGCGGGCCAGCGGTCTTCAGCGTCGGGGAAGAAGACTTCGCCCGTGCGGCGAGCCTCGGGGCGGTAGTACCAGCGCTTGAGCAGCGCCAAGTGGCCTTGGCGGATGGTGGCTGAGGGCGGCTCGGCTGGCGCGGAAAGCTCAGCCAACGCGGTTTCGAGGCGGGACTCGAGAAGGCCGCGAGGAAGTTTGGCGGGGTGGGCGATTGTCGTTTCTTGCGCGGGCGCGACCGTTTCCACAGGGGCTAAAGCCCTCTCATTGGATTGGCTGCTGTCGGCACGACTGAAGTCGTGCCCTTTCACTTCTTGCTCCTCCGGGCTTTGTTCGATCTCTGATCTCTGCTCTCTGATCTCTGGCGCTTCCGGCACGGGTTCGATCACCATTGGCTGCGCGAAGAGCGAGGTCGATCCCGATTGTTCGTTCTGAATTCTCATACCAACGGTCGAGAACGCGACGGGGCCGCGCAGGCGCCCGTTCTCAAAAAGAAAGACGGCCACCTCGTCTGGATTTGCTGAAGCCTGCAGAATGACCGCACGAAGATGGCTGAGCGGGCGGACGAGTTCGGCGGCCAATGCATGCACGGCCTCCACGCGCTGCACCTGTGCGTGCAGCGCTGCAGCGGATTCGAAAGCCAACTCCGCCGAGGCCTGATCGCGCTGGGCGCGGAGAGTAACCAGACGGCTCTCGCCGCGCGTCGCCAGAAAGCTCTCGACGGCCGCAGCCTCTTCCGCGTAGCGCTCGTCACTACAGCCCTTGTAGCAGGGCGCGAGGCACATTTTCATCTCGGAGTAAACGCAGCCGGGAAAGCTGGGGTCGGGATCTAAATCGAAGGTGCAGCGGCGCAGCAGGAAGAGCTTGAGCGCTTCTTCGGAAAATCTTTCTGCGGCCGCGCGCGAAGGGAACGGCCCGCAGGCCCAATCGGCCTCGCGCAGGCTGGGCCGGTGCGTGACCGTGATGCGCGGGTAAGGATTGCCGCCGAGAAAACGCACAAAGGCGGGCGCGCGCAGGTGCATCCGCTCCAGTGCCTTCGCGCCGAAAATCTCGTCCAAAAGGGAAAACTGCTTGAGCAGCGATTCAAACTCCGAGCTGGTGAGCTGCCACTCGATGCGTCGCACCAGGCCGGCGAGCTGCAAGCGGCGCGGATGTTTTGCCGATGGCTGCAGCAGCCGCTCCAACCGCGCGCGCAGGTTGGGCGTCCGGCCGATGTAGGGTTCCGCGCGCGCATCGGCGCCGTACAGCGCAAACACCGCCTGCGCCTGCGGCAGTTGGCCCAGCGCGGCCTTGGGATCCGTTGGATCAAAGGCCAGAGATTCATGAGCGAGTGGCACAGATTGGTATTACCTCGTGTCGCACATCACAACCACACGTGTTCAGAGTGATTGTACGGCGGCTTGCGCAACGCTCGGAGAAACCATTTTCACGGCGCTGCATAGCAAGTCGAAAACCTTTTTCACCGAGCCCACGTCTCACAGTTGTGATACCGCAATTCGGGGGTGGTATCGTGAAACGATTCGGTTCGATTCTTCTTTCTGCTCTTCTCTTCATCTTTCCAATTTCCGGTTTGGCAGGTCCCATGCAGGCAGAGGCGGCGCAGCCCTCCGCTGCGGGTACCTCTCCGCCGATTATTCTCTCCGCGGGAACCAAAGTGGAATTGCTCGTCACGCGGCCCGTGAGGGCACTGACGGCAAAAGCCGGCGACCCCATCTACGCGCAGACTTCGTTTCCCGTCGTAACAGGAACGGGCATCGCGATTCCAGCCGGAACGTATGTGGAAGGAACCATCGAGAGCGTGACGCGGCCCACGCGCCGTTCGAATCGCGCCGAGATTGAAGTTCTCTTCACGAAGATTGTTTTCGCCAATGGATATGTGGCGCCGCTGCCGGGTGATCCAGGCGCCACGGGCACTGCGCCGGGAGGTGGCCCGCAGAGCGAAAACAACGAAACGTTGATCGCGATCACGATTCAGGCGACCATGGCGAACGATCTCCTGCTCGATAACGGCGCGAACCTGGAGATGACGCTGGGCGCGCCGCTTGCGCTGGACGCACAACAAATTGCGCAAGCCATTCCGCTTTCGCGCACGCCGCAGCCGGGACAATTCAAATCTGCCACTCAATGCCGGGGCATTCCCGGCAGCCCTGGCACGCCGGGATCTCCCGACACCGTGATTCCAGGATCGCCCGGCACGCCCTCCACAACCATTCCGGGAGGGCCGGGAATGCCGGACATCACTATCCCGGGAACTCCAGCTACTCCGGACACAGTCATCCCGGGGTCGCCGGGATCGCCGGGGTCGCCTGATTCTATTTGTCCGGCCGCGCCGATGGTGATCTCTTGCGCTCCCGTCTTCAAGAACAAACAACCGCTCACACCACAGCCCGTGGCGGCACGTTAAATCGCCGCATTCCGCACGAAGAACGCCTTGGAAGGAGGACGGTCCCATGTTCGTACATTCAATTACCGCACTCATGATTGCCTCTCTCACGATCGCGCAGACACCGGTTCCGAATCCGGCTCCGGCTCCCGCCGCGCAGCAAATCGCGGCGTCGCCAGCGGCGCCAACCATCACTGTGCCGGCGGGAACGGCGGTCCCGCTTACGCTGATGAATACCGTCAAAAGCAAATCGACGAAACCGGGAGACACCGTGCGCGCGGTAGTGGCGTTTCCGGTCACGGTGGGATCGCGGCTGGCCATTCCCACGGGAACCTTTGTGGAGGGGACTGTAACCCAGGTAAATGCGCGGCCGCTGAAGAATCAGTCGCCCACGGTACGCATTCATTTCACGCAACTGCTGTTTCCGAACGGGTACTCGGTGGCGCTGAATGGCGAGAATACGCAGGCATTTTTGCTGCCTGACGAGGACAGGGCGTCCACCGTGGAAGTGGCGGAGTTGACGCCGATGCCCTTGCCGGGCGCGCATCCTGCCATGGGTGCGGGACAGACAACTTTGCCTCCGCTGCCGCAGGTCGGCCCGCCCATGGGCGCGGTCATAGGGGGCGTTTTAGGAGGCAGCGCCGCCCTCACCATTGGAATGGTGGTCTGGATGCATCACCGCGCGAACAACTACGACTTCGTAGTCTTCGATGTGGGTTGGCAGTTCCAGATGGTGCTCGACAGCCCCGTGGTGCTGGATGCGTCGCAAATTGCTGCGGTTGCGTCAACCCCGAGTGTGAATTGACGCCCAGCCGGCGCAGCCGGCTCAGGGCGACAACTTCGCTGGCTGCGTCGTGTTTTGGCAGGAGGGCTCAGGAGGTTGCAACACGGCGAACCCGATTCGCGGTGAAGTCGTGCCCCGCATGGAGCCGAAACTCGAAGCGGGCGTCGCGGCGCACGTGATAGACCAGCGCGGGACGGAAGCAGGCAACGCAGGTTCCCCCGGCGCGGCGAACGCTGGGAAAGACGATGCCGTTCGCGCCCTGCTCAAGAAGGCCGGCCGCCAGTTGCTGCGAGGGCTGGTAGCACTCCGGAATCGGGCCGCCCCTGAGAAATCGGGCGAAACGCGTCGCGCCGCCGCGCAGGTCGTGAAACTCGGCGGCAAAGTCAGCAAGGTAGTCGTCGCAGGAGGAGATTTCTTCGTGCGGCCAATCCACTTCGCGCAGCTGCTCCAACTTGTGAAAGGCAACCTCGGCAATGGATGTTTCGCGTTCCATGCCCGCGTACCACGCGCCGCGCAGGTTGCTGTTGAATCGGCCGCCGCGAGGCGCGGCATGCGCGAACGCCGCATTCACAATTTCGCTGTAGGCAACGCCATAGAGAAGCTCGTGTACGCCGATGCCGGGAAGCAGGCCTTCTTCACCCAACAGACGCGCGTTGGTTGCGCCGTCGAGCTCGATCAGGTCGCGCACCTCGGCGTCATTATCTGCGAGCTCGGCAAGCACCGTGCCTCCGGCGCTCCACTTCGACGGGATAAGACGATGCGTGCCGCGGAAGGAGCATGCGCGCAGGGGAGGCGTGAGAGCGCTGGATCTCGCTGCGCCGGTTTTCATTGCGCTGATTTTGGCCGCACCTTTTGGGGCCACGGTTTTTCTGTTTGCGCTGGTCATCTTGCGCTTGATCCTGTTTGCTCAACCGCCGCGGCGTGCGTCAAGCAGCTGGCGCAACTCCATCATGCCCGGCTGGCCCAGGCGGAGAACGTAGGCGAGCGGCGTGGAACCGCGAAACATTGGATTCGAGTTGGAGAGCGTCATCCAGACATCGGCCAGGCGCGGACTGTAGAGAATGTTGAGCGCCTTGAAGATTCCGATGAGCAGAGAGATGCGTGTGATCGCATCCTGATCGAGAGCGCGGCGTGCGGGATCCTTTTTGAGGCAGTAGAACGTGCCCGAAGAGACGCCGCCGAGCAGATGGCGCGCATCGTCGTCCTTTACGCCCCACTTCTCCGTGATGCTCAGGAACGCCTTGATCGCTGCGGGGGTGAGGCGCTTGCGCGTGGCAGCGTCGGAGAGATCTGCAGCCACGTCGAAGCTGTAGCCTGCGACCTGCGGGATCGGAAGTGCGGTGGCCATAGAAACTCCAATAATGGAATTATATCACTCCAAATTTGGAGCAGCAAAAACGGGCGCTGGGTCAGTCTGAAATTGTTTTGAAAGGGCACGGATTTATCCGTGCCACAAGCTGCGCTGAATACCGCGGGCTTTAGCCCCTGAGGGATGGTTTTCCCGAAACTGACCCACCTTCCAAGCATGAGCCTCAAAACCGGCGGCCGACGGAAACAGCTTGCCGTGCCTCAGCGCTCCGTGCCCCATCCTTTCGCGCTTTTTGCGAAAGGGTGGGGGGTCACCATCGCTTGGCACAGCATCCGGTCTGGCGCAACTTTTCTGTTTCACCCACAAGCTGCTATGCTGCGGGCGCTAGAGAAAAGCGATTTACGGCAAGGGGGATTGCGCATATGTGGTTCCTGGGCATGGATGTGGGCACAGGTGGCACGCGGGCCGTAGTGGTGAACGGCGCGGGCAAATTGATGGGCGCGGCGTCGAGCGAACACGCGCCGTTTCGCGCCGAACACCCGGGATGGGCGGAACAGGATCCCAAGGATTGGTGGCGCGCCGCACAGGAGGCCATTCGCGGAGCCCTGGCCGCGACGCCGGAGCCGCGCGAGCCCATCGCGGCCATCGCGCTTACCGGGCAGATGCATGGCGCGGTGATGCTGGATGAAAAAGGCGCTGTGCTGCGGTCGGCGCTCATTTGGTGCGACACGCGCACCCAGCCGGAGTGCGACTGGCTCACCGCGAAGATCGGCTACGAGCGGCTGATCGAGCTTACCTGCAATCCCGCGCTGCCCAATTTCACGCTGACCAAGTTGCTATGGGTCAAGACGCACCAGCCGGAGATTTTCGCAAAAATCCGCCACGTGATGTGCCCCAAGGATTATGTGCGCTATCGGCTCACGGGCGAGTTCGCCATCGACGTGCAGGAGGCGAGCGGAACCCTGCTGCTGGACGTGACGCACCGCCGGTGGTCGCGCGAAGTAGCCGAAGCGGCGGGCATCGAAATGAGCTGGCTGCCCAAGGTCTACGAGTCCCCGGAGATTTGCGCGCGCATCAGCGAGACGGCGGCGGGGCTGACGGGATTGAAGACGGGAACGCCGGTTGCGGCGGGCGCGGGCGATCAGGGCGCGGGCGCAGTGGGCATGGGAATTCTGCAACCGGGAAGCGTCTCGGCAACCATCGGGACTTCGGGCGTAGTTTTTGCGGCCACGGCCGAACCGACCAAGGATCCGAAGGGACGTATCCACACGTTTTGCCATGCGGTGCCGGGCCGGTGGCATGTGATGGGCGTAACGCAGAGCGCGGGGCTGAGCCTGAACTGGCTGCGCGGCACGTTTTTCGCTGGCCAGAGTTATGATGCGCTCAACCAAAGCGCCGAAAAAGTCCCCGCAGGGAGCGAGGGCCTGGAGTGGGCGCCGTATCTGCTGGGCGAGCGCACACCGCATCTCGATCCCGAGGTGCGCGCGGCCTTTGTGGGCATCGGTGTCGGGCATACCGGGCCACATTTTGTCCGCGCCGTGCTCGAGGGCGTGGCCTATTCGTTGCAGGACACATTTACACTCTTCCACGAGCTGGGAATCCCCGTGACGGCGATCCGACTGGGCGGCGGCGGAGCGCGTGGCGCGTTGTGGCGGAAAATTCAGGCCGGCATTTACGGCCAAGCCGTGGAAGTGCTGGTGGCCGAGGAAGGCGGCGCGTTCGGTTGCGCGTTGATGGCCGGCGTGGGAGTGGGACACTGGAAGAATCTCGACGAGGCTTGCGGTCAGGCCATCGAAGTGGCCGAGCGCATCGAGCCCGAGGCGGCGGACGTCGCAGCCTATAAGACCCGCTACGCGCGCTGGAGAATGCTGTATCCGGCGTTAAAGGGACTAAGAGACTAAGGGACTAAGTCCCTGTCCTATAATGAAGCTTCAGGTACGTTATTTTTTGCGGCAATTCCCTCGCCGCCTGTGGATCACGGATGCCCGAGCACATCAAAAAGAAGCTCCAGGATGAGATCAAGCAGCTCGAGTACGAGCTGACCACCGAGCTCCCGGCCGAGATCAAGAAGGCCCGGGCCATGGGCGATCTCTCGGAGAACGCCGAGTATCACATGGCCAAGCAGCGGCAGGAGTTCGTGAATGCCCGCCTCGGCCAGCTCAAGAAGCGCATGGGCGAGCTTTCGCTGGTCAACCTGGTGAACATTCCCCGGGACAAAGCCGGATTCGGTTCCACCGTGGTCGTCTACGACGTGACCAAGGACGAAGAGATCGAGTACCGCCTCGTCACCAGCGAGGAAGCCGATGTCTCCAAAGGCCTGATCTCCACCACTTCACCCATCGGCCACGGGATCGTGGGCAAGAAGGTGGGCGACACGGCAATCATCGTGACGCCCAACGGCAAACGCCAGCTCGAAATCCTCAAACTGACCACCATTCACGACGAAGCCGCCGCGCAAGAGGGCGAAAATGCGGCCGGCGCACCGCAATAGCACCAGGAGCAGCTGCTAGCTTCTAGCCACTAGCTTCCAGCTCTTTCACAGGAAGGCAACAACGTTGGTTCTAGCACGGAAAGGCTAGAGGCTAGAAGCTAGAGGCTAGTAGCTTTCATGACCTGGACAAGTGCTTTTGGCCGTGCCTGCGGATGGTTGCTTGACCGCATCGTGTATGGTTTGGCGCTCACTCGCATCTCACCCAACGTTCTCACCTTCATCGGGCTCGTCATCAACATCGTTGCGGCGTTCTTTTTCGGACATGCCAACACCCTCAACGGCGACCCCATGTTTTTCTACGCCGGCCTGGTGATCTTCGGCGCCGGCATCTTCGATATGGTCGACGGCCGCGTCGCCCGCCGCATCAACAAGGTCACAGTCTTCGGCTCGTACTTCGACTCGGTCATCGACCGCTACTCCGACGTGGTGCTCTTCTTCGGGTTGCTGGTCTATTACGGCCGCATCAACCGTTTCCGCTACGTGGTCCTGGTGGCCTTCGTCATGGTCACCTCGCTCATGGTCAGCTACACGCGGGCGCGCGCTGAGGCGCTCATCGGCCAGTGCAAGGTGGGCTTCATGGAGCGACCGGAGCGCATCGTGCTCATCCTGCTGGGCGCGCTCTTCAACCACTGGGGCGTCATGGCCCCGGTGCTTTGGGTGCTGGCCGTGTTCTCCACCATCACGGTCGTGCACCGCGTCGTCTACACTTACCAGAACACCAAGCACCTGGCGCCGATCACCTGAGAAAGACAGCTATTCGCTTTTAGCTCCTGGCTTTTTCGTGCTGGAAAGAGACCATTCATTTTCGGAACAGACTGGCCCACGTCTGGCGGTAATCGCGCTTTT
>Ga0182024_10013545_pt1 | contig 15898 bp, 17 predicted proteins | sample P32metaG_FD_120480 | JGI IMG/M metagenome (GOLD analysis project Ga0182024, IMG submission 120480) | Permafrost microbial communities from Stordalen Mire, Sweden - P3-2 metaG (Illumina Assembly) | ecosystem: Environmental > Terrestrial > Soil > Wetlands > Permafrost | place: Sweden: Stordalen... | reverse complement strand
GGGGATCACCAGACATCCGGATCAAGAGTGGATGGAACAAATCGCCCGCAGCGCGACCCAGGAGACCTGGGGATATCTGGATGGATGCCGTTATGTTCTGCACGATCGTGACACGAAGTTCTGCACATCGTTTCGGTCTGTGCTGGTGGCAGGAGGTGTGAAGAGCCTGGCGCTTCCCGCCAGAAGTCCGAATCTGAACGCCTTTGCGGAACGTTGGGTTCGGTCCGTCAAGGAGGAGTGTCTGTCGAAGTTGATTCTGTTCGGCGAAGGCCCGCTGTCCCGCACGCTAGACGAGTTCAGCGTGCATTATCACGGCGAACGCAATCATCAGGGCAAAGGCAACAAGCTCCTTTTCCCGGATGCTGCCGATAAAACCGAACAGCGCGGCCATGCGGTTGAGTGTCGCCAGCGGCTCGGAGGACTGCTCAAGTTCTATGCCCGCGCCGCATGAATTCTTTGACCATACGAGGTCGCTTCTGTCTGAGCTTCCGTGATGTTGAAGATCTTCTGGCCGAACGGGGAATCATTGTTTCTTACGAAGCCATCCGGCAGTGGTGCTCGAAATTCGGACCCGACTATGCCAGACGTCTTAAGAAGAAACAGGGACGCCTCGGTGACACCTGGTATCTGGACGAACTCTTCATCAGAATCAACGGCCAGCAGCAGTATCTTTGGCGGGCCGTGGATCAGGATGGTGATGTCATCGATATTCTGCTGCAGTCTCGCCGCGATCAGCGTGCAGCCGAGCGGTTTCTTCGCAGATTGTTGCGCGGTCAAGGCAAGCAACCATTTCGGATCATCACCGACAAGCTGAAGAGCTATGCTGCTGCCGGTCGAACGATCCTGCCAGGCGTTACCCACGATACCCAACAATCGGGCCGAGATTTCGCATCAGCCCACTCGGATGAGAGAACGACAAATGCGCCGATTCAAATCACCCGGACAAGCTCAGCGCTTTCTATCACTCCACGGTGTCGTCCGGAATCTGTTTTGCATCGCGCGACATTTGCTGAGATCGACTCATCACCGACTCTTCAGGTCTCGGTCCTTCGAGGTCTGGCGAACGGTAACGGCGGCCTGACGATTTCGAATTCCCGTCTCTAATCAGCCCAAACTCGTTCCGAATAGCTTAAGTTGACAACACCACCCACTTGGTGCGATCTTTCACCCAGCCACTTCTCGCGTGGCGACAGAATCCCTGAATTCCGCTTAATAAGACTACCACCCGAATGGCGCATCCGCTGCGAAGGAAACACAAAAGGAGAATAACGTGAAGCCTACCAACCTGTTGTACTTCGTGATTGGTGCCATTCTGCTGCTTGGTTTGGCTCAAATGATGGCAAACTCGATATTCCCCGTCAGCCCGCTTCCGATGACTTCGGCGGCTTCTGGAGAGGAAATGTTCCAAGTGTATTGCTCATCGTGTCATGGCCGAGATGCGAAAGGCGGTTCAGGTCCGAACTTGACAACCCTGGCAAAGCGGAACGACGGCAAATTCCCAGCAGTGATGGTCAGGGAAACCATTCGCGGCGAGACGCGTGTAGACGCGCATGGTCCGAAAGACATGCCTGCTTGGGGCGTCGCATTCCGTTACGTTGGCAGCGGAAGTCGACTGGAAATTGATGTGCGGATCAACAATTTGACAGAGTACATAAGATCGCTCCAGGAGAAGTGAGCACGTCGGAGCTTCATCGATCTGTAAGAAATATCAGACAGTAAGATACGTGGCCGGCCTGGACGGTCGACTATGTTCGAGGCGCAGTCAACAATCCGTCGATCTGGAGTTATTCGAATCGAAAGCGAGTTGGTGTTGGATCTGTTGCATTCTCTCACGCGCTTGTTCCACCGCGTGCCGCTGGTTTTCCACCAGTGAGCGAGTCGGCCCAGACAAGTCGGAATTCGCAATGGCTTCATAACTGGCGCGCGCCGAGTCCTCTCCTGTCTCGCACGCCGAAAGAATGGCCGTTGGACTTCCGCCGAACACTACAGACTTCAGTGCGATCCAGCCCCGGTGAAGCGAGGCGGACATGCTACCCGATTCGACTGGATTCCCGCCAAGGCGCTCAACCTCAGCTCGTAGTTCTTCCGCAAATTGCGAACGCCTGATCGCGAAGCCGGACAGAATATTCCGCAGCTTCGGATCGTTGATATGCTCCGCGGCGGTGCGATAGCCCAGTTCACCGTCCAAACAGACTTCAATCAGCCGGTTTAAGCTCTGTATATCTACGTGGACGCTTTTCTTCTTAACGCGTACACCACACATCTCGGCCAGGCGTATCTCGGTGGCTTGCAACAGGCTTGCGACCAATGGCAGCATTAGCCATAAGGTGTCGGCGGCAAAACTCGGGTTTTCGCGGAGCGCACTAGCCAGACGCTCGCCATCCAAGCGCAGAGCGGCGCATCGCTCGCGCGTCCGCACTCGAAACAAAGTGTCTTGGTGCGGCAGTAGGGCGGACCACCCGAATGCGTCTCCAGCGCCAAGTGCTTGAACCTGGACGATGTAATGTCGGTGGGGCAACTCGATGGAGACGCTTCCGGAAAGCAACAAGTAGAAATAGCGGGACTGCTCTCCAGGCGTCAGCACTATCTCATCGTCACCAAACTCCACCACCTCGGCGAGCGAGGTTACTATTGTCAGGTCTTCATCACGCAATCCGACGAGAAACGGATGTTCCCGCACGGCTTTCGCAACGGTCATCTCACCGAGAATTGGCTTTAAAGTTCCTTCTCCAAGATGAGGGCTGTCCATCGGGCTGTCACCTTGCAACTGCAATACCATTACTGTCGTGTTTCTGCTCAGTGGGGAATGTTGTTGGATCCATCGAGAAGATGTCTTGAGGTGGTCTTAGTGTCACTTGCTGAAATAAACCAATGATCCAGGGCCGAACTTCCACTTCGTTGCGCGAATCGGCCCTAGCGTATTCGTCAGCTCCCTTTAGGGTCAAAGCACCCAAGATTTGCGGGATCTGACTCATCAACGGGCCCTTAAAAGCCTGCGATGAAGCGATTCGACGAGTAATTAAGTGTATTCTCGCCTGGGACTATCTCCATCAGTCTGGTCCTTGGACTGCAATATGACAGACCCGAACTGGCTGTTAGCTCAAAACTACGCCCTACTGGGCGTCAAAGGAGATGTTCGTGCGCCTACGCTTTCCGCGGTTCCTCGTGCCAGGGCTCGCCCTGCTCCCGGCGGCCTTTTACCTGATGGCTCCCAAGGCAAATGCCATCCCCGCCTTTTCCCGTCAGTACCAGACTTCCTGCAGCACCTGCCATCTTGACTTTCCGAAGCTGAACGACTTTGGAAAAGCATTCAAGGATGCCGGCTTCAAGTTCCCGAAGGATGATGAAACGTATCTGAAGGTCCCTCCCGTCCTGCTCGGCGCACCCGCGCAAAAAGACGTCTTCCCGAACGCCATTTGGCCCGGCACGATTCCAGGCATGCCGCCGATCGGCCTGCGGATGAACACCTTTTTTCAGGTGACCACTGGACCCCGCAGCAACTTCAACAGCGTGGCGGGCCCGGGTACGGTTCCTCCATTTATTCCAGCTACCGACTTCGAGACCGGATTCTTCAGCGTGTTCTCGGCTGGTAACCTGGGAAGTGACATAGCATTTTGGGTGGATGACGATATCAGCGTCAGCGGAGAGAACTCCGCCGGCAGCCTGGGCGATGGTTATTTGAAATTCGTAAACATCGGACGGGTTTTCCACCTCCCCACCGACGCTCTCGCCTTCCGCGCCGGGCAGTTCGAGCTGGACTTGCCTTTCACCCAGGCTAGAAGCATCGATCTCAGCCCCTATGATATTTACTCCGAGAGCAACATCGGTGTGATCAATTCGCTCACCAATCAGCAGAATGTTGCAAACCAGTTTATGTTTGCGAATTCAGCGAAGGGCATCGAGCTGAGTGGAGGCCATCTCTACGGCGGCTACCATTATTCAGTCGCGGTTATCGATCAGAACACCAGTGGCCTCAACCAACCGGACAATACCAGCCAATTTGTACCCTCTGCAACGGGGGGAGCGAATGGGGGCGTTGGGTTTGCGTCCGACACCAGTGCCAAGGCCTTATATACCCGCTTCTCATATCGCTTCAATCTGGAGCGGAATGAGGCCAGCCGCAAGGATATTCAGGCGGCGGGTCCGACGGGGCCGCGCGATCACACGTATCTGAACTTCGGCGGCTTTTATATGCGCGGAAATTCACGCCAGGGATTCGTTGGGCTGGAGGCGAATGGCACGGACACAACGCTACTGATAGCGCACGAGCCCTACTATCGGGCCGGTGGCGACTTCAGCTTCAATTACCGGAAGCTCAACATCTACGGCCTTTACATGCGTGGCAAAGACGATAACCTGCTGCCGGTGGATTCTTCCGGCAATGTGATTCTTCTTCCGCTTTCCCCCACCATGGGGCCCTACCCGGTGCGGTTCGTTTCCAATATACCGGCCACCTTCAGCGGCGGATTTGTACAGTCCGATTTCCTGGTCCTTCCTTGGGTCATGCTGATTATGCGCTACGATGTCGTGAACTCCAGCGCCGACCGCATCAACGGCTTCGCGTTGGCCAGTGGCACGCCCTTCTTCGCTCCGCTGCGCTCCACTCGCAACCGCTACACGCCCGGCGTGCAGTTCTTGATTCACCCCAATATCAAGGCGTCCTTTGAATATCAATTTCGCCCTGAACAGAGCGTCGAGAGCGTAACCTCTGCCGCCAACCTGGAACAGGCTCAGAATCCGTTTCGGATCAACACCGCGCTCTTCGGATTGGAGTTCGTGTACTGATCCTTCTAATTTTTCATGGAGAAACATATGTCAACCACTCACAGTCATTTCGCGAAAACAGTTCTCGCTTTGCTGGCTTCGGGCGTGATCGCCTACGGCGGTAGCATCAGCGGAAAGATTAACGGCGGAAAAGGAGCGGCGGTCGTCTACATCGACGCCATCGCTGGAAAAACCTTCCCTCCCCCAGACAAACACATTGCCATGGACCAAAAGTCGCTGCTGTTCCAACCTCATGCCATCGTGATCCTGGTTGGCTCGACCGTGGACTTCCTAAACGGCGACAACGTCCAGCACAACATCTTCTGGCCTATGGTCGCCGGCAACAAGAAAGCCAGCCACAACATGGGCACTTGGCCGAAGGGCGAAATTCGCTCCTTCAAATTCGATACGCCCGGCATCGTTCCTCTGCTGTGCAATGTGCATCCCGAGATGTCCGGGTATATTATCGTGGCGCCGACGCCTTACTATGCCGAAGCCGACGCCTCCGGTGACTACAAGGTCGACAACATCCCGGACGGCAGCTACACCGTCACGGCTTGGCGCGAGGGCATGAAAGTGCAATCGAAGGCCGCCGCGGTCGCTAGCAATACAACCGTAGACTTCACGTTAACGAAGTAGCCGCCGGCTTCCCGAGGCTCCCACACCATGCTTACGCGATTTCGTGACAAGAAAGTCGATAGCGACTGGCTGAACACGAATTTTCCGTGCATGATGGCTTGCCCCGCTCAAACCAATGCGGGCCGTTACGTCGCCTTGATCGCGGAGGGCAAGTTTGAAGAAGCCTATCACGTAGCGCGCGATCCCAACCCCATGGCGAGTATCTGCGGTCGGGTTTGCGCGCATCCCTGTGAGACGGCCTGCCGGCGCGGCGCCATCGACAAGCCCATCTCCATTCGCGCGCTCAAGCGCTTCCTTACCGAACGCTACGGACCGGAGTCGCGACACCCGCTCCCTCCCACCCGGCGCGCTGTCGAAAAACTGCCGTACCGAGTCGCTATCGTGGGCAGCGGTCCCGTAGGCCTTTCGGCGGCGCATGATCTCGCGTTGATGGGCTACTCCATCACCATCTTTGAAGCTGCGCCAGTCGCCGGCGGCATGCTCTGTCTCGGAATTCCGGAATACCGTCTTCCGCGCAGCGTGGTGGAGGCGCAGGTGCGCGAAATACTCGATCTCGGCGACATTACGCTGAAGCTCAATCAAGCTGCGGGCCGCGACTTCACCATCTCCGATTTACGCCGCGATGGATTCGACGCCGTCGTGATCGCGGTAGGAGCCCATCGCAGCCGCGACCTGTCCATTCCTGGCGTCGAGCTCGACGGGGTGCTCAAAGGCATCGACTTTCTGCTGAACTCCAACCTCGGTTACCGGTTCAGCATCGGCAAGCGCGTAGTAGTGATCGGAGGCGGCAATGTCGCCATGGACGTCGCGAGATCCGCGGCGCGAGAAGTTTTGAAACAGCATGCCTTCGGTCATCCCGAGAGTGTTTCATCAGACGAAAGTATCGCGGCTGTCGCCGGGCACGAAATGATGGATGTTTCTCTTTCGGCCCTCCGGATGGGAGCGCAGGAAGTCAACATCGTCTGTCTGGAGCAACGTCACGAAATGCCGGCCGCTCTTGAAGAAATTGAAGAAGCCGAAGCGGAAGGCATCGTGATGCATGCGGGCTTCGGGCCCAAGCAAATCGTCGGCCGCAACGGCAGCGTGACGGGTCTGGAAACATGCAAGACCAAGTGGGTCTTCGACTCTACCGGCCGCTTCAACCCCGCCTTTCACGACCACAGTGAATCCATCATCGAGTGCGACACCGTCATCCTGGCCATCGGACAAACTACGAAACTGGATTTCCTGCAGCCGTCCGATGGTGTCGAAGTCAGCCCGCGCGGCTTGATCGTTGCCGATCCGAAGTCGCTCTCCACCACCGCTCCCGGTGTCTTCGCCGGCGGCGATTGCGTTTTTGGGCCGCGCCTCATCATCGACAGCGTTGGCGACGGTAAGCGCATAGCCATCGGCATTGACGAGTACCTGCGCGGCGTCCAGCATCCGGGCCCGGAAATCGAAGTCGAGGTGCTCGATCGTCACCAGATGTTTTCCGGCTACCTGGAATATTCCCGTGAGGCCGTGCCCATGCTTCCTCTCGAACGGCGCACCGGCGTAACCGAAGTTGAAGTAGGTTACGACGAAGAGGCAGCAGTTCGCGAGGCTCGTCGATGCCTGCGCTGCTGGGTCAACACCGTTTTCGAGGGTAACGAAGACGACGGCTCCCGCTGCATCCTTTGCGGTGGATGCGTGGACGTCTGCCCGGAAAATTGCCTTCAGCTCGTGCCGCTCGAGCAAATCGAATTTCCCGCCGCAACCCTGGAACACATCCAGGACAACGTCGAGCTATACACCGTCGAGCTGGATGACGTGGCTGCCGACGAACTCGGCGTAATCACCGGCTCGGCCATGCTCAAGGACGAAACCAAGTGCATCCGCTGCGGTCTCTGCGCCGCTCGATGCCCCGTGAACGTAATCACCATGGAGGCTTATCACTGGGTCGTGAAGAGCCCCACTGGCCTCATTCCCCAACAATCGCTCTATTTGCGTGAAACAGCTGGAGCAGAAATGGTCAAGGTATGAAAGAAGAAGAAACGCAAGGTCAAAACGAAACTGGTCAAACTCGCGATGACGTGACACGCCGCGACTCCTTCGTGAAGTTAGGACTCGGCTCGGTGGCCGTGGCCTGCTGCGGCGCGGCCGTCTTCGGCTATGAGTTTCTTTCACCGAATGTTCTGTATGAGGCTTCGCCGATAGCGAACCTCGGCAAGCCAGATCGTTTTCCGCCCGACTCCGTTACTTCCGATCCCGTAGCCGAGGTCTACATCGTCCATGCCGCCGAGGGCCTCTACGCTCTCTCGGCCATCTGCACGCATCTGGGCTGCATCACAGCTTGGAAACCGGATCTCGGCATCATCGCGTGCCCCTGTCACGGCAGCAAGTTCAACCGGCTTGGCACCAGGATCGACGGACCAGCGCCCCGGCCGCTCCCCCGCTTGAAGGTCTGGGTCAGCGATGAAGGCGATCTGCTGGTGGATCGCTCGACTATCTCAACGCCCGACCAATTTGTGAGGACTTAACGCATGGCGAAGGCGCTCGAAGGCTACTGGAACGATCTGCGCGACACCAAGGTTTGGCGCTCGGTATTCCGCAGCGGCTCCGGATCGAGCACTCTGCACCGCTCGCTGGCCGTTCAGCAGAACGTCTTCCTCCACCTGGCGTCTGTGAAGATGCGTCGCCGGTCGCTGGCATTCAGCGTCACCTGGTATCTCGGCACGCTCACGTTCGCCACCTTTCTCATCCTGACCGTTTCCGGCATTCTGCTCATGCTGTACTACCATCCTTCCGTGCCGCAAGCCTACGCGGATATGAAGGATCTCCAGTTCGTCGTCTCGGCCGGCGTCTTCCTTCGAAACCTGCACCGCTGGTCGGCGCATGCCATGGTTTTTCTCGTATTCGCGCACATGTTCAAAGTGTTCTACCGCGGCGCATATCGCCCGCCGCGCGAATTCAACTGGGTGATCGGTGTAATTTTGCTTCTGGTCACTCTGTTCCTCAGCTACACCGGATATCTGCTGCCCTGGGATCAACTCGCATTCTGGGCCATCACCGTGGGCTCAAATATCATGTCCGCGGTCCCGATAATGGGCGCCAAACTCCGCTTCCTCATGCTTGGCGGAAACACCGTTAACGCGAACGCGTTGCTACGCTTCTATGTTTTACATTGCGTCATTTTGCCGCTAACAGCCGTTCTTTTCATCGGTATACACTTCTGGCGCATCCGCAAGGACGGCGGGCTCTATTCGTCAAAGTCGGACGCCGGCCAGGGGGAAACCACTGAGGCAGCAATCAATGGATGAACTGAAGCCGTTCCGCGCCACCGTCGGATCTGATAGCCGCAAAGAACCCCTGCGCGTGGCGTTCGTAACCCGTCGCACTTCGCCGCACATCAAAGCCGACGACGATCTGTATGTGATGACTTGGCCGGAAGGCATCTTCCGGGTCCTGGTGGCCTGCGAATCGCTCGCGCTCGTGTTAGTTACGCTGTCATTGTTCTGGGACGCGCCGCTCGAAGGCCTGGCCGACCCCATTCAAACTCCCAACCCCGCCAAAGCACCCTGGTATTTCCTGGGCCTCCAGGAATTGCTTCACTATTTCCCTCCGATGGTGGCCGGCGTCCTGATTCCCACGCTGGTGGTCATGGCGCTGATCGTCATCCCTTATTTCAACGTGAACATTCAGGCCGAGGGCCTGTGGGTCCGTGACCGGAGCAAGCGGCTGCGCATCTTCGCCGCGGTTTTGTTGGCGCTGGTTGTGTTGCTCCTCGCGTTCCAGGTTTACGCCGTGCTCGTCCCCACTGTGCTAATCGGCGCGGTGATGCTTTTCGCCGCGCGCCTGTCGAGTCATCCCGGCCGGTTCCACCGCTGGCTCTTTCTTCGACCCTTGTCGTTCTGGATCATGACCTGGTTCCTGGTGGCTGCCTCTTTGCTAACCGCGATTGGAACCTTCTTCCGCGGCCCGGGCTGGTCGTGGGTTTGGCCCTGGAGCGAATGATGGCGACACCCAATAGACTCGCTTCACTCTGGCGCCGGCTCTTCGGCGACAGCGCTCGCGCCTTCGGCACGCTCGGCCTGGTTCTACTGGTCCTTCTCGCCATCGTTCCCGCCCGAGACCATTTCCGCGAGTGGTACCGCTACCAGAAAGGCTATCTGCGGCTGATTCGCGGCCGCGACGATGCCGTCACCCTGCAGCGCCGCCTTCAAAGCGGAGTTCAGCAGACCTGGATTCCCGAGCTCAATGTGGTGGACCGCTGCTCTTCCTGCCATGTCGCAATGAAGGAGACCGGCTTGCGCGGCGTCGGTACGGAGCCATATCGGCCACACCCGCAGATTCCCCACACCTTGGATCAATTCGGATGCGTGATGTGCCATCGCGGCCAAGGCGTCGCGACCAGCGTGGAAGAAGCGCACCGCAGCACGAAAGCTTGGGAGCAGCCCATCCTGCCAGCGCGTTATTTCGAATCCTCCTGCGGCCAGTGCCATACCGACCAACTGATCGGAACACCCAGGCTCAACGCGGGCCGCACAATGCTTTCGCGCTACGGCTGCGTGCACTGTCATTCCCTCACTCTGCCGGATGGCAGCAAGCTCGCTCCTACCGACGATCCACCGTCCTTGGCTCGCGTTGGCGACAAGACTACACGTGAATGGATTTATGCCTGGATCAAGAATCCGCAGGCTTACTCGGGGACCGCCACCATGCCCAATTTCCAGTTGAGCGACGCCGACGCGCGGGATATCTCAGCTTTCGTGGTCGCGCAATCCACTCCGTTGGCTGCGACGCCGGCGCCCCCCGCTTCAACCGCCCTTTCGGATGCGGACGCGCAGGCTGGTACCAGCCTGTACGGAGAATCGTTCTGCGCTTCCTGCCATGCTGTCCAGAACGCCGCTGGACTACTGGTGGGCGGTGACGTCGGGCCCGAGCTGACGCGCATCGGAACCAAGGCGAAGCCCGAGTGGATCCGGGAATGGGTTCGAAATCCGAAAGCTTACGATCCCGGCACGAAAATGCCCCACTACCGCTTCGACGAGAAACAGCTCTCGCTCATCCAGGGTTTTCTCGAAAGTAAGACCGACTCCGATTTTATGACGAACGTGCATATCGAGCCCGCCACTGCTCAGCAAATCGCACACGGAAAGCTGCTGGCTACGGAAATGGGCTGCGCAATCTGCCATGAGATCAACGGTCTTCGCAAGTCCGAAGACTTTGCTCCTGATCTAACACTGGTGGGCGCAAGACCGCTGGAAAAAATCGTCTTCCTCCCCGGAATGCAGCGTTCCTTGCCGGCCTATATAGAAGCCAAAATTAAACAGCCGCGCAGTTTTGGATCCGCGCTCAAAATGCCGCAGTTCACCATCGCGACATCTCAGGTCGATGATCTGGTGACCGCGCTTCTGGCACAGACCGACCGCGCGAGTACGCTTCCAGCTCGACTTCACGTCGCCGGCCATCCCCAAAGCAGTTACGAACCAGCCGGATCCGCCGGCCGCCTGATGCAGGATCTGAACTGCTTCAGTTGCCACTCCATCAACGGACACGGCGGCGACATGGCGCCCGATCTCTCCTGGGAGGGCACGGCCGTGCAGCGCGATTGGCTTCTGAAGTTCTTCAAGAACCCCAACACTCTGCGTCCCGCGCTCATCCGGCGGATGCCCAAGTTCAATCTGACGGACCAGGAGACTAACACTCTCACCGATTACATCCTGACCGCCTATCAGACACCTGCCTTCGAACGCGATTCAATAAAGACTGCTGCGGATTCCGGCGCCATCGAGGAAGGCCGGCAACTGTTCTATTCCAAGTACGCCTGCCAGGCTTGCCACATCGTAGACGCACAGAAGGATAAAGGATACATCGGCCCAACTTTGACTGACGTGGGCTCGCGGCTGAATGCCGCCTGGGTTTTCGAGTGGCTCAAAGGCCCGCAGTCATTGCGACCCGGCACGCTGGAGCCTGACTGGAAAATGGATGACGCCGATTCCCGATCCTTGACTGCCTTCCTGATGGCGCAGAAAGGTTCGAAAAAATGAGAGCGGCTTCAAGTCTGACATTGGCGATACTCGGAGCCTTGACTTTGAGCGACTCGTGCTCCCGCCGCGTGGCCGAGCCCGTGACGAAGCCGCCCGCGGCGACGCCAGCCGCGATTGTCGAAGTCAGCGGCGGCAAGCAGATCTCCACCATCGGAACTCCCCTGGATCAGCCGGTCGTGGTTCAAGTCAACAATTCGCAAGGCGCGCCGGTGGCCGGAGCCTCAGTTCGATTTCGCGGAGCCAATGGAGTGATCTTCCAGCCCCCCTCCGGCGTGACCGGATCCGACGGCCAGTTTACGTTTGCCGTAACCCTCGGTAGCCTGGCGGGCCGTTATCAGATCGCCGCTTCTACCACCGGCGCCGGCGGAAAGACGGTCGAGGTTCGGATAGCGGAACTCGCGCTCGGTTTCGAAGATAGTATGGGCCGCCAGTTAAACGATACTTACTGCGCCCGCTGTCACGATTCCGAATCGACCGCGGAACGAGTGTCGAACCACGACAATCTGATAGCAAAGCCTCACTCCTTCGACGACGGGGCATTTCTGAATAAAGTCAGCGATTCAGATCTGCTCGCAATTATTTCGCATGGCGGTCCGGCGCTCGGTAAGTCGGCTGAGATGCCGCCTTATGAACACACTTTGAACAAGTCCGGTATCGCCGCGCTGGTGGCCTACATTCGCGCCATCGCCGATCCGCCGTTTCAATCCCGGGAGGCTGTATATGCACAAAGGTAGTGTTGTTTTGATCGGTGCTCTGGCCGCTTTAGTTCCGCAATGTTTTCCTCAGGTCCTCTCGCCTCCGGAGATTCTCGACCCGGCCATGCGAGCGCTGCAGCAGAAACATTTTCCGGACTTGAAGGCGGCGGCTCTCGACATTACTTCGCATCGGTATCCTTATCGGTTCTACCTGAGCCGCAAGTTGGACCTCACCGAACAGCAGGAGCAACAAAACGATCAGCGCTCTATCCGCTTCGCGACTTTCCAAGGGCATACGGTGCTTCAGGTCACCGGCAACTATTTCGCCTCGTATTCCGAGGAATCCATGAACCAGAACGAGCGTGTGAAGCAGACTTATCGCGACGTTATGCTCCCGATCCTGCGAGCGACCGCGTCTCGGCTGGGTGGCGAGACCGAACTGAATGCTTTTGCCATCGAGGTTGCGCACCATGTCCGCAAAAAGGTATTGGGGGTCGCGGTTGAGCATCTGGAGAACCTGGCGCTCATCGTGCCGTTCGCTACCGCCGAGAAAATTGCCGCCAGCACCAATGTCGATCAGCAGATGAATGCGCTGCTCGAATCGAGGGTCTACATCGACGGCAAACCGGCTTCGCTCTGGCCGGATCCCGTTGAGGAAGCCGCGCCTACGCCGGCAGTGGCTCGAGTGGTTACCCCTCCACCGCCACCCGCAGTTGCTCCGCCTCCACCGCCGGCACCCGTCCATGATCTATCCATCGCCGCGTTGCAGCAGAAACAGATCTCATACCAAGGCCTGATCGACCGCATCGTGCATGAGCTGGATACCGAAGCACACTTCGTCTCCTACGCGCCTCCGGTGCTGATCGGCTTTCACGGCAAATCGTATCTTCAGTTATCGGTCACCACCAACCTTGCTCCTTCCGACCTGGGCTCCCAGTACCGCATCGCCGCCTTGGCCTTCGACCGGCATGTCTCTCATTTGATCCGGCCGCTGCTGGCGATAGCCCCCAAGGATGCTGATTTCGACGGCATCGTCTTCAGTTCCACCGTTTCCGCGGTTTCGCAATCCGTCGAGTTTTTCTTCCCGCTTGCTGAGCTGCGGCGTTACGCCGATTACGATCTCACCGGCCAGCAACTAATTAATTCGGGGCTCGTTCTCATCAACGGCGAGCGGGTTGGCCTTGAGCTCCAGAGCGCCGAAGCCGATATTCGCTAATGTTGACCGAAACCCTCAAGGAACACTCTTTCGCCGCTGGATTGACCAACCCCCAGGTCGCTAGGCTATCTGCGCTAGCGCACGAGGTGGGCTTCAAAGAGGATGAGTTGATTCTATTGGCTCGGCAGCAATCCTAATTCTTCTATCTGCTGCGTTCGGGTAGTGTGTCCATCGAAGTCAGCACTCGGTCGTACACTCTAAGAATCCAGGTTCTCGGCCCTGGCGAAGCATTCGGCTGGTCCGCGCTGCTGGATCACCACGATACGTTATTTCAAGTTCCCGCCCGCGAACATTCCAAAGCGTTGTGCTTTGACGGCTCCAAGCTTTCGGATGCTCTTCGGGACGATCCGGTGTTAGCCGCGGAACTCCTGCGTCGTACCCTGAAACTCGTCGCCGGCCGTGTGCAAGCCATCGAAGCAAAGCTTGGCGGACTCTGTGGCTTACGCATGCGTAAAGACACCTGAAAAAACGTTTCGGCCTCCTCGGCAGCACTCGCACATCGACGCACCTGCTTCTATGCATCGATTTCGAAACAGGGACGTGTTCGTCCTCTTTCTGTTAACCAGACTCAGATTTCGTTCCTGGGGGCCAAACCTTGTTGAGAGACTGTCGCGGTTAACACCGAGATCCAGGCGCATGCGAGACCCAAGAACTCTCCTGTTTGCTCTCACTTCTGAAAAACACCCGCCATTCCGGAGCATACGCTATTAACCGAAGGGTTGTAAGTTCGAGTCCAGACCAGGGAGCCAAACCGACGAGAAACTCTCACGTTTAACAGCGCACTACAATGCAGTCCTTCAGAACTTGGATCCCGCCATCAATCGCGAATTACCCGTCCTTACCCAAATTTCCTTATCCGTATCCGTCGGTGTACCCCCAGTTTCACCCCCGTAAGGTCCGAAAAATCGAATCTTTGTCTCTATCAGCCAATGGCAGGGTTGCGCGAGCACTGCGAACCAAAGCAGGACGGAGAAACGAGTCGGACTATTGGTCCCAATGATTCAAATCTCAAGAATCGGCTTGGCGTCGGCGCAGCTATGGCACCGCGAGCGCTTCGGTGGGCCGGACATATTTTCACCAACTCAGGCTGCGGTGCGGTAGTAGTAGTTCAGCATGCCTCCTAGGCGCTGACGTCGCTGGACCGGCCCTGCCTTGCCGAGATGCCCCGCGTCGGGGCTGATCAGCCGGTTGGCGAGCCCCTGGTGATTGCGCTCGGCGTGATAATGGGCAACGAAATTGGAAATGGCTGTACGCAACGACTCCTCTCCGAATAGAATCATCCGCTCTAGACACGATTCTTTGATGCTCCGCACGAATCTTTCGGCGTGCGCATTCAGGTTCGGAGATCGCGGCGGTAGCCTCACAGACTCCACATCCACATCGGCGAGCATGTTCAAGAACTCGGTCGTGAACAGGGGATCGCGGTCATGGATTAGGTAGCGCTTGCCATTCAGAAATCCATCGATGGCATCCGTAAGATTTCTGCCGATCTGGCTCATCCACAAGCCATTCGCCGTACGCGCGATTCCGGCGATCTCAACACGTCGTGTCGCAAGGTCGATGAAGAACAGCACTAGGAACCGCTGCAGCCCACGCCGAGTCCACACTTCCACGCTGAAGAAATCCGCAGCCACGATCAATTCCCAGTGCCGACTCAGAAACTCCTTCCAGGTCGTCTTCCGGCTTCGCTCCGGCGCCGGCTCGATGCCGTGTCGCTCCAGAATCTCAGCGATCGTACTGCGGGCAATCTCATGCCCCAGATTGGACAATGCGCCCTGGATTCGCCGATAGCCCCAATCCCGGTTCTCTTCTGCCATTCGAACCACCCAAGTCTCGATCTCTTTAGTGGTACGAGGTCTCCCCGGTCCCGCGATGCGCAGTTCCGTCGTACTTGTTGGCGATCAGCTTCCGATGCCAGGCCAGCAGCGTCTCGGGAGTGACGATCGTGGCGAACTCCACCAGAATCTTCCGTCCTAACCCCTTGGCCTTAGCGGCCAATCGCCGGCGCTGGTCGTCGTTGAAACGCACTCGGCGCCCGCCCAGTTGTTCGCGTAGAACCCGGTTCTCTTCACGAAGGTAATCGATGATCTGCAGTTGATGTCGGTTCATCCACCCGCCAACAGCGATCAAGACGAACCGGAATGGATCCAGGACTCTCGGCATACGTTAGCCTATTATCTTGAGTCTCGGGAACTGCGGCGAGCCAGCGCGGTTTCAAAGCAGTTCCAGTTTTCGGACCATACGGGATGTCCACGAGAACACACCACGTAAGTGCGAAGGCGGCGACGATGTGCTTCGCCAATAATCCATCCGGTTTCAGCCTCACGCGGCAACACGCTCATAACGATGATGAAGTCCGCCAACTTCTGCGATTGCAACGATCGCACCATCTTTCATGACCTGGCGCTCAATTGGGCATTGTTTGCTGAGCGCCAGATGTGGGCGTGATCGGCGGTAGTAGCGGAAATATGAAGCCAGCGTCTTCTTCAAGTGCCGGCTGTTCAGAATGATGAAATGATTCAAACACTCCCGTCGTATCGATCCGATCAAGCGCTCGGCGTAGGCGTTCTGCCAGG
>Ga0182024_10013544_pt1 | contig 15898 bp, 15 predicted proteins | sample P32metaG_FD_120480 | JGI IMG/M metagenome (GOLD analysis project Ga0182024, IMG submission 120480) | Permafrost microbial communities from Stordalen Mire, Sweden - P3-2 metaG (Illumina Assembly) | ecosystem: Environmental > Terrestrial > Soil > Wetlands > Permafrost | place: Sweden: Stordalen... | reverse complement strand
TGGACGGCTCGCACGTCGATCTGGCCTACGACAACGAGGCGCTGGAACCGTACGGCGTCTCGGTCGTAGGCCAGATCGACGTGCGAGCCGTCCAGCCAGCTGCCCCCGAAGCCGCCGAGCAGCACGGCCTGGGGTTCGGTGTCGGCGCCGCCCGCCGAGAGAATCGTGCGTAGGCAGGTGCCGAGGGCGACCTCGAGCACGGTTGGTTGGAACACGGCGCCGGTCAGCGACACCAGCGCGGTCCCGGGACTGGACGACGTTCCCACGCCGCGGAACCAGTTCGCCCCGTAGCGTCCAATGAGCCCCACGTTGGCGCAGGTCTCCGCGTTCTCTACCAGCACCGGGGCGTGGCCGATCTTCAATACTGAAGGACGGGTCGCGCGGTACTGGGGCAGCGACTCGTTGTCGTTGAGCCAATGGATGAGCGCCGACTCTTCGCCGGCGACGTAGCGCCACGGCGGGGTGCGCATTTCAATCTCGGCCTCGCGACGGCCACCTCGCTCGCGTTCGTGAACGGCCTGGTTGAGGTGATTGACCACGGTGGGATTGTCGCGGGCCACGCAGACCACGATGTGATGGGCGCCGATCATCGAGGCCAGGTACTCGGCTCCGTCCAGGACCAGGTGAGGGTTGGCGGCCATCAGTGAATACTCCTTATGCGACGCCGGCTCGCCCTCCATGGCGTTGACCACTACGTACTTGCGGTGACCGCGCTGTTCACGCAGCAGGCGGACCTTGCGCGCGGTAGGAAAGGCCGCGCCCCCTCGGCCCGTGAGGCCGGAGGACTCAAGCTGCTCTAGCAGTGAACCCGCGCGTTCGCTGGTGGAAAAAGACTGTTCGTGCTGGGCCAGGTTGAGCGGGCGGCCCGAAGAACCGTGCAGCACCCGCGGCAGTACGTTCGAGGGGATCATTTTCTTGCTCGCGGAGAGGTGACTCTCGGTTGGCGGGGAAAGGCATGCGACGCGGGATCGGGAGTGGGCACCGCGTCGCTGCTCGCCAGCGGCGAAAGTGCCGTGCGTCCCGACGCACGAGCCGGACGCGCGACGTAGCGCCAGAGGGCCGCCGCTGCCACGGTCGCGGCGCAGACGCCCACGAGGACGAGCCCCGCGCCACTGCGGGTGTCGGTGCCGATGAGGAAGGAGTGCACGATGGCGGCGATGAACGCCAGCCAGCTGAACCAGTGGATGAAACGCCACGACCGGTTCTCGATGCGGACCTTCAAGAGACTCGACAGCCAGACCGCCACGATCAGGTCGAAGCCGACGGTTCCCAGCGCCACCCCCACTCGCTTGTAGGTCGAGGTCATGGGCACGATAACGGAGATGAGCCCGGTCGACACGTAGCTGTCGGCGACGGTAGTGAGGATGTGGATGACCAGGAAGACCATGGCCACGATCGAGACCGAGCGATGCAGCTCGTTGAGCTCGAAGCGGCCCACCATGGTGCCGCCAATGCGGTTGGCGACCAGCGTGCCGAGCGCCACCACCAGCGTGAAGAGCACCAACGTCACGATGCCGGTGGCGCGGGTGGTGTACCAGAGGTAGGGCGAGGTAAGAGCAATCATGATCGTTCGCCGTCTCGGGGCCAACCGCCGACGAATTCAGCGGTGCCGTCCGCGCGCACCAGTCGGGCCGACCATCCGGCCTGGCCAATGTAGTAGCCGGCGTCCTCTCCCCACAGCAGCGCCGCGGTCGAGAAGGCGTTGGCCATCAGACAGCTCTCGGCGCTGACCGTGGCCGTCGAATAGATGCCCTTGGCGAAGGAACCGGTACGCGGGTCAATGATGTGATTGGCCACCCGATCGCCAATACGCCAGGTTCGCGTAGTCAGCGAGGACGTGGCGATGCCGCCGCGGTCCACGCTGACGCGCGGTTCGCGCCCGTTGGTGGTGAGGGTGTCGGAAATGCCAATGGCCCATGGTCCTTCGGCGCTTTTTCCGCGCGCCGCCACGTCGCCGCCGATCTCCACGACCACCCCGCCGGTGGATCCGATCTCGTTGGCGACGAAATCGACCGTCAACGCTTTGGCACTGGCTCCCAGGTCAAGTTGGCAGTCTGGCGCCAGCGACACGGTGTGAGCGTCACGATCGAGGCAGATGGCCCCGAGCCCCAGTGGCTTTACCGGATCATGACCATTGTTTTGATCTCGGCGCAAGAGTTCGCCGTAGTCGCGGTCGTAACCCAGGGCTAGCAACGCGGGAAGTACCGTGGGATCGCAGAGGCCGTCGGTGGCCCGTCCCGCGCGAAGCGCCCCGGCGAGCGCCAACTCGAAGGTTTCGCTGATGGCGTAGGTCCCGGTCGGCGAAGCGTTGAGTCGAGAGATCTCCGAGTCGGAGCGGAAACGATTGCACGCACCATCGAACTGGGCAATCCAGTACCAGAGGCGTTGCTCGGCGTGGGCCATCTGATCTTCGCGCTCGGTGTGTAGGGAGCCGCTAAGGCCCCAGATTTCGAAGTTCATCACGGACCTAACTGCACGTGGTTCCCCCCGATGGTTTGGTGTAACAGACGGTGGTCGTGGTTACGGGCACGGTGGTGGGCGGGGTATAGATCGTGGTGGTGGTGCTCTTGGGCACGGTGGTGGTGGCCCCGGAGGGATCGGTCGTGGTGCTGGCCGGAGGTACGGTCGTGGTCGTGGTTGCTTTCGGCGCAATGCTCACTGTCGGCGCGACCCGGCTGGCGATGAAGCCGACCATCACGGTCGAGGCCACGCCGGAACCAATGAAGACGGTGCGGGTCAGGCGCCGCACTCGGGCGAAGCGGCGATCACGTTGTTGGGGGGTGCGGGAGTGGGTTTTCATGCGTAGTTCCTCTACTCAAAGTCTGACGCCTCTTCCTAAGCGGCGCTAAGTCGCCACGTAAGAAAATCAACAAAAGACCCAAGTTTTACGGCGAATCAGACTCGGTGGGCAGCGTTATGGTGAAACGGGCCCCGCCGAGTTCGGGGTCGTCGTCGACGCTCACGGTGCCCTGGAGTTCGGACACCACCTGGGCGACGATCGATAATCCCAGTCCCGAACCGGGCAGCGCCCGCGCGCTGGCCGAGCGCCAGAATCGGTCGAAGATAAAGGCTCGATCCTCTTCATCGATGCCTGCGCCACTGTCGCTCACCGTCACCTCGCCTTCACTGGTGCGCACCACGATTCGGCCGCCTTCGGGGGTGAACTTCACTGCGTTGGTCAGCAGGTTGCTGAGCGCGCGGGTCAGTCGGTCGTGTCGTCCGAGTACGATCGACGCCTCGACGTCGGCGTCGATGGTGATGTCCCTGATTCGCGCGTAGGTCCGCGCGGTGTCAACGCATTCGTCGACGCACTCGTCGAGACGCAAGGACTCGAGCGGGCCCTCGCTGCGTTCACCGCGCGCCAGTTCGCCGAGGTCTGTCACCAGCGCCGCCAACTCGTCGACCTGGGTGACCATGTCGTGAGTCAGCTGGTGAAGGTCCTCGGGACCGAGTTCGTCGGCCCGTGAGAGCACCTGGGCATTGGTGCGCAGCGACGTGAGGGGCGTGCGAAGTTCGTGGCTGGCGTCGACGACCAGCTGACGCTGGAGGGCCTGACTGTCTTCGACCGTACTGAGCAGTTGGTTAAAGACACGTCGCAACCGGCCCAGCTCGTCGATGCCCCCGGCGCCGATGCGGTGGCGCATGTCGTTGGTCTCGGCGACTTCTTCAATTTCGTTGGTCACCTCTTCAAGCGGACGTAACGCGGCGCGTGCGATGAAGAAGCCGAGACCCAGGGCGAGCAGTACGCCCGCCGCGGCCACAAACAACAGGGTGTCGAGCAGGTGACCCAGCTCGTTGACTTGTCCGGTGATGTCGACAATGAAGAGTTCGGCCGACGTCGTAGAGACCTGGCAGAGTCCGCTGGAACAGCCCACCAGCGAGTTGGCCGGAAGCCCGATGATGAGTTCGCGGTAGGAGTTGTCGTTGAACTGCACGGTACGGATGACTTGGTGCTCTTTGTCGTGGGCCACCTTCAGTATCGTGGCGTCGATGGGCACGCTGGACGTGGGCGTGGACTGTCCGGTGGGCAGCACCAGCTCGAAATAGGAGCCGGTGTAGGGCGCGTCGTTGCCGAGATGGTGGCCGGGGGACTGGGAGGCCTGGATCAGTGATTGGTCGACCGCCTGCATCAGGGCGTCCCTGGTGCTCAAAAATGAACTGAAACAGGCGAGAATGACCACGAAGGCGGCCACGCCCACCGTGGCGAAGATAACCCGTGAGCGGAAAGTCACGTGGTGCGCAGCGCGTACCCGACACCACGCACCGTCTGGATGAGTCGTTGTTCGCCGTCCTCTTCCAGCTTGCGACGCAAATAGCCAATGTAGACGGCCAGCGAGTTGGTGCCCGAGTCGAAGTTGTAGCCCCACACCAGGTCGAGAATCTGGTCGCGGGTGAGGACCTGTCGGGGGTGCTGGAGAAACAGCTCCAGCAGGTCGAACTCGATCTTGGTCAGTTCAATGGACCGAGTGGCCCGCCGAACCTCCCGGGTCTGGGGGCTCAGGCTCAGGTCCTCGAAGCGCAGCACCATTTCGTCGCCTTCGCCCACGTTGCGCCGGCGCAGCAGGGCTCGAAGCCGGGCCAGGAGTTCGGCGAGGTCGAAGGGTTTGACGAGGTAGTCGTCGGCTCCCACGTCGAGCCCGGCCACTCGGTCGTTCACGGCGTCGCGCGCGGTAAGCATCAGGATCGGGGTGGAATCACCGGCCCGGCGGATTCGCCGGCAGATCTCCAGTCCATCGATGTCGGGCAACTGCAGATCGAGCACGATGGCGTCGGGAGCTCGCAACTGAATGGAACGAAGCGCCGCCGTACCGTCTTCGAAGAGCTCCACGTCATAATTCTCCATTCGCAGCGCCCGTCCCAGCGCGGAACGAATCGCGGCGTCATCGTCCACGATGGCGATGTAAGAGTTGGGGACGGGAGCGGTAGTCACGGCTGGTCTTTCGAACGATGTTCTAAGCATCTAGTGTTGCGGTTGGGTATTAACCATCGCCAGTCATTCTCTAAGAATTTCTGAAGATTGTTACGTTTTTGTAGTGAATGGCAGTTATTTGCTGTGGCGGGTAATTCAATTGGCAGAATGCCGGACTTTGAATCCGGTCGTTGGAGGTTCGAGCCCTCCCCCGCCAGCCAGGACATTCAGACACAAAAGCGAGTAAGAAGGTCCGCCAACTCCAGTGGCGCGTCGCCTTGAATCGAATGACCCGCTCCTTCAACGTGCACCACCGTGGCGCGGGGACTGCGACGTAACAACTCGGCTTCGTCGTCGTCGTCGACCACGGATCCGGCGCCCATGGCGCGCAGCAACGTGACCGGCACGGCCAGCTCACCGAGCGCGGCCCACAGGTCGCCCACCGGGGAAGCCGCGAGTTCCGCCGGGGGATGCTGTTGGTGGCGCCAGACCCATGTGCCGTCGCTTCGCTGGAGGGCGTTGTGCATGATGCCTCGGCGCAGCGAAGAGACCGAGCGGGTGGGATTGTGCGCGATCGTGCGCGCGAGCAAGTCATCAAAGTCGTCGAAGGAAGCGGGGCCGTTGATGAAGTCCGTGATGTGTCGGGCTTTGGCGTCGCTGACCCCTGGCGTGATGTCGATCAGCACCAGGGCGCTGACGAGGTCGCGGCGGGCGTGGGCCACCATGATGGCCGTGAGTCCTCCCAGCGACATGCCCACCAGCGGACGGGGACCCTCGAGCAATTGCTCGAGGGCGCGGGTCACGTCGAGCGCGTGACCGGCGAGCGCCGAGGGGCCGTAGGGCGACGGATCGGAGTGGCCGTGGCCCGGCAGGTCAAGCGCGACCAGAGGGCGCTGCATGGCCAGGGCCACGGTATCAAAGGTGTGGGCGTTCTGGGCTCCGCCGTGCAACAGGGCCAGTTGCGGCGGGCCGTCACCCCACTGAAGGCCACTCAGTTGGCGTAGCCCGTCGACGGCGACGAAAAATCGCCGCACCCGCGGCACCGGCACGTCGAGATCCCACTCACTGAGGTTCTCGTGAAAGAAGGAGAACTCGTCGTAGTTACGGTTGGCCATTTTTCAGATGGTAGGAGATGGTTGGCAGAGTTGAAACGGACAGTCCGATCATCGACGTCAGGAGGGATCGCGAAATACCGGTACCCCGCTGGGTGATGGGTCGGGAGCGGTGAGGAGGTCCGAGTGATCGCGAATGTGTTGGAGCATCTGGGACAGACTGGCCTCGGCGACGCATACCACCGTGTCGGCGCCCCCGTAATACACGTGCACCGTGTCGCCGTCGTCCCGCAAGATCCAGCCGCAGGGAAAGACCACGCCCGGCACGTCGCCCAACTGTTCGTACGGTTCGCGCGGCCCGAAGACCCACTCGTTGCTTCTGGCCACCACCTTGGAAGGGTCATCCTTGTCGAGCAGGGCGAGCCCGACCCGGTAGATCGAGCCCGAAGCGGTGGTCCTCACCGCGTGGTAGCAAATGAGCCAACCATCCTTGGTGAGTAGCGGCGGGGGACCGAGCCCGATCTTGTTGGCGTCCCAGTGGCTGCCTCGTTGGGCGGCGATCAGCACTTTTGCTTCCCCCCAGTACTTGAGGTCAGGACTGTAAGAGAGCCACATGTGCGTACCCAATCCCGGCATGTGCGGCACTGGTCGGTGGATCAGTGCCCAGCGACCGTCGAAGGTCGTGGGAAAGAGCGCGGCGTCCTTATCTTCGGGCGGCTGCAGCACTCCGCAGCGTTCCCAGTCGACAAAATCGCGGGTCTTGGCCAGGCATACGAGGGGTCCGAAGGCCGAGTAGCCCACGTAAACCACGTAGTACTCGTCATCAATACGGGTTATTCGGGGATCCTCTACGCCCCACTGCTCTTCGACCATGTCGGCGGAAGGTGTGAGGCCGCGTGAGCGGTCAATATTCCAGTCGGTCAATCCATTTTCGCTGGTCGCGACCACCAGCGACGAAAGACCGGTTCGGTCCTCCACCCTCAGGAGAAGTAGGGTACCCCCCTCGAACTCCGTGGCGCCGGGATTGAAGACCGCGTTCACGTTATGGGGGAAGTCGGTCGCGCAGATGATGGGATTGCCATTAAAACGGGAAAAAATCTCGCGCGGTTCTTTTATTCGGGCCATTTGCATCCCCCAGTAGGAACTTCTTAAACTCTAAACTCTGTATCCAACATAGGGCAATTGCACCCTTTTGGAGGCGAGGCGTGCAAGGAGCCAGGTGGATCATACGTGTTAGCAGCTTCCAGAGACAAGCCTCACGCCCGTCGTATCCACGACCGGCCCATTATTGAGGCCCAATCAGTCCCGGGATACGGGGCAGTCTTTAATGCTGGGCTTTTGCACCACGACGGCCTCTACCACCTTTTTGCCCGCGGCATTCGCGACGGTTATACCCGCAATATCGGCTCCGGCCCGAGATTCTTGGATTACATATCGGACGTCCTGGTTTTCACCTCCGTCGACGGCCGCTCCTACGAATTCGCCTACGTTCTTTGCCGCGCCGGCGAACTAGGCGTGCACTGCTTCGAAGATCCCCGCGTGCAGCGAGTACAAAGCGGCGACGAAGAGTACATAATCATGACCTACACCAACCTTCCGCCCTACGAAAGCGGCCAGCCGTGGCGAATCGGCGCCCACCGCCTTAATTGGGACGGGAATCAGTTCTCGATGGAAGCGTCGACCGGTCAACTGCTGGGTCCGCCCGACATCGCCAACAAGGACGCCATTGTCTTCACCCTGGCCGACGGACGGGTGGCCCTTATTCATCGCATCCAACCCGACATGCAACTGGCGGTCTTTGACGACCTCGACCAGCTGTGGAACGCGGGGCCCGAATACTGGGACAGTTACCTGGCCAATCTCGACGCCCACACCATCATCCGTCCTTCCCGGGGAGCGCTCGGCATCGGAGCGGGCGCGCCGCCCATCGAAACCGAAGCCGGTTTTCTTCTTTTCTTTCACGAACGCCGAGCCGACGGCGCCTACACCGTCAACTTGGCGCTGCTGGACCGGACAACCGGTCGGCTGCATAGCCGCCTTCCTCAACCGCTTCTGGTGCCAGAACTCGAATGGGAGCGTCGCGGCGACGTGGACAACGTGATATTCGTCCAAGGTGCCCACTCCGACGGCGACGTGGTGTACCTGACCTACGGCGCGGCCGATCGATGCATCGGCGTTGCGACAGCAAAGATCAGCCACTTGCTCGACGCCTTGCACGCCGCTGCGTAGGGGTTCTTTTTCGGGGACCCGACGCAGCAGATCGGCTCCCAAGCACTGGAGATTGACCAACCGAGCGTCTCCAAAACGGAGAAAATCCGACGTCATCTGTGACCCTCCGCCGTGCGCTAACTAATTTAGTTTGTTACTTGACAATGCATGGTAGCTGGTGTACTCTAGTGACGTGACATCAACCCACGATCCACAGCTCTTGAAGGGCGTCTTGTCGTTGCTCCTCCTTCAGCTGCTCGCCCAACGCGAGTCGTACGGCTACGAGCTTGTCCAGCGGCTCCACGAGATCGGCTTGTCCGACATCTCCGACGGCACGGTCTATCCGGCTCTGGCCAGGCTGGAGCGCGAGTCGCGAGTGAGCGCTCGACTGGTCTCGTCGCATTCGGGTCCGGCGCGAAAGTACTACCGACCCACCGTGGCCGGCTACTCGACACTCGCCGAAGGGGTCACTGGTTGGCTCGCATTCGTCGAAGTGACCAACCCGGTGCTGTCACACCCGATACCAACCCAACCTGCCCCACCTAGAGAGGAACTATGAGATGACTGAAACTTTTACTTGGACCGACCGAATGCGAGTCGAGCGTGCCGTATGGACGCTCGACAGCTCTCTGCAGAAACTGCCGCGAAAGTCGCGGATCGCAAAGCGGCGCGAACTCAGGGTCAACCTTCGCGCCGCTTTTGCCGACGTGGGCGCCAACGAAGCACTGCGGCGCTTGGGCAACGTTCGTACAATCGCCGCCGAATACGTGATTGCCGAGTACGACGGACCAGGGCCTTCCTGGCTGCTTATCTACTTCATGTTGCCTGCGTTCGCCTTCATGTTCTGGTTGTCATCCGCTCGAATCGACGCTTTTGAGCGTGGCGCGACTGCGGCCAACCCGCACCTCACGGGCGTGTTCCACATGACTGGCGTCGCGTATGTCTTGACCAATGACACGTTAACTTTCGCCAATGGGAAAGTTACCGAAGTTGGCGGTACGTTGCTGCCACTCGTCTATGTGTGCATCTTCGCGTTCGCCATACTTGCCGGACGACTCTGGCGCGCCATTCCTGCTTTTCGCCGCCAGCGGGCGCTTGGCATAAGCAATGGTTGATTCGAGATAGCTACGTTCCGAAGTTTCACGATGGCTCATTCTTGATTTTGCGTCTGCTATCAGTTCTTGTTCGGTATCAGGCCCGACGTGACAGGCCCGATACCACGCCCACGCGGCTCACTGCGTGACCTCATTCACTTAGCGCGTCACCGCAGAATCACAGGGTGAATGGTTCGCCGTCGCTAGGACGGTTCAGCAACTCGCGGACCTTGACGGACGCAATTATGATGCTACTATTAGTAGCACTATGATGAGGATCAAGGTCGATCCAGCGGAAGCGATTACGTTGCACGACCAGGTCGCCGCAGAAATTCGTCGCGCTATCGCCGCGGGCGAGGCTAGACCGGGCGAACGGCTCCCCCCGGCCCGAGACCTTGCCGCCATCCTCAAGGTCAATTCGAACACCGTGCTACGCGCGCTACGCCTTCTCCGAGATGAGGGTCTCTTGGAGTTTCGGCGAGGGCGAGGCATCACCGTGACCGGGTCTCGTGAACGCGGTGCCGTTGTAACGAGAACACGTGACTTACTTGAATTCGCTCGTCACCGAGGATTTCGACGCGATGAATTGATTCAGCTGATTGAGACTCTGCCCTAGACAAAGGGAGTTTTGAACCATATGACCATCGACCACGACGACGTTCATTTACACGCTGCCTTGTCAGAGTTCGACACGGGCGCCGTTGAGGTCAACATGCTCATCAAGGAAGCGCGCCGTCGCCAACGCGTTCGATGGTTCGCGGTAGTGGCCGCCCTCGTCGCAATGTCGGTATTGGCGCTGTCCCTTACCGCCGGGCGAGCGGCTTCGCCGACAAAGTTCGTTTCGCTCACGTCGCGTCCGCTCCACTTCCCGACCCTCGGTCCGAACAGGAGTTGCCCCGCCTCTCCCGGAAAAACGTTCAACAACATTCTCTTCGCAGGGGTGGCGCTCGGCAGCGGACCGGTGCGGGTCCTTCTCGCGGACAGCGGCGATCTCCCTCACGGTCACGTCAATCTCTATCCGAGCGAGGTGCGCGGTTGGTTCGCTCTCCAGACGCTTTGGTTTGCCAAGCCCGGCTACAACGGTCCGTTCGTCGTCCGAGCCAAAAGGATTGGACGGAGCGGAAAGGTCGAAGTTCAGCCCGGTCGGAACGGTCTGGAACCTGGCTCGGGGCCACTTATGGTCTCTGCCGGGCCGACGATGAATAGTGCGGGCGGCTATCGCACCGTGCCGGGCAGCACCTGGGTCAAGTCCGGCGGTTGTTACGCGTGGCAGGTGGACGGGCGCAATTTTAGCGAAGTCATCGTAGTCGATGCGTTGGCGTTTCGGAGCCAGTAGTTCGTTATTGCATTTACTGGTCCTCCCGACGGTTGGTCGACGACAGACATGACGTTGATCTCCGCACTGCGAGCTGCCAAGATCGGAAGAAATATTTAGCCGAACTCATTAATGCACGCCCTCTTGGTTAAATACGAAACGTGACAATACCAAGTGTCGAAGGGCCGATGCCAACGATCCGACTGGCCGATTCGAGTCTGGTGTAAGCGACTCCGAGCCAGCATTCGGGGTTACGGCGAAATGCCGTCCAACTCGGTCAGGTCCTCGCCATTAAGTGTGAGAGCAGTTGCTGCGACGTTCTCACTCAGATGAACCACGTTTGACGTACCGGGAATGAGGAGGATATTTGGCGAGCGCTGGAGCAGCCACGCCAACGCGACGGCCATTGGCATGACGTCTAGTCGTAAGGCGACCGCGTCCAGGGCGTCGGCCTGCAACGGATTGAAGCCACCGAGTGGGAAGTAGGGGACGTAGGCAATTCCCTGGGCCGCGAGCGAGTCGATCAAGTCGTCATCGCCCCTATTCGCGACGTTGTAGAAGTTCTGCACGCACACGATCGGCGCAATGGCCTGGGCCTCAACGATCTGCTCCGCCGATACCGCGCTGACTCCAAGGTGCTTGATCACACCCTCCTTTTGCAGTTCCACGAGTGCGCCGAAAGGCTCAGCGATCGAGCCGGGTTCCGGGAGCATTCCCACTACGCGCAGATTCACGATATCGAGCGCGTCCAGTCCGAGGTGCTCCAGATTGCTGTAGACGGCCTGACGTAACTGCTCGGGAGAATGCGCGTGAGGCCAGCCGCCTTGAGCGTCTCGCAGCGCTCCGACCTTCGTGACGATGCGCAATGTATCGGGATAGGGGAAAAGGGCTTCCTTGATGATTTCGTTGGTGACGTACGGTCCGTAGTAGTCGCTGGTGTCGATGTGAGTAATGCCTAGAGCGATCACTTCACGTAGCACGGCAATCGCCTCGTCGCGGTCCCTGGGTGGTCCGAAAACCCCTGGGCCGGCCAACTGCATCGCGCCGTAGCCCATGCGGGTGACCGTGAGGTCCTCGGCCATCGTGAAGGTGCCGCCGGGAACTGCATTCGTTGCCACGGGGATTCCTTCCTTCGCCTTTCCGCTTCCACGAGGGAGCCAACCCAGACTAGGGGCTGAGAATTAGGGTTCAGGTCTTTGAAAGAGCAACGGTCGCAGATCATCGGGGTCGAAGGCCCGACGAAACAGAAATGCCAACTTCAACCGGCGTATGAATCCTTGACGGTCAAACGCAAACACCTAAAGAATGGAATTCCGCAAAACTTTACTCGTCGAACCTCCTCGTCCATAATAGATGGATGCCTCGCCTAATCGATTCCGTGATCGCTCCCGGTTCATTGAGCCGCGTTCCCCAACCACATCTTGAAGTTGACAGCCGTTCCTTTCTGCGACCTTGGACCCTCGATGATGCCCCTGTGGTGGTCGAGGCATACGGCGATCCCGAGATTCAGAGATGGATCCCCTATTCGTTCGATGCAGTTGAAGCGGAAGAAGTCATCGTGAGGTGGAGGGGGGCCTGGCGAAACGAAACCGGTGCGTGCTGGGCCATTGCCAGGAAAACCGATAATTCCGCGTTCGGTCGATTTGCATTTCAAACCATCGATCTCATCGGAGGCTCCGCCGAAATTGTCTATTGGGTGTTACCGCAATCAAGGGGCGAGGGTTATGCGCCACTCGCCACCACCGCGATTTGTGAATGGGCGTTCGGTCAACTGGGGCTGCATCGATTGGAACTCGTTCACTCTGTGCACAATGTCGCGTCGTGTCGGGTCGCCGCGAAAGCGGGTTTTGAATTCGAAGCGACATTAAAGAGTGAGTGTCTCTACAAAGACGGGTGGCATGACACGCACTTACATGCCCGCGTGCGTGAGTAACGCCGTCTGAGCAGATATTGCGCGGTGTATCGCAGCCCTGGGTGTTCTTGAACGAGATTGGGGCCTGACGTGACGGGCTTGGTACCTGGCCCTGACGATTGACCTCGCTAACTGCCAAACTTTGAGCGACTCGTGGTAAGTGGCAGTTAAATTGGCGTACATCCGTCGGCCCGGTGAATCGTCCAAAGTTTTTCCTCGTACGCTACATTCAGCGTTGCCTCCCAATGGGATGTTGTTAGATCCCGAATCCAAGGATTGATCCATGAACCCTCACACTGATGCGCAACCAGACCTCGTGGAGACGGCGGTCCAGAAGGCCAATCACGCGAGGCGATGGTGGATCCTTGCGGTGCTGGGTATCGCCCAACTGATGGTCATCTTGGACATCACCATCGTCAACATCGCACTGCCGACCGCTCAACACGATCTTGGTTTCTCCAACGCCGACCGACAGTGGATCGTAACGGCGTACGCGCTCGCGTTCGGAAGCCTCTTGCTTCTCGGGGGGCGCATTGGCGACATCTTCGGTCGAAAGCGGACGCTCATCGTCGGCCTGGTCGGATTCGCTGGTGCCTCGGCCATCGGAGGGGCGTCGGTCAACTTCACGATGCTCGTTATTGCTCGAACGATCCAAGGGTCCTTCGGTGCCCTGCTGGCACCGTCGGTCCTCGCCTTGCTGGCCTCCACGTTTACCGACCCCCGCGAACGGGGCAAGGCCTTCGCGATTTACGGAGGCATCGCGGGCGGCGGCGGTGCGATAGGACTGCTGCTTGGCGGGATTCTCACGTCCTACGCTTCGTGGCGCTGGACCCTCTTCATCAACCTGGCGTTTGCGGCGATTGCACTGACGGGCGCGCTTCTCTGGTTGAAGAACGACAAAGCCGCCGACCACGATCCTTTGGACGTTCCCGGTGTGCTCTTAGTAAGCGGGGGACTCTTCTGCATCGTCTTTGGTTTGTCGCACGCCGAGACGACCGCGTGGTCCAGCCCCTACACCATTGGTCTATTGATCCTGGGCGTGGCGTTGTTGGCCATATTTGCGTGGCTCGAAACGCGAGTTGAGTTCCCGTTGCTTCCGTTGCGGGTGGTGCAAAATCGGACCAGGGGAGGCTCCATGCTGGCCATGTTGTTCTCCACCGTGGGACTTTTCGGAATGTTTTTATTCCTTACCTACTACTTGCAAGGAACACTCGGGTTCAGTCCGGTGGACACGGGCTTCGCATTTCTTCCCATGGTCGCGTTAATGGTGGGGATGGCGCAGGTCTCTATCCGGGTGCTGCTACCTCGCTTCGGACCCAAGACGATCCTGCCGATCGGCATGTGCATCAACGCGGTGGCGATATACCTGCTGCACTTCGTCGGCCTGCACAGTTCCTACACGGGCCACATACTGCCCTGCCTCCTTCTGCTCGGCCTAGGTTTCGGGACGGGTTTCGCACCGGCCTTCAGTACGGGAACCTTGGGACTCCAACCTCATGACGTGGGGGTGGGTTCGGCGACGCTCAATACCAGTCAGCAAGTGGGCGGCTCGATCGGCACCGCACTGCTCAACACCGTGGCCGCGGGCGCCGCGGCGTCGTACTTGCTAGGTCGGGCGGCGACAAAGGCCAACCTCAAGGTGGCCCTGCTCCACAGCTACACGACCGTGTTTGAGTTGTCCTCGTTGGTCTTCTTGGCAGGAGCCGTCGTCGCGGGCTTTGTGCTGCAACGTGGCACGATCGGAACCCTGACCAGTTTGGGCCAGGACGACATTGATCAACAATTGGCGTCGACCTGATTCGGATACTCGGTCATGCACAGGGCCGTTGCACGCAGCGCGACGACGTTTCACACCGAGGTACTCGTGCCGCCAACGTCGATAATTGTGGAGATGTTGATAAGTTCGCCTCTGGCGAACAAATGTCTGTCGGGCCGCGCCACGATGAATGCTAGAGATAAAGGTATGACTCTTCCAACTTTTGTGGTGGTGCTGGCCGCGGGCGAAGGAACCCGCATGCGCTCGTCGCGGCCCAAACCGCTGCACCACCTTTGCGGGCGACCCATGGTGTTGTACGTACTCGAGGCCGCCACGCATGACGAGGTTCGTGCGACCGTCGTCGTGGTGGGTCATGGCGCGACCTGGGTTGAGAAAGCGTTGACGCAACGCGCGCGCGCCGACGTGCATTTGACTTTCGTGGAGCAGTACGAGCAGTTGGGTACCGGACACGCGGTATCGGTGGCGCTGCCCACCATCGAAAACGAGAGCGCGGGCGCCGACGGCGACGTCCTGATCCTGCCCGGCGATACGCCGCTGCTTCGCGCTTCGACGGTCGGCTCACTGCTTAATCAACACCGCCAAAGCCAGGCGGCGCTGACCGTATTGACGGCCTTCGTCAAGGACCCGTCCGGCTACGGGCGAATCGTGCGCGACAAAGACGGCTCGGTGGCACGGATCATTGAAGAGCGCGACGCCACCTCGGCGGAGCGGGCGATCACTGAGATCAACACCTCGATCATGGTGGTGCGAAAGAGTCTGCTCGGTCCGGCCCTGCGGCGCGTTGATCGCCAGAACGCGCAGAACCAGTACTACCTGACCGACCTCATCGCGGTCCTGCACGACACCGGACACGTGACCCAAGCCGTGCTGCTCGAAGACCCCACCGAGGCGCAAGGGGTCAACGACCGCCTCCAATTGGCCGAAGCCGAGTCGGTGCTTCGCACCCGCATCAACGAGCGATGGATGAAGCGCGGTGTCACTATGTGGGACCCCGACCACACCTATATTGACGCCGACGTTCAACTGGCCCCCGAGGTCTCCCTGCTGCCGGGTTGCGTGCTGAAGGGCCACTGCGTGGTACAACGCGGCGCTCAGTTGGGACCCCACGCCAATCTGACCGACGTCTACGTGGGCGAAAATGCGCAGGTCGGCACGGTCGAGGCCACCAGCGTGCACGTCGGCGCCGACGCCACCGTGCACTCCTTTGTCGTGTTGATGCCGGGCGCCAAAGTGGCCAACTCCGAGGTCGTGGCGCCCTTCGAGTACCGAACTCGCTAGCGCGACCCAGCGCACCTTGTACGCTGGCGCTGTGGAGACACTCGCGAAGCGACGGCTGGTTATTGTCTCGGGACGCTGTCACCCCGTCCTCGCCGAGGACATCGCCGACAAATTAGGCGTCAAACTAACCGAAGCGAACCTGCGCGAGTTCGCCAATGGTGAAATTCACTGTCGGTTCGACGAATCGATACGTGGTGCTCACGTATTCATCATTCAGACCCATTCCTCGCCGGTGAACGACGCCGTGGTCGAACAGCTCATTATGATCGACGCCGCCAAGCGGGCGTCGGCCAAGAGCATTACCGCCGTCATCCCGAACTACGGCTACGCCCGTCAAGACCGCAAGTCGGCCG
>Ga0182024_10013543_pt1 | contig 15899 bp, 15 predicted proteins | sample P32metaG_FD_120480 | JGI IMG/M metagenome (GOLD analysis project Ga0182024, IMG submission 120480) | Permafrost microbial communities from Stordalen Mire, Sweden - P3-2 metaG (Illumina Assembly) | ecosystem: Environmental > Terrestrial > Soil > Wetlands > Permafrost | place: Sweden: Stordalen... | reverse complement strand
GGATGAAGAGGGGGCGGAGTGGACGGTGAGGCCGACCACGGCCGGGCCGACGCGTTCGACCACGTCGATGACGGCGCGCGAATAGGCGTCGAGGAGGGCCTGATCGTCGACCGGAATGGCGGCGGTTCGGTTGGCTGGGGGAGCGGCGCTGCCGCTTCCGACGGAATCGGCAAGGGGAATGATTTTCATGGATTTTCAGTGGTTTGAGCCGGCACCATGCCGGCGGCCGGCGATCTGCACGGCACCGCCACATATGGGAACCCGGCCGCGCCGGCGGAAGGGCGACCGTTCACCGGTTGACAGGGGCGCCGGCGTATGGTGCCCCGGACATCTTTGAGGGGAGAATCCATGGCGAACTCCGGCGCGGCGCGGCTTGCCGCTCTGTTGACAGCAGCGGCCTTGGCCGGGTGCGGCCAGGGCGGGCAGCAGGCGGCGACGCCGGCGCCCCCGACCGTGACGGTGGCAAACCCGGTGCAGCGTACGGTCATCGACCAGGACGAATATGTCGGGCGTTTCGTCGCCGTGAACGCGGTCGAGGTGCGGGCGCGGCTGTCCGGCTATCTCGCGGCGATCCATTTCACCGACGGCCAGATGGTGAAGCAGGGCGATCTGCTGTTCACCGTCGATCGCCGGCCGTTCCAGATCGTGCTCGATCAGATGCGCGCCAATCTGGCGCAGGCGCGCGCCAACCTGGCCTTCACCGAGGCCGACCTCGCGCGCGGCCAGGAGCTGTTGCACAACAAGACCATCACCGAGCAGAGCTTCGACCAGCGCACGCAGGCCAAGAACGTGGCGACGGCCTCGGTTGCCGCGCAGGAGGCGATGGTGCGCTCGGCCGAGCTTGACCTCAACGAATACAGCGAACTGCGCGCCCCGATCGGTGGGCGCACCGGCGACCGCCGTGTCGCCGTCGGCAACCTGGTGACCGGCGGCCCCGGTGGCAACACCACCCTGCTGGCGACCATCGTCTCGGTCGATCCGATTCGCTTCGAATTCACCTTCGACGAGGCGTCCTATCTGCGTTACCAGCGCTTCGCCAAGGCGATCGCCAAAGAACCGACCGCCAAGGAATCGCCCGCCGATGCGCCGGCGACCAAACAAGCGGACACCGGCAATCCGGCAATCAAGCCGGCGGCGAGCCTCGATGGCGGCGTGCCGGTCGCGCTCAAGCTCATCGACGAGACCGACTTCCAGCACCACGGCAAGATCGATTTCATCGACAACGTCATCGACCGCTCCTCGGGCACGATCCGCGGCCGCGCGGTGTTCCGCAATGCCGACGGCATCTTCACGCCCGGCATGTTCGGCCGCATCCGGGTGCCCGGCTCGCCGCCCCATACCGCGCTGCTCATCCCCGACGCCGCCGTCGGCACCGAGCAGGCGCGCAAGTTCGCGCTGGTGGTCGATGACGCTGGCGTCGTGCACCAGAAATACATCACGCTCGGCCAGCTAGACGACGGCCTGCGCGTGGTCAACGAGGGCCTCGCAGTGAGCGACCGCGTGATCGTCAACGGTCTCATGCGCGCGCGGCCCGGCATCAAAGTCACCGTCGAGCCGCAAGGCGCGCCGCCCGCCGCCGCGCCGCGCAAGGTTTCCGACGCCAACGCCGGTTGACGCCGGATTTCCCTCCCCCGAATGGGAAGGGGCAGGGGTGGGGCGCACTGGTACGACCGCAACTGAGCGTGCTCTGAATGCGCATCTCGCATTTCTTCATCGATCGGCCGATCTTTGCCGCCGTGGTCTCGATCATTTTCGTGATCCTCGGCGGCGTCTCGTTCTCGCGCCTGCCGATCGCGCAATATCCCGAGATCGCGCCGCCGATCATCAATGTCGCCGGTCAATATCCCGGCGCCAGCGCCGAGGTGGTGGCCGCGACCGTAGTGACGCCGATCGAGCAGCAGATCAACGGCGTCGAGAACATGCTCTACATGTCGTCGAACTCGACGGCCGACGGGCGCTTCTCCATCCAGGTCTCCTTCGATCTCGGCACCAATCTCGACATCGCCCAGGTGCAGGTGCAGAACCGCGTCGCCATCGCGCAGCCGCGGCTGCCGACCGACGTGCGAAATATCGGCGTGACGGTGACCAAGGCTTCGCCCGACCTGATGATGGTCGTGCACCTTTATTCGCCGGACAAGTCGCGCGACGCGCTGTTCATCTCGAACTACGCCACGCTCGAAGTGACCGATCCGCTGACCCGCGTCGACGGCGTCGGCTCGATCTCCGTGTTCGGCAGCCGCGACTATTCGATGCGCATCTGGCTCGACCCGGATCGCCTGCAGTCGCTCGGCCTCACCGCGACCGACGTGACCAACGCGCTGCAGGGACAGAACATCCAGGTCGCCTCGGGCGTCCTCGATCAGCCGCCGGTCGCGCACCCGGGCGCGTTCCAGATCGCGGTGCAGACGCTGGGCCGGCTCGACAATCCCGGGGATTTCGGCGCGATCGTGGTGAAGCAGACGCCGGGCGCCGTGGTGCGGCTGCGCGACGTCGCGGAAGTTGAACTGGCCGCGCTCGATTACTCGTCGAACTCCTATCTCGATCACGATCCCGCGGTGGCGCTCGCCATCTTTCAGCGCCCCGGCTCCAATGCGCTCGCCACCGCCGAGGGCGTCTCCAGCCTAATGGCCGAGCTGTCGAAGCGTTTTCCGCCGGGCGTCAAATACGGCATCTTCTTCAATCCGACCCAGTTCATTCAGCAGTCCGTCGACGCCGTGATCGAGACCATCTTCGAGGCGACCGTGCTGGTCGTGCTGGTCGTCATCCTGTTCCTGCAGACTTGGCGCGCGGCGATCATTCCGCTGGTCGCCATCCCGGTGTCGCTCACCGGCACCTTCTTTTTCATGGCGGCGTTCGGCTACACGCTCAACAACCTCTCGCTGTTCGGGCTCGTCCTGGCGATCGGCATCGTCGTCGACGACGCCATCGTGGTGGTCGAGAACGTCGAGCGCAATATCGCGTCGGGGCTTGCGCCGCGCGAGGCCGCGCGCAAGAGCATGGACGAAGTCGGCGCGGCCTTGGTCGCGATCGCGCTGGTGCTGTGCGCGGTGTTCGTCCCGTCGGTGTTCATCACCGGCATATCGGGGCAGTTCTATCGCCAGTTCGCGCTGACCATCGCCGGCGCCACCATCATTTCGCTGATTGTTTCGCTGACGTTGTCGCCGGCGATGTGCGCGCTCCTGCTGCGCGCGCACGAGCAGGCGCACCGCGCGCGCTGGTGGGAGCGGCCGATCCACGGCTTCTTTCGCTATTTCAATCTCGCCTTCGACCGCCTCGGCGCCGGCATTTCGCGGCTCGCCGGCTTCACCGTGCGGCGCGCCGCCATCATGGTCGTGATCTACCTCGCCGTGCTTGGGTTCGGGCTCAATCAATTCCGCCACGCTCCGGTCGGCTTCATCCCGCCGGTCGATGCCGGCTACATCATCGTCGTGGTCCAGCTGCCGCCCGGCGCATCGCTGGCGCGCACCGACGAGGTGCAGCAGCGCGCGCTCGACATCGCCTTCGGCGTGCCGGGCGTTGTCCATGCCGTGAACGTCGTCGGCTTCTCGGGGGCGACCTTCACCAATGCCCCCAATTCCGGTGCGCTGTTTTTGGTGCTCGATTCCTTCGACAAGCGCGCGCGCGACCGGCGCCAGTCGGCGACCGCCATTCAAGCCGAGTTGAACCGCCGGCTGTCCTCGATCCAGGACGCTTTCACCGTCGCGGTGCTGCCGCCGCCGGTGCGCGGCATCGGCACCGCCGGCGGTTTTCGCATGATGATCGAGGACCGCGAGGGCCACGGCTCCGAGGCGTTGCGGCAGGCGGCGGAGGCGGTGATGGCGCGTGCCAACAAGACGCCCGGCCTGGCGCAGGTCTTCACGCTGTTCGAGACCTCGACGCCGCAGGTCTATCTCGACATCGACCGCACCAAGGCGCAACTCCTCGGCGTCAACGTGCAGGACGTGTTCAACGCCCTGCAGATCTTCATCGGCTCGTCCTATGTCAACGACTTCAACCTGTTTGGGCGCAGCTTCCGCGTCACCGCGCAGGCGCGCGACCAGGACCGCCTGAATACCGCCGATGTGCTGAAAATCCGGGTGCGCAATTCGAACGGCGACACCGTGCCGCTCGGCTCGTTCACGACCGTGCGCGACATCGCTGGGCCGTACCGGGTGCCGCGTTACGATCTTTTTCCCGCTGCCGAGGTCGACGGCGCCGCCGCGCCCGGCTATTCGCAGGGCCAGGCGATCGCCATCATGGACAAGATCGCGGCCGAGACGCTGCCGGACGGCTTTGCCAGCGAGTGGACGACGCTGGCGTTCCAGCAGATCAGGGCCGGCAACACGGCGATGTTCGCCTTCGTGCTGGCGGTGGTGTTCGTATTCCTGGTGCTCGCCGCGCAGTACGAGAGCCTCACTCTGCCGCTCGCCGTGATCATGATCGTGCCAATGTGCCTCGTCGCCGCGATCACCGGCGTCATCATGCGCGGCCAGGACAACAACATTCTCACCCAGGTCGGCTTCGTCGTGCTCATCGGTCTTGCCGCGAAGAACGCGATCCTGATCGTCGAGTTCGCGCGCCAGCTCGAGGATCACGGCCGCAGCCGTTGGGACGCCGCCGTCGAGGCGACGCGGCTGCGCCTGCGCCCGATCCTGATGACCTCGTTCGCCTTCATCCTCGGCGTCACGCCGCTCGTTTGGGCGATCGGCGCCGGCGCCGAATTGCGCCAGACGCTGGGCACCGCGGTGTTCTTCGGCATGATCGGCGTGACGGCGTTCGGCCTCATCTTCACGCCGGTGTTCTATGTGATCGCGCGCTGGATCGCCCAGCTTGGCGCGCGGCGGGGCAAGCGCCGGCCGGCACAACCGCAGCCGGCGGAATAATCGCCACGGCGGCCGCAACAATGGATTCCTGGAACCCGCGAGATCGCCCTTCACTCCGCGGTCTTTTCACTGTATGGATGGCCGCTGGAATAACCTAACGGTTCCGGTGTTTGCTCGGGATGGCCTGAGTGTTGCTTGAGGGCGGCAACCGGAGCCATGTTCTCGCCCACCTCTTCGCCCAGCTTCAGCCAACGCAGATGGGAGTCCACCACATGCTTCGCAGATTGCTTGCCGTTGTCGCCTTCACGATCTTCGGCATGACCGTTGCCTTCGCCCAGAGCTGTCCTGACACCGTCAAGAATCGCCAGGCGCTGATGAAGCGCAGCGGCGACATGGCGAAAGCCGGCGTCGCCATGGTTCGCGGCCAGGCGCCCTACGACGCCGCAAAGGTCAAAGAGATCTTCGCCGCCTTCCAAGACAAGGCCGACAAGCTGCCGACGTTGTTCCCCGATTGCTCCAAGACCGGTAACGACACTCATGCGGCGCCGGCGATCTGGACGCAGCAGGACGACTTCAAGGCGAAGATCGCCAAGTTCGCCGCCGACGTGAAGACGGCCGAGGGCAACACCAAGGATCTCGATACGCTCAAGGTCAATTTCCCGCTGGTCGCCAAGGATTGCGGTGGCTGCCACGAGACGTTCCGCACCAAGATGGACTGAACGCGCTCCGCAACGGGCAGGCTGGGCGGCCGTCCGCGAGGACGCGCCGCCCTTCGCTTTGTGTCATTCCGGGGCCGGCCCGCGGTGCAGCTTTGCACCGCGGGCCGCGGAGCGTTAGATTCGCCGCACGAGACGGAGGCCGTGGATGCAGGGTGAAGGCAAGACGAAGAAATGGCTGACGCTGCGGAATCTCGGCGTCATTGCGGTGGTCGGCGCGGTGCTCGGCCTTGGCGTGTTCTGGATCGTGACGATCCCGGCAACGGTGCCGGCCTCGGCGCTGGAGCCGTACACGCCGAACCTCGCCAACGGCAAGACGATGTTCGACATCGGCGGCTGTCCGGCCTGCCACGCCGTCCCCAACAGCGATGCCGAGAAGATCGACCGCACGCGGCTCGGCGGCGGGCTGGCGCTGGTTTCGCCGTTCGGCACGTTCTACGCGCCGAACATTTCGCCCGACCCGAAGGACGGCATCGGCAATTGGAGCGAGGCGAATTTCGTCACGGCCTTGTGGGACGGCACGACGCCGGGCGGCCATCACCTGTTTCCGGCATTCCCGTACGGCTCCTATCGGCACATGGAGCTCAACGACGTGCGCGATCTGTTTGCCTACATCAAGACGCTGCCGCCGGTGGAAGGCAGGGTGCGCGGCCACGACCTCGCATTTCCCTTCAGCATCCGCCGCATGGTCGGCGGCTGGAAGCTTCTGTTCCTCAAAGGCGGACCTTACAAATCGGACCCGACGAAGTCGGCGCAATGGAATCGCGGCGCCTACCTGGTCAACGGACCGGGGCACTGCGCGGAATGTCACAGCCCGCGCAATTTTCTCGGCGGCATTGTCGAAAGCGAGCGCTTCGCCGGCGGCCCGGCGCCGGACGGCAAGGACTGGGTGCCGAACATCACGCCGGTCGGCCTGACGCACTGGTCGAAGGAGAATATCACCTGGTCGCAACAGGACATCGCGAATTTCCTCGAGGACGGCGGCGATCCATCCGGCGACTATGCCGGCGGCGCGATGGCCGAAGTCGTCCGCAACACCTCATTGATCACCCCGCAAGACCGTGCCGCGATCGCCGAATACATCGTCTCGCTGCCGCCGCGGCAGGGCCCCAAACCGCCGCCGCGGAAGAAAAAATAAGCCGTCGTGAAGAATTGGACGAAGGCGACACGCGTCATTGTCCTCCCCCGGAGCGGGGCAGGGTGGTGAGCGAAAAGCCCTGATGAACCCCGGCAAAGGCATTCTGTTCAAGTTGATCTCGGCGGTGCTGTTCGCCGTGATGTCGGCGCTCATCCGCTATCTCGGCACGCGCTACCCGATCGGCGAGGTGGTGTTCTATCGCTCGGCCTTCGCCATCATTCCGGTCATGGTCGTCTATGCCTGGCGCGGCGAGCTTGCCGCGGTGGTGCGCACCGAGCGGCCGCTCGGCCAGGCCGGCCGCGGCGTCATAAGCATCGCCGGCATGTTCTTCAATTTCGGCGCGCTGGCGCGGCTGCCGCTGATCGAAGCTAACGCCATCTCGTTCACCTCGCCGCTGTTCAGCGTCGCGCTCGCCGCGCTGGTGCTCAAGGAGCGGGTGCGCATCTACCGCTGGTCGGCGGTGACGATCGGATTCATCGGCGTGCTGGTGGTGCTGTCGCCGCACTTCTCCGGCGACGAGTTGACCCTCGTGCTGGCAAGCACGGCGAGCATCGCCGGCGTGATCTATGCGCTGGCGGGCTCGATCTGCAATGCCGGGACCATGATTCAGACGCGACGGCTCACCGAAAGCGAAACCACGTCCTCGATCGTGTTCTATTTCTCGCTGTTCTGCGCGCTCGCCGGCCTGGTGACCTGGCCGTTCGGCTGGATCGGCCCGACCGGTGGGGAGTTCATCGTGCTGGTCAGCATCGGCATACTCGGCGGCACCGGGCATATCTTCCTGACCGAAAGCTACCGCTTCGCCTCGGCGTCGCTGGTCGCGCCGTTCGACTACACCTCGATGATCTGGGCGCTGGTGCTCGGCTACGCGATGTTCGGCGAGGTGCCGACCGCAATGATCGTGCTCGGCTCCGCGATCATCGCCGCCTCCGGCCTGTTCGTGATCTGGCGCGAGCGTCAGCTTGCCTTGGCGCGCAAGCTCGGCGCCGACACAGTCCCGCCGGTCGCCGCGGGCGCCGCTACGACCCTCCGAACGCCTTGAAGGTGATGATGGTGCGCGTATCGGCGACGCCCGGCACGGTCTGCACCTTCTCGGCGATGAAATGGCCGATGTCGGTCGACTGATCGACGTAGAATTTCACCAGCAGATCGAAATCGCCGGCGGTCGAATAGATTTCCGAGGCAATCTCGGCGTCGGCGAGCTTGTTGGCGACCTCATAGGACTTGCCGAGTTGGCATTTGATCTGCACGAAGAAGGGAACCATAGCGCGCCTCCGGACCGTCGTTCGAGAACTATATAGCATATTGGGCTTGTCATTCCGGGACGCCGACGAAGCCCGCGGACCCCGTACCCATAACCCCTGCGGCGGTTGATATGCAGCCCGGGCCGCCGCGCGGCGCCCCCCGAATGACGCATCCAAGGAATTACAGTATCGTTGCCGGGCTGCGGGGAAGACCACCAACATGCATGCACCGGTCGAGCTTGCCGATATCGCCGCCGACGTCATGGCGCGCATCCGCTCGCGCGGCCCGCGCGTGCATTGCATCACCAACACCGTGGCGCAGAACTACACGGCCAACATGCTGCTCGCGGCCGGTGCGGTGCCGGCCATGACCATCGCGCCCGAGGAGGTCGTCTCCTTCGTCGCCGGCGCCGATGCGCTCCTGGTCAATCTCGGCACGTTCGATGCGGAGCGCCGCAATGCGATCGAGCTTGCGCTCGGCGCGGTCCATGCGGCGCGCATGCCCTGGGTGCTCGATCCGGTTTTCATCGAGAGTTCGCCGGGACGGGCGCAGTATGCGCGCGACCTCCTGGCGCGGGGACCGTCGGCGGTACGGCTCAACCCCGCGGAGTTTGCCCCGCTGTTCGGCGGCGATCCGGTCCGCGAAACGGCGGCTCGCGTCGCCAACGCTTGCGGTACGGTGGTGGCGCTCACCGGGGGCATCGACATCGTGACCGACGGCTCGCGCCATATCGCGATCGCCAACGGCCATCCGCTGATGAGCCTCGTCACCGCCATGGGCTGCGCCGGCTCGGCGCTGGTCGGCGCCGCGCTCGCGGTCGAAACCGATGCCTGGCTCGCCGCGCTCGCCGCGCTCGCCGCCCTCGGCGTCGCCGGCGAAGTCGCGGGCCAGATCGCGCGCGGCCCGGGCAGCTTCGCGAGCGCCGTCATCGACGCCGTTCACAACCTCGACGGTGCGATGCTGCGGGCGCGCATAAGGGTATCGTGATGCGCCTCGACCTCCGCCTCAACGCCATCGTCGATCCGCAGAATGCCGGCGGCCACGATGTCGCCGATCTGGCGCGGCTGTGCGCCGAGGGCGGGGCGACGCTCGTGCAATTGCGCGACAAGGTGAGCGAGACGGGCGCCATGGTCGAGGCGGCCCGCGCCATCAAGGCGGCGCTAGCGCCTTATGCCGTGCCGCTCGTCGTCAACGACCGCATCGACGTGGCGCTCGCCGCCGGCGCCGCCGGCGCCCATGTCGGACCGGACGACATGGCGGTTGCGGATGCGCGGCGGTTGCTTGGCCCGCACGCCATCATCGGCCTCTCGATCAAGTCAATTGCGGAGGCCGAGGCGGCCCCGATCGGGCTGATCGACTACGTCGGCAGCGGCGGCGTCTATCGCACGCTGTCCAAGCAGCAGAAGAACGCGCCGATCGGTCCTGAAGGACTGGCGCGGATCGTCGCCGTGTTGCGCCGCCGTGCGCAGGAACAGCAAAAAGAGTTGCCGCTCTGCGGTATTGCCGGCGTCGATGCGAGCAACGCCGCCGCGGTCATCGCCGCCGGGGCCGACGGCGTCGCGGTGATCTCGGCGCTGTCGGGCGCGCCCGATCCGGCCGCCGCGGCGCGCACCTTGCGCCGCATCGTCGATGCAGCGCTCGCCAAGCGGGGCGCCTCATGACAGCCATCGCGGTCACTATCGCCGGCTCCGACTCCAGCGGCGGCGCCGGCATCCAGGCCGACCTGAAAACCTTCGCCGCGCTCGGCGTCTATGGCGCATCCGTCATCACCGCGCTCACCGCGCAGAACACCAAGGGCGTCCTGGCCATTCACGGCGTGCCGGCACACTTCATCACCGCACAGATCGATGCGGTGTTTTCCGATCTCGATGCCGGCGCGGTGAAGATCGGCATGCTCTCCAACGCGCCGGCGATCGATGCCGTCGCCGCCGGTCTCGATCGCTATCGGCTGCGCAACGTGGTGCTCGATCCGGTGATGGCCGCAAGCACCGGCGAAAGCCTGTTGAGCGCCGGCGCGATGGACGCCTTGCGCACGCTCATACCGCGCGCGCGCGTGCTGACGCCCAATCTCCCCGAAGCCGCAAAGCTCCTCGACGCGCCGCTCGCGCGCGACGAGGAGGACATGCGCGCGCAGGCGCAGAAGCTGCTCGCGCTCGGCGCCGGCGCCGTACTGATCAAGGGCGGCCACGGTAGCGGGCGGGAAAGCGTCGACCTCCTGGTCGAGGCCGAAAATTCCGTGCGTTTTGCGGCGCCGCGGGTAACGACAAACAACACCCACGGCACCGGCTGCACGCTGTCCTCCGCGGTGGCCGCTGGTCTCGCCAAGGGGCTGGCGCTCGTCGCTGCGGTCGAGGAGGCGAAGCGTTATGTGACCGCCGCCATCGCCGCGGCGGACCGGCTCAAGGTCGGCGCCGGCCGCGGGCCGGTGCATCATTTTCATCCTTGGTATTAGCCAAACGGTCTTCCGGGCGTTGCGGAAAGCCGCTACCGTTGCGCCGGCTAACGCTTCATCCGGCAAAAGCCGGCGTAGCCGACACAAATTCGATCAAAGGGAGGAAATTGCCATGTCGAAATCAATCATGATGCCTGCCGCCGCCGTCACGCTTGCCCTCGTGGCGTGGCTGCTGCTGCCGGCGCGCCATCACGAAGCGGCGGCGCAATCCGGGCCGCTCTACATCAATGCGGTCGATCTCGATATCGTGCCGGCCGACTTCGACAAGTACATCGCGGCGCTCAAGGAGAACGGCGCCGCGGCGGTGAAGGAGCCGGGCTGCCGCGAGTTCAACATCACGGTGTCGCAGAAGGACCCGAACCACGTGTTCATCTTCGAGGTCTATGACAGCGCCGCTGCCCTCGACGACCATCGCGCGACCGATCATTTCAAGAAATATGCGGCGACCACCAAGGAGATGGTCGCCAAGCGCGACGTGAGAGCGATGTCGTCGGTCGCAATGAACATGAAAGGCATGTGATTTTCGCAGCGTAACTCGGCCGCGACAGCGCACCGGTCCCCGCAAGGGGATGGAGCAAACACCGGAGATCGGACCATGCATTCTGCACTTGCGGTCGCGGCGGCGCTGGCGGCTCTGGTGATGACCGATCGCGCGACTGCGGCCGAGTATCAGGTCACGACGCAGGCCGGCCTGGTTTATGCCGAGCATGACGGCACCAGGCTGGTCGGCGACCTTTATCAGCCGAAGGGACTTGCCAAGGCGCCCGCCCTGGTGGCGATCCATGGCGGCGGTTGGCAGGTCGGCAACCGCGCGTTCTACCAGTACTGGGGTCCGTTCCTGGCCCGCAACGGCTACGCGGTGTTCTCGATCGAATACCGGCTGGGCAAGCCGGGGGTCTATCCGGCCGCCGTCTACGATGCCAAAGCGGCCATCCAGTTCGTGCGGGCGAAGGCCGCCGCATTCGACATCGACCCCGACCGCATCGGTCTCATCGGCGATTCCGCCGGCGGGCACCTCGCGGCGCTGCTGGCGCTCGCCGGCGACGACTTCACGGCGCTCTACCGCGACGATGCGAATGCCGCGGTTCCCGTCAACGTCAAGGCCGTGGTCGGCTTCTACGGCGTCTACGACATGCTGGCGCAATGGCAGCACGACCTCACCGCGCGGCCGCGCGACAACATCAGCGAGAAGTTCCTCGGTGCCGCGCCGATGCAGAATCGGCGCGTCTATTTCGACGCCTCGCCGCTCAGCTACGCGACCACAGGGAGCAACCGCGCGAAGTTTCTGCTCATCCACGGCACCGACGACGACATCGTCGATCCGCCGAGCCAGTCGGGCGCCTTCCTCACGGCGTTAACCCAGGCCCAGATCTTCGTGCGCCGCATCGTCATCCCCGGCGCCGGACATTTCTGGTCGACCGATCCGTTCGAAAACGAGCCCAACAGCTACGGCGCGACGGCGGCGCCGCGGCTGCTGCGATTTTTGCAAGACGCGTTGTAGCTGCAAATTCGGCCTTCACGCCGCCCCCGCCGGCGCGCCGGGCTGCCGCAGCGGATGGGCGCGGGCGAAGGCGTCGATGGCGGCCAGCGAATTGGTGATCCGCGTGAAATTCGCAAACGGCGCGGTGTCGACCGAGAAGAATTTGGCGCCGGCCGCCTGGCTCGCGAGGCAAATGTCGGCGAGCGTGATCGTGTCGCCGTGGCAATAGCGGCCGGTCGCCTTGTCCTGCAGATGGGCCTCGAGCGCGGTGAGCGCCGCGGTGTGCCAATGCCGGCACCATGACATGACCGCCGGCTCGTCGAGCTTGATCTCGTGTTGCAGGTATTCGCGCACGCGCGGCACGATCAGCGGGTGCGAATCGCAGGCGATGATCTGGGCGATGCCGCGCACCCGCGCCCGTCCCTTCGGGTCGCGCGGCAGCAGCGGCGGGTTCGGATGCGTCTCGTCGAGATATTCGACGATGGCGAGCGACTCGAACAAGGCTGGTCCGTCGCCGTCGACCAGCGCCGGGATCGCCATCATCGGATTGACGGCGCGGAACGCCGCCTCGCGCTGCGCGCCCTTGATCAGGTTGACCTCGATCACTTCGTCGGGCGCGATGCCCTTGAGGTTGAGCGCGATGCGCACCCGATAGGTCGCAAGCGAACGCCAGAATGAAAAAAGTTTCATTTTATTTCTCCCCCTTAGCAAGCCGTCATCCTTCGAGGGCCCGCGGTGCGCGCGGGCGCCTCAGGACGATCGGACATTTAATCCGTCCCCGGATCGGCCTTGAGCCCTGCCGCCTCGATGCCGGCGACGGCGCACATCTCGTCCTTGTCGGAGGTGTCGCCGGAAACGCCGCAGGCGCCGACGATGTTGTTCTCGGTGTCCCGGATCAGCACGCCGCCCGGATTGGTGACGATGCGGCCGCCGCTTGCCGCCGCCAGCATGGTGAAGAACTGCGGGGTCTTTGCGGCGCGGCCGGCGAGCGTGCGCGAGCCGAAGCCCATGCCGAGCGCGCCCCAGGCTTTGCCGAAGGCGATGTCGAAACGCAGGATGCCGGACTTGTCCTCGCGCTTGAACGCTACGAGGTGGCCGCCGGCATCGAGCACGGCGACGGTGAGCGCCGCGAGCTTGCTGTCGCGGCCCTTCTGCAGCGCGACATCGACGATGGTGGAGGCCTGGGCAAGGGTGAGTGACATGGTTGCTCCGATGTTGCCGGATGAATCGTTACTTGCTGCCGCGCGCCCACCGCACCGAATGGCGCGATGCGTCGCCGTCGCCAAGACCCGCTTTGTCGGAGGCCTCGAACGCTGCCAGCGCCGCTCTCGCCGCCGGCATGTCGGCGCCCTTGGCCGCGCCGGTGGCGATCATCGTGCGCAAGTCCTTCACGGCGTTGGCGACGCTGAAAGTGGTCGGGCCGGGGTCGCGGTTCTCCATCATGGCGACGATCATGTCGGCCCGCAGCTTCAGGCCGTTATTGGCGCCGTTGCTCTCGACGAAGAGATCGAGCAGGCGCTTGGGCTCCCAGCCGACGTCGCGCGCGATGGCGAAAGCCTCGCCATAGGCCTGCCAGCCGATCATCAGCGGCAGATTGATGGCGAGCTTCATCGCGGAGCCGGCGCCGACGGGGCCGCAATGCTCGACCTTGCGGCAAAGTTGTTCGAGGATCGGCTTGGCGCGCACCGCGTCGGCGGGCTCGGCGCCCATCAGGCCGAGCAGCTTGCCCTGCCGCGCCGGGGCGGTCGAGCCGCCGACCGGGCATTCGACGAAGACCGCGCCCTTGCCGCGCACCTTCGGTGCCAGCGTCGTCTCCACGCTTGGCGGTACGGTGCTCATCTCGATGAATAGCTTGCCGGTCACGTCGCCGAACAACAGGCCCGCTGGCCCGCCGTAAACCGCCTCGATCGCCGCGCCGTCGGTCAGGATCGTGATGACCGCCTCGCTTGCGGCGGCGACCGCGCCGGGTTCGGCAACCACCGTGGCGCCGGCGCCGGCGAGCGGCTTGGCTTTCGCCGCCGTGCGATTCCACACCGTCACCTGGTGCCCGACTTCCAGCAAGCGAGCCGCAATGGCGCTGCCCATGGCGCCAAGGCCGGCGACACCCATGCGCATCCGCAATCCTCCCGTCATGTCGGGCTCGAGGGCATTGGCCCGCACGCCCGCAATCCATAATCCCGGTGCGCGAGACCATCACTCCGGCGCGCTTTCCGCAAGGTCCGTGTTGATGGCTTGCCGGCGCGCGCTGCCGCACCCGCAATGACAGCTTGCGCACCGCGAGGTCGGGTGCCATACGCCTCGCCAGTCAAGGGATCAATGAGGAGCAGCATGGCCTCGCGAAGCAAAGGTGCCGTCGGCATCGTTGGCCTCGGCATCATGGGGAGCTCGTTCGCGCAAAATCTGATGGCCGCGGGCTGGCGCGTGATCGGCTACGACATCGCGCCGGCGCGACGGCGGGCGCTGGCGAAGCTGGGCGTCGAGATCGCCGCCGATGCCGCCGACGTGGCGCGCAAGGCAAGAACCATCATCACCAGCCTGCCGCGCCCCGAGGCGCTGGCCGCGACCGTCGACGCCATCGTCAAGGCGAAAGTTTCACACCGCGTCATCGTCGAGGCCTCCACTTTCACGATCGAGGACAAGAGCCGCGCCGAAGCCAAGCTGCGCAAGGCCGGCCACGTCATGCTCGATTGCCCGATGAGCGGTACCGGTGCTCAGGCCAAGGTCAAGGATCTCGTGGTCTACGGCTCGGGCGGCGCGGCGGAGATCAAAAAACTGCGCCCGATGTTTGCCGGCTTCACCCGCGCCGTGTACGACGTCGGCGCCTTCGGCAACGGCAGCCGCATGAAATACGTCGCCAACCTGCTCGTCGCCATCCACAACGTGGCGAGCGCCGAGGCCATGGTTCTCGGCATGAAATCCGGGCTGCCGCCGCAACTCATCGTCGATCTGATCAAGACCGGCGCCGGCAATTCACGCATCTTCGAGCTGCGCGCGCCGATGATGGTGAAGAACAATTACGACCCCGCCAGCATGAAGATTTCGGTGTGGCAGAAGGATATGGACGTGATCGGCGGCTTCGCCCGCAAGATCCGCGTGCCGACCCCGATGTTCGACGCCAGCAGCACGATCTACGCGAAGGCGCGCAAGAGCGGTCACGACGACCATGACACCGCCGCGGTGTGCGCCGTGCTGGAAAAGATGGCGGGTTTGAAACGCGGCAGGAAAAGCAGGAGGCAAGCGCGCTGAGCGTTGCCGCCCCTATCGCCGACTTTCAAGGCATGATAGCGCAAGCCCGGCTCATTCCATCTGATCCGGCCGCCTCGAAAAAAGGATCGACAGGGGAGGAAGTCATGTCATCGCTCGAAGGTGAAGCGCGGATGCGCGAGGCGGCGGGCGGCAAGACCCACCAGCAGCGCAGCGAGACGCGCGACGGCATGCGCATCGACTGGGACGTGTCGATCGCCATGGATGACGGGCTCGTGCTCAAGGCCGATGTGTTCCGCCCCATCAAGGACGGCCGCTATCCGGTGATCCTGAGCTACGGCCCCTACGCCAAGGGCCTCGCTTTCCAGGACGGCTATCCGAGTGCATGGCAGCGGATGGCGCAGACCTATCCCGACGTCACCGCCGGCTCCAGCAATCTCTACCAGAGCTGGGAGGTCGCCGATCCGGAGAAATGGGTGCCGCACCGCTATGCCTGCGTGCGCGTCGATTCGCGCGGCGCCGGCTGCTCGCCCGGCGTCATCGATCATTTCTCGCCGCGCGAGACCAGGGACTTCTACGACTGCATCGAATGGGCCGCCGCGCAGCCGTGGTCGAGCGGCAAGGTCGGGCTCAACGGCATTTCCTATTACGGCATCAACCAATGGCAGGTGGCGAGCCTCGAGCCGCCGCACCTCGCCGCCATGTGCATCTGGGAAGGCGCCGCCGACTGGTACCGCGACATGACGCATCACGGCGGCATGCTCTGCACGTTCTGGGAAAACTGGTACGACATGCAGGTCAAGACCGTGCAATACGGCGCCGGCGAGCGCGGCAAGCGCAGCCGCGTGCACGGCGAGCTGGT